>Ga0207668_10001314_pt1 | contig 14761 bp, 8 predicted proteins | sample KBSS43metaG_FD_184323 | JGI IMG/M metagenome (GOLD analysis project Ga0207668, IMG submission 184323) | Switchgrass rhizosphere microbial communities from Kellogg Biological Station, Michigan, USA - KBS S4-3 metaG (SPAdes) (version 2) | ecosystem: Host-associated > Plants > Roots > Rhizosphere >... | reverse complement strand
CCGCGGCTCCGGACGGCACCAGCGACCCGACGCGACGCGCCGGTGCCCGCTGCTGGTCAGCCAAGCAAGTGCTTGGTAGGGTGGCCGCACCTGAGCGGCGGAGGTGGTCACAGTGAGTGACCGGCACCCATGACCGGAGCGGGTCCCGGCTCCGTGGTGTGGCGGCTGCGCGTCGCCACCTGTTGTGTGCTCCTCACCGCGCTCTGCTTCCTGCAGCAGCCCGGGCGCATCGTCCCCGACACCAAGGTCGACCTGGCCGTCACGCCCGGCGCCTGGCTGGGCCGCGCCTTGCACGCCTGGGACCCGGCCGGCAACTTCGGGCAGATGCAGAATCAGGCGTACGGCTACCTGTGGCCGATGGGGCCGTTCTTCGGGCTCGGCAACCTGCTCGGCATCCCGCCCTGGGTGGTGCAGCGCCTGTGGTGGGCGCTGCTGCTGTGCACCGCGTTCACCGGGGTGGTGCTGCTGGCCGGCCGGCTCGGCATCGGCACGCCCGCGGCCCGCCTCGCCGGCGGCGTGGTGTTCGCGCTCTCCCCGCGCCTGCTCAGCGAGCTCGGCCCGGTCTCGGTCGAGGCGTGGCCCAGCGCCGTGGCGCCGTGGGTGCTGCTTCCCCTGGTGGGTCTCGCCCGCGGGCCGGCCGACAACCGGCGGCTGCGCCGCGCGGTCGCGCTCTCCGGGCTCGCGGTGGCGACGGCCGGCGGGGTCAACGCCACCGCCGTGCTCGCCGTGCTGCCCCTGCCGTTCCTCTGGCTGCTCGGCCTGCGACCGTGGCGCCGGCTGGTCGTCGTGACGGCCGCGTGGGGCGCCGCGGTCGCCGCGGCCACGGCCTGGTGGGTGGTGCCGCTGCTGGTGCTCGGCCGGTACAGCCCGCCGTTCCTGGACTACATCGAGACCTCCGCGACCACCACCCGGCCGACCGACGTGGTGAGCACCGTGCGCGGCGCCTCGCACTGGCTGGCCTACCTGCAAGGCACCTACGGCCCGGGATGGCCCGCCGGTTTCCGGCTGGCCACCGCGCTCCCGCTCGTGGTCGCCACCATGGTGGTGGCCGGCCTCGGCCTCGCCGGGCTCGCCCGGCGCGGCCTGCCGCACCGCCACTTCCTGGTCGCGGGCGTGCTGGCCGGCGTGGCCGCCGTCGGGCTCGGCCATCTGTCCGCCGTGGACGGCGCCTTCGCGCCAGCAGTGCGCGCGTGGCTCGACGCGGGCGGCGCACCGCTGCGCAACGTGCACAAGTTCGACGTCCTGCTGCGGCTGCCGCTCGCGCTCGGGCTGATCCACCTGCTGGGCACGGTGGGCCGGGCCGCGGCGGTCAGCACGTGGCGGCCGGCCCGGCTGCGCGCGGCCGCCGTCGGGCTCGCCGCGTGCACCGCGCTCGCCGTGGCGGCCGGGCCGGCCCTCGCCGGCGGCCTGCCCGGACGGGGTAGCTTCCTCGACGTTCCGGGCTACTGGCGCACCGCTGCCGCCTGGCTCGACGCGCACGCCGGCGCCGGGCGGGTGCTGGTCGTGCCCGGCGCGCGCTTCCCGAGCTATCTGTGGGGTGCGCCCGGCGACGAGATGGTCCAGCCGCTGCTGCGGGCGCCCTGGGCGGTCCGCAACTCGATCCCGCTGGTCCCGCCGGCCACCGTCCGGCTGCTGGACACCGTGGAGTCCGTGCTCGCCGACGGCCAGGGCTCGCCCGGCCTGGCCGGCCTGCTCGCCCGCTCCGGCGTGCGCTACCTGCTGGTCCGCGCCGACCTGGACGCCGGCCGCTCCGACTCGGCCCGCCAGGTGGCCGTGCGGGCCGCGCTGGCCCGCTCGCCCGGCGTCCGGCCGGTCGTCGCGTTCGGGCCGTTCGTCGGCGGGCAGCCGCTCGGCTCGTTCGTCGACCGCGGGCTGGACATCCCGGTGCCGGCCCTGCAGGTGTTCGAGGTGGGTCCGACCGCCGCGCCCGTCGTCGCGTACAGCACCGACGACGCGCGGACGGTGGTGGGCGGGCCGGAGTCGCTGCTCGCGCTCGGCGCCGCGGGATGGCTGAGCCCGGCGCCGGCCGTCCTCGCCGGCGACCTGCCGGCGGGCGTGACGACCGGCGGGACCGTGCTCACCGACGGGCTGCGCCGCCGGGAGGTGACCTTCGGGCAGGCCCGGGACAACGCCTCGGCCACGCTGACCGCCACCGATCCGTGGCGGCTCGACCAGCCGGCGCACGACTACGCCCCGGCCTGGGCGGCCGGCTGGCAGACCGTGGCGCGCTACACCGGCGTACGCGACGTCACCGCGTCCAGTTCCTACGCCGCGGCGCTGCCGCTGGCCGGCAACCGGCCGGAGCACCAGCCGTACGCCGCACTCGACGGCGACGCGGACACCTCCTGGCGGTCGGCGCCCGGCACGGTGGCGGTGGGCCAGTGGCTGCAGGTCACCTTCGACCGGCCGCGGCTGGTGAACCAGGTACAGGTCACCGTCGACCGGGGTGCGGACGCCATACCGACCCGGATCCGGGTGCAGGCGGGCGGCGAGATACGCAGCGTCGACGTGCCCGGCGAGACGGTGACGGTCCCGCTGGACGGGTGGTTCGCGGCCGGCTCGGTGCGGGTCACCGTCGAGGCGGTGTGGGACGTACGGGTCGGCTACGGCGGCGTCGGCATCGCCGAGCTCAGCGTCCCCGGCGTGCAGGCCGGCCGCACGCTGGTGCTGCCCGGGACGCGGGAGCGGGCGGCCGCCGTCCCGCGGGACACCCCGGTCGCCGCGGTGACCGGCGGGCCGGCGGCGACCGTCGTCCTGGGCACCGCATCGTCCGCGCCGGCCTGCTATTACCTGGACGGCAGGCCGTACTGCTCGGCGGAGGCGGCGCGCGGCTCCGAGGACGGCACGGTCCTGGACCGTACGTTCGGCGGGGGTGCGCTCGCCGGGGCGTACGCGACCCGGCTGTGGGCGCGCCCGCGCGCCGGGCCGGGGCTGTCCACCCTGATCGACCGGGCAATCGCCGGCCGGGACACGCCGCGCGTCACCGCCTCCTCGGTCGGCATCGCCGAACCGGCCGCCCGGCCCGGCGCCGTGCTCGACGGCGACCCGGACACCGCCTGGTCAGCCGGCGACGAGGACCACGCGCCGTGGCTGCGGCTCGACTGGTCGTCGCCGCGGCTGCTCACCGGGCTGCGGATCGGCCTCGGCGACCGGACGGCGGCGTCGCGCCCGTGGGCCGCGACCGTGCTGACCGACTCCGGGCCGCGCTCCGGAACCCTGGACCGCGACGGGGTGCTGGCCTTCGATCCGCCGGTGCGGACCGACGACCTCACGGTGCTGTTCACCGGCGGCCCGGCCGCGGTGTCGTTCGCGCCGTACGCCGGGCGCCTGGAGCGCCTGCCGGTCGGCGTCAGCGAGCTGACCCCGCTGCCGGCCGGCGGCGGGACCGTCGCGAGCCCGAGCACGGTGGTGCGGCTGCCGTGCGGCAGCGGGCCCGCGTTGCAGGTGGCCGGCCGGCGCGTCGAGACCGCCTTCACCGCCACCGTCGCCGACCTTCTCCAGGGCCGCGAGCTGCCGATGCGGCTGTGCGCGGCCGCCGACCGGCTCACCCTGGGCGCGGCGGACGGCCCGGTGCGGGTGGTCTGCACCGCGAGCCCGTACGCCGTGCCGACCCGGCTCGCGCTGCTGCCCGGGTCGGAGCCGGCGCCGACCGCCGAGCCGGTGGACACCGTGCTGAGCATCGACCGGTGGGCGCCGGCCGAGCGGCGGGTCACCCTCGCGCCCTGGGACGCGTCTCGGATCCTGGCGCTGCGGGAGAACGCCAACGCCGGCTGGCAGGCCCGGGTCGCCGGCCGGACGCTGGCGCCCATCGTGGTCGACGGGTGGCAGCAGGGGTGGATCCTGCCGCCCGGCGTCTCGGGCTCGGTCACGATCCGGTTCGCACCGGACCGGGCGTACCGGATCGGCCTGGCCGCCGGCGCCGTGCTCGTCGCCACGGTCCTGCTGGTGGCTCTGCCGGCCGGCCGGCCGGCAGCCGAGGCGGCCGTTCCCCTCGGCCGCCCGCGCCGCCGCCGGTCCGCCGGGCTGGTGCTGGCCGGCGCCGTCGCGCTGGTCGTGGCCGGCGGGGTGGCGGTGGCGTTGCTGGGCCTGCTGGGCGTGGCGGCGCTGCTGGTGGTCGCCCGCCTCGGCCGGACGGTGCCCGCCGAGCGGCGACGCGGCCTGCGCCGGGCGGTGCGGCTGGCCGAGCGCTGGAGCCCGGTGGTCCTCTTCGCCGCCGCCTGCCTGCTGTCGCTGGCGGCGAGCCGGCCGCACGTGGCGGCCGGGCCTCAGCTCGTCGGGCTGGCCGCGCTCGTCGCGCTCTGGCTCGGCACGCTGCCGCCCGCCCGCTCCTGATCCGTCGCCGAGGGCGCCGGCTCCGGCGGCTCCGGACGGCGGGTACGCCGGAGCGGGCCCGGCAGCCACGATCGGCCAAGCCCCGAGAACCGGCCAGACCAGCGGAACCGGCCCGACCCGCGGACCCGGCCCGACCCGCGGACCCGGCCCGACCCGCGGACCCGGCCCAGCCTCCGCAGCGGGCTCGGGCCTCGCAGGCGGCTCAGGCGCTGCACCGGCTCTTCCAGCGCATACCAGCTGAGGGCGGCCAGGGCCAGGGCGCCGGCCATGGTCAGCAGGTAGGTACGGGCGAAGCCGGCGAGGTTGGCGCTGCCCAGGCCGGGGTCCAGCAGCGTCAGCACGAACGGGTGCCAGAGGAACAGTCCGTAGGAGACGGTGCCGAGCCACCGGGCGACTCGGCCGGACAGCGCCGCCCGGACCGCCCCGGGCGGGCAGAACGCGGCCGGCAGCACGACGGCGAGCGCGATCGCGAGGAAGAGCACCATCCGGGCGCCGAACTGGCTCGGGGTGGGCTCGGCGAGGTCCCGCGGGCCGGTCAGCGGCGTGCCGGCGATGACGAACAGGCCGGCGGCGAGGACCCAGCAGGTCAGCGGCGCACGGCCGGCCTCGGCCACCACCGACCACCTGGCCGGCGCGGTGCCCGTCTCCGTCGCCACGTGGACGGTGGCCAGCGCCATCCCGCCGGCGAACCAGGCGGCGAACGCGGGCAGCCACATCGTGTGCAGGCCCATGTCGAGCAGGCCGGCGGCCATCGCGGCCAGCCAGCCGCCGGTGACCGCGGCGCCGCCGGCGCAGAGCAGCGCGAGCGTGCGGCCGGGCCGCCAGGACCGGCCCAGCGCGAGCGCCGCGGCCACCGGCAGCAGCAGGTAGAAGGCGACCTCGGTGGCGAGGCTCCAGGTGTGGCCCAGCGCCTCGTGCAGGTGGCCGGGCGCGTAGATCTGGGTGAGGGTGGCGAACCGCAGCCAGTCCGCCCGCGGCGCGTCGGCGTTGCCGGGCAGCACCGCGAGGCAGACCAGCACGGTCAGCCAGTACGCGGGCAGGATCCGCAGGGCCCGCCGCCAGAGGTAGCGGCGCGCGCCCGGGCGGCGGGTGCCGGTGGCCGCCGCGTACGCGAAGGGCCGGAAGAGCAGGAAGCCGGACAGGGCGAAGAAGATCGCCACGCCGACGTCCATCCGGGCCAGCAGGCCGCCGAAGGCGGTGGCCCCGGTGGCGCCGGTGGCGAAGCCGACGTGCGTGCCGACGACGGCGGCGGCGCCGACCGCGCGCAGCGCGTCGAGGGCCGGTAGCCGGGACGGTGCCGGCGTGGTCGTGGAAGGCATCGAAATCTCGGGCTTTCGCTCGTGGTTACGGAGCAGTAGATTATAACGTGTTCTAGCTCACAGGAGGCGCTATGGTGCGGCGAATATCAGGTGCGGCGCTCTTCGGCCTCGGGCTGCTCTGCATTGTGTCGGCCGCGGCCCTGGCCTGGGTTATCGTGCCCGCTCAGCGAAAGGTCCCGTTCGACCTGAGGCCCCCGAATGTAGTGGTAGAGGCGCCAAACGCCACGTTTGTGGAGGCCAAGAAACTGCCGGACAACACGCCGTCGGTGCGCGTGCAGCACGGGCTGCTGCGTTCCATGACCGGCGTCAAGCCCGACTTCCAGACCGCCGCGAAGCTCACCGGCAAGCTCGCCGACAATACGCTGATCTGGAACGTGTATCAGGCAACTATCTGGGCCGATACGCGGGAGGCGATCAACCTCGCGGAGAGCCACGTCGCGCTCGACCGGGTGTCCGGCGCCGCCGTGCCGTGGGACGGGCAGTGCTACAACGACCGCAAGGAGAGCGCGGCGGAGAACATCGGCTGCGAACCCGGCAACATCGAGTTCTCCGGGCAGCTCTACCTCTTCCCGTTCGGCACCCGGAAGACCACGTACCAGTACTTCGACGCGAGCCTGCGCAAGGCGTTGCCGATGGTGTACCGCAGCGCCGAGAAGTTCAACGGCCTGCCGACCTACCGCTTCGAGCAGGTCGTGCCCGAGCAGCAAATTCCGGTCGACAAGCAGACGCTGGACGGCCTGCTCGGCTTCCTGGCGCCCGGCGCGAAGACCGGCACGATGTCCTATCAGGCCACCCGCACGCTCTGGGTGGAGCCGATGACCGGCGCCATCGTCGGCTACCGCGAGTACCAGCACCGCGACCTGGTGCCCGATACCGGCCGGCCGGTGCCCATCCTGGACGCCACCTTCCAGTACGACGCGGCCACCCTGAAGGCGGTGCACGACCAGGCCGCGGACGGCCGTTCCCAGCTGCTGCTGCTCGGCCGTTACCTGCCGATCGGCCTGCTCGTGGCCGGTCTCCTGCTGGCCGTCCTCGGGGTGCTGGTCACCCGGCGTGCCGCGACCGCGGGGCCGCGCGACACGGACGACGTCCCCGAGCCCGAACCCACCGCCGCGTCCCCGGCCTGAGCGCCGCCCAGCGCCGTGCCCGCCGAGCCGGTCAACCACGTCCTGTTCCTCAACTGGCGGGACACCGAGAACCCCGAGGGTGGGGGTTCCGAGGTCTACGTCGAGCGGATCGCCGCCCAGCTGGTGGCCCGCGGTCACCGGGTGACGATGCTCAGCGCGGCGCACGAGGGTGCGCCCGCCGAGCAGGCGCTGCCGTCCGGCGTCCACCTGCTGCGCCGCGGCGGCCGGCACACGGTCTACCTGCGGGCCGCGCTGGCCTACCTGGCCGGCGGGCTGGGCCTCGGCCCGCTCGCCGCCGGCCGGCGCGGCCGCCCCGACCTCATCGTGGACGTCTGCAACGGGGTGCCGTTCCTCTCCCCGCTGTACGCCCGCTGTCCCACCGTCGTGGTGGTCCACCACGTGCACCGGGAACAGTGGCCGGTGGTCCTCGCCGGCTGGCGCGGCCGGTTCGGCTGGTGGCTGGAGTCCCGGGTGGCGCCCCGGGTCTACCGCCGCTGCCGGTACGTCACCGTGTCCGCGGCCACCCGCGAGGAGCTGGTCCGGCTCGGCGTCGACAACCGGCGGATCTCGATCATCCACAATGGGCTCGACGAGGCGCCCGGCCGGCCGGTGGCCCGGACCGCGTACCCATGCATGGTGGTCCTCGGCCGCCTCGTGCCGCACAAGCGGGTGGAGTACGCGCTCACCGCGCTCGCCGCGCTCGCCCCGGACCTGCCCGGCCTGCGGCTGGTCGTCGCCGGCCAGGGACCGTGGGAGCCTCGGCTGCGGCAGCACGCCGCGCGCCTCGGCGTCGCGGGCCGGACCGAGTTCGCCGGCTACGTCAGCGAGGACCGCAAGCACGAGCTGCTCGCCGCCGGCTGGGTGGTGCTGGTCCCCTCGCTGAAGGAGGGATGGGGACTGACCATCGTGGAGGCCGGCGTCCGGGGAACGCCGGCGGTGGCGTTCCGCTCGGCCGGCGGCGTGCGCGACGCGATCCGCGACGGCCACACCGGCCTGCTCGCCGACGACCTGGACGACTTCGTGGCGAAGACCCGGCGGCTGCTCACCGACGACCACACCCGGTGCCGGATGGGTGCGGCCGCCCGGGCGTACGCCACCGGCTTCACCTGGGTGGCCGCCGGCGAGCAGCTCGCCGGGCTGATCGGCGAGCTGCTCGGGACGGGTCAACGGCTGCCGTAGAACTCCGGCGGCTCCAGCGGGTTCTGGGCCGCCGTGCCGGCGCCGCCGCTCGCGACCGCCTCTTCGGTCATCTTCGTGGCCACCTCGTCGGCACTGGTGTGCAGCGTGGCCATGGCGGCCGCGACGCCGCCGATCGCCAGCACCACGCCGACCACCGCACCGACCAGCAGGGTCCTGATCATCATCGGGCGAACCTCCTTCTCATCACGGCGCCGGCCGCGGCGGCGAGCGCCACGCCGGCCAGTAGGTATCCGGCCAGTCCCCACCGGTGCGCGGGACCGGTCGGCCGGTATCCGGGGTTCCGGTACAGGTCCAGGGCGGCGCCGCGGTGCACCGGCGTCAGGCCGGCCAGCGCGGTCGCCGGCACGCTCCCGCCGGTGTCGCGCTGCACCAGCACCCAGCGCACCCCGTCGCCGGCGACCGGCCGGCCCGCGGCGAGCCGGGCGCGCACCGCCGCGGCGCCGGATCCCTCGCCGGCGACGACGGTGTCGCCCACGCGCAGCCGGTCGTCGGTCACCACGGGCGCCGCCAGGTAGCGGGCCATCGGGTCGAGCACCACCGTCCGCCCGTTCCACGGATAGGCCCGGTACGCCGACATCGGCAGCGACACGACGGGCCCCGGATCGGCGGCCACCACGCCGGCCACCGCCGCCCACTCGGCCGGGTACGCGACCGGCCGCAGCCGCCCGCCCGCGCCCCAGGCCAGATCCGGCAGGATCGCGAGGGGGAGGAGCGCGAAGCCGGCCAGCACCAGTCGTCCGGCGCCCGGCGACACGCGCGCGGCCACCGACTCGGCGAGCCGCTCGGCGCCCAGTGCCAGGCAGAGGGCGAGCCAGAGGGCGTACGGGATGAGGAACTTCTGGCCGTCGCGGAGCAGGCCGGCACCGGGCAGGTGGGTCACGGCGGCGCGCAGCACCCCCGCCGTCCCGGGCAGCGCGCCGGCCGCCGCGAGCAGCAGCGCGCCGCCGGCGAGCACGGTCAGGCGGGTCCCCATGCCCGCCGGCCAGCGGCGGCGCAGCGTCGGCAGGCCGGCGACGGCCACCGCGAGGACGGCCACGGTGCAAAGTGGAACCAGCGGGCCGGTGCGGCTGGCGGGCACGGCAAAGGCGTTCCAGACGCCGCCGGTGCCGGCCAGGGCCACGAGCGTGCCGCCCCAGTTCTCGGCCCGGGCCGCGAAGGCGGCCACGCCGGCCGGGTCGGAGACCGCCCGGGCCGCCGAGCCGGCCGCGACGAGCAGCCACGGAGCGTTCAGCGCGGCGACGGCGGCCGGCGTGGCGAGCCGGCGCCACCGGGACCCGGCCGGCGGGCGGGCCAGCAGGACGGTCGCGGCGAACGCGATTACCCCGCCGGTCGGTGTCGTGCAGGCGGCGGCCGCGGCCAGCACCAGGCGGGCGCCGGCGGCGGGGTGACCGCGCCGCACGTCGCGGGCCGCGGCGACCAGCCACGGCAGCGCGGCGTAGCAGAGCAGCAGGCCCCACTGGCCGAGCAGCAGCCGCTCGGCGAGGAACGGCGTCCAGGCGTACCCGAGCGCGGCGACCACGCGGGTCGCGGTGTGCCGGGCCGGCACCAATCGGCCGGCGCCGAGGGTCGCGGCGGCGAGCACCGCGCCGAGCGCGATCCGCTGCACCAGCCAACCCGGCGCGAGCAGGCCGGAGAGGCTCACGAGGGCGTCCAGCGGGACGGCCCGCGGCGGCGCGCCGGCCGGCGCGATCAGGTCCCAGCGCAGCGGCTGCCGCGGGACGAACACCATGTCGTAGCGCAGCACGTAGCCGGCGCGGGCCAGCGGGCCGAGCACGACCGTCACGACGAGCGCGGCGCACCAATACAGGGCTATGCTGTTGGAACCGTCCGACGTTGCAACATCATGCACGGGGGGAGGCACAGTGGATTCCGGGCTCGGCCGGGCCGGCTTCACCGTCACCGCCGCGAACGCGGCGGCCAACCTGCTGGCGTATCTCGTGCCCATGCTCGGCGCCCGCTCGCTCGCCCCGGCCGACCTGGGCGCGCTCGCCACCGCGCTGGCGCTGGTGGCGATCGCCACGATCCCGGGCATCGGCGTGCAGACCGCCGTCGCGGTCGCGGTCGCGCGCTCCGGCGGGGTCGTTCGCGGCGCCGCCCGGCTCTCCTGGGCGACCGCGGCCGGCTGCGGCGGCGCGGTGCTGCTCGCCTCCCCGGCGATCGCGGCCTGGCTGCGGCTGCCCGTCGCGGTGCCGCCGCTGCTCGCCGCGATGACCGTGCCCGCCGTGCTCGCCGGCTGGCCGCTGGGCGTGCTGCAGGGCCGCGAGCAGTTCGGCCGGCTCGCCGCCGGCACGGTGCTGCTGGCCGTCGGGCGGTACGGCGGGGTGCTCGCCGGGCTGGCCGCCGGGGCCGGCGCGACGGGCGCGGTCGCGCTGGGTGCGCTGGTGGCCTGGTCGACGCCGCCGTCGGTGTGGTGGCTGCTGCGCTCCGCGGGCGCCGCGCGATCCGCGCCGGGCGCCGCCGAGCTGCGCGGGCGGGCGGTGTTCGCGGCGGCGAGCGCCTCGCTGGCCATCCTCGTCGCCTCCTACGCCGATCTCATCCTGGCCCGGCGGCTGCTGCCGGCCGGCCAGTCCGGCGCGTACGCCGTCGGTGCGGTGCTCACCCGCGCCGCGATCTGGGCGCCCCAGGTCGTCACGATCCTGGCGTTGCCCCGGCTGGCCCGCGGCCGCGACGCGTCCCTGCGGGTGGGGTTGGCGCTGGTCGGCACCGCAGGCGCCGGGCTGGTCGCGGCGACGGCGGCCGCCGGCGGCCTGGCGGTGCGGGCCATCGGCGGGGCCGGGTACGCCGCCGAGCTGGGCCGCCTGGCCCCCTGCTTCGTCCTGGTCGGCGCCCTGTACGCGGTCACCGTCTTCCTGCTCAACGCGCAGCTCGCGGCCGGCGCGCGGTGGCCGTCGGTGGGCGTGTGGGCGGTGGTGGCCGGCCTGCCGGTCGTTGTCGCGGTCGTGCGGCCGGCCGGCCTGGCGCAGATGGCGGCGTGCGCGGCCGGCGCGGCGGCGGTGAGCGTGCTGACCACCGGGGCCGCGGTGTGGTGGCGCAGGTCGGCGTCGACGACCACCGCGCCCTCCCTCAACTAGAACGTGTTTCTATATCCACACACCATAGCGGTGCGGCGAGGGCAGGTGAACTTCTAGAACGCGTTACTTCACTCGGTGACGGTGACCCGCACCGGGACCGCCCGCCGGCCCTCGCCGCCCAGGCCGGCGGCGCTCACCGTCACCTCGTAGCGGTGACCCGCACGCAGGCCAGGCTGCAGGGCCGGCGGCGCGTCGGTCGGAAACACCGCTTTCGTGAAGTCCGCCTCCCCGGCCGTGAGGTCGCGGTAGTAGACCCAGTAGTGCACGTCCCCGCCCAGCGGCGTCCACTCCAGCGTGAGGGTGCCCGGGGCGGTCTGGGTGGCCCGCAGGCCCGCCGGCGCGGCGGGCAGCGGCAGCCGCGGGGTGACCCGGACGGCGCGGCTCGGCGCGCTCTCCGCACCGTTGCGCAACGCGGTGACCCGGAACTCGTACTCGTGCCCGTTGGTCAGCGCGCCGGCCGTGGCCGCCGGCTTGTCGAGCGGGAAGGTGCCGCGGGTGAAGTCGTGCTGGCCGGCGCTGACGTCCCGGAAGTACAGCCGGTAGCCGAGCCCGCCGGACGGGGCGTCCCAGGTCAGATCCGCCCGGCCGGGGCCGGCCGTGACGCGCAGGCCGGTGGGCGCCGGCGGCGGCGCGTACTCGGCGGTGGCCCGGGCCACCGCCGAGGCCGGGGACTCGCCGGCCGGGCCGATCGCCGCGATCCGGAACTCGTAGGCGTGGCCGTTGAGCAGCGGCACGGTCGTGAACCCGTGGGCCTGGTCGATCGGGAAGTCGCCCCGGCGCCACGGCTCTCCGGCCGTCGCGTCCCGCCGGTACAGCCAGTACCAGAGATCGGGGCCCGGGTCGTCCCAGGCCAGCGCGATCCGGCCGGACGGCAGCGGCGTCGCGGTCAGGCCCTGCGGAACCGTGGGCTTCGTGCGGGTGGCGGTGACCACGGTGGACGGCGGCGACTCGGCGGTGGCCCGCGCGGCCGTGACCGAGAACTGGTAGGTGTGTCCGTCCTTGAGCAGGCCGGCGTCGGCGGTGGTGCCGGCGACCGGCTCGGGGCGGCGGGCCGGGTGGGTCTGCCCGGCGGTGACGTCCCGCTCGTACACCCAGTAGCGCTGGGCGCCCGGGACCGCGTCCCAGCGCAGGCTGGGGCGGGCGTCGTTGATCGCCGCGCGCAGGCCGGCCGGCGCGGCCGGGCGCGCGCCGGCCGCGGCCGGCGGCCAGTCCACCTCGACGAACCGGGGGCGGTAGACGCGCGCGTCCGCGTACGCGGTGCCGGTGTCCACGCTGTTGACGTTGTAGGAGACCAGCAGCTTGCCGGGGCGGGCCAGCGCGGGGTGCAGCCGGGCGTCGTAGGAGATCCGCGACGAGCCCGCGGCCGCCTCGGCCGGCAGGTGCAGCTGCCGCGGCCCGTCCCACGGCCCGGTCGGCGCCGGCGCCGTGTACGCCACGATCGACGGGTCGAACGGCAGGTTGCCCTCGGTGGTGACCAGCACGTACCGGTCGCCGATACGTTGCACCGAATAGCCGGTGCCGACCCCGCTGAGCAGCCGCGCCGACGATCCCGCGGCGGTGGACCAGCCGTCGCCGGTCCAGAACTCCCACGGCCCGGTCAGGCCGCCCGAGGGCACCCGCGCCACGTGCGCGAAGCGGAGCGCGCCGGCCACCCGCTCGGCACCGTAGACGTACGTGAAAGCGCCGTCCCGCAGCACCGCGGAGCCCCACCCGACCCGGTCGCCGAGCGGCAGGTCGGTGACCTGGCGGAGGGTGAGCGCCGGCAGGTCGAAGGTGGCCAGCGCGGACCCGATCAGCGTGAAGTCCCACAGGCCGGTGCCGTCGCGGCGGTAGCGGTTGTAGAAGACCCGCAGCGACCGCCCCTCGACGACGCCGTCCTGCGCCCAGTAATACTGCCCGGCGGCCGGCGGCGGGAGCAGGGCGGCCGGCCGCCCGCCGGCGGCGCCGTGCAGCGTGCGCACCGCCGCGGCGCCCTGCTCGACGACGATCGTGTTGTTGACGAAGGCGGCGTCGCGGGGGCGGGTGTGATCCGCGTTCACCCGGCCGAGGTAGGTGTCGGAGAACAGCCAGGCCACCCGGCCGTCCGGCAGTGGCACCGACGCCGTGTTGTCGCCACCGGACCACTGGTCACCGGTGTCCCCGTAGCGGACGAACATGCCGGTGAGCTCGGCGGCCGACAGCCGGGGCGGGGCGACGGCCGGGGCATCGGTCGCGGCGACGTCCTGCCGGCCGTGCCGCAGCAGCGGCACCGCCAGCGCGCCGAGCAGCGCCAGACCGGCCGCCGCCCCCGCCAACCAGCGCCCCGTCCTCATCTCACCCCCGCCGACCCGCTACACATTGGAAGACGTGCATACGTTTCGTGAGGGCAGCGTAACCCGGCTGATCCAGGTCGTCGACCTCGAACCGGACGGGGCCTGACTCCGGACGATCTCGTCCAGCCCGGACCGATGAGTTTGCTCCGCCTCGGTGGTCTGCACGGTCATGAGCCAACGAGACGGAGGGAGACCTGCGATGCGCAGGCGAACATTGTTGGCCGGTGCCGGTGCGGCCGGTATGTCGGCGTTGACGAGCGGTGTCGTATCGGGTGGACCGGCGGCCGCCTCGGCCGGCGGGCCGTGGCGGGCCGGGCTCGCCGAGCTGCGCGCGGCGATGGCGGCCCGCGTCGCGCGAGGCGAACTGGTCGGCATCGGATACCTGGTCGCGCATCGCGGACGGGTGCACGTCGACACGATCGGGACGCTCTCGCTCGGCGGGGGGAGGCCGATTCGGCGGAGTACGCCGTTCCGGCTGGCCTCGCTGACCAAGCCGGTGATCGCGGCGGCCGCGATGATGCTGGTGGAGGACGGCCGGCTGGCGTTGGACGAGAAGGTCGACCGGCTGCTGCCCGAACTGGCCGACCGGCGTGTGCTCGTCCGCGTCGACGGTCCGCTCGACCAGACCGTCCCGGCGGCTCGGCCGGTCACAGTCGAGGACCTGCTGACCCTGCGGATGGGCCACGGCCTCATCTTCGAGCCGAGCTTCCAGCCGCCGTACCCGGTCATCACCGCGGCCGACCGGTTGCAGCTTGCGATGGCACAACCGGACCCGCGTACGCCGCACGCCCCGGACGAGTGGATCCGGCGGTTCGCGACCCTGCCGCTGATGTATCAACCCGGGCAGCGCTGGCAGTACAACACCGGTTCGCTGGTGCTCGGTGTGCTGCTCGAGCGGGCCGCCGGCCGGCCGCTCGCCGAGTTCCTGCGCCGGCGGCTGTTCGGTCCGCTCGGCATGCGGCACACCGGGTTCTGGCTGCCGCGCGCCGAGGCCGCCCGGCTGCCCGGTCTGTACGCGGCGAACCCGCAGACGGGACAGCTGGAGCCGCAAGCCGGGTCGACACCCGAGGAATGGTCCCGGCCGCCGGCGTTCCCGTCCGGCGCCGCGGGCCTGGCCTCGACCATCGACGACTACTTCGCGTTCAGCCGGTTCCTGCTCAACCGCGGCGTCCATCGTGGCCGGCGCCTGCTGTCCGCCGAGTCGGTCCGGCTGCTGACCACCAACCACCTCACCGCGCAGCAGATCGCCGACGCGGGCCCGTTCCCGCTCGGCGGGCAGGGCTGGGGTTACGGCATGGCGGTCAGCGTCACCCCGGACGAGGTCTCCGGTCCGGGCCGCTACGGCTGGGATGGCGGGTACGGCACCACCTGGTTCAACGACCCGCACCGCGACCTGACCG
>Ga0207668_10001312_pt1 | contig 14772 bp, 7 predicted proteins | sample KBSS43metaG_FD_184323 | JGI IMG/M metagenome (GOLD analysis project Ga0207668, IMG submission 184323) | Switchgrass rhizosphere microbial communities from Kellogg Biological Station, Michigan, USA - KBS S4-3 metaG (SPAdes) (version 2) | ecosystem: Host-associated > Plants > Roots > Rhizosphere >... | reverse complement strand
GAAGCGGTCGTGCCGCACGGCACGAGCGGACAAAGCCGGCTCATCCTGTTCGGCCCGCGGGCCGGCGACATGAACGTGGGCGTGGTCGTCCAAAGCGTGCTCGGCCTCCGCAACGTCGCCGACCTCACGCCCATTCCGTCGATGCCGGATTCTCCCGAGTGGTTCGGCCAGCGCTGGGCCGATCCCGACGGCGGCGCATGGCAGGAATTCGACCTTGCGAAGCTTGCGGCGGACGAGACCTTCTTGCGGGTCGGCTTGTAGCGGACCCGATTCTGAACCGATAGCCGGACCGGCGCGTCGTCGTGCGCGTCATCTGGAGGCACCATGGCATTTGCAATGAATCTGCGAAAACCGCTGGGCGGCGACACCGCTGCCGCCGTCATGACGAAGATCGACGCGCCTTCAAGGCAGGCCGGGTCGCCGTCGGCGGAGCAGGGCTACGATCCGCTTGCGTCGGTCTCGATGCTCGAGCACATGCGTGCATCGGCGGCCGGCGCGAGGGCGCCATGGAGAGTGCCGCTGATCGGCCATCTCCCCGTCGCGCGACAGTTCCACGTTCTCGGCATCCTCCTGGTGCTGTTCCTCGTGTTTGCCGCGCTCGTGATGGCGCTCGACGTCCGCACCGCGGCGCAGGCCGCGGCATCGACGGCGACGGCAACGGAGATGCAGATGCTTTCGCAGCGCCTTTCGAGTAGCTCCACGCTCGCGCTGCAGGGGCGCCCCGTCGCATTCGAAGCGGTAAGGGACACCCACGAGCGCTTCAAGGTGGACCTCGATGCGCTGCAACGCGGCGGGACGATCAAAGGCGTGACGCTCGACGCCGCGCAGGACGATGCCACTCATCCGCTGCTCGCGAGCATCAAGACACGATGGGACCGGATGGATGGAAGCGTCGAGCAACTCCTGGAAAGCCAGCAGCGGCTGATCGACGTGGCGAAGGGCTCGGCGACGGTCGCGCAGGGCAGCAACCAGCTCGTGGAAATGTCGCAGCGCGCGGCGCAGCAGGGGGCGAGCCAGCGCGAGGCGGAATACGCGAATCAGCTCGCGCTCCTGTCGCAGCGGATCGCGAAGAACGCCGCCGCGCTCGTGTCGTCGGCGGAAAGCGATCCTGAGCTCGCGGCGCTGCTCACGCGCGATGCCGGCGCGTTTCGCGAAGCGCAGAGCGGCCTCGCCCGCGGCGGCAGCGAACCGGCGCCACGCAGCGCGGCGCCTCGGCCCGAAGAGCCGCGAGTCGTGGGAATCGAGCTCTCGCGCCGTGCGGCCGCGTTCGACGCGGGCCTCGCGGCGGTGTTGCAGCACACCTCGCGTCTCGTGACGGCGAAACAGGCGGTGCGCGCGATCACCAACGAAGCGGAAGGCCTGCTCTCCGACACGACGCAGCTCACGGAAATCTACAAGAACAGCGGCAAGTCGCGGCTGCCGATGTGGTTCGCGATCGGGTTCTCGCTGCTGGCGCTCGCAATGCTGCTGCTTCTCGGCAAGGTCTTCCTCGACGACGCCCGCGTGCGCGCGTCCGAAAGCGACCAGGAGAACAAGCGCAACCAGGAGGCGATCCTGCGCCTGCTGAACGAGATGGGCAATCTCGCGGACGGCGATCTCACCGTGCAGGCATCGGTGACCGAGGACGTGACCGGCGCGATCGCCGACTCAATCAATTTTACGATCGAGGAGTTGCGCACGCTCGTGAAGGGCATCAATTCGGCGACCGACCAGGTCGCGAAGGCGACGCAGGACACGCAGGCCATTTCGAACCGGCTCTACGAGGCGTCGCAACGGCAGAACCGCGAGATCCAGCAGGCCTCGGCTTCGGTGCTGCAGATGGCGCAGTCGATCAACGAGGTGTCGCAGGGCGCGGCGCAGTCGGCGCGGGTCGCGGAGCAGTCCCTCTCGGCCGCGGACAAAGGCGCTCAATCGGTGCAGAACCAGATCGCCGGCATGCACGACATCCGCGCGCAAATCCAGGAGACGTCGAAGCGGATCAAGCGCCTCGGCGAATCGTCACTCGAGATCGGCGACATCGTCGGCCTCATCGCCGACATCACCGAGCAGACGAACATCCTCGCGCTCAACGCGGCCATCCAGGCCGCCTCCGCAGGCGAGGCCGGACGCGGCTTCACCGTCGTGGCCGAGGAAGTGCAGCGTCTCGCGGAGCGCTCGGCCGAAGCGACGAAGCAGATCGACGCCATCGTCAAGACGATTCAGGCCGACACGCAGGATGCAGTCGCCGCGATGGAAAAGTCGACCGTCGGCGTGGTCGAGGGCGCGAAGCTCTCCGACACGGCCGGCCGCGCGCTCGACGAGATCCGGCGCGTCTCGCGCGAGCTCGCCGAGCTCATCAGCGCGATCTCGGTGCAGACGCAAAAGCAGTCGTCTTCCGTCACCGACGTCACGCGCGGGATGCAGGGCATTCTGCAGATCACCGAGGAGACGACCGAAGGTACGAAGCAGACCAACGTCTCCATCAGCCAATTGACCAAGCTCGCAGCCGAGCTGCGCAGCTCCGTCGCGGGATTCAAGGTTTGACTGCCGCCGTCGCCGACGCCCCCTCCGATTTCGATCTCGGCCCGCTGTCCTGGGTCCACGTCGAGATCGGGCATGCGCTTGCGCGCGGCCTCGAGCTCTTCACGGCGTTTCGTGCGGCGCCCACGGACTTGAGCCTCCTGCGCCAGGCGCGCAATCACATTCACCAGGCAGTCGGCGCCCTCGAGATGGTCGGGCTGGAGGCGGTGTTCGCTTACGCCGATGAGATCGAGCGGCAGTTCGGACGCGTCGAGCAGATGCCGGCGTCGGACATCGAGCCGACGTGCGCGCTGATCGACCGCGCCTGTCGCAAGCTGGCGATCTTCCTGGACGAGCTCGTCGGCGGCGCTGCCCCAGTCACGCTCAGGCTCTTTCCCGAATACGAGGCCATGCAGCGCCGGCGCGGCGTGAAGGCCGCTGCCGCCACTGACCTGTTCTTCCCGGACCTGCGGCTTCGCGAGCCTCTCCCCGGCGTGGCTTTGCCGGTCTCGCCGAACAAGCTCGCGCCGCATCTCCTCAACCAGCGGCGCCTGTACCAGAACGGTCTGCTGGGACTGCTGCGCGGCGATGCCGATGGCGCCAATAAGATGCGCGAAGCGGCCGCCGGTCTCGAGCGCGTCAGCGGAGCGGACTCGCAGCGCGCGTTCTGGTGGACCGTCGGCGCGTTCTTCGAGGCGATCGTCGCCGGCGGTCTCGATGCGGGCTTCGGCGCGAAGCAGCTCGCCGCGAGGCTCGACCTGCAGATCCGGCGCGTCGTCGAAGGCTCCGTCAAGGTCGCCGCGCGGCTGCGGCGCGAGGTGCTGTACTACGTCGCGGTCAGCCGGCCGGTGACGCCCACCGTGCAGGCGGTGCAGCAGGCGTACGGGCTTCCCGGCCTGATCCCCTCGGCGGAGACGCTCAATGCGGACATGATCCGGCTGCAGCCGATCCTGCACGCGATGCGCGAAGATCTTGCGACGGCCAAGAACATCTGGCTGCGCGTCACGCTCGGCCGCTTGGACAGCCTGCCGAAAATGCGCGAGACGGTCGAGCGCGTGCACCGGCACGCGGTCGCCATCGGCAACGAGGCGCTCAAGGATCTCACCGCGGCGCTCGTGTCGTGCCCCGACGCGATACCGGCGACGGCGGAGGTTCCGGAAGTGTTCGCCATGGAGTACGCGACCGGCATCCTGCTTGCCGAGTCCGCCGTCTCGAACCATGGCAGCCTCGCAGAAAATTTCCCGAAGCAGGTCGTGGCGATGCTGGCGCGGCTCGACGCGGCGCGCGAATCCCGCCCGATCCCCGCGGGTACGACCCCGTTGCTCGACGAAATTTTCCGTCGCGCGCAGGAGCGTGTGCTTCTGGAGCAGGTCGGACGCGAGATCCAGGTCAATCTGCGCCGCATGGAGCAGGTGCTCGATGCGTTCTTCCGCGACACGACCAAGCGCTCGGAAATCCCGACGCTCAGCAAGGACAGCCATCAGATCCGCGGCGCGTTCCAGATGCTGGAGCAGCAGTGGGCCGATCAGTTGATGCGCCTGTGCGAGGAGCAGATCGATAGCTACGCGAACCCGGAGACGCCGGTCGGCGACGAAGAACTGGACATTCTCGCCGAATCGCTGTGCGGCCTGGGCTTTTTCGTCGAGGCGTTGCAGCAGCAGCGCTCGGACTCCGGGCGCATCGTTGCGCCGCTCCTCGCGAAGCGCCTGGGCGAATCGCCCCCCGTCGAAGACGGGCGGGGGACGGAGACGTTCGAGGAGGCTGTCGAGGATCTGCGCGCGTTGCTGCCGAAGCTCGTCGTCGAGATCCGGCGAGCGCCGGCCGATCCCGCCGCACGCGCGGCGCTGACGGCGAAGCTCGAGGATCTGGTGGACGACGCGACCCTCATCGACGACAGCGAGCTTGTCCTGCAGGCGCAGGAGGCGCTCGCGGAGCTCGCGGCATTGCCGGAAGTGCTCGCCGAGGCCGAGGCTCAGGGCGGCGCAGACACCGTGCCGACGGTCGCGCTGGAAGCCGCGGTCACCGCGATCGCCGAAAACGGCGCGCCGGTCGCAACGCCCGCTCCCGAGATTTCCGCGGAGACACAGCGTCTCCTCGCCACCGACGCCAACCGGCTCGACGCAGAGCTCCTCGAGATCTTCCTGATCGAGGCGACGGAAGTCCTCGACACCGTGCTGCAGAATCGCGCGCAGCTCGCGGAAAATCCGGGCGACCGCGAAGCGCTGCGCTCGGCGCGCCGGCAATTCCACACGATCAAGGGCAGCGGCCGCATGGTCGGCTTGCGCGAGCTTGGCGAGCTCGCGTACGACGTCGAGCAGATACACAACCGCATGCTCGAAGAAGATCGCGACGTAACGCCAGCGATGCTCGAGCTTCTGGATGTCGCGGAAGCCGATTTCCGAAAGTGGGTGGGCGCGCTGCAGGCAACGGGCGACGTCTACGCAGATCCGCGCGCACTGTTCGATGCCATCGCTCGTGTCGCTACCGAGCTGCCGTCGGAGCTGGAAGAGGAACCGGGCGCACCGGCGGCGACGACCGAGGCCAGTGCTGGAGGCGCTGTCGCGGCTCTCGATGTTGTTGCGATCGCCCCTGCGGCGGAAGAAGAGGTTTACGAGACCATCGAGTTCGAGCCTGCGGCGGAGTTCGAGACGGCCGACGTGGACGCGCCCGAACCGGTCGCAGTACTGCCGATCGAGGCGATTCCTGTCGAGGCAGCGTTCGAATGGGAGCCCCAGCCGGAGGCAACGGTCGAGGCGGAACCTGCGGACTCTGCGGCACTCGACTTGGCGGACAAGCGAACGGTCGACGAACTCGCGCCGGATGAAGAAGTTTTTCCGGCCGCAGCGGCGCCGCATTCGTTCGCGTTCGTCGACGCTGGTCCGGACGATGCCGAGGCGGACCCGGCCGTCATCGAATTCGCGCCCTTCGGCGCGTTGCCCGCAGCCGCCGATGCGGGCGAAGCGATGCCCGCGCCAGCCGACGTCGTCAGTGTCGGCGACGTCGCGATACCGGCGGAGCTCTACGCGGTGCTGGTCGACGAGGCGCAGGTTCACCTCGCTGCGCTCTTGCACGAACTGTCGCTGTTGCAGATGGATCCTCGTCACGCGCCCTCGGAAGGGATGGTGCGCGCGAGCCACACGCTGTGCGGCATCCATCGCGCCGGCGGATTCCCATTGATCGCGCTGACCGCGGGCTCGCTCGAGGAATGTGTGGTCGCGCTGCAAAGGGTGGCGCCGCCGCTGCCGACCGAGGCATTGCCCGCCCTTGCGGACGCGATCGGCGGCCTCGGCGAATTCATGCGCCGCGTGAAGGAGCGCCGGGGCTTCAATGCGACCGACGCTGCGATCGCCGCGGAGATCCAGCAAGAGTTGGACTTCGTGCGACAGATGGTCGCGCCGCCGCCGTCCGTGTCCGCTGTGGAAGGGCACGGCCAGCCGCCCCGCATCGAATACGCCGACGTCGAGATCGATCCGAGCGCCGCCACGGCGCCAGCGTTGGAAATCGAGTCCGACGTCGAAACCGGGCCGGACGCTGCAACCGAGCCACCCGCTGCAATCGAGCCAGCCGCTGCAATCGGGCCGGACGCTGCAACGACCGAGGCCGCTGCCTCTCCGTTCCCCGAGCTGCAAGACCAACCGGCGGTCGAGGAAGTCGTTGCGCAGGCGCCAGCGGAAGCGCCGCCCTTCGCGCAGGTGGCCGAGCCGAGAGAGCCCACGCTCGCCCCGCCGGTGTCGATCGCTCCCGAGAGGCCTGCCGCACTGGCGGCCGAGCCGCCGCGTCGCGAGATTCCGCAGGATCCGCTCGCCGACGTTCGCGACGACGTCGACACGCAGGTGCTGCCCATTTTCCTGGAAGAGGCGGCGGAGCTGTATCCGCAGGCCGGCGAGCAGCTGCGAGCGTGGCAGCGAGCGCCGAACGACGGCGCGCACGCCCGTCAGTTGCGGCGAACGCTGCACACGTTCAAGGGGAGCTCGCGGATGGCCGGCGCGATGCGCCTGGGCGAGCTCGTTCACCTCATGGAATCGCGCCTGGACGTCGACGACTCGCCCGTTCCGGGTTCAACGGATCTCTTCGAGGCGCTCGACGGCGATCTCGATCGTATCGCCATTGTTCTGGATGCGCTGCGCGCAGGAAAGACCAACGTGGCCGTGTCGTGGGCGACGGACAAGGACCAGCTTGCCGCTGCCGGCGACACGCGCGCTCCTGTCGCGGAAGCGCCCACCGCGTCCGCCGCCGACAAGGCGGTCGTCGTTCCGCTGCCGGCGCCCGAGCATGCGCCTGCGCGCGCGTCCGCCGAAGCTGCGGATGTCGAAGGCGGCGCTCGCGCGATGCTGCGCGTTCGCGCAGACATCATCGATCGTCTCGTCAACGAGGCAGGCGAAGTGGCGATCGCGCGGGCGCGGATCGAAAGCGAGCTGCGCGCGCTCAAGGCGAACCTGCTCGAGCTCACCGGCAGCGTGCTGCGGCTGCGCGCGCAAACGCGCGAGATCGAGATCCAGGCCGAGTCGCAGATCCAGTCGCGACTCTCGCAGGTGGGCGGGGGTCAGGAAGGATTCGATCCGCTCGAGTTCGACCGCTACACGCGCTTCCAGGAGCTCGCGCGTTCGCTCGGCGAAGGCGTCAACGACGTTTCGACCGTGCAGCAGTCGCTCCTCAAGAACCTCGATGTCGCGGAAGCCGCGCTGAGCGCGCAAGGGCGGCTGGCGCGCGGCGTCCAGCAGCAGCTGTTCTCGATACGCACGGTGCCGTTCGGCAGCCTGTCCGAGCGGCTGTACCGCATTCTGCGCGTGACGGCGCGCGAGCTCGGCAAGCGCGCCAACCTCGAGATCCGCGGCGCCCAGACGGAGCTGGACCGCGCTGTGCTGGAGAAGCTCGTCGGCCCGCTTGAGCACCTGTTGCGCAACGCGCTCGACCACGGGATCGAGCCGAGGGCGCAGAGAGCGAAGGCAGGCAAATCCGAAACCGGTGAAATCACGCTGACCGTGCGGCAGGTGGCGAACGAGATCGCGATCGAGCTCGCCGACGACGGCGCGGGATTGAACCTTGACGGCGTGCGCGCGAAGGCGGTTGCCCAGGGCCGGATTGTCGCGGACGCGCATCCCAGCGAGGCGCAACTTATCGAGTGCATTTTCCAGCCGGGATTCTCGACGGCGTCGAAGGTGACGCAGGTCTCGGGACGCGGCATCGGAATGGATGTCGTGCGCTCCGAGATCATGACGCTCGGGGGCCGCGTCGAGGTCGCCACTCGCGCGGGATCCGGCACGACGTTCCACTTGTATCTGCCACTCACGCTCGCGGTGGCGCAGGCGGTGATGGTGCGCGCCGGCGGCCGGCTGTGGGCGCTTCCCGCACCGATGGTCGAGCACGTGCAGCACGTCAAGGCGGACGCCCTCGTCGACATGTACGTGCGGCGCCGCGTCGAGCACGAGGGCCAGAGCTACTCGTTCCACTACCTGCCGCGCTTGCTCGGGGATGCGAACCACATTCCGGAATCGTCCCGCAACAATCCCGTGCTGCTGCTGCGCAGCGGGCAGCACGTCGCGGCGATTCACGTCGACGAAATGATCGGCAACCAGGAAGTCGTGGTGAAGAACATCGGGCCGCAGCTCGCGCGGGTGTCCGGCATCGCCGGCGCCACGGTGCTCGGCAACGGCGAGGTCGTGCTGATCATCAACCCGGTACAGCTTTCGCAACGCGCTGACGTCCCGGAGTTCGACCCCAATGCCGAGCGCGTCGCCCCCGAAGTTCCGAAGCTCGCCGTCGTGCAGGCCGATCGTCCGCTCGTCATGATCGTGGACGACTCCCTGACGGTGCGCAGGATCACGAGCAAGCTTTTGACGCGCGAAGGTTTCGAAGTGCTCACCGCGCGCGACGGCATCGACGCGCTGGCGCTCCTCGAGACGGAGATGCCGCACGTGATTCTGCTCGACATCGAGATGCCACGCATGGACGGGTTCGAATTCACGAAGAACATCAAAGCCGACGAGCGGACTGCGCAGATCCCGATCGTCATGATCACGTCGCGCACCGCGGAGAAGCATCGCAGTCTCGCGAAGGAGTTGGGCGTCGATCTTTACCTCGGGAAACCCTTCCAGGAAGAGGAGCTTTTGCGGCACCTGCGCGAGATGCTGGCGCTGACCACGTAGCAGCGAGCCAGCGTCTCCCGGCGCCGGACGGCGCCGTGCTCCGGCGCCCTCGCGATTCGGCGCCGTGCTCGGCGCCCCGCGATTCTGCCGCCGGTATAATCTTCCGAGACCATCCACGGGGGAGTCCTTAGCCATGGCGAACTACGCCACGAGCAACATCCGCACTGTCGCACTTGTCGGTCAGGGAGGCTCGGGCAAGACGACGCTCACGGAGGCGCTGCTGTTTTCCTCGGGCGCGATCAAGGAGGCCGGCACGGTCGAGCGGGGCACGACCGTGAGCGACTTCGACCCGCTCGAAAAGACGTCGCAGCACTCGCTTCGCGCCTCGATCGTGCATCTCGATACCCGCGACACGCGCATTCACCTCGTCGATACGCCCGGATTCCCCGATTTCATGGGCCAGGCGATCGGTGCGCTCGACGCCGTCGAGACCGCGGCGATCGTCGTCAGCGCTCAGTCCGGCATCGAGATGATCACGTCGCGGATGATGGAGTGGGCCGCGCAGCGCCGACTGTGCCGGCTTATCATCGTCAACAAGATCGACGCCGACAATGCCGATCTGCCGGGGCTCCTCGCGTCGATCCAGTCGATGTTCGGCAAGGAATGCCTGCCGATCAACCTGCCCGCGCAGGGCGGCAAGCGCGTCGTCGACTGCTTCTTCAATCCGGACGGCGAGGCGGACTTCTCGTCTGTCAGCCGCGCGCACGGCGCGCTCGTCGACCAGGTCGTCGAAGTCGACGAAGCGCTGATGGCGAAGTACCTCGAGCAGGGGGAGATCGCGCCGGACGAACTTCACGCGCCGTTCGAGAAGGCGCTGCGCGACGGCCATCTCGTGCCGGTCTGCTTCGTCTCGGCGAAGACGGGTGCGGGAATTCCCGAGCTGCTCGACGTGCTCGTCAAGCTGGCGCCAAGCCCCGCGGAAGGAAATCCGCCGCTCTTCTACAAGGGGGAGGGCGATGCGGCGACGGAGTTTCGCTCGGAGCCCGATCCGAAGATGCACGTGCTCGCGCATGTGTTCAAGGTCGTGATGGACCCATTCGTCGGCAAGCTCGGCATCTTCCGTGTCCACCAGGGCACGGTGACGAAAGACACGCAGCTCTACGTCGGCGACAGCAGGAAAGCCTTCAAGGTCGGCCATCTCTTCATGCTGCAGGGAGGCAAGAACGTCGAGATCGAGCGTGCCGTGCCCGGCGACATCGCCGCGGTCGCGAAGGTCGACGACATCGATTTCGACTGCGTGCTGCACGACTCGCACGATGAGGATCATATCCACATGCGGCCGCTCGAGTTCCCGCTGCCGATGCAGGGAGTGTGCATCACGCCGAAGAAGCGCGGCGACGAGCAGCGCATCTCCGAAGTGCTGCACCGGATGACGGCCGAGGACCCCACGCTCGTCGTCGAGCACGACGGCACGACGAACGAGACGGTCCTGCGTGCGCTGGGCGACCTGCACTTGCGCTCGGTGCTGGAGCGCATGGCGAGCCAGTTCAAGCTCGAGGTGGACACGAGACCGCCGCGCATTCCTTATCGCGAGACGATCATGGGCAAGGCCGAGGGCTTCCACCGGCACAAGAAGCAGACCGGGGGCGCCGGCCAGTTCGGCGAAGTGTCGCTGCGCATCGAGCCGCGTGACCGCGGCGCGGGATTCGAGTTCGTCGACCAGACGAAAGGCGGCGTCATCCCGCATCAGTTCATGCCGGCGGTGCAGAAAGGCGTCGAGCAGGTGCTCGTCACCGGCGCGATCGCCGGCTTTCCGCTGCAGGACGTGCGCGTGATCGTTCACGACGGCAAACACCATGCCGTCGATTCGAAGGAAGTGGCGTTCGTGGCCGCCGGCAAGAAGGCGTTCCTCGACGCGATCGAGAAGGCGAAGCCGATCGTGCTGGAGCCGGTCGTCGCCGTCGAGGTCATCTGCCCCGAATCGAACACGGGCGACATTGCCGGCGATCTGTCGTCGCGCCGCGGACAGGTCACAGGAACTCGCGGCCTGCAGCCGGGCGTACTGGCGATCACCGGGTTGGCGCCGCTTGCAGAGCTCGAAGGCTATTCGGCGCGGCTCAAGTCGGTGACTGGCGGCCACGGCTCGTGGTCGATGCAGCTGTCGCATTACGAGCCGGCGCCGCCGAACCTCCAGCAGCAACTCGTGGCCGAATTCAAGAAGTCGCGTAAGCACGAAGAAGAGTAGGGCCTGCTCACACTATGGGCGCAAACGCGTTGCGCGGCCGAAAATGCTCAGCGCAAGGCGCAAAGACGAAGGCGGGTCGGGTACCCGGCGAGACTTTGCAACGCGGCGCTGAGCGTCTTCGGCAGCAACCCGAAGGGAACGGGTGGCATGGGCCGCCCCTCTGCGTTGTCCTCCTCGCGAAGACGCCCGGTCTTCGCTTCGTCGTCCGCCTTGCCGGGCGGCCCATGCCACCCGTTCGCGTTTGTGCCCATAGTGTGAACAGGCCCTAGGCTGCCGCCGCGCGAGCCACGCGCGGTCACCTGCCTGCTGCGCACGCATCAGTCAGCGCTGCGCTGAATGGGCGCCGAGCCCGCCTTGAACAGCGCAAGCGCGGCGTTGCGTGCCGCGGCGTGGTCGACTATCGGCAGCGGGTAGTCGCGCCCAATCACGAAGCCCCGGGCTTGCAGCACCGCGGGCGCGACCTGCCATGGCGCGTGGATCTGCCGGTCGTCGAGCAACTTCAATTCCGGCACGTAGCGCCGGATGAACTTGCCGTCGGGGTCGAAACGCCGCGACTGCGTGACCGGATTGAAGATGCGGAAGTACGGCTGCGCGTCGCAGCCGGTCGACGCAGCCCACTGCCAGCCGCCGTTGTTGGATGCGAGGTCGTAATCGATCAGCGCTTCGGCGAAATAGCGCTCGCCCCAGCGCCAATCGACGAGCAAATCCTTGACGAGGAAGCTCGCGGCGACCATCCGCAGCCGGTTGTGCATGTAACCGGTGGCATTGATCTGCCGCATCGCGGCATCGACGATCGGATAGCCGGTGCGGCCATCGCGCCACGCCTCGTAGAGCCGCCGATCGTTGGCAAACGGCAGCGCGTCGTACGCGTCCTGGAATGCGTGGTTCGTGATGTGGGGGTAATGCCACAGGAGTTGAGAGTAGAACTCGCGCCAGACGAGCTCGGAAAGCCACGTTGCCGCCCCTTCGCCGTCCGGCAGCAGCGAGCGCTGATGGGCGTACGAGGCCAGCGCGCGAATGGACACCGTGCCGAAGCGCAAGTGGACGGAGAGATACGACGGACCCTTGCGGGCGGGGTAGTCGCGCAGTTCCCGATAACGCTCGATGCGCCGCTTGAAGCTCGCGAATAGCGCTGCGCCTCCCCGCATTCCGGTCGCGATGTCGAGCTCGCGCAAATTCGTGGTGCGAAACCCGAGCTCGTCGAGCGTCGGCACGCCATTGGCGAGCGCCTGCGGCGGCATCGTCATCGCGCCTCCCTGACCATCGACCGGATGCGGTGCGAGATGCACAGGAGTAAGCGACGCGAGCCACGCTCGCTTGTACGGCGTGAACACGCCGAATGGCGTGCCCTGCTGCGTGCGCAGCTCATCACGCTCGAAGATCACCTGGTCTTTCGATTTTCGAAGCGCAATGCCGCGATCGGCGAGCGCTTTTTCGACGGCGGCATCGCGTGCGATCGCCGCCGGCTCGTAGTCGCGGTTCGCGTACACCGCGTCGACCCCGAGCTCCGCGGCCAACGCGGGAACTGCATCACGCGCGTAGTCGTGTCGGACGATCAGCGCGCCGCCGCGCTTGCGCAGCGATTCGTCGAGCGCGACCAGGCTTTCACGAATGAATTCGACGCGCCGATCCGACCGCGAGGGCAGCGGGTCGAGAATCTCGCGATCGAGGACGAAGAGGCACAGCACTTCGCGCGCGTCGCGAAGCGCGTGCGAGAGCGCGGCGTGGTCGAAGTCGCGAAGATCGCGGCGAAACCAGACGAGCGCCCGGTGGCAGGCGGCGGACGGACGCATGAAGGGTGGGCGGAGCAGCGCGGGGTTAAGTCGGCAATTGTGCCGAGCGGTAGCGCCGTTTACAATTGCCCCTCGGGTGACGCCATGGGAGCCCCCACCGCCAACTTCACGCATCACTTCTTGATCGCCATGCCGGCGATGGCGGATCCGCATTTCTCCCACACGCTGACGTACGTTTGCGAGCACAACGAAGACGGCGCGCTCGGCATCGTCGTCAACAAACCGACGGACATGACGCTCTCGTCGCTGTTCGAGCAGATCGACGTGCCGCTGGACGATGCCGAGCTTCGCAGGCGCCCGGTGCACTTCGGGGGCCCCGTTCAGGTCGATCGCGGATTTGTGCTGCATCGGCCGCTCGGCAACTGGCAATCGACGCTCGCCATCGACGGCGACGTCGGACTCACCACGTCGAAGGACGTGCTCGAGGCGGTCGCGCGCGGCGAGGGGCCGAAGGACGTGCTGGTCTCGCTCGGCTACGCGGGTTGGTCCGCCGGCCAGCTCGAGCAGGAGATCGCGCAGAACGCGTGGCTCACCGTCGCCGCGGATCCCGGCGTGCTGTTCGATATGCCGGTCGAGGAGAAGCTGCCCGCAGCGATGCGTCTGCTCGGCATCGACCCTTCCCGCCTGTCCGACGACGTCGGGCACGCATGACGTGCCGCGCCCGAACGCGGCGAGCCACGAAGCCACGGTGCTCGCGTTCGATTTCGGGACGCGCCGGATCGGAGTCGCAGTGGGCAACTGCCTGTTGCGCGTCGCGCGTCCGCTGACGGTAATCGCCGGCGAGGCGAATGCGTCCCGCTTTGCGGCGATTGCCGCATTGATCGAAACGTGGCATCCCGACCTTCTGGTGGTCGGGCGCCCCGTGCATGCCGACGGGACGCCGCACGAGATGACGTCGCGGGCCGACCGCTTCGCGCGTCAGCTCGAGGGGCGCTTCGGCCTCGGGGTTGCGCGCGTCGACGAGCGGTACACGACGGAGGAGGCCGAGACTGCGCTCGCGGAGGCCGGCGTACGCGCCCACGAGCGCAAGACCGTGCGTGACCAAGTTGCCGCGCAGCTCATCCTCCAGGCATGGTTCGACGATACGAAAGCGGCGGGACCACCCGGTGTTGCCTGACGCGCTGCCTGACGCCGAGGCGACGCTGCGGGCACTCGCCGACCGCATGCGCGGCGCCGTCGCGTTCGATGCTAAGTTCGTCGGCATCTATTCAGGCGGCGCGTGGATCGCCGAGCGGCTTGCGCAGCTGATCGAAGGCAACCATGCCGTCGGCTTCATCGACGTCTCGTTCTATCGCGACGATTTCAGCCGCAAGGGCCTCAAACCCGAAGTCAAGCGGACCGAGCTTCCGTTCGAAGTCGAGGGCGCGACAATCGTGCTGATCGACGACGTTCTCTACACGGGCCGCAGCGTGCGCGCGGCCGTCAACGAGCTGTTCGATTACGGCCGGCCTGCGCGTGTGGAGCTCGCGGTGCTCGTGGACCGCGGCGGCCGGGAGCTGCCCATCGAGGCCGCGTACGCCGGCGTCCGTCTTGCCGTGGCCCGCAACCTCTCGATCGTGCTGTCGCGCAACGGGGAAGGCAAGCTGCTGCTCGGCACCGAGGCAAGCGGTGCGTAACCCGCAGCTCAACGCCGCCGGCGACCTGACGCACCTTCTCACGCTCGAGGGACTGCCGCCGGAAATCATCCTGCGCGTGCTCGACACCGCGGTGCCGTTCGCGTCGATCGCAGAGCGCGAGGTGAAGAAGGTCCCGCTGCTCCGGGGCCGCTCGGTGTTCAACCTGTTCTTCGAGAACTCGACGCGCACCCGCACGACGTTCGAGATCGCCGCGAAGCGGCTGTCGGCCGACGTCATCAACCTCAACATCGGCGTGTCGTCGACGAGCAAGGGCGAGACGCTGCTCGACACGGTCGACAACCTCGTCGCCATGAACGCCGACATGTTTGTGGTTCGCCATTCGCAGTCCGGCGCGCCGCATCTCATCGCGGCGCACTTGAACCGGATGGGCCGCACACACGTCCACGTGGTGAACGCGGGCGACGGCCGTCACGCGCATCCGACGCAGGGCTTGCTCGACCTTTTCACGATCCGCCACTACAAGAAGGACTTTCGCGAGCTCACTGTCGATCGTCGGCGACGTGCTGCATTCG
>Ga0207668_10001309_pt1 | contig 14787 bp, 14 predicted proteins | sample KBSS43metaG_FD_184323 | JGI IMG/M metagenome (GOLD analysis project Ga0207668, IMG submission 184323) | Switchgrass rhizosphere microbial communities from Kellogg Biological Station, Michigan, USA - KBS S4-3 metaG (SPAdes) (version 2) | ecosystem: Host-associated > Plants > Roots > Rhizosphere... | reverse complement strand
CAGCCCGCAGCTCCGAGCCGGTCTCGAAGGCATGGAGATAGACGCATTCGTACTTCAGGGAGCGCCAGAGCCGCTCGATGAAGACATTGTCCATCCACCGCCCCCGGCCGTCCATGCTGATGCGGACCTCGGCCTCGCGCAGCACCGTGGTGAAGGCCTGCGACGTGAACTGGCTGCCCTGGTCGGTGTTGAAGATCTCGGGCTTGCCGTAGCGGGCCAGCGCCTCCTCCAGAGCAGCGACACAGAAGCTGGCGTCCATCGTGTTGGACAGCCGCCAGGCCAGCACCTTGCGCGTTGCCCAGTCCATGATCGCCACCAGGTACAGGAAGCCCCGGCGCATCGGGATGTAGGTCACATCGGCGCACCACACGTGGTTGGGCCGCTCGATCACCAGCTTGCGCAGCAGGTACGGATAGACCCGGTGCTGCGGATGGGGATCGCTGGTGCGCGGACGCTGGTAGATCGGTGTCAGGCCCATCTTCGCCATCAGCCGACGTGCCCGGCGGCGACCGACCTCATGGCCTGCTCGCCGCAGATGCCGCGCCATTTGGCGGCTGCCATACCACGGGCAGTCCAGGAACGTCGCGTCGATCACCGTCATCAGCGCCAGCGTCTCATCCGTTTCCGGCACCGACGCATAGTAATAGGACGACAGACTGCACTGCGTCGAGATCGACAGGCGATGGTGAGCAGGTTCGACCATCGCCCGCCTCCGATCCACGCTCATCGACCGAAGGCTTTCGCTAAAAAAATCCCGCTCCACGACCAGTTGTCCGATCTTGGCGTGCAGCCTTTCCACCTCGCTGTCGCTGGCAGCCCTGGCTGCGTCTCCAGCCCCGGAGAACGTGCCCGCCATCCCGTCAATGGCTTGCCGCTTCCACGCGGCGATCATCGTGTGATGCACGCCGTGCTTGGCCGCCAGCTCTGCCAGCGTCAGCTCGCCCCGGATCGCCTCCAGCGCCACCTTAGCCTTGAAATCCGCGCTGTAGCGCTTCCTCGTCGTCTTCATTCCCGTACTGATCCATCAGGTCGGAAGTAGCTTAACACCCTGTCCGAAAAACCGGCACCACCTCAGATTTCACCTACGTCGCGACCTGGGCGGGGTTTGTTTACGTAGCCTTCGTCATCGATACCTATGCTCGGCGAATCGTCGGCTGGCGGGCCAGCAGGACGGCGCATGCCAGTTTCGTCCTCGATGCACTGGAACAGGCGCTTCACGATCGACGGCCGGCCCATCGGGGCGGCCTCATCCATCACAGCGACCGTGGGTCGCAATATGTGTCCATCAAGTACACCGAGCGCCTTGCCGAAGCCGGGATCGAGCCCTCGGTCGGCAGCGTAGGAGATAGCTACGACAACGCTTTGGCCGAGACGATCAACGGCCTTTACAAGACCGAGGCAATCCACAGGCGTGGACCATGGCGCAGCTTCGAAGCGGTCGAGTACGCCACCCTCGAATGGGTCGACTGGTTCAACCATCGCCGACTGCTGGAGCCCATCGGCAACATCCCGCCTGCCGAAGCCGAAGATCAATATTATGCTGTCGTGGACAACATCGATATGGCAGCGTGACTCACAACCCAACGCCTCCGGCAAATTCGGTGCGGTTCAAGGCCCGCATCGGGCTGTAGGCGACGATCACTCAGGGTTCGATGATCTGTCCTGCGTATTGAGATCGGTACAGTTCGTCGAGACGGTTACCTCTACCGTCATGCCCAGAAAGGCATCGGCGGCGCCGACAAAGCGACCATCGACAGGGCTCAATTGCGCGATGCTCCTGCCGACCGCGACGGGGACCAGATGTGCCTGTCCCATGCGGCCATTGGTCGGATCGAACGCAACCCAGCCTGCGCAGGGCAAATACACCTCGACCCATGCGTGCGTTGCCCCGTGCTGGATTCCCGCGACTGCGGTGTCGCCCAGGATCGGCGGATCGAAGAGATAACCAGACACCGCACGGGCACCAAAACCAAGCTGCCGAACTGCCTCGATGAACAGCGTGGCGAGATCGCGGCACGAGCCGGAGGCGAGATCGAGCGTCTCCTGCGCGGACTGTGTTCCGACCTCTTCTCGCGTGACATAGGTCATGCCGATGCGGGCGGCCGCGTTGATGTCTTGCAGCAGCGACAGCGTGTCGGTGTCGGCTCCGAGCACCTGCGCATGCGCCCAGGCCGCTAGCCGGCCGTCCGGATCCGCATGCTCCGGTACCAGCAGCGCACCGAGATCGGTCTGCTCCTCGTGTGAATAATCGAACGGATAGCGGTGCGCGTGCGGCGCGATCTTGAGGAGGGGCCAAGCGGCGGCGGCCTGGTCGACCACCAGACGATTGGTGATCGTCAGGCGTTCCGATGGGTATGGAAAGGATGCCGTAGCGACAAGATTGCCAAAGACATCCTGTGTCCATTCCAGCTCCGCCGCGGGTTCGCAACTGAGGTCCGTGGAAATGAGGCGTAGCGCATGCGAACTGCGCGGTGTGAGCATCATCCGATGCGCAAGCAGCTCGACCGGCCCCTGATATCCGTAGGTGGTGACATGCAAGATATAGAGCCGCATTCCGTCACCTCATGGCTGGCGACATTAGTCCTGGAAGATTACTCAACCAGGATCGGCATGCCCGCGGTCGGGATTTGCGCTGAGCCCGCGGTAATCGGCGGCGGCGGCTCGTTCAACAGCAGATGCGCCTCGGCAAATGCCCTGGTGGATAGCTTCCGATCTTCGCGCACGCCAGCGGCCACCCCTTCCTTAGCCCAGGCGGCAGCGGCGACGTTCGCGATCTGCCTGACATTGTCGAGCGTGGTGGCGCTGGCGAGGGCATGGTGATGCGCTTCTCGGGCGCGGCAGAGGGTTGAGGATAGCTGCATGGAACGGTCTTTCCGTAACGCGGAGATCAATCCTTCTTGGACTGTGCCCCGGGGGGCATTCCCTTAAGCGATGGATTGGAAGCATTCTGCTTGGGCGGCTCTGGCTTCTTCGGCTTTCGCGCTTCCCGGTTGCCGCGCTGCTGTCCCTTGGCCATTTCGTCATTTCCTTGAATTAAGGCCCGGCTGGACCCTGGTGCAGATGATCAGCGCTCCGAAAGCGGCTGGAGCTGACGTGCTCCACCTGCGGGTGGTGGGGCGCGAAACTGCGCATGCGCCGCCCTTTTCGTGTCGGCCGTCGGCTTGCGAACGAGACCGATGCTCGGCCTAGGCCGCGTAAAGCTCGAATGTTAGGTAAACCGCATGAAAAGCTCCGCGTCAGAGCGGGAGCATGAACAACTCTCAGTCGCAGCCAAGCTCAAGGCAGACGGCGCGATAAACGCTATATGGGGACGCGAGCCCGTGACGCCAGCCCCCTTCGTGAATGCGCAGGTAAATCATCCACAGCCTTGCCATCTGCGCCGCCCAATCCGACATTGTGCAGCGCAGCAATTCGATTGGATCGGTCTGCATGCCAGGGCTTCCGCCGTGGCCAGGAGAAAGCCGCGTGCGAAGCTTGAACGATACGCTCAGCCGTCTTTGCCGATTGCGGGACCATGTCTTGCCCGGCTTACCAGGCAGATTTGCTGAAGACCGACTATCGGATCTCGGGGCCTTTGGTTCCAATCCCGGTGCTCTTCGGGGTCGCTTCTACGTTCCCCACAGTCGGTGTGAATCGATCGCGCTGGTGGTCGTGCTGCACGGCTGCACGCAGGATGCGGCCGGATATGACCATGGCTCGGGCTGGTCGCGGCTGGCCGACGAACAGGGATTCGCGCTGCTTTATCCGGAGCAGCAACGCGGCAACAACGCCAACCTCTGCTTCAACTGGTTCAACACCGGCGACACCCAGCGCGATGCAGGCGAGGCGTTGTCGATCCGACAGATGGTCTCGGCGATGGTCGAGGAGCATGGAATCGATCCATCCCGCATCTTCGTCACCGGGCTTTCGGCGGGCGGCGCCATGGCGTCTGTGATGCTTGCCACCTATCCCGAGGTGTTTGCCGGGGGCGCGATCATTGCCGGTCTTCCTTATGGCACAGCTGCCTCCATCCCCGAGGCGTTCGATCGCATGCGGGCGCACGGCGGCCCGCCGGCCGCCGCCCTGAGCAGGCTCGTCGCCGCTGCCTCACCGCACAAGGGCTCCTGGCCGACGATCTCGGTTTGGCACGGCGACGGCGACGCGACTGTCAGCCACGAGAATTCGGCACTCATCATCGAGCAATGGCGTGCCCTTCACGGGGTCGATCACACGCCCAGCGCTGTCGAGAAGGGCGAAGGCTATGTTCGCCGTGTGTGGAGCGACGCCCACGGGCGCGACGTGATCGAGGAATATTGCATTGCAGGCCTCGGCCATGGCACTCCGCTCAGCACCTTCGGCGCGGACGCCTGCGGAGCAGCGGGGCCGTACATGCTCGAGGCCGGAATTTCTTCGACGCGTCGGATTGCGAACTTCTGGGGGCTGAGTGCGGCGCAGTCCGAAGACCGAGCCGAGGTCGCAGGACCGCGGCAGTCCACGGCGCCGCCGAGCACAGACACGGCCGTTCCCGCCGAGCTTCACGGGATTCCCCGGTCGCAGGTGGCCTCCGGCGGGGTTGGACGTGTGATTGAAGATGCTCTGCGTGCTGCCGGCCTGATGCGCTAGGGAGGACGCTAAAGGACTCCAATGGAGCTCTCGCACCAGTTCTATGTCCTGCTGCTGGCCGCGCTGGGCGTGCTGGTGCTGATGACGGCCTGGCTGCCGATGCTGCTGCGGAAGGCTCCGCTGTCCCTGCCGATCCTGTGCGTTGCCGCGGGCGCTGCGCTGTTCGCGCTGCCGCCGCTCAGGCCGTTCGCGGTCCACCCGCTGCGATTTCCGTTCGTGGTGGAGCGATTGAGCGAACTCGTCGTCATCGTCTCGCTGATGGGTGCGGGCCTTAAGATCGATCGGATGATCGGGCTGCGCAGCTGGTCGCTCACCTGGCGACTGCTGGGCATCGCAATGCCGATCACCATGCTGCTGGTTGCGGGTCTGGCATGGGGCCTAGGGGTGGCCGGCCCGGCGGCGGCGCTGCTGATCGCCGCCGTGCTCGCTTCGACGGACCCGGTGCTTGCCAGCGATATCCAGGTGGGCGGTCCCGGTGTAGGGCAAGAGGACGAAGCGCGTTTCGCCTTGACGTCCGAGGCCGGCCTCAACGACGGCCTCGCCTTCCCCTTCGTGCATCTTGCGATTGCGCTCAGCGCAGCATCTTTCGGACGCGCCGATCTGCTCGAATGGTTCGGCCGCGACCTTCTTTGGAAGACGTTCCTGGGGGCCGCCGCAGGCTACTCCATCGGACGCGGTCTCGGCTATCTGACGTTTCACCTGCCGATACGCGCGAGCCTCTCGCGCACGGGGGACGGCTTCGTTGCGCTGGCGGCTACGCTGATCGCCTATGGCGTGGTCGAGATGCTGGGCGGGTTCGGCTTCCTGGCCGTCTTTATCTCGGCGCTGGCACTGCGCAACGCCAGTCGCGACGACGACTATCACGACCGGCTGCATGGGTTCGCCGAAGAGGCGGAGCGGTTGCTGATGATGGTGCTGCTCGTCCTGTTCGGCGGCATCCTTGCCTTCGGCGGCCTGCTCGCTGGCTTTGACTGGCTGATGCTGCTGTTCGTTGCCGGCGTCCTGCTGGTGGCGCGCCCAGCTGCAGGCCTGCTCAGCCTTGTTGGATCGAGGCTGCCCTGGCGCGAGCAACTGGTGATATCCTTTTTCGGCATCCGTGGAATGGGTTCGATCTACTATCTCGCCTTCGCGCTCAATCATGGGTCTTTCGCCGACACGCACCGGCTCTGGGCGATCATCGGCGGCGTCGTGCTCGCCTCGATCCTATTGCACGGCGTCACTGTAACGCCGGCATTGCGACTGCTCGACCGATGGCAGCGGCGCCGGGGTGAAATCTCACGTTTAACGCCCACTCTGCCGGACGGATGAAAAGCCGACGGTAAAACGAATGTGGTCTCGGAACGAACGGTACTGCCCGCCGTTACAACTCAGCTTGCGATCAGCCCTCGTCAGCGGAGGGTAGATATGCGCAAAAATACGATTCTTGTCGTCGAAGACCAACCGCTGCTCCGTCTGCACGCAATCGACATGATCCAGGACGCCGGCTTCATCGCCCTGGAGGCCGAAGATGCCGATGCAGCTATCGCCATCTTGATGCTGAGCGCAGACATCCAGTTGGTTTTCACCGATATCGAGATGCCGGGATCGATAGACGGCATTCAGCTTGCCGCGCTCGTTCGCGATCGGTGGCCTCCCATGCGTATCATCGTGACCTCAGGGCGAGGCCTAGTTGACGCGAGCACATTGCCAGTCGGCTGTCCGTTCATCGCCAAGCCTCCGATATGGCCCGCCTTGATCGAAACAATGCGGTGTCTCACCGCGGTCTGAGAACGCGTTCGGAACCGCGCTCCGTATTTTCCCGGACAGCGTCGCAGCAACCGTGTAGAGCGAAGGTCTCTCTCGCGATCGGACGAACAATATTGGCCGCACGGACGCCCGATATGCATGACTGGCGCCCAGATCAACTGCGTCACGCGATCCGGGCGGCTGGGGTCGCGTTATGGTCGTGGAACGTCGATACAGACGCCTTCGCGATGGACGAATTGGGGTTCGAGCTCTGGGATCTGCCCCCCAGCGTCCAGCGGCAGGATGCTATTCATGACATTTCGACCTCTTCACGATCGCGTGCTGGTCCGCCGTATCGACGTGGCCGACAAAAGCGCCGGCGGCATCATCATCCCCGATACCGCCAAGGAGAAGCCACAGAAGGGTGAGATCGTCGCCGCGGGCACGGGCATCAAAGCCGAGAATGGCGTGCTCATGCCGCTCGACCTCAAGGCTGGTGATCGCGTCCTCTTCGGCAAGTGGTCCGGGTCGGAGGTTAAGCTGAACGGTGAGGACCTCCTCATCATGAAGGAAAGCGACGTCCTCGGGGTCATTGGCTGACCTAGTCTTCCCGCCTTGCGCCGATGCCCGCTCGGGCAGCGGACCACCTGCCATGAAGGATCAGACAATATGCCAGCCAAAGACGTCAAATTCTCGCGCGACGCCCGCGAAGGCATTGCGCGCGGTGTCGATATTCTCGCCAACGCCGTCCGCGTGACGCTCGGTCCCAAGGGCCGCAACGTTCTCATCAACAAAAGCTATGGCGCGCCGCGCATCACCAAGGACGGCGTGACCGTCGCCAAGGAAATCGAACTGAGCGACAAGTTCGAGAATATGGGCGCCCAGATGATCCGCGCCGTCGCGTCCAAGGCGCAGGATCATGCCGGCGACGGCACCACCACCGCGACGGTGCTCGCTCAGGCGATCGTGCGGGAAGGCATGAAATCAGTCTCTGCGGGCGTCGATCCCATGGATCTCAAGCGTGGCATCGACATTGCCGTCGGGGCTGTCGTGGCCGAGCTCAAGGCGCGCTCGAAGCCGGTCTCCGACAATCAGGAGATTGCCCAGGTCGGCATCGTCTCCGCCAATGGCGACGAGATCGTCGGTCGCAAGATCGCCGAGGCGATGGAGAAAGTCGGCAAGGAAGGCGTCATCACGATCGAGGAAGCGACCGGCGTCGAGTTCGAACTGGACGTGGTCGAGGGTATGCAGTTCGACCGTGGCTACCTTTCACCCTACTTCATCACCAACCCTGAGAGGAGCTTGGTCGAATTTCAGGATCCCTATATCCTGATCCACGAGAAGAAGCTCGGCGCTCTCCATGCGCTGCTCCCGATCCTGGAAGCGGTGGTTCAGGCGGGTCGCCCCCTGCTCATCATCGCCGAAGACATTGAGGGGGAGTCTCTCGCCACGCTCGTCGTCAACAAGCTGCGCGGCAGCTTGAACGTCGCGGCCGTCAAGGCGCCGGGATTTGGCGAACGGCGCAAGGCGATGCTCGAGGATATCGCGGTCCTCACCGGAGGCGACGTCATTACCGAGGATCTCGGCATCAAGCTCGAGACCGTGACGCTGGACATGCTTGGACAAGCCAAGCGTATCACGATCGACAAGGACACAACCACCATCGTCGATGGCGCCGGGGATGCGGGCGCGATCAAGGGGCGTGTCGATGCGCTCCGCTCTCAGGTCGAGAACACTGTCAGCGATTATGATCGCGAGAAGCTTCAGGAGCGGCTTGCAAAGCTCGCCGGTGGCGTCGCCGTCATCAAAGTGGGCGGCGTGTCAGAGACGGAAGTGAAGGAGCGCAAGGATCGCGTCGACGACGCGCTGCATGCAACACGTGCGGCAGTGGAAGAGGGCGTCGTGCCGGGTGGTGGTACTGCCTTGCTCTATGCCTCCAAGGCGCTGGATGGCCTCAATCCTGTCAATGACGATCAGCGGCGCGGTATCGACATCATCCGTAAGGCGCTTCAGGCTCCGCTGCGGCAGATCGCCAAAAATGCCGGACATGATGGTGGCGTGGTCGCCGGCCGCCTGCTTGATGAGCGTGACGAGAATTTGGGCTTCAATGCCCAGACCGAGCAGTTTGAAAACCTGTTCCAATCCGGCGTGATCGACCCGACGAAGGTCGTGCGGATTGCCTTGCAGGACGCGGCCTCCGTTGCGGGCCTGCTGATCACCACTGAAGTGGCTGTTGCGGAGTTCACCGACGAAAGCAGCACGCCGTCTATGACCGGCGGCGGCGTCGGCAGGGGATTCTGACAAACGGGGATGGGGCGGGCTGCGGGATGCCCCATCTCGTCTTCTCGTCATCAGGAGTAGCTCTTCATGACCTCTCAATCGACATCTGCCTTCTGCCTGGCTCAGGAGGCCTTGCATCGCGAACGGGCCGCGCGGGCCAGTCTGGATAATGTCCGCATCGTCGCCGCATCCGCAGCAGCAGCCTGGGCGCACGAAGCCATTGTCGCCCTTCGCCGCGAGGGCAAGCTTGGCCGGGAAGATCGGCTGCCGGCCGCGGCTTCGCTATTCGAGGAAGCAGAGGATGCGGCCTTCAGTGAGAATCCCGATCATGGCCTCGCAACCCGATGACGCTGCGGACCACCCGGACATCCATCGCCTTCAAGGCGCCATTTCGGCTGGCCGCTTTGGATGAGACCCTGCCGGCGGGCGTCTACGACATCGATACTGAAGAGGAGATCATCGAGGGGAATGAGCGCACGGTCTATGTCCGTGTTGCAACTCTCCTTAACGTGCGGACCCACAATATGGTCCGGACCGTCACGGTCGATCCAGACCAGCTCCAGGCAGCCTTCGACGCGGATGATCGCTCCTGAAGGGACCACGCATCCATCCAGTTTCCGGATTCAGGCCCGATGCCAACGGAGGCCAGCCACGTGATCGCCTACTGGAGCAAGGCGTGCTCGACAAAGACGACGAAAGCGCGGGCCTTTGCACTCGCCAGTCTCCCAGTCGGGGATGCCGCCCACAGGTCGATCGGCGGGAGGCTCCAGTCTCGCAGCATGCGCTGAACAGCGCCACTCGCAAGCTCGGGAGTGGCTTCGGGCAGCTTGACGACCTCGAGCCGGATGCCGTGGCAGGCGGCGGCCTCTGCCGCTCTGGCACCGATATAGCCCTGGTCGACCCAGGCGACCTCGACACTGTCGTCGGTCACCGCCTGGACCGTTTTGGCGAGCGTCTCGACCTCGCCCCGGTCCTCGGCGCTGGCAGGGGTAACGTGAAGCGCGAGCAGATGGCCCAGCGTGTCGACCGCCAGATGCACCTTGGAGCCCTTTTTGCGCTTCGCCCCGTCATAGCCGGCGCGCTCGCCGCTCTCGGACGAGGAGCGCAGGGTCCGGCTGTCGATGATCGCCGCGCTCGGTTCGACCGATCGCCCCGCGGCAAGTCTCAGAATTGCGCGCAGATCGTCGACCAGCGCTTCGAAGCATCCTGCCGCGAGCCAGCGTTGCGTTTGCTGGTACACCGCTGCCCAGGGCGGCAGATCGTTTGGCATCGAGCGCCACGGCGCGCCCGTCTTTACGATGTACCGCAAGCCGTTGAACACTTCCCGCAGGCCGTGCTCCCGCTGGCCCGCATCCTCTCGCTGCAACGTCAAATATGGCGCGACCAGCGACCACTCTTCATCAGACACATCGGATGGATACGGCCTGCGCGTAGTGTTCATCCCTAACCGGATGAATCCGACCAAACCTCAAGTCCGTAACAATCTCTAGCGGCGCGGCGGCCAAGATTCGCTATAACAGCTGTTCTACCGTCTTCGGCATGTTCTCGATACCCAAGACACCCTCACACCGAGAGCTGCATCAGACTGGTAGCGAGTTCGTCTTTGCGGAAAGGCTTGGTGAGGCGCGGAAGGTCGGGTGCTATGCCCTCATTCTCGGCATAGCCCGACACGAGGAGCACGGAGGTGTCAGGCCGGACGGCCCGGATCGCCGCTGCCAGGTCGGTGCCGGTCATCCCGGGCATGAGGTGATCTGTGACAAGGAGGTCGAAGTGGGCTCCGCCGTTGATGATTCTGAGTGCCTCCTCCCCGGAGCTCGCCTCTGTCACGTCGTAGCCGAGATCGGAGAGCATGTCGGCGGTGCTGATACGTACCAGTTCCTCATCGTCGACAAGAAGAGCCGACCCGGCGCGGGTCACCGAAACGGTCTCTCGCGTAAGGAGGGCGGCGTCAGGCGCGACGCCGCTTAGGGGCAACCACAGTTCGATGTTCGTCCCGAGTCCGGGGGCGCTCTGGATGGTCAACGCACCGCCCAGCTGCGACGCGAGCCCATGAACCATCGACAAACCAAGGCCAGTGCCCTTGCCGATCCCTTTGGTCGAGAAGAATGGCTCAATCGCTCGGGCTACAGTAGCCTCATCCATACCGACGCCGGTATCGGCCACGGACAGCCGGATATAGTCGCCGGCCCGAAGGCCCGGACGCTCACCGCCGCTAACGGCGCCGCGTTGCGCTGAGATGCGCAGCGTCCCGCCCTCCGGCATCGCGTCGCGCGCGTTCACGGCCAGGTTGAGGATCGCCATCTCGAGCTGGTTCGGATCTGCCTGGGCCGCCGGGAGGTCGTCCGATGCCTCGACCACCACCTTGATCTGCGGTCCCGTAGTGCTCGACACGAGGTCGCCCATGCCGTGCACCAACTTCGCAATATCAACTGCAACCGCCGGGAGAGGCTGTCGGCGGGCGAAGGCGAGGAGCCGTTGAACGAGTGTCTTGGCGCGGTCGGCGGACTTCGCCGCTCCGTCGATCAGCCGTTGCTCGCGCTCGCCGCCAAGCCCCTTGCGCTGGAGCATGTCGAGAGCGCCGACGATCGGCGTCAGCAGATTGTTGAAGTCATGCGCGACACCACCTGTCAGCTGGCCCATCGCTTCCATTTTCTGGCTCTGCCGCAGCGCCGCCTGAGCGGCTTCTCGTTCGGCGACCGCACGCTCAACGCGGGCCTCGAGCGTCGAATTGAGTTCGCGCAGCGCTTCCTCCGCGACCTTCCTCGGCGTGATGTCGACCGCCGTCCCGGCGACCCGGAGGCATCGGCCTCGATCGTCAAAAACGCCGCGGCCCTTGGCAGCGACCCAGCGCACGACACCGTCTTCCTTCCCGATGGTGCGATAGTCGACATCGTAGAGTGCGCGTCGCGCTGGATCGGCGGCGGCAGCGTAGGCCTCGCTCGTTGCCGCGCGGTCGTCGGGGTGCAGGCCGTCGTAGAAGTCCTGCATGGTCACCGGCACGTCGGGTGAGATACCAAACATCGCCTTGGTGCGCGCCGGCCAGATCAGCACGTCATTGACGACGTCGACGTCCCAGAAGCCGACCTCGGCGTTGGTCACGGCGAGGCGCAGCCGTTCTTCGCTGTCGCGAAGCCGCGCCTCTGAGCCCACGCGCTCGACATGGGCCCAGCAGCGTTCGACCACGTCCCTGGTCAACGCGATCTCGTCGGGAGTCCAGTTGCGCGGCTGGTTCTGATGAATTGCCATCATGGCCGTCAGCCGACCGGCCTTGACGAGCGGGCAGCAAATAATCGCCTCGATCCCGATTGACCGGAATGTATCCACGCCGACATCGTCGAGTTCGGCGCCGACGTCCCGTACGACGAGGACGTTGCCGCCACGCATGTCGGAAGCGGCTCGCGCACCGAACAAGTCGAGGCTGTAGGTGCCGGTGGAGCTGGTCAGGCCGGCCGCGACAAAGTCCCGACGGATGTGAAAGGTGTCGCCGTCCTCCTCCACGTCGGCGTAGGCGCAGCGCGACGTGGCGATGTGGCGCCCGAGCAACTCGGTTGCCGCCGCCATCGCCTGTTCGGCATCCGCCGACCGGAACAGCCGCTCTTCAAGCTCCGCGAGGAACCTGAGCCGCTCCTCGCTCGCGCGCAGGTTCGCCTCCGCCTCGTGCTCCGCCGTGCCATCCCGGAAGATCTTCATGAAGCCGCCGTGGTCCATCGCCAGCGGCATCATCAGACCCGAGCCCCAGAACCGCTTTCCGTTGGCACAAAGATGCCAGCGCTCGTTTACCGCGCGCCCGTCGCGCCGCGCGCGCTCGAGTTCGTGCCAGAACGCGCCAGACGCCCGGTCCTCCTCGGTATAGAAAAAGTCACCGGGCCGGCCGATGGCGTGTGCGGCATCGTGCCCGACGACATGCTCCGCGCCGCGATTCCAGCCGGTGACGCGCCCCTCGGCATCGAAGGTGACGATCGCGAAGTCCTCAGACCCCTCGACGATCTGGCGATAGCGCGCCTCGCTGCGCCGCAGGCTCGTCTCGCTGCGCGACCGCTCGATTACCAGCGCTGCCGTGCGGACGACGAAATCTACGATCTCGAGGTCGTCCGGTTGGGGCACGCGCTGTTGCCGATGATACATCGCGAAGGTGCCGAGCAGCGTGCCTCCCGCCGACCGGATCGGGATCGACCAGCACGCACGTAGGTCGTGCGAAAGGGCTAGTTCCCGGAAGTCGGCCCAAAGCGGATCGCTGCTGATGTCCGAGACGAACACGGCCTCACCCGCGAAGGCGGCCGTTCCGCAGGAACCCACCGACGGCCCGATCTCAATGCCATCAATGGCTGCGTTGTATTCGGACGGAAGGCTCGGTCCCGCGCCATGGCGCAAACGCCGTCCGTCTTCGTCGAGCAGGAGGATGCTGCCGATCACGCCGGTGTTGGAGAGCGCCTCGAGCTCGCTGACGATCGCGGTGAGGGTGGCTGCAAGCGGGGCATCCTCGACCGCCAGTTCGAGGATGCGGTTCTGCGCCGCGCCGAGCGCGTGAGCCCGGTCCCGCCCCGCGGTGAGCCTCGCATTTTCTACCGCGATTGTCGCAAGCCGGGCCAATGCCTCCAGCCGTTCGATCGCGTCGTTGTCATGGTCGGCAACCTCCGACCAGTACGCGCCGAGCGCCGCGACGGGTTCGGGGCGCCCGATCGGAACCATCACCAGGCTCCGCACGAACGTCCTGGCGTAAGCTTCCTGCGGGATACGCTCGTCGAGCCTGACGTCGCGGATTGCCACGGTTTGCCCGTGCCGCATGGCCCAGCCCGAAATACACGCTTCCTGCGGGAAGCTCTCACCCTGCCACAATGGTGACACGGAATCCTCGGCCACATAGACGCAGCGATCGCCGTCCTTCAGCACCACCGCGATGCCCTCTGCCCCGACCGTCTGGCGAGCGGTGTCGCGCAGGACCTCCACGACCTCCGGGATCGAACGCGCAGTGACGAGGCGTTCGCTTGCCGAGAGGAGGTGCTGCTGCCGCGACGGGTCCGTTGGTGTTTCATCGTTCACGCTCAGATGAATACCAATTCCTATGGCCACCGCCAGACTTTACAAACCAAGCTATCCCAAGCCCTTCGCCCTCAGCATCCACCGACGGGGTTGAGGATCCTGCGCATGATTCTGTTAGCTCGGAGGAGCTCGAGTGTCGGATTTCGACAAGAGCTGCGATCGTGTCCGACAACGTGGTGTAGGTCTGGCGGCGTCGCCGCTTCGATCTTCGGCGAAGGCCGGATTGATCATGCTGCCAAGACGGACACGGGAGACCCGATGCGGGGTCCAACCAGTTGTGCGTCCAGCACAGCTGGTGTTGATGACAGAATGGCGCATCGTCGCTTTCACAAGGGCGGCGACGCTACGTCCGCTTCGCCGCCCGACGATGATATTCCCTACAGCTGCGCTTCGCCGCCATCGACGAAATAATCGGCGCCGGTGACGTAGCTCGACTCGGACGACAGAAGGAACAGCGCCACGGCGGCAGCTTCCTCCGCAGTGCCCATGCGTCCCAAGGGGTTTGTCGCCGCGATATGCTGCTGCACCCCGGCAAGATGCTCTTCCGGTAGCCCCAACCGCTTGAAGAAGTCGGTTTCGATCGGACCGGGGCTGACCGTGTTTACACGAATCGCCCGGGGCGCGAGTTCCCGCGCGAAGCCACGCGCCAAGGCGCGGACCGCTCCCTTGCTGGCGGAATAGAGCGCGCTTGCGGGCATGCCCTTGTCCTTGGCGATGGACGCGGTGATCAGGATGGACCCGCCGTCGCGCATGACCGGGGCCAGCGCCTGGGCCCCGAACAGCGGGCCGCCGACGTTGAGATCCATGATCTGCCGGTACATGGCAGGCGTCACATGCCCGAGCGGCGCGCCAGCGCCGACGCCGGCGTTCAGGAAGACCGCGTCGATCTGACCAAACAGCCGACGCGCTTCAGCAGCGAGCGCGTCGGCCGCCTCCGCTTGGGATGCGTCATTTTCCAGCACCGCAAAGGCCGCGTTTTCCGCACGAACCGCCTCCAGCCGCGCCGGATCCGATCCGGTGATGAGGACGCGGCCGCCCTCTTCCACGATGCGCCGCGCCGCCGCCAGCCCGATGCCGCTCGATCCGCCGGTGATGACGACGGCTTTGTCAGTGAATCTGCCCACACATACTCCCATGTTG
>Ga0207668_10001305_pt1 | contig 14812 bp, 10 predicted proteins | sample KBSS43metaG_FD_184323 | JGI IMG/M metagenome (GOLD analysis project Ga0207668, IMG submission 184323) | Switchgrass rhizosphere microbial communities from Kellogg Biological Station, Michigan, USA - KBS S4-3 metaG (SPAdes) (version 2) | ecosystem: Host-associated > Plants > Roots > Rhizosphere... | reverse complement strand
CGCGCAGGAACTGGCGAAGATCGGTGACGACAACACCGCTCGGGAGGTCGCCGAGGATGCCGAACTGACCGCCCGCTCCGTACCGGACCCGCCCTGGCAACGTCGGGTGCTGACCGAACTGGCCACCCTCACCGCCGCAGCGGGCGACGCCACGACCACCGCCGACCTGGTGAGAGCCATCGACCGCCTCGCCGACGAGGCATCGCCCCTGGAGCCCGTCCTCGGCCTGATCGGCGAGGCCGCCACCGCGCCCGACCTCCCGTTGCTCCGTCTCCTCGGACCCGTCGCGCTTTTCAGTGGTCAGACCACCAGCGATCCGGACTGCCACGGCGAGTTGTTCGCCCGGCTGGCCCGCGTCGCCGCGGCCGCCGGCGAGGCCGGCGACGCCCGGCGCCTGCTGGCGATCTCGGAGCGACTGGTTGCAGCCGTCACCGATCCGGCACGCCGGGACTGGGCCCTCGCCGACCTGGTCTGGGCGGCAGCCGAGGCCGGTGACGTCGACTGCGCGACGCGGGCGCTCGACGCCGTCGGCAGCCCGGACCGCCGTGCCGAGCTCCAGGTCGACCTCGTCCGTATGCTGGCCATGGCCGGCGACCTGCGGCGCGCTGGATCGGTGGCCGCCGGCATCACGGTCGCGGGCCGGCGGGCGGATGCCCTCCTGGAGGTGGTACGGGCACTGGCCCGTGCCGGCCGGCTGAACCAGGCCGTCACCGCGGCCCAGTCGATCAGCTCCCGGGAGGCTCGCTCCGAGGGACTGCTGATCGTGGTGCAGGCGGCTGCGCGTACGGGCGAGATGCGGCAGGCGACCGACATCGCCCGGACCATTCCGGACTCCGCCTGGCGGGCCTGGGCTTTCGCCTGCATCGAGGCGACCACGCCCGGTTCTGTCCAGCCGCGGCGGAACCAGATCGTGCCGCGCGCGCCGCAGGGCGACCTGGTCCCGGCCGCCGGCCTGCGACTGCTGGACCGGCTCGCCCGGACCGGGGAGCCGACCGCCGGGCTGCGTCGTGAGGCCGCCCAGGCGTTCGTGGCTCACGGCAGCCTTGCGCCACTGGCCGCTCTGCCGCACCATCACCCCGAGGTGATCACCGCGGTTGCCGCGGAGACCCTGGCGCTGATCACCGGTCCCTGGACAAGCGGTTCCTGACCGAACCCCGCAGGGTGCCGATGATGCCTTCCGTACCGGTGTCGGCGACGGCGGCCGTCCCGCCACTGGCGAGTGTCCATAGCGCGATCATGACGAGACCGAAGCTGAACAGGCCCATCACCACGATGATCATCCCGTGCAGGGCGATCGCCAGGGCAAGACCGCCGCGCCGGATGTGTGGCCCGCCGAGCGCCGCGGCGGCGATGGCCAGTTCGACCGCGAGGGTGCCCCAGGTCAGGGCCGCGACGCTCGGCCTGGAATCGAGCCAGGGTCCGAGCAGAGACCGCAACGGCTCCGCCGGGCCGTAGTAGGGGTGGTCGAGGACCTCCGCGAGGTAGGTGCCGTGCCGCCAGGACGGCACCTGGAGCTTGGTGATCACGGCGGAGAGGTAGATGAGCGCGACCTGCAGCCGCAGGACGAGGTGCGCGGCGTACGAGGCGCCACCCCAGTCCGCCGGGTAGGGTTCCGGGTCCACCTGCCAGTGCCAGCGCCGGCGGTCGCCCAGGCACATCACGATGAGCAGCATGGTGGCGGTACGCGCGACCGCGTCACCGCCGTTGGGAATGGTCATCGTCGTGCCCAGGCTCACCGTGACGTACCAGTGCGGCACGCAGGTCCACCGGGGGCGGTAGCCGATCACCACAACGGCGAGGACCGCCAGGGCGACGGTGAGACGGACCGCCGGCAGCCACGACGCCTGACCGCCCACACACCACAACATCACGGCCCGAGCACCGCCGCAGCGTGCCCCCGCGGGGTTGTCCGGCGTGGGGACGAACAGTGCTCGCGTCGGCGTGAAGACCAGAATGCTCAGGGTCGCGAGCGCGAGCAGCGACCGGCCGACCGCGAGTTGCCGGTCCCGCGGGTCGAAGGCAGCGGCGCGGGCCAGCAGCCCACCGCCGGCCTGCCTCAACCGTTGCACGCTAGCCGGCGCACGCTAGATGGCCGCGCGCGACCGACTCGACCTGCCAGGTGCCGGTGACCGACCGTTCTCGGGTGAAGACGACGGTGCCACAGAACGGCGGCGCCGGCGAGCGGCCGCCCACCGTGGACACGGGCGCCTCGGCCAGCCGGTCGGCGCAGGCCGTCACGCTGGGCCGGCCGCAGCTGCGCCAGTGCTCGGGCGGGATGGTGCCGGCCAGCGTGGCCACCACAAGGATCGTCGCGTATTCCCGCCGGCTCACCCCGCCGAGGTTCCGCGCCGACGTGAGCGGCCGAATCTCGGACTCGTACGTTCGCCCGTCGCGGCCGAGCCGGTACGCACCGATGGTGACGGCTCCCTCCGCCGTGAAGTAGGCCCATCGCTGCGGCCACAGCAGCTCGTAGGTGTTGCGCTGGTGGGTGAGCCATCCGCCCACCAGCGACGACGGCAGTTGCGGGATCGCCGCAGCGACGAGCAGCACCAGCAACGCGGTGAGGCCCGTGACGAAGCCACGGGCGCTCAGCTCAGCCCGTCTCGGATCACCCGCACGCACCGGTGCAGTCCATCTTGACGGCCACCTGGTGAGTAACGGCGGTGCCGTGCTGGTCACCGACCGCGGCCGCGACGCCGACGAGCCCGAGCAGCGCCGCCGCGACCAACAGCCCGACCATGATCTGCTTCTTCATCTGCCTATTCCTCCACGAACCGGAACTGTCTTGTTCGGCCTCCCAGGCGGACAGACCCATGCCGGGACACGGCCGACCCGATACTGCACGCGCACGCTATCCAATCGCTATCGATCATGCACCGGCCGTGCCCGGGACCGGGTCACGAAGCTTTATCGATCTCCGTCAGCAACCGCTGCGCCTCGGCTGCCTCGGCCGCCTCGGCGGGGTGGTGGCGTACGGCCTTTTCCAGATAGATCCTGGCCCGCTCGCGGTCCCCGGCTCGCAACCACAGCCGGGCCAGCCCGTCGTAGGCGCGCGCCTCCTGCGTCGGCAGCCGGCTGGCGACCGCGATCTGCCGTGCTTGTTCATACCCCGCCTCGGCCTCCGGCCATTGCCCCGAAGCAACCCGCGCGGCCCCGATGACGAGCAACGACTCGCATTCGGCGTAGGGGGCGTCGGCCTCCCGGGCGAGCGCCAACCCGGCTCGCGCGTCCGCGACCGCGCCGTCGAGATCGCCGAGGTTGACCCGAGCGGCACCGCGGCCGGCCCGGCTCATCGCCTCGGCGTGCCGGAACCCGACCTTGCGACCCTGGTCCAGTGCCTGGTCGAACAGGTCGAGCGCGTCGGCGCTCTTGCCCATCCGGTCGAGGGCCATGCCGAGGTTGCCCAGGACGAGTGCCTCCTCCTGGGCGGCCCCGATCTCCCGGGCGAGCGGCAGCACCTCGTCGAGGTAGGCGAAGCCTTCCGCGGGGCGTCCCATCGCGATGCACACCACCGCGAGGCTGTTGGTCAGTCCCACGTACGCGAACCGGTCACCGACCCGGCGGGCCAGGCCGCGACCGTTCGCGAACGTTTCGTGGGCCAGCAGCAACCGCCCGGCCCGCCGATAGGTGAAACCCAGACCGACCAGCTGCCACACCTCGCCGGACAACGTCCGTGTGCGCCGGCTGATCGCGATGGCCTGCTCGAACAGCCGCTGCGACTCGGCGAACCGGCCCTGCTCCCGCATGATCGTCGCGATGCTGCTGAGCATCGCCAGTTCCCCCGGTGCGTCGTCGCGCTGCCGGGCCACGGCAAGCCCACGCTCGAACATGGGTAGCGAGCTGGTGTGGTGGTTCATCCGGTACAGGAAGGGCTGAAGGGCGCACGGGATCTGCCACGCGTGGTCGAACCAGCCGTGCTCCGCCGCGTAGCGGGCCGCTTCGACGATGTTGCCGTGCTCGGCCTTCAATAGCCCCATCGGGTCGTCCTCGGCGGGCATCTCGGGCACTGCGGTGGTGAAGGCGGGTTCGAACCGGTGCACGCCGCGTGCCATCGGCGCGCATGCCCGCCACGCCAGCCGCAGGTAGTAGTCGAGCAGCCGCTGTGCCGCCGCACGCAACTCCGGTTGGCCGTCGTACTGGCCGGCCAGTTCCTGGGCGCAATCACGGACCAGGTCGTGGATCCGGTACCGCCCGCCGGTCCCTTGCAGCAGCAGGTTGTCGTCGACGAGGGCGTCGAGCCCCTGCTCCGCTTCCTCGGGCGTGATGGCGGCGAGGGCGGCCACCGCGTACGGCTCGAAGTCCACGCCGGGGTGAACGCTCAGCAGCCGGAGCAGCCGCTGGATGGCGGGCGCGAGGTACCGGTAGGACAACGCCAGCACCGCGGCGACGGTACGGTCGCCGACGGCGAGGAAGCGGGTGCGCCGACGCTGGTCGCGCAGCCGGCCCACCAGGTCCTCGACCGTCCAGTTCGGGCGATGGCGCAGCCGCGACCCGGCGATGCGCACGGCGAGCGGCAACCGTCCACACAGGTCGACGACCTCGGTCGCGACCTCGCGGTCCGCTTCGGTGAGCGTCCGGCCGACGACGCGCTGGAACAGTGCGAGTGCGTCCGGTTGCGGCAGCACGTCGAGGAAGACCGAGCTCGTGCCTTCCAGGCCGCTCAGGTGTCGCCGGCTGGTGACGATGAGCAGCGCCTTCCCGGCGCCGGGAAGCAACGGGCGGATCTGATCCTCGTCGACGGCGTTGTCGAGGACGACCAGCATCCGGCGGTGCGCCATCTGCGAGCGCCAGCAGGCGATGCGGGACTCCTCGTCGGGCGGAACCTGCTCGACCGGAACGCCGATGCTGCGCAGCAGGATCTCCAACGCCTGTGCCGGGGCCATCGGGTCCTGACCCGGTGTGAATCCCCGCAGGTCCAGGAAGTGCTGGCCGTCCGGGTACTCGTCGCGGATCAGGTAGGCCAGACGTACGGCGAGCGCGGTCTTGCCGATGCCACCCATTCCGTCGATCGTTGAAATGGCCAGCGCCGTCGTGGCGGCCCGCGCCACTCCCTCGCGCAGCTGCGCGGTCTCGGCCTCCCGCCCGGAGAAGTCCATGATGTCGCGTGGCAGCGTGCAGGCGACGTCGCCGGCCGGCACCGAGGCGTTGCGCTCCGAAGCGACCTGCTCCACCGCCGGCTCGGTCCGTGCCGGCGTCGGGGCCGGCGCCGGCAGTTCCAGCTCGCCGAGGAGAATCTGCTCGTGCAACCGGCGGATGGGCCGGCCGGGGTCGACGCCCAGCTCGCTGGCGAGTAACCGTCGGCCCTGCTCATAGACGGCGAGCGCCTCGGCTTGGCGGCCACATCGGTACAGCGCCAGCATGAGGGTCGCCCGCAGGGACTCGCGCTGCGGGTGATCCGAGACCCAGACGGTGAGCTCGCTCAACAGGCCGGCCTGCTCGCCCAGTTCCAGGTGCAGGGACCCGAGCCGTTCCAGGCAGGTGAGCCGGAGCTCCTCCAGGCCGGCGACCGCGCTGCGGATCCGCCGGCCGTCGAGGCCGGGGAGCGCTGTGCCGCGCCAGAGGCCGAGCGCCTGTCTGAGGCTCCCGACGGCCTCCCGTGGCCGGCCGTCGGCCGCGGCTCGCTCGGCGTCCCGCACGTGCCGGCGGAACACTTCCGCATCAAGCTGCTCCGGGCGGATCGTCAGCTGATACCCGGCATCGACGGTGTCGATCCGGCAGTGCGCACCGGCACCGAGTGACTGGCGCAGCGCGGCCATGGCATTGTGCACCTGCCGGCGCGCCGTGGCCGGCGGGTGTTCCCACAACTCGTCGACGAGGCGCTCGGCCGCGACCGTCTTGTTGGCGTTGAGCAGCAGGACGGCGAGCAGCCGGCGCTGCCTGGGCCCCTGCAACGCCACCGGCCTGCCGTCGCGCAGCGCCGCGAGCGGACCCAAAACACGAAACTCCACCGCTGTCTCCTCATCTGTGCGCCGCGCGGCCGCGAACATCGAGCCTGGTTCATCCAGTCACCATCGCGAATGTCGGGCCAGGCAATTGTCGGCAACACGCTCAAGTGCCGTCGCGAGCCTTGTGGCGCACCCTCGGTCAGCCATCGGTGGCCGGATGCGCCGGCGATGCGCCCCGGAGAGCCCGCGCTGGTTGTGTGGTCATCGCGTCCCCGGCGCCGACCGTCGCGATGCCGGCTCGGTGGCCCGCGGGACGAGACCAGGAGGAGGTGACATCGATGAAGAAGATGACCGTTCGCAAGCCTGGCACGATCCGCCTCACGGCGATCTGTGCGTACTACTGCCCCTGCTGTGGCTGAACCCTGACCCGGTGATCGGCCGGGGTCGGAAGGCGCCGCCGGGTGCCTTCCGACCCCGGAACCGACCGCCACGCCCACGAAGGAGGCCTGGTCCATGACGGCCGAGATCACCACCGGTACCCATGTGCGGCTACAGCCACTCACCTACGTCGACGACAGCGACGGCGTCATGGTCGGCCGCCCGGACACCGGCTCGTACGGTGTCTTCCCGCCGGAAGGCGCCGACATGCTCAGGATCCTCGAGGCCGGCGGCACGCTCGAAACGGCAGCGGACAAATGGCACCAACAAACTGGCGAGACACTCGATCTCGCCGACTTCGTCGCCATCATCGAGGATCTCGGGTTCGTCGTCGGCGAGAACGAGGTCCGCGTCGAGCCGGCGGCGGTGCGCTGGCAGCGTCTCGGCCGGGCGCTCTTCTCCCCGGCCGCGTGGGTGCTGTACGCCGCCGTGATCGCCGGCGGCCTGGCCGCGATGATCGTGGAACCGGGTCTGCGGCCCAGTTACCGGAACGTCTTCTTCACCTCGCACCTCTCGTTCATCCCGGTGGCGCTGGCACTCACCCAGTTTCCGCTGCTGCTGTTGCACGAAGGCTTCCACGCCCTGGCCGCGCGCCGGCTCAACCTGCCCTCCACGCTCGGCATCGGGCGGCGTCTCTACTACCTGGTCGCCGAAACGCGACTGGACTCGCTGTACAGCGTCCCCCGCGCCCAGCGGTACCTGCCGTTCTTCGCCGGCGCCCTGGTGGACGCCGTCGGCGTCGGCGCATTCACCCTGCTGAGCGCGGCCGGCCGGCTGTGGGGCGCGCCCCCGTGGCTGAGCGGCCTCGCGCTCGCCCTCGCGTTCAGCGGCGTGCTGCGCATCGTCTGGGAATGCCTGTTCTATCTGGAAACCGACTTCTACTACGTCATCAAGACGGCCACCGGATGCACGGACCTGCACGGCGCGGCCAAGAGCCGGGTACGGGCGTGGGGACGAGCCCTGCTGCGCCGTCCGCCGGCCCCGGTGACCGCGGAGTGGTCCGACCGCGACCTGGCGGTGGCGCGCTGGTACGCGCCGTTGATGGTCGCCGGCTACGGCCTGTCGCTCGGCACGTTTGTCCTGGTGGCCGTCCCGACCACGGTGCGGTTCTGGACGACGGTGCTGCACCGTCTGGACGGCTCCCAGCCGGTGACCACCGCGTCGATCGTCGACACCGTGTTCTTCGTCCTGCTGTCTCTCGCCGAACTCGGCCTGCTCGCCTATGTCACCGTCCGCGACTGGCGCCGCCGACGTCGGGCCCGCACATCGCTCGAACTTGAAAGGAACGCGTCATGACCACGCTGGACAACGCGCCCACCGGATCGACCGCCCTGCGAACCCTCGGCCGGTTCGCACTGGACCTGCGCGGTCATCGCCGTCTCCGCGGGCCCTACACCGCGGGCGGCGAGCTGCTGCGAAAGATCGTGCCCGAACTGATGGCCGCCGATCCCGAGCTGGTCAAGCCGGCCGCCACCGCGGTCGTCGCGATCGCCCCCGACCTCGAAGGGGAGGCGCCCACCCGGCCGCAGACCCTGACCGATCTGGCCGAGGGCGACGAGCGCACCCGGTTCTACGCGGTCCAGCGCACCCGGGACCTGGCATACCTGATCTCGGAGCTCGTGAAGGTGTGGGCGCGCACCTGCCACCCGGAGGGTGTCACGTTGCGATTCTGGGAGCTGCCCCAGGCGGACCCCACCGACGTCCAGCTCTTCCAGGTGCTGCGACGACGGGTCGACCCGGCCGCCGTCGAACTCGTCGACACCAGCGAGCTCGGCGCGCTCGTGCAGGGCGGCGGGACCGCCGACCCGGCTCAGCGATACATCGACAGCGACGGCACGAGTGACAATCCGGCGGAGCGTACGGCGTACGACGCGCTGAGCGACCGGGACCGCAAGGCGCGGCACTCGGCCCGGGCCGAACTGCTCATCGAGCGGGCCGCACCGGGCGAACAGCTCGGGGCGATCCCGTACCACCTGGAGCGTGGCACCGACCCGAGCGAGGCCGCGACGTGGCTGATCGAGGGCCAGAACCAGGCGTTCCGAGAGGGCTTCTACGAGGCGGCGCTGGATCTCGGCCGGCGCGGTCGCGCCCTGGTGTCCTGGGCATCGAACCCGCGGATGCACAACTACCTCACCAAGCGGGTCATCGCCGCGCTGACCTATCTCGCCTACTGCGACGAGGCCATGAAGGTGATCGACGAGCATCGGATGACCACGACCGAGGTCCCCGAGCAGATGAACGACGCGTACATGCTGGCGATGATCTACACCCGGCACCTGCCGCCCGAGCGGCAGGACCAGGATCTCGCGCTGGCCTGGGTCAACACGGCGCTCGCCCTCGCCGAGGGGGCGCCCACCCCCGAGAAGCACGCCTTCTACAGCGCCTTCATGCGCAACGCGCGCGCCTTGGTGGAGATGCATCGCGGCAACTTCACCGAGTCGCTGGACCTGGTCAACGAGGCGATCAGGATCGCCGACGAGCGGCTCGACCCCGACGACCACCAACTGCACCGGACCGTGCTGATCAACAACCGGGCCCGGCTGATGGTACGGATGAAGGACTACGACGCCGCCGTACGAGCGTTCGACGAGGTACTCGCCCGTGACCCGGAGTACAACGAGCCGTACTTCGACCGGGCCGTGGCGCACAAGGCCCGTGGCGACCTCGGCGCCGCGCTGCGCGACCTCGACCGCGCGATCGAGCTGAGCGCCGCGTTCACCGACGCCTACTACAACCGGGCCGACATCAAGCTGGATCTCGGCGACGTCGAGGCGGCCTTCGCCGACCTCAACACCCTGCTCGACATCGATCCCGACTATGTCGACGCCCGGCTGAACCGCGCCGCCATCCTGCTCGGCGCGGGCGAACTGGACGCGGCGGCGGCCGACGTGGAGCACGGTCTGTCCATCAATCCGCTCAGCGCCAACCTGTGGTCGGCCAAGGGCTCGGTGCGCAGCGAACAGGGCGCGGAGGCGGAGGCGCTGGAGTGCTTCGCGACCGCGCTCTCCTTGGACCCGAAGCTTGCCGAGGTGCACTGCAACCGGGCGGTGCTGCACTTCTCGGCCGGCCGGGTCGCCGAGGCCGTGGCCGACCTGGACCAGGCGATCGTGCTCGGCGACGCGGCGGCGCCGCGCGTGAACCGGGCGATCGCGCTGCACGAACTCGGCGACCCCGAGGGCGCCGTCCGGGACCTCGACGCCGCGCTGGCGATGCCCGGCGTCGACGCGGCGGACGCGCTGTTCCGGCGCGGCCTCAGCTACCACGCGCTCGGCCAGTTCGACCACGCGGCGGCCGACTGGGCGAAGCACCTGCGGATCGTGACCGAACTCGGCGAGATCTCCGAGTACGCCGAGCAGATCGCGGAACTCAGCGCAACCGGCGAGAAGGCCGTCGCCGCCGAACGCCGGTGATGTCGATCCCGGCGGGGACGGCGCCGCCGCACCTCGACAGCGGCACCGTCCCCGCGGCCGTTCTCCGCGCCACGATGCGCCTGCATGCCGCCGGGGTCGCCGTCATCACGACGTGCGACGGGGGCCCGGTGGGGTTCTGCGCAACGTCGCTGACGTCGGTGTCGCTGGAACCGCCGATCGTCTCCTTCGCCGTGATGCCGGAATCGACGTCGGGCCGGGCATGGCGCGGCGCCGACTACGGCATCGTCCACCTGCTGCGGCAGGACCAGACGGCGGTGGCGGCGGCGTTCGCCCGGTCCGGGAGGGACAAATTCGCCGGAGTGGGCTGGCGGTGGGGCCCGCAGAACCAGCCACTGCTCGACTCCGTGCTGGCCTGGATGCTGGTGAGCACCCGCGAGCGGCTCGTCGTCGGCGACCACCTGCTGGTCATCTGCAACGTACGGATGGCCTCCACCGCGCCCGGAGCCGGCCCGCTGATCCGTCATGACGGCGCCTTTCACGCCCTGCCCGCGGTGCCCTGACACCTCAACAGTGGCCTATTCGAAGCTGCCGAGCCACGGGAAGCGGTCGTCGGTGGGCGCGGGGCGGTGAGCCGTGAAGTTGGCCGCGTCGTCGGTGTTGCCGGTGCCGTTGTAGCGGGCGACCAGCGGGTACGGGAAGACGGGTCGGGTCCGCCCGGCCTGGCCGCCGCCGGGCAGCGTGGCGACGACGCGTTCGGGCGCGGCCGCGTTCTCCACCCAGTCGAGCAGTGGGGTGAGCAGGTCGAAGGAGTACGGGCCGGTGCCGCCGAAGCAGTGGTACATGCCGGGGAACATGAACAGCCGGGCGAACGGCTGGGTGGCGGCGAGGCCGCCCAGGCGGTCCTGCACGGCCTGGTAGTAGGCGGTCGTGCCGGTGGGTGGGATGGCTTGGTCGGCCCAGCCGTGCCAGAGGATCAGCTTGCCGCCGGAGCGTTGGAAGGCGCGCAGGTCGGGGTCGGTCGCGTCGTACAGTCCGGCCAGGCGGCGGACCCGCTCGAAGGTGGCCCGGTCGAAGGCGAGGTCGTTGAGGGTGAAGCGCAACGGCGGGTTGGGGTCGAAGGCGAGGTATTTGACCCAGCCGTTGCCGATGCGCCAGGCGATGGTCGAGTTCTGCGGTGCGGCCGGGTCGGGCGGGATCATCCAGCCGGCCCAGGCCGGCTCGGACCCGAACGGCTGGCCGCCGGGGTAGAGGTGCCGGTCGCGGGCGTCGACCGCGCCGGAGTAGATCTTCCGGACCACGGTGAGCTGGGCCGGGGTGAGGCAGCCGGCGTTGTCGGCGCCGGCCGGGCACCTCACGGTGGCCGGGTCGAACGGGCAGTGCCGCGGGTCGTCGAGCTGGCCGTCGACGAGGCCGTCGAGGCCGTCGCAGCGGGCCATCACCGCCGCGTGCAGCTCGGGCAGCTTGCTCGCCGGCAGGATGACGCGGCCGGCGCCGTCGAAGTCGACCCGCGCCAGCCACGGCTGGTTGAAGGCGTTGAGTTCGGTGGTGATCGAGGCCGGGGCGCCGGCCAGGATGCCGTCGAAGTCGTCCGGATAGCGTTGTGCCTCGGTCAGTCCTTCGTGGCCGCCCTGCGAGCAGCCGTCGAAGTAGGAGTACCGCGGTGCCCGACCGTAGAAGGCGGTGATGAGCGCTTTCGCGGCCAGCGCCGTCAGGTGGTCGGCGCGGTAGGCGAAGTCGATGCGCAACGCGTGGTCGGTGCCGAAGTTGCCGTCGGCGCTGCCGCCGCCGACGTGGCCCTGGTTGTCGGCGGCGGTGGCGAAGCTGCCGTCGGTCAGCGGAGCGCAGCCGACCGCGGCGGGGGCGTTGATCGCGAGGGAGCCGCACAGCCCGCCGCAGCCGGTCTGCAGGTAACGCTGCCGGTAGGTCTGGGTCGGTAGCTGCACCTCGAACTGGATCTGCGGCGCGATGACGCCCTTGATGTCGCAGACCGGGTAGCCGGCCGGTGCCGTCGCGGGGGTGGCCGAGACGATGCCGGTGCCCGCGCCCACCGTCGCGGAGACGTCGACGCCGGCCATCGCCGCGCAGGCGACGACCGGTGTCACGGTCGGCGGCTGGGCCGGCGGCGCGGCCGGGGTGTTGATCCTCGCCACGGTGGCGGCCGAGGCGGGGATCAGCAGAACGGCAACAGCGGAGACCAGCGAGATCCACCGGCTGGGCCGGCGCGTGAACAGTGCGTGGTCTGGCATCCCGAGCCTCCTCGCCGAGTGAGGCTCACCGTACGACGTGTGTATGTCGACGGTCAACGGATCTGTCGAATGATGCGGTGGTCAGCGCGCTTCTTCGCTGATGCGTTCCCATTCCCGGGTCGCGGCCGGCAGCCAATTCGCGTGCTGGCGGCGGAACAGCGTCGCGGCGCGGGTGCCGATCCAGCCGGCGGGCAGCAGTTGCTCGGGCAGTGCCGGGTCGAGCAGGATCACCCGCCGCCACGCGTGCACGAGCTCGGTGATCCGGACCAGGGGATCGTCCGAGGGCGGCTTGGCGAAGCCGGCCAGGAACGACTCGTACTCCCGCTCGATCTCGTCGAGGTCCCATGCCTGCCGCACCACGGTGGCCAGGTCGGCGCCGGCGAGGTACTCGGAGAGGAAGATCTGGCACTCCTCGAACACCCCGGCCTCGCGCAGGACCAGTTCGGCGTCCGCGGCGCGGTCGTGGTGGGTGCAGATCCAGACGCCGGGCGCGAGGCTGCCGAAACCACTCCAGCGCAGCCGGGTTCGCAGCAGGTGCCGTCCCGCCCGGTTCGTCTCCGCCGCCCGCGTCACCACGACCAGCCAGCGGCGGTCCCAGTCCGGCTGGGTCGCGGCGAACCCGAAGATCCGCCCGGTGCCCATCGTGAGGAACTCCTCGAACGCGGGCGTGAGCCGCCACCAGGTGAACCGGCCGGTTCGCTCGGTGACCAGCCAGCCGTCGGCGGCCGCCCGGATCAGGGCCTGCCGGCAGGCCGCCTCCTCGACGCCGAGGCGGCCGAGCGCGTCGATGAAGGCCGACGTGGGTACGGCCCGGCCGGCCGGGAGCACGTAGTCGCCGAGCACCGTGATCAGCAGGCCGCGCACGCCACCCACCCCGGCGGCGTACCGGCGGGACAGGACGAAGCGCTCCTCCCCGTGCGGCCCGGGCGGCTCAGTCATGCCCGCCCAAGCTGCCGGCTTCCGGGACTCGGGCGTGATCGCAGCTCATCTGCCGGATTGTAGGGCCGCCGGCCCGGTCGGTCGATCATGACCCCGCGTCTCATTTTACGTAGACGTTGACCGCCGAAAGAACTCCGTCATACGGTGAGCGGCACCGGACCGCTTTCACCCAGTGAAAGAGGGCGGTAGGACGACATGCGACCTCGCTCCAGGATGGCGGCACCGCCGTTACGGCGACATCGATCCCTGATCGCACAGCGTGTTCTGACAACGCTTCACGGACCTGGAGGTCCCTTATGCGCAGAATCCTCGCCGCGGCACTGGTCTCGGCTTTCCTCGGGCCGGCCGGCTGCGCGTCCCCGGCCGCCGACAACGGAGGTACCGGCGGCAATCCGCAGAGCAGCGCCTCGACGGAGAAGGTCACGGTCGGGGTCATCCCGATCGTCGACGTGGCTCCGATCTATCTGGGTAAGCAGAAGGGCTTCTTCTCGTCGCGGGGGATCGATCTGAACCTGGTGGCCGCCCAGGGCGGGGCCGCGGTGATTCCGGGCGTGGTGTCCGACCAGTTCCAGTTCGGCTTCTCCAACGTCACCTCCCTGATGATCGCGGCCGGTAGGAACCTGCCGCTGAAGATCACCAACGCCGGCGATTCGTCCACCGGCAAGGACGGCGCCGACTTCGGCGCTGTCGTCGTCACCGCCGACAGTCCGATCAAGACGGCCAAGGATCTGGCCGGCCGGTCCGTCGCGGTCAACACGCTGAAGAACATCGGCGACGTGACCGTGCGGGCGTCGGTACGCAAGGCCGGCGGCGACCCCGGCACGATCAAGTTCACCGAGCTGGCGTTTCCGGACATGCCGGCCGCGCTGGCCGGCAAGAAGGTCGACGCGGCCTGGGTGGTGGAGCCGTTCCTGTCCGCGGTCAAGGCCCAGGGCGGCCGGGTGGTGGCCTGGAACTTCGTCGACACGGCGCCGAACCTCCCGATCGCGGCCTACTTCACCACCACGAAGCTGATCGCCCAGAAGCCCGACCTGGTGAAGCGATTCACCGAGGCGGTGGCCGAGTCGAACGCCTACTGCCAGGCGCACCCGGACGAGGCCCGCGCGGTCCTCACCACGTACACGAAGATCAACGCCGACCAGGCCAAGGCGCTCACCCTTCCGCAATGGCCCGACAAGATCGACACTGTGGCCCTGGGTACGCTCGCCGATCTCGCGGTCGCCGACGGGTTGCTGGCCGCCAAGCCCGATCTCACGGCCCTGCTGCCGTGACCGCTCTGCCTCGACACGCCACGGCGGCGACCCTCCGCGGGTTCCCGCCGTGGGCGCAGAACGTCACCGGCGTGCTGCTGCTCGCGGCCGCCTTGGAGGTGGTCCCGCGGGCCGGCATCGTGTCCGCCGCGTACCTGCCGCCGCTGCACCAGGTCCTCGCCGCCCTGGCCGACGAGGCGAGCCGGCCGCTGTTCTGGTTCTCCCTCTACGAAACCCTGCGGGGCTGGGCCGTCGGCCTCGCGATCGCCGCGCCGGCGGCGATCGCGGCCGGCCTGCTCATCGGCACGGTGCCGGTGCTGCGCACCGCCACCCACTCGACGATCGAGTTCCTGCGGCCGATCCCGTCGGTGGCGCTGATTCCGCTGGCGGTGCTGCTGTACGGCGCCGATCTGCGCTCGAAGCTGCTGCTCATCGTGTACGCGTCGTTCTGGCAGGTGCTGATCCAGGTGCTCTACGGCGTGCGGGACGTCGACCCGGTCGCCCGCGACACCGCCCGGTCCTACCGGTTCGGCCGCTGGGGCCGGGTCCGCCACGTGATCTGGCCGACGGCCCTGCCGTACATGATGACCGGTGTGCGGCTCGCCTCGACGGTGGCCCTCGTGCTGGCCGTCACCAGCGAACTGATCATCGGCGCGCCCGGGCTGGGCCACCGTCGAGGCGAG
>Ga0207668_10001304_pt1 | contig 14820 bp, 15 predicted proteins | sample KBSS43metaG_FD_184323 | JGI IMG/M metagenome (GOLD analysis project Ga0207668, IMG submission 184323) | Switchgrass rhizosphere microbial communities from Kellogg Biological Station, Michigan, USA - KBS S4-3 metaG (SPAdes) (version 2) | ecosystem: Host-associated > Plants > Roots > Rhizosphere... | reverse complement strand
TCCTCGGCCCGGGCGAAGACCGAACGCAACACCGCGAAATTCAACGACACCCGCCGTACGCCCAGGGCCGGCGCCGCCTCGAGCACGCCGGCCACCATCAGTTCGGTGACGCCGTTGTCGGCCGACCGGTCGCCGCGCATCAGGTCGAGCGAGATTCCGTCGGCACCCCACGGCACGAACTGCAGCAGCCCGCGCAGGGTGCCGCCGGCGTCCCGGCAGAGCGCCAGCAGGCAGTCGGCGTCGCGCGGGTCGCCGAACCGGGACAGCGCCATCGAGAAGCCGCGCTCGACCGAACCGTCCCGGAACTGGTCGGCGGCGCGGGCCGCCTCGTCGCGTTCGGCGGCGGTCAGGTCGCGCTGGCGCACCACCCGGCAGGTGTAGCCGGCCCGCCGTACCCGGTTGACCGCCTGCCGAACGCCGCGCATCGGCCGGCCCTGCAGCGAGAACGCCGCCACGTCCAGGATCGCCTCGTCGCCCAGCTCGATCACGTCCAGCCCGGCCCGCCGGTAGGCCCGGCCGCCGGCGTTGCCGCAGCCCAGCACGGCCGGGGTCCAGCCATACCGCTCGGCCTCGGCCGCCCAGGCGTGGATCGCCTCCGGCCACGCCGACTCGGGCCCGATCGGGTCGCCGGCCGCCAGGCTCACCCCGTTGACCACCCGGTAGGCGATCACCGCGGCCCGGTTCGGCGCCCAGATCAGCGACTTGTCGGCGCGCAGCGCGAAGTAGCCGAGCGAGTCGGCCGCGCCGTACCGGCGCAGCAACTCGCGCAGGCGGTCGTGGTCGGGCTCGGTGGCCGCCGCCCGGTGCTCGCTCGGTTGCAGCAGCACCACCAGCGCGACCGCGGCGGCCAGCAGCCCGCACGCCCCGGTCGTGTAGGTCACCGCGTCGGCGCCCAGCCGATACTGGAACCGGACCGGGCCGTCCAGGCCGATGAGGCCGAGCGCCGACTCCTTGGCCCAGGCGGCCACGCCGGGCGTGCCGACCAGCCGGTTGGCCCGGATCGCGATCTCCACGAAGCCGATCACGAAGCCGGCCCCGGCGAAGCCGACCAGCGCGGTCAGCGCCCGCCAGGGGTGCCGCGGGTCGGCCGCGGCGGTGAACCGGCCGCCGGCGACCAGCAGGGTGACCAGCAACGCGGCGGCGACCAGGGCGGCCACGAAGTCGAGCCCCTTGGCCAGGTGCAGCACGATCGAGGCGGCGGTCAGCGCGACGGCGACCTGCCAGGCGCGGCGCTTGCCGCGCCGCAGGCCGGCACCGAGATAGATGAGCAGCAGACCGGCCAGGGCGGTCGCCGTCCGCGCGGAGAGAATGCCGGCGGCCGGAACGAATTCCATCAGGGCGGCCATCCGGCCGCCGTGCCTCGGCGGCACGATCGCGGTCACCACGTCGAACAGGCCGGCCGCCTGGACCAGCCGGGCGATCGCTCGGCGCGACATCGGTGGGCGCGCCACGCGGGCTTCCATCATGGCGCCATCTTCTTTGCGCCGGCTTGGTACTGGCGGGGAACTCGCTGCCGGTTAGCTGTGCGCCGGCTCGACGCCCGGCCGGGCCGACGGGACGGTCGCGGCGACCGTGGTGCCGGCTCCGGGCGGGCTGTCCACGCGGAGCCGGCCGCCGACCGCGGCGAGCCGGTCGGCGAGCCCCTGCAGTCCCGAACCGTACGGATCGGCGCCGCCGCACCCGTCGTCGGCCACCGTCGCGCGGATCGCCCCGTCCCGCCGGTCGACCTCGATCCGGACCCGGCCGGCGCCGGCGTGCTTGACCGCGTTGGCCAGCGCCTCGGAACACACGTAGAACAGCGCCGTCTCGGCGGCGCGGCCGGCCGCCGCGGTCACCGTGACCGAGACCGGGACCGGGCTGCTCCGGGCCAGCGAGTGCAGGGCGCCGGCGAGCCGGCCGTCGCCGAGTTCGGCCGGCGGCACCGCCCACACGAGCGCGGTGATCTCCCGGATCGCCGAGTCCAGTTCCCGGGCGACGACCTCCAGCGCGGGCGCCGCATCGCCGTTGCGGGCGTCGGATCGTACGGGCTCCAGCGCCGACCCGGCCCGGCGCAGCCGCCGCTCGACGCGCTCCTTGAGCTCCGCCGCGATCTGCTCGCGCTGCCGGTCGGCGGCGGCCACCAGGCGGGCCTGGGCCTGCGCCTGGAGCCGGAGCAGGTCGTCCTGTTCCCGCTGCAGGCGCGTCTTGGTGAGCACCAGCCGCACCGCCGTGGCGACCGCGGCCGCGGTCGGCGGGTCGGCCAGCGCCTCCGACGAGTGCCGGACGATCGCCACGGGCCGCCCCTGGTCGTCGTCGACCCGCAGCGCCCGCCGCCCGGCGGCGCCGGCGTCCGCCGGGACGATCGCGACGGTCGGGTCGCCGAGGCTGCCGGCGAGCGCCGCGGCCAGCCCGGCCAGCCCGGCCGTGCCCGGGCCGAGGAGCCGGTCCGCGAGCCGGCCGCGGCGGATCGCGTCGGCCCGGGCCGCGAACGGGAAGGCCACGCCGACCGCGCCGAGCGTGACCTCGTAGAGCAGGATCGCCGTGCCCGGGTCGAAGCGGGCGGCGGCCCACTCGCCGAACAGCACCAGCGCCATGGCAGCCGCCGCCACGGCCGGATAGGGATGCCGGCGGCGGGCCACCAGGTACGCCGCAATCGCGCCGAACAGGGCGGCCACCCCGAGCTGGGGCAACACCGCGGCGACGAGACCGGCGAGCGGCCGGCCCCGGATCCGGCCGGCCGGGTAGCCGAGCAGGGCCACGGCGAGCAGCCCCTGGTGCAGGGTCCCGGCGGCGGGCAGGATCGAACCGGCCAGCCAGGCCGTGCCGACGCACCACATCAGCAGGCGCTCGCCGCGTGCGGCCGGCGCGACGAGCGCCGCCAGGGAGAACACCGCGCCGACGGCGACGTCCAGGGCGATCAGCCGCGGATCGCGGACGAGGCGCGCCACATCGCCGGCCACCGCGAACGGGACGAGACCGACCGTCGTCGCGGCGCCCGCCACGACGGCGATCCGGTCTCGCCTCACCAGGTCACCGTCCGCACGGCGCTAGCCGATCTTGCGGTACGGCTCGATGACCAGTTCGAGGCCGTCGGGACGGCTCAGCTGGGCGAACCGCAGGGTTCCACCGCCCGCGGACCAGGTCAGCTGGTACGGCCCGGCCAGCGGGCAGGATCCCGGCTTGGTCTCGGACGGCGGCAGCGTGCACCCGGTCACCCTCGACAGTCGCCGCAGATCCGGTACGAAGTACACGCTGTCCCCGCTGCCCCGCAGATCACCGACGTCGAGCGGCTGGTCGCTGACCGTGTGACCACAGTCGACCCCGGGCTGGTCGATCGGGCGGCAGCGCATCTCGTACGTGCCCTGGTGCAGCCGCAACGTCCAGGTGCCCGACTCGCCGGCGTGGTTGTCCAGGCCGGCCCGGGTCACGTCGGCCACCGTCAGCTCGGCGCGATAGACGCCGTCCGGCAGCTTGGCGGTCGCCGCCGGGATGTCGGCCGGCTCGGCACCGGCGCCGGCCGCCTGCCGGCAGGGGAGCTCGACGTTGGGCGCCTCGATCGCCGGGTGCTCGGCGCCCACGGCCTGCACGGCGCGCAGCACCGGGCCGTTGCGCGGATCGGCGGCGAGCCTGTCGACGACCGGTTTCAGGCTGGTCCGCATCGCGGCCACCTGATCGGGGCTCGCGTCGAGGAACCGGGCCCCCTTGCCGCACAGCTGCCGGGCCAGGCCGGTCTCGTCGTAGGTGGCGCCGGCCGCGGCGGTGACCGCCTCGGCGGCCGCCGAGCGCACCCAGCCGCGCTGCTCGTCGCTGAGCGCGTCGAAGCGTTTCCGGCTGAGGCTCAGCACATACATCTTCGGCCACAGGACGACGTTGCCGGTGATGTTGCCGGCCACCGTCGACTCGTCGTTGTGCGCGTACTGGGCGATGTCGAACTCGACACCGCGCAGCGTCCCGGCCCGTACCTCGTCGGTCCAGCCGAAGCCGACGTTGACCGGCGTCGCGCCCAGCGCCGTCACCGAGTCGGCCTGGACCGGCGAGTTGTAGGTGCGGAACCGCACCCCCGACCAGTCGGCCGGGCCCAGCAACGGGCGGCCCGCGGCGAACGGGCGGCGCAGCGGCCCGACCGACAGGCCCAGGCCGACCACCCCGGTGCCGTCCAGCCGGGCCAGCACCTCCTTCGCCGCCGGCCCGGTCGCCAGCGCCTTCTCGGCGGCGTAACTCGTGATCGTCAGCGGCGCCTCGACCGCCTGCAGTCCGTCGATGCCGGCCGCCGCGAACGCCCGGGTGGCCGGCCAGCCGCCGTCGAGGTCGCCCGCCGCGATCGCCTTGACCAGATCACTCTCGGCGCCCGCCTCGCCCGCCCCGAAGTCGGACTTGACCTCGACCTTGAGCCGCCCACCGGACACCCGGCCGAGAGCGTCCACGAACGCCTGCGGCCCGAACGACTGCCCGTTGCCGTTGACCTGATCGATCGAGGCCAGCTTCAGCACCAGCACCTGCCCGCCGGCCTTGTCCGCCGCGCCACCGCACCCGGCCACCGGCAGGACCATGAGCCCGGCCAGGACCGCCGTTGCCGCCGGCCGCCCCTTCCACCGCATAGCATCCCCCTCGAGGTCGTGCCGGCCCCGCGGCCGGCTCGAGGTGGACGCTACGAACGACGGCCGGCCCGGCCCACGGGGCTGCCTCGGGGCCCGGATGGGGCTAGCACGGTACCGGGCGGCCCTCCCCCATGCTGCACTATTGGCGTGGCGAAAACCGCTCGCGGCATGTGCGGCGTCGCGGTGCTGCTGGCCGCGCTGACCGTCCCCCTGGCCGCCCACCTCCTGGCCGGCCCGAGCCTGGCCGTCGCCGCCGCCGGCCTCGTGCCGCCGGCCGTGGTGCCGTGGCTGCTGGTCGGCGCCGCGCCCCGGGCGGCGGCCGGGCTGGCGGCCGCGTCGGTGGCGGCCCTCCTGCCGTACTGGTCGGCCTGGGAGCCGTTGCCGGCGGCGGTCCGCGCGGGCGTGCTGGCGGCCCCGCCGCTCGCGCTGATCGGGCTGGTCGCGGCCCGCCTCGACCGGCGCGCCCGGGCGGCGGCCGGGCTGGCGGCCGCCGCGAGCCTGGTGCACCTCGCCGGCTACAACCCGTTCGGCGACGTGGGTTGCGCCTGGCTCTGCGCCGACGCCGGGACCGCGCCGACCGCGACCCGGACCGTCGTGCTGGTCTCCTCGCTGCTCGGCGTCGCGGCCTGCGCGGTGGTGCCGGACCGGCCGGCCGCGGCGGTGCTGGCGGTCGCGCTCGGCATCCGGCTGTGGGACGGGGCCGACCCGGACCTCACCGTGGCCGGCCGGGTCCTCGCGCCGGTCGCGGTCGCGCTGGCCGCCGGCCTGCTGTGGCTGCGCGTCGCCCGCCGGCGGGCCGCGGTCGCCGGGCTGGTGCGAGATCTGTCCAGCGGCGCGGCACCGGCCACCTTCGCCATGCCGGAGGCGGACCGGTGGGTGGACGCCGCGGGCCACGAGGTGGCCGCGCCCGACGACGCCACGGTGATCGCGGAGCCCACCGGCCCGGCCGTCGCGCTGACCACGCCGCGGCACACCGACCCGGCCGAGGTGGTCGCCGGGCTCTCCGCCGGCTCCCGGCTGGCGCTCGGCAACGCCCGGCTGCTCGCGGTGACCCGGCGGCGGCTCGCCGACCTGCGGGCCGGCCAGCGGCGGGTGGTGGCCGCCGCCGACGCCGAGCGGCGGCGCATCGAACGAGACCTGCACGACGGCGCGCAGCAGCGCCTGGTGAGCGCGGCGCTGCACCTGCGGATCGCCAGGTCCGGTACGGACGAGTCGGCGCACGCCGGGCTCGACGCGGCCGAGGAGGAGATCCGGCTGGCCCTCGCCGCGCTCCGGCACCTCGCGCACGGGCTGGTGCCGGCCGGCCTGCTGGACGAGGGGCTGGCGGCCGCGCTGCGGGAACTGGGCGCCAACTCGGACGTGCCGGCGGAACTCGACATCCGCTGCCCGGCGCACCTGCCGGACCATGTGACCCTCGCGGCGTACGCGCTGATCGCGGTCGCCCTCGGCAGCGCCGCACCGAGCCGGACCGCGCGGATCGTGGTGGCCGAGGAGGGTGGGACTCTCGCCGTACGCGTGGAGATGTCAACCGACGCGGAGGACCTGCCCGAACGCCTGTCGGACGCGACCGACCGGATCGGCGCCGCGGGCGGCGACGTCAAACTGATCGACACCGACCGGCCAACGGTCACCGTGGAGGCGACAATCCCATGCGCGTGATCGTGGCCGACGACGTCATGCTGGTGCGCTCCGGACTCGCCCGGCTGCTGACCGACGCGGGCGTCCAGGTGACCGGCGAGGCACCGGACGCCGACGCGCTGCTCGCGCTCGTCGACCGCGACCGCCCCGACGCGGCCGTGGTCGACATCCGGATGCCGCCCACCCACACCGACGAGGGCCTCGTCGCCGCCCGCCGGATCCGCGCCGGATATCCCGGCACCGCGGTGGTGGTGCTCAGCCAGTACCTCGAGCCGCGGTACGCCCAGCGGCTGCTGGCCGACCAGCCGGGCGGCCTCGGCTACCTGCTCAAGGAACGGGTCACCGACATCGCCGTGCTGGTCGACGCGCTGCGCCGGGTCAGCGAGGGCGAATGCGTGCTCGACCCCACCATCGTGGCCCGCCTCCTGCAACGCCGGCGCCCCGACTCGCCGCTCACCCAGCTGACCTCGCGGGAACGCGAAATCCTGGCGCTCATGGCCGAAGGCCGGTCGAACCTGGCGATCGCGACCGAGCTGTCGATCAGCGAACGAACCGTCGAGGCGGGCTGCGCCCAGGTCTTCCGCAAACTCAACCTGGAACCCTCCCCCGACCTCAACCGCCGGGTCCTCGCCGTCCTCACCCTGCTCCGCGCGTAGGCCCTCGATCGACGGCCGTGCGGGTGTGCGGATCATGATGGTGGCATGACGCGAACCCGGCTCGCGGCGGCCGGCGCCGCCCTCCTGGTCACCGGCGGGGCGGGGACGATGCTGGTCGCGCTGGTCGCCGCCCCGGGGCCGTGGTGGCAGGGTTACGTCAGTGAGGCGGGGACGGCCGGGCAGCCGTACGCCGTCGCGTACCGCTGCGGTGTGCTCGCGCTGGCGCTCGGGGTGGCCCTGCTCGGCTGGGCCGTGCGTCCGGTACGGCGTGAGCCGGCCGGGCTGCTCGGCGCGAGTTGCCTGGCGGCGGCCGCCGTCCTGGCCGGCACGTCCGGCCTGGTGCCGTGCAGCAACCGCTGCCCGCTGCCGCCGTACGATCCGGTCACCGCCGCCGATGTGGTGCACGGCGCGGCCAGTGTCCTCGGGATGGTCGTCCTGACCGGCGCGATGCTCGCCACCCGGCTCACCGCGACCCGCACCGCGACCCGCCGGCTGGCCGGCGCCGCCCTCGCCGGGACCGTGCCCCTCGGCGGCGCGATGGGCCTGACCATGCTGCTGGCCGGCCGCGGCGCCCTCGGCGCGGTGCTCGAACGCGTGCTGCTCGGCGTCGCGGTGGCCTGGGTGGTCGGCACCGCCCTGCTGGCCGCGACCGAGGCGCCGGTCAGTCCCGCGCGCGAAGGCGGACGGCCAGGTCGGCGACGTGGGCCGGGGTGACCCGGCAGCATCCGCCGACCAGCCGGGCGCCCGCGCCGAGCCAGTCGTCGACCGGCTGGGCACCCCACCCGGGATCGCCGGTCCACGAGCGGGCGGCGGCGTCCCACACCTCGCCGCTGTTCGGGTAGACGACCACCGGCTTGCCGGTCGCCTCGGCCGCGACGGCGACCGCTGGGGCCACGTCGTCGGGGGCGCTGCAGTTCACCCCGATCGCGATCACCTCGCCGACGCCCGCGGCGAGACCGAACGCCTCGTCGAGCGGCTGGCCCGCGCGGGTGCGGTCGCCGTCGATCGTGTACGACAACCAGGCCGGCACCCCCAGCTCGGCGACCACCCGCAGCATCGCCTCGGCCTCCACCACGTCCGGGACGGTCTCCAGGGCCAGCACGTCGGCGCCGGAGCCGGCCAGCACCTCCATCCGCCGACGGTGGAACTCGACCAGGTCCGCGACGCCGAGGCCGTAGTTGCCGCGGTATTCGGAGCCGTCGGCCAGCATCGCGCCGTACGGCCCGACGGACGCGGCGATCCAGCGCGGGCCGCCGATGCCGTCGCCGGCCGCCCGCTGCCGGGCCTGCCGGGCCAGCTCGACGCTGCGGCGCAGCAGGGCGGTGGTGGCGTCGTCGTCGAGACCGGCCTTGGCGAGGCCCTCGAAGGTGGCCTGGTAGCTCGCGGTGATCAGCACCTGGGCGCCGGCGCGCAGGAAGGCCAGATGGGCGTCGACGATCGCCTCGGGGTCGTCGTGCAGCAGCCGCGCCGACCACAGGTGGTCGGACAGGTCGTGGCCGGCCGCGGCGAGTTCGGTGGCCAGGCCGCCGTCGAGCACGACGGGACCGGCGGACAACGCGGCGGCCAGTGAGCCGGGAGGGGTCGGGTGCATCCACCGACCGTACGTGCCGAAGCCGCACCCTCGACGGCGAGCCCTGTCACAAATCCCGTGGCTGTGCTGTCTCAGCTGCGGAACAGCAGGGCGGAGAGGAAGGTAGTGGCGCGGTGCGGACCACTCGGCTGGAGGCGTTCAGTGATGGCGTGCTCGCCATCATCATCACGATCATGGTGCTGGAGTTGCGGGTGCCGGCGGGGCACAACCTCGCCGACCTGGTGCACACGACCGGGGCGGGGCTGCTCACGTACGCGCTCAGCTTCGTCTACGTGGGCATCTACTGGACCAACCACCACCACATGTTCCACCTGGTTCGGCGGGTCAGCGGCGGCGTGCTGTGGGCCAACCTGACGCTGCTGTTCTGCCTGTCGCTGGTCCCGTTCACGACGGCGTGGGTGGACGAGTCGCGGTTCGCGCGGGCGCCGGTCGTGATCTACGGGTTGAACCTGCTCGCCGCGGCGACCGCCTACCTCGTGCTGCAGCGGGTGATCATCCGGCAGGAGGGGCCGGACTGCGCGCTGCGCGAGGCCCTGGGCGCCGACCTGAAGGGCAAGATCTCGGCCGTGGTCAACGTCGCCGGGATCCTGTGCGCGCTGGCCGTCGGCGGGACGATCGGCGTGGGGATCGCCGTAGCGTGCTACGTCGGGGTGGTGATCATGTGGATCGTCCCGGATCGGCGGATCGCCCGGCGGGTCCGCGAGCATGCGGCCGAGTCAACGGCGCCGGCGCCATAGCGTGACGGCGCCGAGCATCCCGGCGGCGAGGGCCAGCGCGACGGCCACCAGTACCGGAACGGCGGGGGCGCGGCGGGGATCGGTGCTGGGCGCGGCCGCCGGCGGCGCGGACGCTGCGGGCCGTGCGGATATGGCGGGCGGTGCGGATGTGGCGGGCGGCCGGTTCGGGAGCGGGTAGCGCAACAGTTCGGCGCCGCTGCCCGCCTCGGTCACCTCCGAGACGGTAAGGAGTGCGGTGCCGTCGGGGCTGTAGGCGACCGACTCGCCCTGCGGCTCGTCCGGCAGCGGGACGGACCGCGGCGTACCGTCGGTGAGCGCCCGGACCAGGTCATCGCCGGGCACGTCGAATTCAAAGGCGTCGGCGTACGTCCGTAGCACCACCCGCCGGCCGTCCGGGCTCACCGCACCGCCGGTGACCACCAGGCGGCCCGGCAGGGAGAACGGGTTGCTGGTGCCGGTGACCGGCACGGTGACGGCGCCGGCCCGGCGCAGCGGCGTGGGCCGGGCGGCGCTCAGCGGGGCGGCCGGGACGTACAGCGTGGCCGTCGCCGCGGACTTGGTCACCACGATCGGGGTGCCGGCGCGGGTGAGCAGCAGCGCCTCCGCATCGTGCGCGCCGTCCGGGTAGGCGAGCCGGAACAGCCGGGGTGTCCGGGCGCCCGGCGCCAGACGCCACAGCGCAATCGTCGTACGGGCCAGGCGGTTGTCGCCGATGTCCGCGACCCACAGCGTCCCGTCCGCGGCGGAGGCCAGGTCCTCGGTGTCGCGGGGCCGCGACGGGTAGCCCACCGTCCGCGTCACGGCGCAGCGCCGGTCCAGGAAGAAGATGCGCCGGCCGGCCGGGTCGTCCGAGCCGTCGTTCACCACGACGTAGCCGGTGCGGGTGGCCACCAGTCCGGAGATCTCGGTGAGCCGGTCGTCGCGGATCCGGCAGACCGCCTGCGGGCCGGCCGCCGTCGCCGCAGTCGCCGGGGCGGCGAGACCCAGCAGCACGCCGGTCAGCCCGGCACCCCATCGACGCATCCGGGTCAGCCTTCCGACCGGGCCGGCGGCGGTTTCGACATGGCGGCCTCCCTCGGCTGCGGCATCGCGACGGACGGGCGGTCAGCCCAGGGGTGGCCCCAGCCGCAGGATCCGGCGGGCCCGCCGGCGGTCCAGCCAGCGCGGTTCCGGCGGATCGACCGGGTCGGAGCCGAGGGCCAGGTCCGCCAGGATCGCCACCCAGAAGCCGGACGCGCTGAGGATGTTGCGGAACCGGCCGGGCTCCGGTGCGCCGACCGGCAGCACGGTCTCGGCCCAGCGCCAGGCCACCCAGGCGATCTCGGGGTCGGGGTGGTGCTTTCCGTGGCGGCTTCGTTGCCGGACCTCGCGGCGCCGTTCGGCGGGGAGCCGCCACCAGGACCGGAGCAGTTCGTAGCGGTCCGTACTCCCGTTCATGATCGATGAGGATAGTGCGGGGCCGCCAATCCGAGTCGTGGGTGGAACATCCTCGCGTCCGAACTCCATCGATCGCGCGGCCCTCGCGGCGGCTCGACGACCTGCCCCCGCCGCCGGACGGACCGGGCGACGACGCCGAGCGCGCGGCGGGCCGGGCCGTCGCCGTGCTGGTCCGGGAACTCAACGACCTCCTGAACCCGGTCCTCGACCAGCTGGAGAGTGAGATACCCGGGCGCCCGCACGGCTAGTCGCGGCCGCGGAGCAGGGCGATCCGGAAGGCACGCAGCTCACCCTCGGCGAAGCCCTCGGCGATCACCGGGTCCTCCGCCATGAGCCGGCGGGCGGCGGCCTCGTCCGGGGCCTCGATGATCGCGACGCCGGTGTTGGTCTCGCCGAGCGTCGGGCCGGCCAGCACCAGGGTGCCGTCGGCGAGCAATCGCTGCAGGTGTTCGAAGTGTCTGCCCCAGGCGGCCTTTTCCGTGTCGGTCATGGTGGCCGCGAAGTTGGTGCGGGGCGGATGAATGAAGTAGATCCACTCGGCATGCCCGGAATTTTGTCACGGATCGCCCGCGGGGGTGACGCCTTGCCGGTGCGGCCGGGCGGCGGCCAGAATGGGCGGGTGCCCGAGGTGCACCCGCCCGATGACGGCGGCGCGGCGGCGCGGTGGACGAGCCGCGCCGGGCTGTTCAATGCGCATGCCCGGCAGCGCAACGCGGTGGCCGCCCGGCGGCTGGCGGAGGCCCGTGCCGCGCTGGCCCGCGCCCAACGACAACGCCGCGACGCCGATGCCCAACTCCGGCAGGTGACGGCCGACCTGCGGCGGCGGCAACGGGCAGCCACGGCGGCGGCTGCCGGTGACCAGCCGCGGCCGCGCGGCCGGCTCGTGTTTTTCGACGCCGACTTCTGCCTGACCCGGGATCGAGCCGAGATGCTCGGCGCCCTGCTGGATGCCGCCGTGTCGGTGACTCGGGCGGAGCTGGGCAACGTCCAGCTCGTCGGCGCCTCGGGCGAGTTGACGATCGCCGCGCAGCGCGGCTTCGAGTCCGAGTTTCTCGACCACTTCGCCGTGGTCGACGACACCGGCTCGGCCTGCGGCCTGGCGATGGCCCGGGCGCAGGTGGTCCACGTGCCGGATGTGGCGCGCAGCCAGGTATTCGGTGCCGGGCGCAGCCGTACGGTGCTGCTTGACGCGGGGGTACGGGCGGTGCGGTCCATCCCGCTGATCGGCCCGGACGGGGCTCGGCTCGGCGTGTTCTCGGTGCATTACCGCCGGCCGCACGAGCCCGGGGCGGCCGAACAGCGGATCCTCACGGCGCTGGCGGACAGTGCGGTGCGCCGCCTGCTCCAGACGTGCTCATGACCCGCCGGTCGCGCGCAGGACCGTGTCCAGGACAGTCGCGATGCCGCCCCCGTCGATGCGGGTGCCACCAACCTCGTACTGCCGCATCGCCTGCCGGACCGCGGTGAGCGAGGGATCCCGGCGGAGTGCCCACTCGGCGGCTCGGATCTTGGAGCAGTGTTCGTCCTCGACCGCGAAGTGCCAGATGCGGCAGGCGGTGAGGACCATGAAGGCGGCGTGCTCGGTGTCGTCGGTGAGCGACTGCCAGGTCATCAGCCAGTGCCGGCCACGGTCGACGACCCATTGAGCCGGTACGGGGGCGAGCGCCTCCCGCGGCGCGGCCCCGCACAGGGCGCGTCCGTTCGCCCGCGCCGTCGACAGTTCGGCCGGCAGATCCGGGTCGGCGGGCAGGTGCCGTTGCGCCTCGATCGTGGTGGGCGGTCCGTCGTGCCGGCCGACGTGCAGCTCCAGCGGTGGCGTCCGGGCGGGCCGGGCGGCGACGCCGGCGGTGACGACGTGGAAATCGAGGCCGGCCGCGCCGCCGGCGTCGGCCTCGCGCAGCACGCCGACGAGGTCGTCGATCTGCTGGTCCGGCACGCCGCCCTCGACGACGGTGAGCAGGTCGAGGTCGCTGCGGCCGGGGCGGAAACCGCCGGTCGCGAGGGAGCCGTGCAGGATCACCGAGCGCACCCGGTCGCGCAGGACGCCGGCGACGGAGCCGGCGATCACCGCCGCGGCGGTCTCGGCTGACACCCTTTTACACCAACCCTGGTCGTCGCGAACCCCCTCCCAAAGTTACCCGCCCATCGACTTCTGGCCGCTGCCCGCCCTCGCGACCCACCCCTACGCTCCCCACATGACAACCGGTACGCGGACACGACTGCCGGGCCCGACCGCCCCCGCGGCGCGGGCGCTGGGCCCCGACCTTGCGCGTGGTTTCATGCTTCTGTTCATCGCGCTGGCCAACACGCATTACTTCCTGCGCGGCCCGGTGCTGGGCGGCTATCCGCGGGACGGTTCGGCGGTCGACTCGGCCGTGACCTGGCTGCTTTCGACCTTTGTCGACGGGCGCGCCTTCCCGATGTTCGGGCTGTTGTTCGGCTACGGCGTGGCCCGGATCGCGAGCCGTCAGGAGGCGAGGGGGCCGTGGGGCGTCCGGCTGCTGCTGTGGCGCCGCAGCCTGGTGCTCGTGCTGGTGGGCCTGGTGGACGCGTTGCTGTTCTACGTCGGTGACATCCTCACGGCGTACGGGGTGCTGCTCTTTCTCGGCGCGTGGGTGGTGCGCTGGAAAGACCGCTGGCTGCTGCTGATCGCCGCGGGTCTTCTCATAGTGACCGCGCTGCCGAGCGGCGATTCCGCCACGGTCAGCCCCGCCGGCCCCGACACCGCGATGCTACCGCCCGACCTGAGCGGCATGCTCGCCGACCGGGCGCCGGCGGCCGCCTTCGTGGCCCTGCTCGGCCCGCTGGGCTTCGTCTGCCCGTTCCTGGTCGGGTTGTGGGCCGGGCGCCGGCGCATCCTGGAGCAGGTCGAGCAGCATCGGCGCCTGCTCGGTGTCACGGCCCTGGCGGGCATCGGCGCCGCGGTGCTGGGTGCCCAGCCGGTCGCGCTCACCCTGGCGGGTGCCATCGACCCGGCCGGCCATCAGGCGCTCGAGTGGGCGGCTAGCCTGCACGACACGACGGGCGTCCTGGGCGGCTTCGGCTATGCGGCGCTGCTGGCGCTGATCGCGGCCCGCCTCCAGACGCGGCGGCGGCCGCTGGTCGACGCGATCGCGGCCACCGGTCAGCGGTCGATGACCTGCTACCTGATGCAGTCGGTGACGTGGACGGTGGTCTTCGCGCCGTTCCTGCTCGACCTGTCCGGCACGCTGACCGTGGCCACCACGGCCCTGCTGGCCACCGCGACCTGGGCCCTGACCGTGGTGGTCGCCGACCGCATGCGCCGGGCCGGCCGGCGGGGCCCCTTCGAGGTGCTCATCCGCCGCGTCACCTATGGGCGCGGGCTGCACATCCGCGGTGAGGAGTCAGCCGGTGCGCCGAAGCCCTCGTGAGCGGCCGGTGAGGCCCGGCACAGGACGGGAAGGCGCGAGATTCCGGCTCAACGGTTGTCGCCGCTGCCGGCGAGCCGGCCACGACGCCGGCGGTCGGCGAGCTTGGCCAGATTGGCAGTCGCGATGTCGTCCAGCGAAAGATCGAGGTAGTCCGCGAGCACCGCCACATACCAGAGCACGTCACCGAGTTCCTTGGCGATGTCGGCCCGGTCGATCCGCGACTCGTCGCTGTCGAGGTCGCGGACCCACTTCTTGAACTTCTCGGCGACCTCACCGGACTCCCCGACGAGCCCGAGCACCAGGTGCAGCAACTCGTTCTTCTTGTCCCGAGCAGCGGCGGTACGGAGGGCGCCGCGCTGATACTCGTCCAACTCCATGGCGGACCAGTATGGACGAACCGCTCCCACCACCGCCGCGACGGGTCGCGACCCGACTTCCCTACACTCCGCCCCAGCAAGCAACGGTGTGGGAATGTCCGGCGCGCTGGTGGGCGTGCCTGCCCACACCGCTGGCGGCTGTGGAACCAATCGACGCGCCGGTGGGTGCAGCGCCCCACGCCCCCGGTCCGGCAGCCGGTGTGGGACTGATCGGCGAGCCTCCCCACACCGCCAGCGACCGCGGGAGCAACCGGCACGATGGTGGGTGCAGCGCCCCACACGCCCGGGTCCGGCAGCCGGTGTGGGAACGGCCGGCGCGCTGGGGTGCGTAAAGAAATAACACGTAGATATCCGTCTGCGCGTCCGTCGATGTGGTGGCTGTGGAAACGCCGGGCAAACCCGCAGGTCGCACTCT
>Ga0207668_10001302_pt1 | contig 14827 bp, 11 predicted proteins | sample KBSS43metaG_FD_184323 | JGI IMG/M metagenome (GOLD analysis project Ga0207668, IMG submission 184323) | Switchgrass rhizosphere microbial communities from Kellogg Biological Station, Michigan, USA - KBS S4-3 metaG (SPAdes) (version 2) | ecosystem: Host-associated > Plants > Roots > Rhizosphere... | reverse complement strand
AAAATTAGAATGAAAGCGTGGGCAGTAACAATTACATTATAAATTTGGTCATCCCCAATTAAACTTCCAGGTTGACTGAGTTCAAGTCGAATAAGAAGGCTTAGAGCCGTTCCAATTATAGAAGATCAAATTCCTAAGACAAAATATATAGTTCCAATGTCTTTATGATTAGTGGATAAAAGTCATCGCAGTAGATAGCTTAATTTAAGCGGTAGATTGTAAATTTATAGATGAATAATTTCTCTATTCAATATTTCATAGAATATTATATTGCAAATATAAAGGTGTTTTGATTCTTGTCTAAATAATTATTTGCAGCTTTGAAGGCTATTAGTTTTCTTAACTTAAGGGCTTATATTAGGGGTGTAATAATTATTATTGGTAAGGCTGAAATTATTGTTAGTATTATAATGCTTTTATTAGGTTTTATATCTTGCATGGGAGATGAGTTTGCAGACTTTATTATCGTTAAATATCCTATTCGTAAGTAGAAATATAGTGTGATTAAAGAGGAAAGTGTTAAGATTGTTACTAAAACTGGGGTTTTCCCAATTATTTGGGTGATAATTATTCATTTTGGTATGAATCCAAGAAATGGTGGAATACCTCCTAATGATAGAAGATTGGTTGTTAAGAGAATATTAGTATTGTTTGAGTTATCATGCCCTTGTATTTGGGAGAGGTGAGAAACATTAAAATAATTTAATATGAAGATTACTGCAAGATTTAAGGTTCTGTAAATTCTGAAATATATTAGTATCATTTTTTCGTTGATTAAAGTAGAAGTTAATAGTCATCCTAGATGATTAATAGATGAGTAAGCAAGAAGTTTACGTATATATGGTTGATTAAATCCACCAATTGCGCCTGTGATTGAGGATGCTAAAGCCATAAAAATAATTAATGTAGTATTTAATCTTAAAAATAGAGATAAAGGGGCAAGCTTTTGTCAGGTCATTAATAAAAAGCAATTTGATCATGTTATTCCTTGAATTGTTGCGGGAAATCAAAAATGTAACGGCGCGGCTCCTATTTTTAAGGCTAATGCTAGCATTATTGGGGCGTATACTGTAATTATTCCTACATTATTATAGTTGAATATTACTATAAGAATTGAGGACAGAAGTATAAATACAGATCCTAGTGTTTGAACTAGGAAGTATTTAAGTCCTGCTTCTCTTCTTCGTTGATTAGAGTTATCTATAATTAATGGAATAAACGAAATAAGATTTAGTTCAAGCCCAATTCAGGCCGAAATTCAGTTTGTTGATGATAGTGTGATTAAGGTTCCGGCAATTAGTCTTATTGTAAATATTATTTTAAGAATTATTTGAAGAAATTTTCTATCGGTGGGGTATGAACCCAAAAGCTTTGTTAGCTTATCTGACACTTGATGTATTGCATAATAATTTTTGAAGTTATAGGGGACAGTTCGGTTCTGTTAGTGTAGAGACATAGAATGTAACTTTTAACACATCAAATTAATTTCTTTTATCGAATTCTCTAACAAAGTTGTCAAATTGTTGAAGATTAAATATATATTTTTTAAAATTTTTGTTAATAGTTTTTTTGAATTTAATTAAACTTTACCGTTAGTCTATACTGTTTTTGTTAACTCTCGTAAATTGCCAATGTAAATTTCTCGAATTTTACTGTTCTCCGTTTCTTCAGATTTCTCTATATAGTATCAATTTTACAATATGTTTTCTATATCTGATCATATAAGAATAAGCTTGTATATACATATAATAATAATTTAAGAAAAATTAAAATAAAAGAAAAAGATCTCTAATGTCTCTCTTGTTCTATTTCATAATAGATCATCACAGATCAGCCTTTACCTTATGGGGATAATACTAGTAATTGAATATAGCCTTGTTGTTCGATAAGTCTGTTATAATAACATTAAATATTTATATCTAGTATAAGATCAAGTTCTGTTTCGATTCTTATTGGAGCTTACACTCTCGGTATATCTCCGTTAAAAACTTATATATATTATATACTGAGAAATTGTTAAAGTTTACATTGATAAGTTTAATTCTAGCTTTTAGTTTATTATGCCGGTATTGCTTATATACGTGGAAAGAACATTAATTTTTGTAGTAAGTTTTATACATTATTAGATATTAGAATGAATATTCCGGTGAAATGAAAATTTAATATTGTGCCAGCAGATGCGGTTATACAATTTTTTATAATAAATGTGTGCAATTAACAAAAACCAAATTATTATATATCTTGTTTTGATGGATGGGCGGTGAAATGCTTAAATTTATTTATTTTGATTTAAAGTAAGATGGTTATTGTTAGAGTTGAATATTTAGACTGGGATTAGATACCCCATTATTTAAACTGCAAATTAGTTGGAGTAGTATGAGAAAAATTTAAACTTAAAGAGTTTGGCGGTGTATTAGTCAATTTAGAGGAATCTGTATTTTTATCGATAGTCCCCGTAATATCTTACTAAGGCTTGTATTAATAGTTTTTATATCGTTGTTGTCAAATTGAGTCGGAAGATTATTCTTGAAAGTATTTTGATGAAGAAGACAAATCAAGGTGCAGCTTATGTTTTAGTTAATATGGATTACATTTTATGTTTATTCGAATTTTATGCTGAATAGTGTATTTGAAGTTGGATTTAATTGTAATTTTGATGTAATTTGTCATTGTGAATGTGCTCTGATGCATGTACATATCGCCCGTCACTCTCAGCAAAAATTGAGAAAAGTCGTAACAAAGTAGATGTACTGGAAAGTGTGTCTAGAGAGATGTAGTTAAGATATAATACTTCATTTACGATGAAGAGTGTAATATTAGATCTATTGTTATTTTTTATGTTTGAGTATTTTTATTATTGAAGTATGTTTTACCAAGTAAGATTTTTGGAAAAGTTTATTATTATTACCGGGAGGGTGTTGAATTTAGCGTAGAGGAAGATGAGTTTATTGTACCTTTGGTATTAGGGAAGAACTAAATATGATGCGAATGGTTAATTCCCGATAAATTATGATCTAAAGTTTTATTGGTTGTCGTTTTAAAGACTCTTTAATTTTCCTTTAGTTGTGATATGCTATTCGTATAATTTGGTTTCTGGTTAATTGCTATTTATTTTAATTAGATGTTTTAGGTTTAATTTGATTTTAATATTGAAATTTTATTTTGCTGGGGATTAGCTTGGTGATTTTTGATAATTATCTTTTATTTTAGTTGTAGGCTTAGAAATGGTCATTAAGTTAATTGTGTTATAATTTTTTATTTAAGATTTTTGATGTTTCATTTTTAGTAATTTTTCTTTTAAAATCTTTTTTGGAGAGTAGTAATGTTTTTATTAGTAAGTTTATTTTTATTGTTTATTCTTTTGTAATAATTTTTAAAAAGGAATTCGGCAAATGTAATCTCCAACTGTTTATCAAAAACATTGTTTTTTGTGGTAATATAAAAAATATGGTCTGCTCAATGATAGTAAATAGCCGCAGTATTTTGACTGTGCGAAGGTAGCATAGTAGGTTGTCTTTTAATTGGAGTCTGGAATGAAAGGCTGAGTGAGGGATTTTCTGTCTCTTAAATATTTTGAACTTTTAAGTTAGGTGAAGATACTTAAATGATTGTAAAAGACGAGAAGACCCCATCAAGTTTTATATGTAAGGTTATCTTTAGGTGTTTTAATGTAACTGGATTATTTAATTGGGGCAATTGTTAAATAGGAAAAATTTTGATGAATATAAAATGTATATGAGCAGATGAATGTATGATCCCTTTGTAGGATAAATAGATTTAATTACTGTGGGGATAACAGCGTAATTTCTTCTGAGAGATTTTATTGATGAAGAAGATTGCGACCTCGATGTTGGATTAGGATTCTTATTTGGTTAGGAGCTAAATAAAGTAGTCTGTTCGACTATGAAATTCCTACGTGATCTGAGTTCAGACCGGCGTGAGCCAGGTCAGTTTCTATCTTTATAATGTAAATTGCTGTCTGTTAGTACGAAAGGATTGTGGACAGTAAATAATTTGTTGCTAAGCATTTTATTAATGTGTTAAATTTAGAATTTAAAGAGGGCATTTAGTCAGAATTATGATGGCAGAGTTAGTGCGATGAGGTTAAGTCTCATTTACGGTAATCCTCATTTTTTGATTAGATTATTAAATTATATTTTACTTGTTGTTTGTGTATTAATTAGTGTTGCTTTTCTTACTCTCTTTGAACGAAAGGGTTTGGGGTATATTCAGATTCGTAAAGGCCCAAATAAAGTTGGGCCTTTAGGGATTTTGCAGCCTTTTGCTGATGCAATTAAGCTTTTTACTAAGGAGGGGGTTTTTCCTATAATAAGAAACATTATTCCTTATTATTTATGCCCTGTTGTTTCTCTATTTTTGAGCTTAGGTATTTGATCTGTTTATGTTGATTTTTTTGGGTGGTCTGATTACCCCTTTGGTGCTTTGGTGTTTCTTGTTTTTATCGCTTCTTCTGTTTATCCTATCACTGGTTCTGGGTGATTTTCTAATTCTAAGTATGCTTTATTAGGATCTTTGCGTGCTGTTGCTCAAACTATTTCTTATGAAGTTTGTTTGGCTTTAGTTATTATTATAGTGATAATAAGAGTGTTTGCCTATGACTTTAATTTGATATTTTTGTGACAGGATAGTTTTATAATAGTTTTTATGATGTTTCCTGTTTGCTTAATGTGATTACTAATTATGCTTGCAGAAACTAATCGAACTCCTTTTGATTTTGCGGAGGGGGAATCTGAATTGGTCTCTGGATTTAATATTGAATATGGTGCTGGGGGGTTTGCTCTTATTTTTATAGCTGAATACTCAAGAATTTTGTTTATAAGTTTTGTTTTTGTCTTATTATTTTTTGGCGGGTCATGACTTTTTTTTGGAATTAGGGTTGCTTTAGTTTCTTTTTTATTTATTTGAGTTCGTGGACTGCTTCCTCGTTTTCGTTATGATAAATTGATGTATTTGGCTTGGAAAAGAGCTCTTCCTATTGTCCTTAATTATTTGCTCTTAGTTTTTGGAGTTGTTTTATTGTTTTAAATTTCTAGAGGAATTAAACCTCTTTACAATGTTTTCAAGACATTGTTTGGTCGTAAGAAATTATTAATTAGATTGGGAAATACTGTAAGCAGGCAATAAGATGTATAATGAGAAATAAGATACAGTTAATACTTGTCCGATTATGATGTAGGGGTCTTCTACTGGTCGAGCCCCAATTCAGGTTAATAATATTACATTTATTACTAAAACTCAAAATAGAATTTTTATTAATGGGTGGGCGGAGGATGATTTATGTTTTTGTGATATAGTGAATGGTAATGTTATTAGAATAAGGATTGATATTAGGAGAGCAATTACACCTCCTAATTTGTTAGGAATAGATCGTAGAATTGCATAGGCGAATAGAAAATATCATTCTGGTATAATGTGAATGGGGGTGACTAATTTATTAGAGTGAATAAAGTTTTCTACGTCCCCTAGTAAATATGGGAATATTAAAGAAATAGATAATGATCCTAATATGAGTACTAAAAATCCTAAGGTGTCTTTTACCACAAAATAGTGATGGAATGAAATTTTATTATGATTTTTTATAATCCCTAAAGGACTGCTAGAACCTGTTTGATGTAAAAATAGTAAATGAATTATGACTAATGCTGCAATGATAAATGGTAAAATAAAATGGAAGGAGAAAAATCGTGTTAGTGTGGCATTATCTACTGCAAATCCTCCTCATAATCATTGTACTAATATTATTCCGATGTATGGAATGGCTGAAAGTAATTTAGTAATTACTGTTGCTCCTCAAAAGGATATTTGCCCTCATGGAAGAACATATCCTACAAATGCGGTTATTATTACTAATAGTAATAGTGCTACTCCGGTGAATCATGGTAGTTCGTAAAAATAGGAGCCGTAATAAATTCCTCGTCCTACATGTAAATAAAGACAAATGAAGAATACTGAAGCCCCATTAGCATGAAGAAGGCGCATAAATCATCCTTCTTCTACGTCTCGGGCAATGTGTATAATAGTGTTAAAAGCCACTTCAACGTCTGCTGAGTATTGTATTGCTAGAAATAGTCCAGTGACAATTTGTACTCCTAAACATATTCCTAATAGGGAACCAAAGTTTCATAGGTATGAGATTCTATTTGGGGAGGGGAGGTCTACTAATGAAAAATTAAAGATTTTTAAAAGGGGGTGTGATGTTCGAATTTGATTTATCATAATTTGTTCGTAATGGGCCTCCTGTTTGAGGGTTGCAAATTTTTACGATTACGAGTAAGGTAATTAGAAGGTATATTACTATGAATAGTGTTATAGTTATATTTTGTGTGTATAATTTTATAAGGGCTGTTAATGGAGATTCTTGCTTTGTTAGATTAATATTTGTCTCTCATTCTTGTAGTGTAAATGTAAGAATAAGGGCTGCTCCTATTAGGGATAATATTTTTTGTTTTTGAGTTTTAATAAATTTTTCGTTAGGTGCAATTGAAGCAATATATAAAAATAAAATTAATATACCTCCTAAAAATACTAATATGAGAGTGAATCCATATCAGTATATTTTTAAAGAACAAGATATTAGTAAGGCTAAGGCGCCGGTATAAATAATCATTAGGAAAATAAAGGTTACTGGATGAGAGGTAAGTATTATTAGAATTATTGTAGTAATGGTGATTAATAAAATAATAGCTATTACAGAAGGTAGTTTATATAAAATTTTAACTTTGGGTGTTAAGGAAATTTTTCTTCCGTATTAGGTAATTACATTTTGAATTTACAAGACTCATGTTTTAATAAACTACTAATTATATTAGGTTCATTTATGGGAGTAATGATTGGGGGCATAATTTTTATTTCTAAGCATAAGCATTTGCTTATAATATTAATTAGTTTAGAAATAATGGCCCTTAGACTATCTTGAATTTTAGGAGGTTGAATGAGATTAAGTGTAGGAGAAGAATTTATTATTTTATTTTTCCTTAGAATGGCCGCATGTGAGGGAAGAATGGGACTTGCTGTTTTAGTTCGTATAGTACGTACTCATGGTAGAGATAAATTTCGCAGAATTAGAGTTTTAGAATGTTAAATATTATATTAAGTTTATTTGGGCTAATTATAAGAATATTTATTTTCTTTGAGTGGAGATATTTTTTTTGCGGTTTACTTGTTTTAAGATTTATGATAGGATCTTTCATTTATTTTGAGGGGGGATTTATATATAGAAGAATAGGGATAGTCTTTGATTTGTTAAGATATATGTTAGTTTATTTGACTTTCTGAATTGTGGCCCTAATGTTTCTAGCTAGTGTTATGGTATATAATTATAATAAGTTTTCTCGTGAGTTTAGTTTGACTATTGGTATTTTATGTTTCTTCTTAATCACCATGTTTTTCATGGGAGATTTGGTTTGGTTGTATATCTTTTTTGAGGCATCCTTAATTCCTACATTCTTTTTAATCTCGGGCTGGGGATACCAGCCTGAACGTTTAAGGGCTAGATTATATTTATTTTTTTATACTATAGTGGGTTCTTTACCTTTGTTGTTGGGTATTCTATACCTAGGATCTCATATAAGCACTTTAAGTTTTTCTTTATTTAGTGTAGAGAGCTATGAGGGAATTTTAATGTGTTTAGTTATAATAGGGGCGTTTTTAATTAAAATGCCAATATTTTTATTTCATTTATGATTACCAAAGGCTCATGTAGAGGCTCCTGTTTCTGGTTCGATAATTCTTGCTGGGGTTCTTCTTAAGTTGGGGGGGTATGGATTATTACGAGTAATAATTTTATTTCCTTTAACTTTAATAGTTTTTGGTAAAGTATTCTTAGTATTGAGCTTAGTAGGGGGAGTTCTTATTAGATTTATATGTTTACGTCAATTTGATTTAAAGGCATTAATTGCGTATTCTTCGGTTGTCCACATAGGATTAGCTCTAGCTGGAATGATGGTTGTTGGTACATGAGGGCATCAAGGAACTTTAACATTGATGTTGGGACATGGGCTTTGTTCTTCTGGGCTTTTTGCTGGGGCTAATATCATTTATGAGCGGGGCGGGACACGTAGCATGCTATTAAATAAAGGAATAATTAATATTTTTCCCAGCATAGTATTATGGTGATTTGTTTTATGTGTTTGTAATATAGCTGCACCTCCTAGCCTAAATTTATTAGGAGAGATTAGATTGATAGTGACTCTTGTTAGTTGATCTATTGGGGTGTGTGGACTTTTGGCTGGAGTATCTTTTTTTAGTGCTGCATATTCTATTTATTTATTTGCAATGGTAAGACATGGACGTGTTTTAGGATCATTTGGATTTTTTGATATCAAGTCTCGAGAATTTATAGTGTTAATATTACATTGAATCCCTTTAAATGTTATTATTATAAAATCGGACTTAGTTTTTACTTGATTATATAGCAGGTAGTTTAATGGTTAAATATTAGTTTGTGGAACTAAAGATAATATTTTTCTAATAATTACTTATAATTTGTGTCGTGTTAGTTCAATTTGATTGTTAACGTTAAGTGCGATAGCCCTTCCGCTGGGGATCTGAATAGGGTCGGTGGATAAGGCTTACTATATAGAATGATGGTTGACATCCCTTTGGACTTGCAACATCTATTTTTCGGTGATTGCAGATTGACAGGCAATGGTATTTTTTTCTTTTGTTTTTTTTATTTCTTCTAATGTTATATATTATAGAGTTGACTATATGCATTCTGAGCGAGATTTATCTCGTTTTGGCTGGTTAGTGTTATTGTTTGTTATTTCAATGATGCTTTTGATTTTTAGTCCTAATTTAATTAGCTTACTATTAGGGTGAGATGGTTTAGGGCTGGTTTCTTATTGTTTAGTAATTTATTATCAGAATGTTCGTTCTTATAATGCCGGGATAATTACTGTGCTTTCTAATCGTATTGGAGATGTTGCTTTATTGTTAAGAATTGCTTGGCTAGTATGTTGAGGGGGTTGAGATATTTTAGGAATAAATTTTTTTGGGGGAGTTGGTTTATTTTGAATTACTTTTTTTTGTCTTTTAGCGGCTATAACTAAGAGAGCTCAGATTCCGTTTTCTGCTTGATTACCAGCTGCTATAGCAGCTCCTACTCCTGTTTCTGCTTTAGTGCATTCTTCTACTCTGGTAACAGCAGGAGTTTATTTAATAATTCGTTTTAATTCTTTGTTGATGTTTAATGAATTATTTTCTAAGATGTTGTTGTTGCTTGCCACTTTGACTATATTTATAGCGGGGGTTTGTGCTAATTATGAAACTGATTTAAAAAAGGTTATTGCTCTTTCGACTTTAAGCCAATTAGGTCTTATAATGATGGCGTTGGCTTTTGGTTTAGTTAATTTAGCTTATTTTCATTTGTTATCCCATGCTTTATTTAAAGCGTTGCTTTTTATATGTGCTGGTGCTATTATTCATTCTAGTGTAGATAATCAGGATGTTCGTTTTATAGGAAATTTAGTGTATAGTATGCCTGTGGTTTCAGCTGGGTTAAATGTCGCTAATTTAGCGTTGTGCGGCTTTCCTTTTTTAGCTGGATTTTATTCTAAGGATATTTTAGTGGAAGTATCCTTGGGAGGTAGTTTCAATTTGTTTATTATTTTTTTATTAATAATTTCTGTTGGTTTAACTGCAGTTTATTCTTTTCGGCTGAGTTTTTATTCTCTTTGGGGTAATTTTCGGGGGGGCTTTGGAGTAATTGCTGATGGTGGATTTTATATGAATTCTGCTATTTTATTTTTAGGTGTTTTTGGTGTTTTTGGCGGAAGTTTTTTATCTTGGGAATTGTTGCCTTTGGGAGTTAGAATTACTGGATTTGGAGATAAAATTTTTATTTTATCAATGGTGTTTTCTGGTGTTTTTTTAGGATTTGTGATTAATTGAAATTTTTATGGGTTAGTAAGAAGTTTGGGGGGATTTCTAGGTTCAATATGATTTATGCCTTTTTTAAGTTCTCAGTTAATGGGTCTTTCTTTTTTACGGGGAGGTGTTGTTATGTTTTCTGTGGGTGATTTTGGTTGAGGAGAATTGATGGGGGCGATAGGAATTTATAAATCAGCTTTGAGTTTAGGGGGTCGTAATCAATTTTTACAAGATAATAACATTAAGATTTATTTAGTATCTTTTTTAGTTTTAGTATTTTTAGTGTTGTTTATGTATTTTTAAGTAAATATAGTTTAACAAAAACTTGATGTTGAAGCTGTCAAAATGATTAATTCTGTTTAGTATTAAACAATTACACAGAGAAAGTGTGTGGTGATATTTTTCACTATAGAACTAGATAATGACATATTTGTCTCATCTGAGTTAGCGGCTCAAAGTTAAAAATTATCTGAGACAAAATAATTTTTGAATTCATTAACAGTGAATGGTCTAATTTCATGACTTTGTAGGGATTAACCAAAAATCAGGTCGAAACTGAGTGCAAATACTTCGCTTCTAGCAGAGTTTCCTCAATTTTTGCTTGCAAAGCAAATTTTATAATTTAAATATGAGTCAATTCTGCTCATTCTAATGCTCCTTTTTTTCATTCATAATATAGTCCTAATGTGAGGATAATTAAAAATACGGTTAAAGTTATTGAAAGAGGATAAATATGTGTTTGTTGAATAATTATTGGAATTGGTAGTAAAAGGGTAATTTCGATGTCAAAAATTAAGAAAATTACTGCAATTAAGAAAAACCGTAAGGAAAATGGGATGCGAGCGGTATTGAAGGGCGTAAACCCACATTCAAATGGTGAGCATTTTTCACGGTCTTTGTTGGTTTTTATATTAATGATTATGGCGATTGTTATAATAATTGAAGATAGTGTAATAATTACTATTATAGATGTAGTTATTATAAGTATTGTTTTTCTTTAGATCTTATTGATTGGAAATCAATTGTACTTGATATACTAAAAACTTATCTGCCTCATCAGTAGATGGAGATGAATAAGAATAGTCAAACTACGTCGACAAAATGTCAGTATCATGTGGCTGCTTCAAATCCTATATGATGTAAGGATGAGAAATGATGGGTGTTATGTCGTATTAAGCATACGTATAAGAATGTTGTTCCAATAATAACATGTAATCCATGAAATCCTGTTGCTATAAAGAATGTTGATCCAAATGTTGAATCGGTGATAGTGAAGGATGCTTCAAGGTATTCAAATGCTTGTAATGCAGTAAAATATAGCCCTAAGCATACAGTTAAAATTAGTGCTATTTTTGCTTGTTTGTGATTGTTTTCAATTAGAGCATGATGGGCTCATGTTACTGAAATTCCTGAAGATAAGAGGATGGCTGTATTTAGTAAAGGTACCTGGAATGCACTTAATGGGGTAATGTATGTTGGTGGTCAGCATGCTCCTAATTCTGGAGTAGGGCCTATTCTTCTGTGAAAGAATGCTCAGAAAAATGACAGGAAAAAGAATACTTCTGATACAATGAATAAAATTATCCCTCATTTTAATCCATATACTGTTGGGGTTGTGTGTAGGCCTTGTAGTGTTCTTTCTCGCATAACGTCTCGTCATCATTGTAGGGCAGTTACTGAGATTATAATATTACCTACTGTTATTAAATAATAGTTTGACGAGTGGAATCATACAGTTAGACCTGTTATTGTAGTAAATACTCTTATAGCTGTAAGTACTGGTCATGGGCTTGGATTAACTATGTGGTATGGGTGGCTAGTTTTTGACATAATATACTTCTGAGGAGTATAGTACTCTCAGTACTACGAAGACATATGATTGAATTAATGCTACTGCGGATTCTAGTAGTAGGAGTAAAATTTGTGCAAAGATTAATCCTCAAATTAGAGTTACGGCAAGTTGTGGTCCTTGATTTCCTAGTAAGGTTAAGAGTAGGTGTCCTGCGATTATATTTGCAGCTAACCGAATTGCTAGGGTTCCTGGTCGAATGACGTTACTAATTGTTTCAATTAATACTATAAATATTATAAGAGGTCCCGGTGTTCCTTGGGGAACTAGATGAGTGAATATGTGATTTGTATGATTAATTCATCCATATAGGATAAATGATAGCCAGATGGGTAGAGCAAGTGATAGCGTTATTGCTATATGACTTGTTCTTGTAAATACGTAGGGAATTAGTCCAGTGCAATTATTAAATATAATTAAGAAAATTAATGGAACTCTAAGAGCTATTAATCCAATAGTGTTTGAAAGTGTTTTAAATTCTTTGTGAAGGGTATTTATAATTAAATTAAATATTTTAGTTATTCGTGTATTTATAATTCAATATATATATGGGAGTATTAATATTCCTAAAAATGTTCTTAGTCAGTTTAATTGGAGAGATATAATAGAGCTACTGGGATCAAATACAGAAAATAGATTACTTATCATATTCAAGGCTTATTGATTTTAGTTCTGTCTTTTCTTGCTGTGTATTTGTTTGGGGTATTATTATGTGAGATGATAGTGGCCATAATTAGTAAGATTATAATGAAAAATAGTATTAATGATATTCAAGGGAGGGGAGATATTTGTGGTATTTTTTCATCTTAGATAATTTAAGTTTGACATTCTTATGTTATTTTTTAACTAGATTGAAGGAGTATAAACTATTAATCGGTTTAAGAGACCGTTGCTTTAATCAGCCACCTTGGTTAAGCTTGACTTAAGATTCATTTAGAAAAGGTTTTTGAATTAACGCCCTCGATTACGATTGGCATGAAACTATGATTTGCTCCACAAATTTCTGAACATTGACCAAATATAAGTCCAGGACGGTTAATAAGGAAAGATACTTGATTTAGTCGGCCTGGTACTGCATCAGCTTTTACTCCTAGTGAAGGAACTGTTCATGAATGAAGAACGTCAGCAGCGGAGATTAAGCATCGTACTTGTGTTTTGATTGGTATAACTGTACGATTATCTACATCTAATAGGCGAAATTGTTTATCTTCTAAGTCTGATGTTGGTACTATATAAGCATCGAATTCGATATTTGTGAAATCTGAATATTCATATGATCAATATCATTGATGTCCAATTGTTTTTAAAGTTAAGGAGGGGGAAGATTCTTCATCTAGTAAATACAATAATTGTAATGAGGGTAAGGCAATTACGATTAGAGTAATTGCAGGGAGAATTGTTCATACTGTTTCGATTGTTTGTGCTTCATTTAATGAACGATTTGGTAATTTTGTTATTATTAGAGCGATTATTATGTATCCTACGAAAATTGTGATTAAGGAAATAACAATTATTGTATGGTCGTGGAAAAATGTTAGGTGTTCTATGATTGGTGAAGATCTATCTTGAAATGAAATTGTGGCTCATGTTGGCATAATTAAGTAGAAGAGGTAATTGGTTATGAGTGTGTTCTCTTGGTGGTGTATTAAGTTGTCATTCTCTTGAAGATGATACGTTTAAAGTAAAAATTAATGGTCGTTGAGCTGTCAGGGCTTCTCATATGATGAAAATTATTATTATAATTCCGAAAAATGAAATGAGTGATCCTATTGAGGAGACAATATTTCATGTTGTAAATGCATCGGGATAGTCTCTGTATCGTCGTGGTATTCCCCCTAATCCTAAGAAATGTTGAGGAAAGAATGTTAAATTTACTCCTAAAAATATAATAATAAATTGTATTTTAAGTCATGTATGATTTATAGTTATTCCTAAGAATAGTGGAAATCAATTAATAATTCCAGCTATAATTGCAAATACAGCTCCTATTGATAAAACATAGTGAAAGTGGGCTACTACGTAATAAGTATCATGTAAAACAATATCGATTGATGAATTTCTTAGAATAATTCCTGTTAATCCTCCTACAGTAAAAAGAAAAATAAATCCTAAAGCTCATAATAATGGGGCGGTAAAGACTAATTGTGCTCCGTGTAATGTGGCTAATCAACTAAAAATTTTAATTCCTGTTGGAATGGCAATAACTATTGTGGCAGCAGTAAAATAAGCTCGAGTATCAACATCTATTCCTACTGTGAATATATGATGGGCTCAAACAACAAATCCTAGAATTCCAATTGCGGACATGGCATAAATTATTCCTAGAGTTCCGAATGGTTCCTTTTTCCCTGATTGTTGTCTGACAATATGAGAAATTATTCCAAATCCTGGAAGAATTAAAATGTAAACTTCTGGATGACCAAAGAATCAGAATAAGTGTTGGTAAAGAATAGGATCTCCTCCTCCTGTAGGATCAAAGAAGCTAGTATTTAAATTTCGGTCTGTGAGTAGTATAGTAATTGCTCCTGCTAATACTGGTAGGGAGAGTAATAGAAGAATAACAGTGATTTTTGCCGATCACACAAATAGAGGAATACGTTCGAAGGTTATTCCTCTAGCGCGCATATTAATAATAGTCGAGATAAAGTTAATTGCTCCTAAAATAGAAGAAATTCCCGCTAGATGTAATGAAAAAATAGTTATATCTACTGATGCCCCGCTATGAGAGATGTTAGCTGACAATGGAGGATATACTGTTCATCCTGTTCCAGCACCTCTCTCCACTGCTGCGGAACCTAAAAGAAGTGTTAGTGATGGTGGTAATAGTCAAAATCTTAGATTATTAAGTCGAGGAAAAGCTATATCAGGTGCTCCTAACATAAGCGGAATTAATCAGTTTCCAAACCCTCCGATTATAATTGGTATTACTATGAAGAAAATTATAATGAAAGCGTGGGCAGTAACAATTACATTATAAATTTGGTCATCCCCAATTAAACTTCCAGGTTGACTGAGTTCAAGTCGAATAAGAAGGCTTAGAGCCGTTCCAATTATAGAAGATCAAATTCATAAGACAAAATATATAGT
>Ga0207668_10001300_pt1 | contig 14829 bp, 12 predicted proteins | sample KBSS43metaG_FD_184323 | JGI IMG/M metagenome (GOLD analysis project Ga0207668, IMG submission 184323) | Switchgrass rhizosphere microbial communities from Kellogg Biological Station, Michigan, USA - KBS S4-3 metaG (SPAdes) (version 2) | ecosystem: Host-associated > Plants > Roots > Rhizosphere... | reverse complement strand
GCGATGACCGACGCAGTGGAGGTGCTTGAGAGCGCCACTCTGAGTGACGATGCGGAAGATAAGTTCGAACCCGGCGTCCCCGCTAATGGCCTGACCGATCACCCGCTCGACCATGGGCATGTCATCCGGATGCACGGCGCTAAGGATCATGGGGAGGGTGATCCGCGCGGCCCGATCGAACTCAAAGATGCGCCGCTCCTCGTGCGACCAATCATGATGATCGGCCTCGACGTCCCAGGTGAAGCTGCCTGTCTTGCTGAGCCCCTGGGCTTCGGTCAGGTGGCGGTTGGCCCGGCGCAGCTCCGCCTCGCTGGCCCTCAAGGCCTCCTCGACGAGCTTGCTTTCCGTCACGTCCTGCAGGGCGCCGATGAAGAGCGGCCGGCCGGCGACGCGTTCGGTCACGCGCGCGAGCCCGCGCACGTGCTTGAGGGCGCCGCGTTCCGTCATGATCCGGAAGGTGAAGTCGACGTGGGCGCCGGTCGTCGCTTCGGCGATCATGGCGTCGAAATCGCCGAGATCGTCGGGGTGGACGATGCGGCGGACGCGTTCGAGCGAAGGCGGCTTGGACGGGTCGAAGTCGAAGATCCGATAGGACTCTTCCGACCAGTCGTGGTCGTCAGCGACCAGGTCAGTGATGAAGCTGCCCGTGTGGCTGAGCCGCTGCGCCTCGGCGAAGCTGTCATAGGCGCGCTGCAACCGGGTCTCGCTCGCTTTGAGCGCAGCGTCTACGTGTTTGGCGTCCTCGATGTCGGTCGACAGCCCGCACCAGAGCTCGATACTGCCGTTGGCCTTGCACAACGGGTTCACCATTGTCCGATGCCAGCGATACTCGCCGTCGCGCCGTCTTAGTCGGGTTTCCACTTCGCCCGGCTCGCCGGAGGCGGTGATTTCGGTCCAAGCTGAAAGCAGGCATTGTGCGTCGTCGGGATGGAGCGCGCTTGTCCAGCCATGACCAATCGACTCATCGAGGCACAGACCGGTGTAATCGAGCCAACGCCGTCCGAAGTATTCCGCGCGTCCGTCTGGAAGGGCCGTCCAGACGAGCCCTGGCAGCGCGTCCAGGAGGCGGCCGAGATCGATATCCATGCCAGCCTCTCGCCTGAGGCCCGTGCCGACGACGATGCATCGCTCGCCGCGGCTTCGTCGAGATTTACCTTATTCTCGATCCCCGGCGCTGCAATTCAACTTGCAATCGGCGGCCGAAGCGGCGGTTCGGCACTGCGCCGGTGAAGCTAAAGCATCCGGCCTATACCAAGGTATCGGCGACACCTTGGTACAATAGCCACGTTCCGGCCTCACCGGACAATCTCCTGCCGATCGAGCAAAGCGCCCGCGCGGCCGGAGAACCGTCATGCTTTGGGATTTCTTGTTCGCCACACGCCGGCAATTCCTTTCCGCAACTGCTGGCGTGTTCAGCGTCGCGTCAGCGACATCCGGCGAAACTCTTGAGTCCCTAACTGAGCAGTCGACGGGGGGCGGAGCGGGCGGAGCGGATGTTCGACCCTTCCACTACCATGCGTCGGACGAAGAGCTCGCCGATCTCAAGCGCCGAATTCGCGCGACACGCTGGCCGGACAAGGAGACGGTGCCCGACGACACTCAGGGCGTAAAGCTGGCCACCGTCCAATCGCTGGCGCGCTACTGGGCGGCCGAGCACGACTGGCGCAAGGTCGAGGCGCGGATCAACGCACTTCCGAACTTCATCACCAACATCGACGGCTTGGATATCCACTTCATCCACGTCCGCTCGAAACACGAAAACGCCCTGCCGCTGATCGTCACCCACGGTTGGCCAGGATCGGTGATCGAACAGCTGAAGATCATCGCGCCCCTGACCGATCCCGCCGCTTACGGAGGGACCGCCGCCGACGCCTTCCACGTCGTGATCCCCTCGCTGCCGGGCTATGGATTCTCCGCGAAGCCGACAGCGCCAGGGTGGCATCCGGGCCGGATCGCCCAGGCGTGGGCCACGCTCATGCAGCGCCTCGGCTACAAGCGCTATGTCGCTCAGGGCGGCGACTGGGGGAACGCGGTCTCCGAGACCATGGCTCTCCAGCAGCCGCCGGGGTTGCTCGGCATCTCCACCAACATGGCCGCAACCGTTCCGCCTGACATCGCCAAGGCGTTGGCGACGGGTGCTCCGCCCCCAGCCAGCCTTTCGCCCGACGAGCGCCGCGCCTGGGACCAGCTGGATTTCTTCTACAAGAAGGGCTTGGGCTACGCGAACGAGATGGGTCTGCGGCCGCAGACCCTCTATGGCATCGCCGACTCGCCCGTCGGCCTCGCCGGCTGGATTCTCGACCACGACGACGCCAGCGAAAAGCTGATCGCCCGCGTCTTCGCCGGCGCGTCCGAGGGACTGACCAGGGACGACATCCTCGACAACATCACCCTCTACTGGCTGACCAATACGGCGATCTCCTCGGCGCGCCTCTACTGGGACACCCGGCAGATCCCCTCCAAGGGCGGCTTCTTCGACGCCAGGGGCGTCCAGCTTCCGGTCGCCGTGAGCGCGTTCCACGACGAGATCTACACCGCGCCGCGGAGTTGGTCGGAGAAGGCCTATCCGAAGCTCCTCGACTACAGCCCCCACCCGAAGGGCACGCACTTCGCGGCCTGGGAACAGCCGATGGCGCTCACCGAGGATCTCCGAAGGGCGTTCCGTTCGCTCCGCACGGCTTAGGCCGGGCAAGGCGTGGGAGGAGAGGCCTATGAGACCGGTCGCCGACATCCTGCGCCGTTCCACGGTCCTGGCGGTCGTCGTCGTGGCGGTCGCTGGGGCGGCCGGTTTGGCCTATTGCTCGGGCCTCGCTTTGCAGGGCGGATCAGGCCCGCCGTGGGAGGTCGCCGCGCTGGCGACATCGGCCGTCGCCAATCCGAGCCGCGCGTTCGCACGCGGCGGCGCCTGGTTGAACTCGCCGGCGCTCCTTCCCGAGGATCTGCAGGGCAAGGTCGTGCTGGTGAACTTCTGGACCTATTCCTGCATCAACAGCCTGCGCCCGCTGCCCTATGTGCGGGCCTGGGCGGAGAGGTACCGCGACCGGGGCCTGGTGGTGATCGGCGTGCACACGCCGGAGTTCGGCTTCGAGAAAGACCTCGAAAATGTGCGTCGGGCAACCGCCGACCTGGGTGTCGGCTACCCCGTCGTCCTCGACAGCGATTACGCCATCTGGCGCGCTTTCCACAACTCCGCCTGGCCAGCGTTCTATTTCGTCGGCCGCGACGGCCAGGTGCACCGGCAGAAACTGGGCGAGGGCGGCTATGACGAGTCCGAGCGTCTCATCCAGCAGTTGCTGTCTGACGCCGGAGGCGCGCGGGTCACAGATTCGATCGCGCCGGTCAAAGGCGTCGGCGCGCAGGCGGCGCCGGATTGGGAGAACATTCGATCGGGTGAAACCTACGTCGGTCACGACAAGGCGACCGGCTTCGCCTCTCAGGGCGGGTTCCGACCAGATATCGCAAGCTCCTATAGGATCCCCGAACGCCTATCGCTGAACCAGTGGGGTCTTTCAGGAGTGTGGCGGGTCGGCGGCGAGTTCGCGAGGCTCGCAGAACATACCGGGAGCATCGCCTTTCGTTTCCATGCCCGCGACCTCAACCTCGTCATGGCGCCGCCCTCGGATGGTCGCGTTGTCCGCTTCCGCGTGCGGCTCGACGGCGCCCAGCCGGGGGACGACCATGGCTACGACACCGACCCACAGGGGCAGGGCCGGCTCGACCAACCGCGCATGTATCAGCTGGTCCGCCAGACGCGCGCCGTGGAGGACCGGACCTTCGAGATCGAATTCCTCGACGCAGGCGCGCGCGCCTACGTCTTCACCTTCGGCTAGGCCACGCGCCTGGCGCGAAATTGGGAGGTCCCCGATGCGCCTGTTCATCCTTGTCGCCGCCCTCGCAGGATTGTTGGGCTTGGCCTCGCCGGCCGCCGCGGCGCCAGCGAAAGCCACCGTGGTGCTGGTGCACGGCGCGTTCGCGGACTCTTCGAGCTGGGATGGCGTCATGGGCGAACTGACGCGGGACGGCTATCGCGTGGTCGCGGCGGCGAACCCGTTGCGCGGCGCGGCCAGTGACGCGGCCTATGTCGCCACGGTGCTCAGGTCGGTGGATGGACCGGTCGTTCTCGTCGGTCACTCCTACGGCGGAACCGTCATCACCCAGGCTGCTGTCGGCGCCAGCAACGTGAAGGGGCTCATCTATGTATCCGCCTTCGCGCCCGACGTGGGCGAAACGAGCTTCGGGCTGGCGGGCAAGTTTCCTGGCGCAACGCTCGGAGCCGCTCTCGCCCCGCCGGTGAACCTCCCGACCGGCGGCCAGGACCTCTATATTCAGCAGGACCGATTTCCCGCCCAGTTCGCAGCCGATGTGCCGCTCGCCAAGGCGAAGCTGATGGCGGCGGGGCAGAGGCCGATCACCCAGGCCGCAGGCGACGAGAAGGTCGCCCAAGCCGGGTGGAAGACCATCCCTTCCTGGTTCATCTACGGTTCCGCAGATCTCAACATCCCGCCCGCGGCCATGGCCTTCATGGCCGAGCGCGCCCAGGCCCGTAAGGTCGTGGTCGTGCCGGGCGCCTCGCACGTGGTGATGGTGTCCCATCCGCACGAGGTCGCCGCCCTGATCGAGGCGGCCGCGCAGTCGCAATGAGAAGGGGCCGTGCTTCATGCCTCGGGTGCTGGATGGGACACGCCGGCGGCTGCTTGGGTCGGCGCTGATGACGGCCGCGGCCGCTGGCTTAGGCGATGCGCCAGCAAGGGCGGCCGGCGCGGTCCAAGCGGCCGGTTTCCCGCCGCTCCGCCGCGTGCGCACCGAGCTGCTGGAGATCGCCTACGTCGAGGTCGGGCCGGCGAGCGGTCCGCCCGTGATCCTGCTGCACGGCTGGCCCTATGACATCCACAGCTTCGAGGAGGTCGCACCGCAGCTCGCCGCCGGCGGCCATCGGGTGATCGTCCCCTATCTGCGCGGCTACGGGGAGACGCGCTTCCTCGCGGCGGATGGCATGCGCAACGGGCAACCCGCAGCGCTGGCGCTGGACACCGTGGCGATGATGGACGCTCTCAGGATCCCCAAGGCGATGCTGGCGGGCTTCGACTGGGGCGCGCGCACCGCCGATATCATCGCCGCGCTCCGTCCGGAGCGTTGCGCCGGCCTGGTCGCGGTCAGCGGCTACCTCATCGGCAGCCAGGCGGCGGGGCGCGCGCCGCTGCCGCCGGCGGCGGAGCTCCAGTGGTGGTACCAATTCTATTTCGCGACAGAGCGCGGCCGCGCCGGCTACGAGCAGCACCGTCGCGAGTTCGCCCGTCTGATCTGGCGGCTGGCGTCGCCTAAGTGGGCGTTCGACGAGGCGACGTTCAATCGTTCGGCGGCGGCGTTCGACAATCCGGACCACGTCGCCGTCGTGATCCACAATTACCGCTGGCGTCTGGGCCTGGCGGAGGGCGAGCCGCGCTACGAGCAGACGGAAAGACAGCTGGCTCTCGCGCCCGCGATCACCGTCCCCACCATCACGCTCGAAGGCGACGCCAACGGCGCTCCGCATCCGGAGCCTGCCGCTTACGCAGCCAAGTTTATCGGCCCCTACGCCCATCGCACCCTCACGGGCGGGGTGGGCCACAACCTGCCGCAGGAGGCACCCCAGGCGTTTGCTCAGGCTGTCGTCGATGTGGCGGAGCTGCAGCGTCATGGCTGAGCGCCGCTCTGATTACTGGCCGTTCCAGACGCTGAGCATCCGGGATGATCATCGATGAACCCAACTTTGATCAGCACCTTGGCCGCGCTCGCGGGGGCGCTGATCGGCGGATTGGCCTCGCTGGGGAGTTCCTGGCTGACGCAGTGGGTCCAGCAACGGGAGCGGAATCGCGAGCACGTCCGGGAGCGCCGGGAGGCGCTGTTCACCGACTTCATCAACGAGGCCTCGCGGCTTTACGGCGACGCGCTCAGCCATGAGAAGGACGATGTCCTCGACATGGTCCAGCTCTATGCGATCGTGGGACGTATTCGCCTGATCTCCTGCGAACGCGTGGTGACTTCTGCGGAGAAGACGCTGGATTCGATCGCCGATACCTATCTGGCGCCGAACAAGAGCCTGCACGAGCTGCGGGCCCTAATGGCCGAGCGCAAGATGGACTTCCTCGTCCAGTTCAGCGAGGCGGCCCGCTACGAGCTGGACGTGCTTCCGCGGACGCCGCGCTTCGTGCGGAGCCGCATGAGCGCTGACCACGGGGCGCCAAAGCTGCAGTTCAATCAGCTAGTATCATAGTTGCCGGACGATCTGCGCGGACTAGGCGCCCAGATGCGCAATCGCGCGGACAGGTTCGCCCTTCGCCGCTCAAGGCGGGGTGGATGGCCGCGAAACTGTACGACAACAGAGGAAGCAGGTGCGCCCACGGTGATGCCGTAATAACGGGGTCTGGGCGCGCAAATTTTGAATATTCCCGCTGCATCCCGGATCTTCCTTCTAGTGACCCCGTATTCCCCCGTTTCCGTCTAGAATCTCAGCTGCTTGCTCCGCCATGATCGTCACGACGCAAGAGTTAGCGCCCGACGGAGAACGCACTTGAATTACCAATCAGAGCCGCCACCCAACCAGATCCTTAGGTTGCAAGCCGTCATGGCTCGTACGGGCATGGGTCGCTCGTGGATCTATCGCGAAGCCGCCGCCGACCGGTTTCCCCGACCAGTCAAAATTGGCCGCGCCAGCGGCTGGGACGCGGCAAAGGTGGACGACTGGATAGCGCAGCAGTTGGTCGGCGATGCCGGAGCGAGCGGAAAGGAGGGCTAATGCGCATGCCCCCTCTTGGCCGATTTCCGCGGCTGCCGACGAGCGGGGAACGACCGCCCGCAGCGGCGGCTGGGAACTTGGTGATGGTCGAAGCATGGATCGCTGCGCAAGCGGCTCGCCCCGGTATCGTGCAACTATAGATAAGTAAGGGATCCTTCGAGCGGTGTCATCAAATATGACCCGTGGGGAAAATCCATGCAGGGCCGCAGGCTTCCATGGGCGTCCTCGAAGTACTATCAGGCGTGAGTGGCGTGAATTTCCTCACAATCATTCGCGCTCGGCCAACGCCGGAAATTCCAATTCACGTTCAACCGCACGCAATAGGGAAAGCAAATCGATGTTGACCGATGCCCTCATCCGGTCTGCAACCACAAGTGTATCTAAGGGTCAGAGTCGCTATTGCGTCATGAAGGACCCTGGCGAGCGAGGTGCCGGGCGGCTCACGATCCATGTCCGGGCGACAAAGAAGGCGCCTGCGGCGGAATGGTACGTCACGTGGCAGCGCGACGGCACGCGTCACTCGGTCAAGATCGGGACGTACCCGACGATGTCGCTCGCCGAGGCGCGCACGACCTTCCAGGAGGACTACCGGCCGAGAATTCTCGACGGTCGTGATCCGATCGGGCCCCGCACCTGGCGACGTAAGGGCACCGCTGCCACCATCAAGGAGATGATGGAGGCCTACATCAATGATCTGGAGCGGCGCGGCAAACCCGGCGCGGAGCGCTTCGACCGACTTCTCCTGGGACCGCACGGCTTGGTGCAATCGATCGGCCCGTCGCGGCCTGCGTCCGAGGTCAAGGCCGATGACATCATGCCCCATCTGCAAGCCATGTACGATCGAGACTCCAAGGACCTGGCGGAGTTCGTGCGCGCAGCGGCCCACGCCGCGTTCCAGTGGGCCCTGAAATCCCGCTACGACGTTTCAGCGAAGACGTGCGGGGAAGACTGGGGCCTGCGCGGCAATCCGGTCGCCTCGATCAAGCGCATCCAGCGCAATCCGCCGCGCGATCGCGCGCTGACGCCGATGGAATTCCGCGACTTCTGGTTCTGGCTCGACGACCGGGCGAGGTTCCGGCGCTACCGCATCCCCGCACGCGCCATCCAGCTGATCATGGCGACCGGTCAGCGGCCGGGTGAGATCCTGCAACTGACCAAGACCCACTACGACCCGCTGGAAGCGGCCCTTAGCTGGCCGAAGACCAAGAATGGGAAGCCGCACTCGATCCCGCTCTGCCGCCAGGCCGAGGCAATCCTCAAGGACCTCGAACCGAACGCGCGGGGCCTGTACTTCCCCAAGCAGCGGACGCCGGATGAGCCGGCCACCGTCGATACCGCGGCGAAACTGATCCATCAATTCATCGACAAGACTGTCGCGCAGCCCTTTCAACTTCGGGACCTGCGACGCACGTGGAAAACGCTGGCGGGCGACGTGGGCATCTCCAAGGAGGCTCGCGATCGGTTGCAGAATCACACCTACGGCGACGTCTCATCGCGCCACTACGACCATTCCCTCCACTGGCCCATCAAATGCCGCGCGGTCGACGAGTGGTCGAACGCAATGAATTTCATCCTGTATTCCACTGAACCCGTGAACCGCCGCGCGCTGGTCAATGTCCCGCAGATGCTGCGGTTGGAAGCGCGCGTCGTGGAGGACGACGATCAGCGCTTGAGGGAGGAGCATGGCCTGCCTGACGAGGAGGCAGCTTAGCGCTGGGGCGGCCCTCGCTATGCGGCGTTGGCGACAATCCGCTATGCGCCAGAAGGGGACCTTCAGCCCAGCGCCGAAAGGTGACGTTTGACGCCTACCACCGGTTTTGCGATCGCTGCGGAGGCGCCTTAGAACGCGATGATCGGGCTCGGGTTAGAGCGCGAAACCACAAGGGTGAGGTTGCGGCTGGCCCGGCTGATCGCGACGTAAAGCAGGCGGCGGTCCTTTTCGCGGAAGGTCGCCCCATCGCACGGCATGATCACCACGTTGGGCGCTTCCAAGCCTTTGGCCTTGTGAACCGTGCTGATGGCGCGCGCTGGTGGCAGGCGCCGGGCGTGGGCGTTGTGGCGCGATTGCTCCGCCAGGCCCGCCAGGGGATCGGCCGCTGCGCCGAGTCGGACCGCCTCCCAGAACTCCCGAGGATAGTCGATGTGAACGGCCGCGAACTCGGCCTGCGACTTGGTCGCGTCATGTAGGTCCCTCAGAAAGGCGGCCACGCCGGTGTGGTTGGGCTGCTCGACGATCCGACGCGCCAGCGCCTGGATAAGCTTTGGCTTGCCCCTCGTCGGCTTGACGCAGCCGCTGACGACCTCGCCGCGAAAGCGCGTTCCGAACTGACTGTCGGAAAAGCCTGTACAAACGCTCTGGACAAAGGCCACGGCGCGCATCGCTGACGGCGCCTGCGTCGCCGCTGGCGGCCAAGCTCTGGACGAGCGCAGGCAGCGCCGACCTGGTATGTCCTTCCCAGATCGGCATGGACCGACCCAGATAGGCGCGGATCGCCTGGACTGTCTCGTTGTGGTGCGACAGCAGCAGCAAGGGCTGCACGCCCTTGAACGCGCGGTCGAGGGGCCGCCGCTCCTGCGCATGGAGTTGGAAGCCCAGGTTTCGTCGCGCGATGTTGTCAGCGAAGACGACCGTCAGGCCCCGCGGAAGCTTGCCTGTCAGCCGCAGCTTTCCTCCGCGGGCCAAACGGGTGCGATTCTCCAGGATCCACTCGCCCAGCTCCTCACCGCCGCTCTTCCAGCGATGGGGGATGTCGAGCGACTCCGCGACATCGGCCGCGGCGCGGAAGGCCGCGAGGCGACTGTCGTCGGTCTGGCCCTGCGCCTCGCTCGTGCTCGAGCCGTAGATTTTTTGCATTGGATCGAAGAAGGCGCGCACCTTGGCGCCGGCGCCGTGCAGCGCCTCGATGACGGCATGCTGTTCGGCGCTGGCGTCCTGGTGCTCATCGCAGATCACCATTGGATATCGGCGCGCCAACATGTCGGCGATGAACGGCCGACGCTTCAGGAGGCCTGCCACCCAACGGCTGTTGCAGTCGTAATCGGGCAAGCTTCCAGCGACCAGCCCCGGTTCCGGATAGGCCTCGGCGATCTGGCCAATCAGGCTATCGATCGTCCGGATTTCCAAGCCGCGTAGACCACGCGTCTTGTCGCCGAACACATCGCAAGCCGCGTGGGTGTGGGTCAGGATGAGTAGCCGTCCGGGTTCGAGCGTCGCACAGACATCGGCCGCCAAAGCGGCCCCTTGAAACGTCTTCCCGCACCCGCCCGGTGCCTCGACGACGACCAGTTTTGCGGACGACCGAAGCGCGGCGGCGACCGCCGCGTCAGCCACTTTCCGTCGCCTTCGGCGTCGTTGCCGTCAGCGCCTCGAGCGCGTCGATCAACGGCTGTAGCTGAGGCCTCACCTTCGCCATCGCGCCCATAGCATAGGCTTTGTCGGCGAGTTCCCTGCCGCCTTCAAGCGTCTTGAACCAGCGCTTGCCGTGCTTCTTCCAGGTCTTGGCCTGCTTGTCGTCGACCGCGCCTTTCGAGTCCCCGCTCGCCGCGGCGACGATCAGCGCCCGCAATCGGTCCCCGGCCACCGCCGCGATGGTGGGGAAGTCGTGCTTAGGAAACGCGGCCGTAGGGTCGAGAACCTTCAGTCGCTCGACCAAGCTGGCGAGCCGGGGTTGGGTACCGATGTCGTCCGGATCGACGAGCAGCGCCTCCAGCCTGTCGTCTGGGATATGGGCAATGACGTTCGCCTCGGTGCAGCCAGTGGGCCACTGGAACAGAAGGTCGCCCATCGAGGACTTCAGGTTGGCCCAGCGGCTGGTGTTGTCACCCTCGCAGTCGACGAAGGCAGCCACGCCTAGCTTGGCCTTGTTGAGATCCTCCAGGAGCTCGAGCGTGAAGGTATTCCCCTGGCCGTCGCAGAGACGAACGCCCAGGTCCAGCAGGTCAGTCGCAATTTCTCGCTTGAGCGCTTCCTCGAGGAAGCCGACCTCAGTCGGACCCTCACCCACCAGGGTCAGGCGCGACAGAAACGCTTCCGGATCTCGCTTCTGGAGCTGCACCAAGCGCGGACTGGAGAGCTCAGCGATCACGTGACCCTGGCTGAGATACCAGATCGTCGCCGGCTCGGCCGCGGCCAAGGCGGGCGCGCTGTGCGTCGTCATCACGACCTGAGAGGGGCCTTCAGCCAGCTCCGTAACCAGCTTGCGCTGACGGTAAGGCTCTAGACCGCGCTCCGCCTCGTCGACCAAGGTGATGGGGCAGCCAGATCGGCAAGCCTGGGCCACCGCCAAGGACGCCAGACGCCGCGTCCCGGAACCCCAGCTCGACAGCGGCAGCCGGCTTTCTTCAATGGCGGCGGTCAGGCCGATCAGAGCGCTAATCGACTGGCCTTGCCCTGCGCTGAGGCCAAGACCGAGATCATGCGGCAATGCGCGGTCGCCGAACGTCTCATTCAGCTGCTTCATCGCCGCCTGGCCTTCGCTCTGGAGCTCAGCCTTCACATCGACATCGGAGAAGGTCGAGGTGAGTCGTGAGCGCAGAGCTTTGTCGCTTAGCAGTCGATCCAGGGCCGAGCCCTGGACGAGGCGGAGGTCGCGATCGTTCCGATCATCGCCCCCCAGACGCACTAGGCCGATCTCGCGGCGCAGCGTCGGCGAGAAGATGTCGGTGGTGTCGTTCGGATTGTGGATCGCGTAGGTCAGGTCGAGCTCTTCGGAGCCGCTGACGGACACCTTGTAGACGGGCGGGCCGATAGGGCGGGCCGGCTCGCCTTCATCGGCATCCTGGGGCTTGCAGGCCTTCCGACCATCCCACTCCCACGGAAACGCCGGGCGCGATTGGGTCGCGATGCTGCTGTCGGGCGGCAGGCTGATGACTGCGCCGATGAAGAACCCGTCTTTGCGCTGACGCCGCCAATAGTCGTTGTCGGACACAAGCGCGGCGTTGCTGGGATTGAGCAGCAGGGCGATCGCTTCAAGGATGGTGGTTTTCCCGGCGTCGCCGCCACCAAGGATCACGTTCAGGCCGGCCTTCGGGAACCAGTCGAGCTTCTGAAAGGCACGAAAGCGATCGATCTTCAGTCGGAGGATCGTCGCGCCGGCACCGCCCACCCAAGTGTCCACCTCCGTCTTCGATTTCGCATCCATCTACCGAATCTCGGTTTTCGCGTGGCCAAGCCTCAAACTACCATGGCCACCGCGGCCCTGCGGGCGCTTCGGCGTCCGTCATTTCCGCTAGAAGCGACGGTGTCGGCGGCGGTCCAAAGACCCAAGCCCCCTTTGGGGATCCCCAATACCGCGACACGTCCGATACCCCGACACGTCGATAACCCGAAACCGTGATACCGCACGCTTGGCCGAATTTCGATGCAACTACAGGTGCTTGCGGCAATGCCGTCGCGCAAATGAACCATCTCTGATGCGCAGTGGGCCTCATACTGGCGATCTCAACATCTGAGTTAGCCGGGTTTTACGTAAACTCAGGCGCAGTTTCCAAAACTACGCATTCGACTCTCCGGCGGGCGGCGCGCACAATGATCCCATCGTGAAGGTCACGGAACTAGCCGGCGTCCAAACCCGGCCGAATTCCGAAGCGCCCTCGGTCGTCACGGTTCCTGGGGCAGATCAACAGCGAAGGGCCCGGCGTCCAAACCCGGGCCCGCCCTTATTTTCCAGGAGGCATGCGTCCATGGCGCGCGGCAAGGCACGATCGATCCAGCGGCGGCAGCTCGATGCGCGCAAGAAGCTGTGGCCCGACCTGTCGAAGGACGAGTTGTGGGCCATGGACAATGACGGGTGGGTGGCGCTCCCCCGTCTTATGCCCTTGATGATGAGCATCATGGACGATCTGTCCGGCAAAGGCTTTCCGGTCAGTCGCACCTATCTGGAGCTCTGGACGAGGGTGCGGATCGAGGAGAACTTCATCGCCCTCAATCGTCCGGAAGAGATGGCCTTCCATGCCGGCTTTGAGGGGCAACGCGCTTTGCGGACCTGGAAGGATCGCATGCAACGCCTGGCTGAGCTCGGCTTCATAGGCCTGAAGGGTGGGCCGCTAGGCGACCTATCCTATGCGGTGATCTACAATCCCTACTACGTCATCAAGCGCGCTTATCTCGCTAAGCTGGTCCACGACAATAAGTGGCAGGCCCTGGCGATCCGGGCCAACGAAGTGGGCGCCTTCGACCTCGACGACGTTGACGACGAGGGCAAGCTGATCGTCGACGATGACGACGAGGATGACGATGATGGTGGCGTTTCGGCCGCTTCGGCCGCGAAGCCGAAGCCGTCGGGCCGGCCTGCGGCCAAGCCCGCTGCCGGGACTGCCATCAAGACCGGCCCCAGAATCCGCCGGTTCGCCAAACCGGCGGCTAAATGACCGGTCTGACTTTAAGCGCGCGTTGAGGGTGCCCGGCGATGGCTGTCAGGCCCCTTGATGAGCGCAGGTTCAATGCGCTGGCGGGTTACATCCGGCACCCCCGCATCGTCATCGCGGTACAGGAATACGACTGGCTCGCCACCGACACGGAGCGGGTGCTCGGCATCCTGACCTGGGACCGGATCGACTACGACTTCGGCTGGATCGCCTTGGCCCGTGACGAAACGCTTCGTTATCGGGCGATCGAGGTGCAGGCGTCACTGCCGAGCTCCGATGCGGCCCGCGACGATCTGATTGCGGCGATGCAGCGGCTAGAGGCGGACGCTGACGAGTCCTTCCATCAGGGTGATGTCTTCCCGGAGCCCGTCGATTTTTTCGCGCCGATCATTCCGTCTGAGCGCTGGCATCCGAACTTCCGGCTGCTGTTGGAGCACCCACGGTATTCGCCGGCCCGCGAACTGATCTCGGCGATGATGCGGTACTTCGAGGACGCGGACGGCAACTTCATCGAGCAGTTCCAGACCACCGGTTTCGACGCGCGGGTCTGGGAGCTCTACCTCTATGCGACCTTCACCGAGCTCGGATTCGCGATCCAGCCTGGGCTCCGAGCGCCTGATTTCGTGTTAGCCGGACTGGCCGGGATGCTTGGCGTCGAGGCGACGTCCGCCAACCCGACCCAGGGAGAGGCGCCGTCTCCACCAGAGACGCTTGAGGAAGTTCGCGCCTATCTCGAGAACTATGTCCCGATCAAATTATCGGTGGCCCTGAAGGCGAAGCTGAACAAACGGACGCCCTACTGGGAACTCCCTGCGGTGCAGGGCCTGCCGTTCGTCATCGCGCTGCAGGATTTTCATGCGCCGGGGTGGATGAGGAGCATCGTGCCCGCCGCCACGGAATATGTATTTGGCGTCCGTCACTGGATCGAAAACGGTCACCGGAAGATCGCTTGGATCGACAAGCACCGGTTCGGGAAGCGATCGGTCCGGTCGGGATTTTTCCGACTACCGAACAGCCAGCATGTCAGCGCGGTGCTGGTGAATCCTCAGGGCACCTTGGTGAAGTTCAACCGCCTTGGGTACATCGCCGGGTTCGGTGATCGTCGCATTCGGATGGTACGAACCGGCATCCGCCGGTACGACAACGACCCAATCGATCCGCGACCTCGTCCGTTCATCGAAGACGTCCACGGCCGTGGCTATCGCGAGAGTTGGATCGAGGGGGCGGTGGTCCTCCACAACCCTCATGCCGCCATTCCATTGGACCCCGCGCTGCTCCCCGGCGCCACGCATGAGTTCCTCGAACCTGACGGTCGGATCATGAGTCTCCTGCCACCAGATCCTCCACCGTACATGGCGCAGACCGCCATAGAACACCCCGGCGAACCGGCGGACTCTCCGGAAGATAACTAGATCGGATGGCCGAATCTGGATCGGCTGAGGCGGCTCGTCAGAGCCGGCGGGCGAGCGTGCGCGGCCCGTACACGGCGCTCCCCAAAATCCATAAGACCTAGCTACCTCCGAAGGTGGTAGCGTCCTTGCGGCTGGGGGGCCAGATAGCAGATGGGGTGGATGGCTCCCGCTCCCGACCTCCAAGGGCCAATGTGGTTGCTGTCATGACAACCTGAGCATTGGGAGCCACCCGAGATGGAGATTACCACCCTCGGCCTCGACCTGGCCAAGAACGTC
>Ga0207668_10001292_pt1 | contig 14882 bp, 12 predicted proteins | sample KBSS43metaG_FD_184323 | JGI IMG/M metagenome (GOLD analysis project Ga0207668, IMG submission 184323) | Switchgrass rhizosphere microbial communities from Kellogg Biological Station, Michigan, USA - KBS S4-3 metaG (SPAdes) (version 2) | ecosystem: Host-associated > Plants > Roots > Rhizosphere... | reverse complement strand
GGTCGATGCTGATGTCCCCGGTTTCGGACATCGACAATTGCGACTACTTCATTCTGGTGGGCGCCAATCCCGCTGTCAGCGCATGGAATTGGGTGGAGTCTGTACCAGGTGGGTGGAAACGGGCACTCGCCAGGCAAAAACTGGGCGCAAAAATCGTCGTCGTCGATCCGGTGCGCACCGAAAGTGCCGACAGGGCAGACATCCACCTATCGGTGCGCCCTGGACAAGACTGGGCGTTGTTGCTTGCGCTGGTCAAGGTCATCCTCGACGAGGGCCTCGAGCATCAGGAAGACTGCCGAGACCTTGCCACCGGCGTCGAGGAGCTGCGTAAGTTGGTGCAAGACGCCGATCTCGACGACCTCGCCACCCGCTGCGAGGTGTCACGTGAGCACATCGAAAAGGTGGCGCGCGATTTCGCTAATGCGAAGGGCGCCATGGTCGTGACCAGAACCGGCGTCTCGCTCCATCTCGGCGGGACGGTAGCGGAGTGGCTCGGTCAGGTGCTCAACGTGATCACGGGGCGGATGGACCGGCCGGGCGGTCGCCGTTATGAACGGGGCTATGTGGATGCACTGAAGCTGTGGGACACGATGGCCAAGCCCGAGACGCACAAGAGCCGGCTGCAACACCGTGAAATGGCTGCGGGACATCACGGTATCGATGAATTGCCCGACGAAATCACCACACCGGGTTACGGGCGGATTCGCGGGATGATCATCAATGGTGGAAACCCCGTGATCTCCGGTCCGAACGGTGCCAAACTCGACAAGGCTCTGCAAGACCTCGACTTGCTCGTCGTCATCGATCTAGTCCAGCGCGAGAGCCACCGCCACGCCCACTGGTTGCTGCCCGTGACTCACTGGCTGGAGCGCAACGACTTGCATGTGCTTGCCGGCGGGCTTCAGGATCAACCGTTCGCACAGTATGGCCCAAGAGCAGTCGAACCCCCGCCCGGTGTTCGTGAGGAATGGGAGATCTTCATCGATCTCGCGTTCGCGATGAAGATTCCGCTCTTCGGGTATCGCTGCATCAACGCGTTCATCAAGGCGACGCGTCGCCTAGCTGGACTGACCGGACGCAAACAGTTGGCGTTTCATCCCGAATGGATCAACCGGCTACTCGTCGTGTCCGGTAAGAGGTTCAAATGGAAGGATCTCAAGGCCAGCCCGCACGGGTTGGTCTTCGGCGAACGCGAGTTCGGCAATTTCCGCAAAGCGTTGAAGACCGACGACGGTCGCGTTCGTGCCGCGCCAACGGAGTTCGTGAACCGGGCACGAGAATTACTCGCGGAGCAACATCCACAGACACCGCCTGGCTACCCGTTCCTGCTTGGCAACCAGCGCACGCGTCACTCAATGAATTCCATGCTCAACGAATTGCCGGGGCTGCATCCAGGCGGCAAGGACAACCCTGCGGTCATCCATCCCGACGACGCGGCCGTGCTTGGCATCTCCGAAGGTGACCGTGTGCGGCTCTTCTCACCGACCGGCGAGATCGAGACGACGGCGACCCTCAGCGATCGGCCCCGCCGCGGAATGGTGATCATGAACCACGGCTGGGGCTCAGGTGTTTTCGACCCGCGTGGGGGTGCCGACCCCGAGTATCACGGCGTCAACCGAAACCTGCTGATCGACGGCGGTAAAATCGATCCGCTCTCGCAGACCCCAGCGCTCAGTTCCTCATATGTCGCCTTGCAGAAGGTCATTGCGACGTCACCGGATTACCCCCCCGATCATGACGGGTGATGCCAAAGAGGAAGAGCTCGACAATTGCGTCCTGGACGTCGTCGGCCGATGCGCGTTCACCGGAGAGCAGCCATGGCGCGAAAATGGTAGCCGCAACCACCGTCCCCACCATCAGCCGCTGAGTCAGCGGTCGGCCGGGGCCGGGTTCACCGACCAGCTCGGCACGGGTGCGACCGCTTGCGTAGAGGTCGTCGAACACCGATTGCAGGGACGCCCGTGCTTGCCGGAGCGCTTCCTCAGCTTCGGGATCCTGCATCGCCAGCATGAAGGCGGTGGCGGCCTCGCGATGTTCCTCGAGCGTTCCGTAAAGATCGCGCACGAACGTCCTCGCGAGATCCTCATCGGGCGCGCCGTGATCCCTGGCCAGTGTGACTCGGAAAGATTCGATGAATTGCTGGAAGGGCTCGACGACTGCCGCCGAGAAGATGCCCGCCTTGGAGCCAAAGTGTGTGTAGAGCGACGTCTCGTAAGTATTTGCGCGCGTCGCGATTTCCTTGGTCGACGTCCCGGCCCAACCGCGTGTGGCGAAGAGTTGACCCGCCGCCGCGAGCAACTCCGTGCGGATATCTGCGCTCGAACGTCGTTTCACCGCCACCCGCCAAGTAAATCACCACCATAAGCTAGCGTTCGCTAGCTTATACTGCTACGCTGCAATCCTTGACGCAACTCTGCGAACGGGCCCGGCAGTCATGCCGTGCTGTCGCCGAGGCCATAAACGCCCATTTCCTCCATCCACTCCATCGGCAGTTAACTAGGGAGCAATACCTATGACGCAAGACAATTTTCCCGCGGGCGGGCACTTCGGATTCCAGGCCGTCGGCGGACTGATCGAGCCGGACGCGGATGCGCACTGGCGCGACATCGCCGGCCTGCCGATGGACATGCAGTACTTCTATGGGTCGGTTCGTTCGGAGGCCGGTGACTACTGGTGGCCGATTCGCGGCTATTACGCCGACAAGGCTCGTTTCCTGCACCTGTCGGAGTCCAAGAACGGCAGCGACTTCACCTATGCCACCGACGAGACCAACTCGTACGGCGGTCCGGTCGAACATCGCCAGCGGGACGGACGCTGGGAGGTCGTCACCCCCGATGGCACTGTGCTGATGGCCGTCGACGACACCCATATGGAATGGAACGACGGCACAGAACTGACCATGACTGGCGAATTGGTCGGGCCCGGCGTGCAATTCGTGGTTCCGGACGACGACGACGCGTTCGCCTACACCTCGCGGCTGTTCAAGACGACCGGCACCATCAAGGGTATCCCGGTAACCGGCTTGGTGTTCCACGACAGCATGCATGCCCTGCCCGGCAAGCACTTCCTGACCGGTCCGCTGATCACCAAGCTGGAAGCAGCATGGGTGGCATTCGCCACCGAGTTCGAGGATGGGAACATCCACGCCGGGCACCTGATCCACGGCACCGAGAATTTCAACCTGATGGTCATCCACCGCACCGACGGCCCGCCGCTGGTCGCCCGAGACATCGTGGTCTCGGCCGAGCTGGACAATCCCGAAACCATGTCGGAGAACGCCTATCCTGAGCGGGTCACATACACCGGTGGGGGAGAAACGTGGGTGTGGGAAGCCAGCGGTGGACCGCGCTGCCCGGTGCGTCACGATCTGCCGGCCGGCCACCGGTGGCGGCAGGGCTGGGCCCACCACATCGACGAGACCCGCCGTCCCAAGACGACTGAGGCGCTCATGGAGACCTACAACAGTCGCCTGATCGAGACCGGCGTGCTGCGCGAAAAGGCCACGAACTGACACGAAAGGTCGCTCAACACAGTGCAGCTGATTCTCGTCCGGCACGGTGTGCCCGCGCGTGCTGACGGCTTGCGTGACCCCGGGTTGGGGGTCGAGGGTCGCGAACAGGTCGATGCGCTGGTGGCTGACTGGCAACACCAACGTATCGATGCGGTGTGGAGCAGCACCATGCAGCGTGCGGTCGAGACAGCCGAGCTCCTTGCTGACCCCCGCGGGCTGTCGGTCCGACAGCATGAGGGGCTCTCGGAACTCGGTTACGACGGCCCCTATGTGCCACTCGAGGACACCGAGCATCCCGCAGTGACCGCTTTCTGGGAGCGGATTGCTCAGCAAGCCAATGACCCTGTGATACAGGGATTTCGCCGCTGCGTCGTCGCTGCTATCGATGACGTGATTCACGCATCGGGACCGGAGGACGTCGTTGTCATCGCGTGTCACGGCGGCGTGATCAGTGCCTACGCCAGCGCAGTCCTCGGCCTTGAAAAGGTCTTGTTCTTCGTCGGGGACTACGCCGGCTACAGCCGTTTCGACGTCGATTCGGCCGGTGCGGCGACCATGGTGTCGCTCAACGAGCACGGGCATCTCTTGGCGCTGGCTGCGAAACACCCTTCCGGCTGACGGCTAACGACCGCGCCACGTGCGGGTTGTTGTTTGGCGGTGCGACTTCGTCGTACAAGCTCGACGGACCCAACCTTCACGCCGACGATCCGCGTGAGCTTGCAAGCCTGCGGACGAGTTGACCTACCTCGTCTGCCAACGAATCGGGCACTGAGTACTCCGAGAGATCAGAGATGTAATCGAAGTGCGCGGCGATCTCGTCGATGCTGGCGTCATTCGGATTCGAGGCGACCCAGCCACTACTGAGGCCGGTGAACACCTGGGCGAATCGGCCGCCGCCGGCCGAGAACGCAGCACCGGTCACCCGGCATTCCTCGCTAGAGAGGTAAGCGACCAGCGGGGCAACGGCGCGCGGGTCGATCAATTGGAGCAGTGCGTCATGAGTCGCCGAATCATGGTGATTGCCTTTGCCATCCATACCATCAGCCATCCGCGTTCGCGCCACCGGCATAACCGTGTTGACAAGCACACCATGGGGCTCGCCTTCAAGGGCAGCGCATTTGGCCAGGCCCCATATTCCGCCCTTGGCTGCGCCGTAGGCAGCTTGGCCGACATTGCCGAACGCGGCCACCCCCGATGAGACCATTACCACGCGACCGTAACCACGACTGCTCATGTCCCGCATCGCCGGCCGCAGCACGTTGAACGCACCCCACAGATGCACGGCGAGAACCTTTTGGATGTCGGATGGTTCGCTGTCTACAACGTCAGCGTTACGCAGGATGCCGGCGTTGGACACCAGCACGTCAACTCGACCGTAGGTCTGCACGGCCGCATCGATGATCGCCGCACCGCCCTCGGGAGTCGCTACGCTGTGCCCATCGGCAACCGCGTCGCCGCCGGCCGCGCGGATCTCGGCAACGACTGTTTGGGCCACCGTTCTGTCTGAACCGACCCCGTGGACGTCGCCGCCGAGATCGTTCACCACGACCTTGGCACCCAGTCTCCCTAGAGCGAGGGCATATTGGCGACCAAGTCCATTGCCCGCACCGGTGACGACGGCCACCCGCCCGTCGAGTCGAATGGGCCTATCGTGCGCCGTCGTCAACGACATTCCGCGAGCCTCCCCGGTAGTGATTCCAACTGGCCGAATTTGCGTAAGGCGGCAGCCGAGGTAGTGATCGACGTTCGGAACGTCACGCTGTCGCCGCGCGAGATGCTGTGTCGCGAAACCAAGTGAGTACCACCGATTTAACCGGTTGCCCTTCCATCTCGGCCAGCGGAGCGCTAAGTGTCAGCTCACCTTCGTCGGTGAATCCCACATGACGGACCTGACGAGTACCGATCATCGCGGGGTCCAGGGCGAGCTCCAGGTCGTGGAACACCGTCCGAGACTCCTCGTCGATGACGTAGTGGCCCGAGTAGGCCATGTATCCGCGGGCCGCCGGGCCCGCCTCCGCATCGTCGACGGCCACCCACAACACATCCGGGTGCGACCGGTGCCGGCCGTTGGACATGATGTTGACCGAAACGTATCCGTCAGCCGTGTAGACGATGTGGCCACTGAGGTCCTTGCCCATGGGGTAGAACACGTTGTCGTTGTTGTCGTGTCCGATCGCCGAGCGCAGATGCCATGCGCCGACTAGGTCCTGTGCGAGCATGTGTTCGCCTCCTGGTCTGAATGGGATCAGTTGTGGGAAGAAACGGGCGACGGCTGCGCGCCGCGCACCAGGCGGCCCGGCATCTGCCCGGTCGGCTTCCCGTCGAGATGGGTAGGCACGCCGCCGATGAAGGTTGCTGCGTACCCATCGGCGAGCTGCACCATTCGCTTCCCGCCGGACGGTAGGTCGTGGCGGACGTGCGGTGCCCGCAGCTGCAGCCTGTCGTAGTCGATGACGTTGATATCGGCCTTGTACCCAACAGCGAGCTGCCCACGGTCGAGCAGGCCGACAGTGGTAGCCGGCGACCAGGTCAGTGCTTGAACAGCCTCGGGCAGAGACACTTTCGGGCCGCGCTTACGGTCGCGCGTCCAATACGACAACATCGTGGTGGTGTAGCTGGCGTCGCAAATCAGGCCGAGGTGAGCGCCCCCATCACCCAGGCCAAGGACCGTGTCGGGGTGCGTCATCATCTCGTACGCGGCGTCGAGCGAGCCTGCCGCATAATTCTGGACCGGGTGGAAGATCAGTTGCCGACCGTCGTCTTCGAGCATCATGTCGTAGGCGATTTCGGCCGGCGAGACGCCACGTTCCGCGGCAATCGCCGAAAGCGCCTGCGACGGCTCCGGTTCATACACCGGCGGGTCGGTGACCGGAAATCGCGAGCTCCAAGGCTGTTCCGGTTGTTCGGCGATTTCGGCCAGAATCTGGGCGCGAATCTCGTTGCGGCTCAGCTCGACAATCCGTTCCTCGAAGGGCAATTCCTTGAGCTTCTGGTAAGTGGCACACCCATCGAAGGGTGTCAGGCTGGCGGCGTAGCCCATGAGCAGGCCGGTCGGACGGCACAGGACCTGCGCTTTGATGGGGAGGCCGTCGGCGGTGGCTTCCTCAACCAGGCCGAGGATTTCACGCCAGCCGTCGGGATCGCTGTGCTTCTGGTTCAAGGTGAACGACATGGGGCGGCCGGTCTTGGCAACCAGACCACGCAACACCGCGAATTCTCCTGCCACGTCCTGGTATTCATCGAAGTCCGAGAGCGCCTGGAACACACCGGATCCTTCGTCACACATTGCCTGCAGGATGCCCTGAAGTTCGTCTTGGTGCGCGCGGACCGTCGGGATCGGTTCCCCTCGAGTGCTGCGATGCTGCAAGGCACGTGAGGTGCCGAATCCGATGGCGCCGGCACGGATCGCTTCACGGGTCAGTTCGGCCATCGTCGCGATGTCCTCCGCGGTGGCATCCTCGCGGTCGATGGCCCGCTGCCCCATCACATACACCCTCAGCGCCGAATGAGGCAGCATCGCGGCGATGTCGATGTCGTGCGGTCGAGCTTCCACTACGTCGAGGTACTCGGGGAACGTCCTCCAATTCCACTCCAGGGCCTCGGCCATCACGACTTCCGGGATGTCCTCAACGCCCGCCATCAACTCGACGAGTTCGGAGTGGTCCTCGGGCCGGCACGGGGCAAAACCGACGCCGCAGTTGCCCGTGACAACGGTGGTGACGCCCTGATTCGACGACGGCGCCAGCGAGTTCTCCCAGGTGACTTGTCCGTCGTAGTGGGTGTGGATGTCGACGAATCCGGGGGTGACGATCAGCCCGTCCGCGTCGAAGTCGTCGTTTGCGGCGCCGAGGTTCTCACCGATGGCGACGATGCGGCCATCGGTTACCGCGACATCGGCGACGAACGGATCGCCGCCTCGTCCGTCGACCACCAACCCGTGCCGAATGACCAGATCATAGGGTGCTGTCACTATTGCTGCCTTCCGGAGAGCCGATTACCAAACAAGGGCTTGCCATCGGATTGAGCGCAGTTGTACGGTTTTGCATACATCATGATTGTGTAGAGGAACCCGCAACGTGTCAACAAAGACTGCCGTCACCCGAAAGCCCGTAGCGGCCGAGCCGAAGACGCTATACCGCAAGATCTGGGACTCACATGTCATCGACGAACTCGAGGACGGGACATGTCTGCTGTATGTCGACCGCCAGCTGATCTATGAGGGCGCGATCCCGGCGTTCGCAGGCCTGAAAGCGGCCAACCGCGCCGTGCGACGACCCGCCGCCACAGTCGCAATGGCCGATCACATGGTCGGTACCTGGATCGGGACTCCGCAGTCCGACGCGGTCAACAACTTCGTCGACACACTGTCCGACAATTGCGCTGACGCCGGCATCGAATACCTCGGACTCGATGACGAGCGGCGCGGCATCGTCCATGTGGTCGGGCCGGAGCAGGGCATTACCCAGCCCGGACTCGTCATGGTGTGCCCGGATAGTCACACGTCGAGTCACGGGGCGCTAGGGGCTCTGGCGTTCGGCGTCGGCGCCTCCCAGTTAGAGCACGTGCTGGCCACCCAAACCATCCTGCAGCGACCGGTACCGACGATGCGTCTGTTGCTCCGAGGGCAACTGTCCGCACCGGTGGCCGCCAAGGACGTCATCCTCGCAGTCATCGGCCGGATCGGGGTCGACGGTGCAACCGGCCACGCCCTGGAGTTCGCCGGCCCGATCATCGATCAACTCGACATTCCGGGCCGTCTTACGTTGTGCAACATGGCTATTGAAGCCGGCGCGCGCTATGCCACCATCGCTCCCGACGACGTCACCTTCGATTGGCTGCGAACGGCGCCGCGATCGCCGCGGGGCGCGGACTGGGACCGCGCGGAGGCATTCTGGCGAACGCTGCGCACTGACGACGGTGCGGTGTTCGACCGCGATATCACGATCGATCTCGGTGACCTCTCGCCGCAGGTGAGTTGGGGAACAGCGCCGGACATGGTTGTCGGCATCGATGACCGTGTTCCGGACCCCGACAGCGCACCTGATGCGGACAAGGCCGCGGCCTGGCGCCGGGCGCTGGACTACATGGATCTGCGGCCGGGCACGGCGATCACCGACATCGCTGTCGACCGGGTCTTCATCGGCTCCTGCACCAACTCCCGACTCGAGGACCTGCGAGCAGCGGCCGATGTCGTACGCGGGCGCACGATCGCCGACCATGTCACGGCGATCGTCGTTCCGGGATCGGGATTGGTGAAGAAAGCAGCCGAAGCAGAAGGACTGGATACGATCTTCCTAGAAGCCGGCTTTGAGTGGCGCTCGCCGGGGTGCTCGATGTGTTTTGCCAACCCCAACGAGGTCGTCGGACCGCAGCAACGGTGCGCATCGACGTCCAATCGCAACTTCGAGAACAGGCAGGGTCCCGGCGCTCGAACACATCTGGTCAGTCCCGCAATGGCCGCCGCCGCGGGTATCGCCGGCCGCTTCGTCGACGTTCGAGAAATGCACTGAGGCCACATGCAACCGTTCATCACACTCACCGCGATCGCCGCTCCGCTGCCGTGGGGCGACGTCAACACCGATGACATCTTCCCCGCTGCCGCGCTGAAGAAATCAGGCTCAGGCACCGCCATGATGACCGACCGCAAAGCTATGGGCGCCAACGCGTTCCGCCAACATCGATTCCACCCCGACGGGACCCCCAACCCGGACTTTCCGCTCAACCAGTCACCGTACGACCGCAGCCAAATCCTAGTGACCGGACGGAATTTCGGATGCGGATCCTCCCGGGAGATGGCTGTATGGGCACTGGTGGGTATCGGGTTGCGATGCATAATCGCGCCATCGTTCGCCGACATTTTCTACTCCAACTGCGTCACCAACGGTCTACTGCCGGTGACACTCCCGGATGACCAGGTCAGTCTCGTGATGTCGGTGATCACCGGTCAGCCAGGTACCGAGCTCGTCGTCGACCTCGACACCCAGACGGTCACCTGCCCCGGGAAGGGTCAGTTCGAATTCACCATCGGGTCCTATCACCGCCACCTACTGCGCCACGGTCTTGACGAGATCGGGGCGACGCTGCAGCGGGTGGAAGCCATCGACAACTACGAAGCGAGATACTTCGAGGAGCGGCCGTGGGCGCTACCAACGACCCGATAGCCATCGTCCGCCGCGATGTCGGGGTACCGCTGCACCACCAGATATCAACGGTCTTGCGCAGCGCGATCAACTCCGGTCGCTACGGCCCGGGCGACTACCTGCCTGGCGAGAACGCGCTCATGGAGATGTACGGGGTATCGCGGGCAACCGTGCGCAGAGCGTTGGACTCACTCGAAGACGAGGGGCTGATCGACCGCTTACCGGGCAAAGGGACTGTCGTTCTGGATGTTGCGTTGAGCATGCCGATGGACGAGCACCTGCAAGCAATGGAGCGAGGTGGACGTGACACCACCGTGGATCTCCTCGAATTCGGCATCGTCCCAGCGCCCCGCGAGGCGATTCACGCGCTTGACTTGGCCGAAGGATCCCGAGTGCTAAAGGTCGTCCGCTTGCGGCGCGGCGCCGACGACGGGAGCCCGATGCGTCACATCACCAGCTTCGTGCCGCTCGATATCGCCGAAGGCTTGACCCGTCAACTACTCGAACAACATCCGATGGTGATGGCGCTGGACATCGTGGGGCACCGCGTGGACCGCGCCGAAGACGAAGTCGGTGCGGCACTGGCCGACCCGGCGCTGGCGACCGCATTGGATGTGCGGATCGGCGATCCACTACTGGACATGGTGCGAACGATGCGGAACGAGGAACGGCGACCACTGGCCCTGCAACGCACTCTCATTCCACCGCAGAGATTCAAACTTCGCATCCTGGTCCGCGGCCGCAGGCAAGGCCCGGCACCGATCGCCGATATCGGCGGCTTCGTACCGATCGACGAAGTAACCACGTCGTCAGAACGCACCAAAGGTGGTGAGAATGAGTAGCAATTCGTCCCTCAATTCCCGCAGCTACGAGGGTCCATGGGATGTGGTGGTCGTCGGCCATGGGGCGGCGGGCATTTCGGCCGCAATGTCGTATCTGGAATCGGTTCCCGCGGGCGCCAACGCGCGAGTCGCGGTGCTCGATAGGGCCAGCGAGGACAAGCGCGGCGGATCGACGGCGTGGACGACCGCCGGCTTACGGATTGACGACGACTCTCAACTCGATCCCGGCTGGGCGAAACTGGTTCGCGAAACGTCGGGGCATCTGGTCAACGAGGAGTACATTGACGCGTTCTACGAGAACGCTATCGACACGTTGAACTGGATCGGGCGCCACGGCGTGAAAACGATCAGCATTCCCTCACCGGTGCCCAATGGTTTTGGAAAGCGGGCTTGGTTCATCGAAGGCGGTGGCCGTGCGGTAATCGACACGTTGACCCCGAAAGTCACCGATTGCGGTGCCACAATCTTCTACGAGACCACCGCCAGGGACCTCGTCACCGACGCTTCGGGGACGGTGACCGGTCTGGTGGTCCTTGATTCTGACGGCAATTTACACACCATGATCACTGCGGCGGTGCTGTTGGCCTGCGGAGGGTTCGAAGCCAACCCTGAGATGCTGTCCCGGTATATCCCCAACGCTCATCGCCTCAAGCCCGTGTCACCGGGGACGATGGTCAACAAGGGTGACGGCATTCGGATGGCTGTCGCCGTTGGGGCCGACACTGCCGGCCAATTCGACCGTGCGCACTTGGAACCGGTCGATCCGCGGTCGGATAACTGGGAAGCGCTTATCAGTGCTTACCTAGCGGGTATCTTGGTCAACGAGCTGGGTGAACGCTTCCTCGACGAGACCCAGTGGCCGCACGATATCGGATTTGATGTGGTGGCCAACGAGATTCACCTCCAGCCCGGCGGACGCGCCTATGCGATCACCGACGCGGCCGGAAGGGAAGGCGCTTCCACCATCTGCGCCTTCAATCTCACCGAACATCCGCCGATCCGCGCGGATTCGATCGAGGAACTCGCCGACAAGCTTGGGATCAACCAAGCCGCGCTCACGACCACCGTGGCGAGGTTCAACGACGCCACTACCGAAGGCACCATCGACACCACCCGCTATGACAACAAGGCAACAGTCGGCTTACAGCCACCGAAAACGCATTGGGCACAACCGCTCCTGACCCCGCCCTTCGAGGCCTATCCAGTGGTGGCGCACATCTGTTTCACCTTTGGAGGGCTGCGGGTGGACGGCCAGACCCGAGTACTCAACACCGATGGGCTACCGATTCCGGGGCTCTTTGCGGCGGGTGAGATCACCGGTGTCTTTTACGACGTTTACCCGTCGGGGACGTCAGTGCTGCGGTCGCTGACGTTCGGGCGCATCGCTGGTGAAGTGCTGGCGCGGGCGACGTCGGCAGCAGCCATCGTTGAGGAAGCGAGTATTTCGTGACGACCACCACGCCAACGCAAGCCGGCCGCTTTCCTGCCGAGCTCGACCGCCAATATCAAATGGTGGTCGGTGCCGATCGCATCGGGTCTTCCTCGGGACACACCTTCAGCTGCGTCGACCCATACGAGTTGCGCACCTGGGGCGAGATTCCAGAGGCGACCGCCACGGACGTGGACGCGGCGGTGCGCGCGGCACGACGGGCCTTCGACGGCGGTTGGTCCACCAGTGCGCCGATGCAACGTGCCGCCCTGTTACGCAAGTTAGCGGACCTCATCGCGCAGAAGACCCCCGAACTAGCGCAGCTGCAAATCGCCGAGAACGGCAAGACGATCAGCGAAATGCTCCTTGGTACAGGATTTCTCGCTGCTCAAGCCCATTATGTCGCAGGACTGGCAGAGAACGTCTACGGCCGGTCCATCGTCACCAGCGTCCCCAACTTCACGACGTACACGATGCGAGAGCCAATCGGGGTGGTCGCGGCAATCACCCCGTGGAACACCCCGCTCGGCCTGCTGGCCTGGAAGCTACTGCCTGCGCTCGCCGTCGGTTGCACGGTCGTGATCAAACCGTCTGAGGTCACTCCGGTGTCGACGATCCGGCTCGCCGAACTCTGCCTGGAGGCCGGGTTCCCGCCCGGCGTGGTCAACGTGGTAACCGGCCACCGCGGAGCGGGTGGGGCGCTCGTGGCGCATGCCGACGTCGACCTGATTGCGTTCACCGGGTCACCGTTCGGGGGCAAAGCGATCATGCGCGAGGCCTCCGAACGCGTCGCGCGGCTCACCCTGGAGCTCGGCGGAAAATCGCCGAATATCGTTTTCGCCGACGCAGATCTGGACAACGCGGTCCATGGAGCGATGGGTGGTGTCTTCGCGGCGACAGGTCAAACGTGTATGGCAGGTTCGCGCATTATTGTTGAGACCAGCGTGTACGACGAGTTCGCGGACCGGCTCGCCGCAGCCGCTGATGGACTTGTCTTGGGCGATCCGCTGGACCCGCAGACTGAGGTCGGCCCGCTGGCATGCCAGAGTCAACTGGACAAGGTGCTCGATTACATCGAGGTCGGTAAATCGGAGGCGGTACTCAAATACGGTGGTCAGCGTCCGACGTCGACACCGCAGCTCCAACAGGGGTTGTTCGTACAACCCACCATTTTCACCGAGGTCGACAACCGCTCCAGGCTGGCACAGGAAGAGATCTTCGGGCCGGTAGCCAGCCTCATCCGATTCTCCAGCGAAGACGAGGCCGTGCGATTGGCCAACGACACCAATTACGGCCTGGCCGCCGCGATTTGGACGTCGGATTTAGGCCGGGCGCACCGGATGGTCAAGCGAGTTCGTGCCGGCACCGTGTGGGTCAACTCCTATCGGATGGGCCACTACACCATGCCGTTCGGCGGCTATCGCCAGTCCGGCTTGGGCCGCGAGCTCGGCCCGGACGCACTGCTCCCATTCACCGAGGAGAAGTCGGTGTGGATCGACGAGGGCAACGTTCAGCGGTTCGGTCGCCGCTGAACGGTACCGACGCCCGGTTGGACATCAGCGCGCCTGCCACACCGGTGGCCGTTTCTCGGCGAATGCCAGCGGCCCTTCCTTGGCATCCTGACTTTCGAGAACGATGTCAAAGGCCTCGGCACTACGCCGCCACTGGTCCGATTCCCCTTGAATGACACCGCCTTCGGCGCCATAGGCCACCCGTTTGCTGGCCTGCACAGCCAACGGTGCGTTGACGGTGATCCGTTCGGCCCACGCGAGTGCTGCTGCGAGGGCTGGATTGTCCGGCCCGTCGGGTACGACCTCGTTGATCAGTCCCCAGCGCAACGCATCCGTCGCGCTGATCGAATCTCCGGTGAGGACCAGACCGAGCCCCACCTTGCGGGGAAGCTGGTCGATGAGCCGAAACGCCCCGCCCGCACCGGCGATCAGCCCCCGCCTGACCTCAGGAAGGCCGAAAGACGCACTCTCGCAGGCGATGACCAGGTCGCTCGCCAATGCCAGTTCGGCTCCGCCACCCAGGGCCATGCCATTCACCGCGGCGATGGTCGGCTTGTCGATGAAGTGATTTGCGTAGCCGGCGAAGCTCCAGTCGGGACGCCGCGGGTGTAGGACATTCTCGCCACGCGAGATGGCCTTGAGGTCAGCACCCGCGGAGAACGACTTGTCTCCTGCTCCCGTGAGCACGACCGCCCGTACCTCGGGATCGGCCTGCGCTTGTTCGAGGGCATCACCGACGCCTGCACTCACGGCGCCGTTGACGGCATTGCGCGCTTCCGGCCGGTTGATCGTGATGACCAAAACATTGCCGCGCCGCTCGACGAGCACCGGTTCAGCCATGGGACCCACCTCCGTTTTCAAGGTCAGCGCGCCGGTCAGGCGTTGCCTGCAGTAGCACCCGCGCGTAGATCTTCGAGCGTGGCGAGCAACCGCTGCCGGTCCACCTTGAGCGCCGCGCCGCGCGGCAACTCGTCAACGACGTGCACTTCTGCGGGCACCTCGTACGGCGTCAACGACGAACGGCAATGCTCGCGCAGTGCTTCCGGCGCGGCCGACGCATCCGGCCGCAGTTCCACCACTGCGACGGGAATCTGGCCCAGACGTGGGTCTGGCATCCCCACCACTGATGCGTCCTTGACGGCCGGGTGTGACCGCAGGGCGTTCGTCACGGTGTCCGGCGCGACCTTGAACCCGCCGCGGATGATGACGTCATCGGCGCGGCCGTCGATGTACAGGTAGCCATCCTCATCAAGGTGCGCCAAATCGCTTGTGGTGACCCAGCCGTCCGCGGATTCAGCCGCCTGACGCGAAGCGACCTGAAGCCGTCCTGTCTGACCTGCGGGCAATTCGCGCCCGTCGTCGTCGATCACTTTGAGGCGTACCCCGGGAAATGCCCTTCCGACGCTGCCCTTCTTGTCCGGCCACTGCGCGAGGAAGTCCTTTTTCGTC
>Ga0207668_10001283_pt1 | contig 14967 bp, 16 predicted proteins | sample KBSS43metaG_FD_184323 | JGI IMG/M metagenome (GOLD analysis project Ga0207668, IMG submission 184323) | Switchgrass rhizosphere microbial communities from Kellogg Biological Station, Michigan, USA - KBS S4-3 metaG (SPAdes) (version 2) | ecosystem: Host-associated > Plants > Roots > Rhizosphere... | reverse complement strand
TGCCCAGCGCGTGCGACGGGATGAGGTAGCGGCCCTTGCCGATCCACTTCATGCCGAGCTCGAAGCCCTGGCCGATCTCGCCGAGGATGTTGCGGGCCGGCACCCGTACGTCGTCGAAGATCAAGGACGCGGGACCGCCCTCGCCCATGGTCTGGATGAACTCCGACCGCCAGCCCATCTCGCGGTCGACCAGGAACGCGGTGGTGCCGCCGCCGCGCACGCCCTTGTCCCGGTCGGTGACCGCGACAACGATCGCGAAGTCGGCGTCGTTGCCGTTGGTGATGAACGTCTTTTCCCCGTTGAGGATCCAGTCGTCGCCGTCCCGGCGGGCGCTGAGCTTGATGTTTGCCGCGTCCGACCCGGCGCCCGGCTCGGTGATCGCGAAACAGGAGATCCGTTCGCCCTCGATGGTCGGGATCAGGAACTCCCGCTTCTGGTCCTCGTTGGCGTAATAGAGGATGTTGTCGGCCTCGCCGCCGAACCGGAACTGGACCCAGGTGCGGCCCACCTCGGTCCAGATCAGCGACTGGAGCAGGGCGGGCAGGTTCATCCCGCCGTACTCCTCCGGGGTGGACAGCCCCCAGAAGCCGAATTTCTTCGCCTTCAGCTGCAACTCCCGCAGTTCGTCGCGGGTGATCCCGGGCTCGTGGCGGCGTTCGCGGATCAGCGCCTCCTGCTCTAGCGGCATGACCTCGCGAGTGATGAACTGGCGTGCGGTGTCGCGAATCGCGCGTTCCTCGTCGGTGAGCGAGAAGTCCATGTCACCTAAACTAGCGGCGTAAGTTTTGACACGTCCAGTGCAGAAATACCGGATGGGGACCAACCATGAGCTCCCTCGATCGCCCGCACCTCTACCTCGACGGCGAGTGGGCCGCGCCCGCGAGCACCGAGACGATCCCGGTGGAAAACCCGGCCACCGAGGAGATCCTCGGGCACGTCCCGGCGGGCACGGCGGCGGACGTGGACCGGGCGGTCGCGGCCGCCCGGTCGGCCTTCGAGGGCTGGGCCGCGACGCCGATGGCCGAGCGCGGCGCGGTGCTCGACCGCCTGCACACCGCGCTCGCCGCCCGGGCCGGCGACATCGCCCGGACCGTCGGGCTCGAGCTGGGTTCGCCGCTCAAGGTCGCCAAGGCGGTCCAGGCCGGCCTGCCACTCACGGTCCTGCGCAGCTACGCCGATCTGGCGGTACGCCCGGAGCCCGCCGAAACGGTCGGCAACTCGCTGATCGTGCCCGAGCCGGTCGGGGTGGTCGGCGCGATCACCCCGTGGAACTATCCGCTGCACCAGGTGGTGGCCAAGGTGGCGGCGGCCCTCGCGGCGGGCTGCACGGTGGTGCTCAAGCCCAGCGAGCTGACCCCGCTGGTCGCCTACCTGCTGTTCGACGCGGCCGACGAGGCGGGCGTCCCGGCCGGGGTGCTCAACCTGGTCACCGGCACCGGCCCGGTCGTCGGTGCGGCCATCGCCGGCCATCCCGACGTCGACATGGTGTCGTTCACCGGGTCGACCGCGACCGGCCGGGCCATCTCGCACGCGGCCGCCGACCGGATCGCCAAGGTCTCGCTGGAACTGGGCGGCAAGTCGGCGAACGTGATCCTGGCGGACGCCGACCTGACCAAGGCGGTCAAGGTCGGGGTCGGCAACGCGTTCCTCAACTCGGGGCAGACCTGCACGGCGTGGACCCGGATGCTGGTGCACCGCGACCACTACGACGAGGCGGTCTCGCTGGCCACCAAGACCGCCGCCGGCTACACCGTGGGCGACCCCTTCGACGAGGGCACCCGGCTCGGCCCGCTGGTCTCCCGGCAGCAGCGCGATCGGGTCCGCGGGTTTGTCGAGCGGGCCTCCGCCCGGCTGGTGGCCGGCGGGCTGGACGCGCCGCTGCCCGGCGCCGGGCATTTCGTGGCGCCGACCGTGTTCGCCGACGTCGACCCGGCGAGCGAGCTCGCCCAGGAGGAGATCTTCGGACCGGTGCTGTCGATCATCCCGTTCGCCGACGACGACGAGGCGGTGGCGATCGCCAACAATTCGCGGTACGGGCTGGCCGGCGGCGTCTGGGGTTCGCCGGACCGGGCGCTGGCCGTGGCCCGGCGGATGCGGACCGGCGCGGTGGACATCAACGGCGGCGCCTTCAACCCGATCGCCCCGTTCGGCGGATACAAGCAGTCCGGCATCGGACGGGAACTCGGCGGGTACGGTCTTGCTGAGTTCCGGCAAGTAAAGGCGATCCAACGATGACTGCTTACTTCTCTGGTGTGGTCGTGCGGGAGCGCGGCGCCCGGCCCGCGGTGGCCGAGCTGCGCCTGCCCCAGGTCGGCCCCGGCCAGGTGCGGGTGCGGATCCGGGCCGCGGGTGTCTGCCACTCCGACCTGTCCATGGTCAACGGCACCATCCGCCCGCCGTACCCACTGGTCCTCGGCCACGAGGCGGCCGGCGAGGTGGTCGAGATCGGCACTCGGGTGACCCGGGCCGAGGTCGGCGACCACGTGGTGCTCAACTGGCAGCCGCCGTGCCGCGCCTGCTGGTTCTGCGAGCACGGCGAGCCGTGGCTCTGCGCCACCTCGTCCGGGGTGGCCGCGCTCGACAACGGGGTCACGATCGACGGCGCGCCGGTGCACGTGGCGCTCGGCCTGGGCGCGTTCGCGCATCAGGTGGTGGCGCCGGAGCGGGCGGTCATCCGGGTGCCCCGCGAGATCGGTTTCGACCGGGCGGCGCTGCTCGGGTGCGGGGTGTTGACCGGTACGGGCGCGGTGCGCAACACCGCGCGGGTGGCGGCCGGCGAGTCGGTCGTGGTGATCGGGCTTGGCGGGGTGGGCCTCTCGGTGGTCGCCGCCGCCCGCGCCGCCGGGGCGTCGGACGTCATCGCGGTGGACGTCGCCGAGGCGAAGAAGGGGCTGGCCGAGGCGGCCGGCGCCACCGACTTCGTGGTCTCCTCGGACAACCTGTCCAAGGAGATCCGCGGGCGGACGTCCGGCCGCGGCGCCGACCACGCCTTCGAGTGCGTCGGGCGGGCGGCGACGATCCGCGCCGCGTGGCGGGCCACCCGCCGCGGTGGCCAGGTCACCGTGGTCGGGGTCGGCGCCAACGACGACATGGTCTCGCTCTCCGCACTCGACGTCTTCTCCTCGGCGCGTACGCTGCGCTCCTCGGTGTACGGCCAGGCCGACCCCGACGTGGAGGTCCCGCGACTGGCCGCGGACGTGCTGTCCGGCGCGCTGGCGCTGGACCACCTGATCACCGACCGGATCGGCCTCGCCGACGTGCCCGCGGCGTTCGACCGGATGGCCATGGGCGAGGGCGCCCGCTCGGTCGTGGTGCTGGGCTGACATGCGGCCTGCGCCGGGCGAGGTGCTGCACTTCTCCGAGGACCCGACGATCGAGCTGTTCGTGCCGCACGTGGCGGACACGGCGCAACAGCCGGAGGCGTACGTCTGGGCGGTCGGCCAGGACCGTGCGCCGGACTACTGGTTTCCGCGGCAATGCCCCCGCGCCCTGGTCTGGGCGACCGAACACACCTCCGACCGTGACCGGGAGCGCCTGATCGGGGCCGGTTGCGGGCCGCGCGTCCACGTCATCGAGTACGCCTGGTGGCGCGCGATGCGTACGACCAGGCTGTACGCCTACCGGCTGCCGGCCGACCGGTTCCGCGCCATCGGCGAACCCCCGCACGCCGTCGTCGCGACCGAACCGGTCACGCCGCTGGGCCCGCCCGAACCGGTCGGCGACCTGATCGACTGCCACGCCGCGGCCGGCATCCAGCTGCGCCTGCTCGACAACCTCTGGCCGTACTGGGACGAGGTCGTCACCAGCACGGTGGGCTTCAGCGGCATCCGGCTGCGCAACGCCCGCCCGCGCCCTCAGGATTGCGAAACGCGGAAGTAGGAGGCCTGCAGATGCGGAAGCAGATGCCTGCAAGATACGGAAAATACTGACTGCAAAATGCGGAAGACAAGCCAGCTTTAAGCCCTCTGGACGCCATCACCTGATGAGGCGCCGCCCAGCAGGGCGGTGACCGACCGGGCGAGGTTGCGGCGGGCCGCCGCGACGGACAGGCCCATCGTCTCGCGCCAGGTCGACCAGGTGGGAAACATGCTCAGCGCGGTCAGCGTGTCCAGCAGATCGTCGTCGCCGGCGATCTCGTCGGCGAACAGGGCGGCCAACTCGTCGCGGACGCGGGCCACGTGCAGCCGCCGGTATCGCCGCAGCGCCTCGGAGAACGGCTCCTTGAGCGACGCCGCCTTGGCGGTGGGGCCGATCTGCTCCAGCAGGCGGGCCCGCTGGCGGCAGTAGGCCTCGATGCGCTCGGGCAGCGGCAGCTCCGGGCGGATCGGGCGGTATGCGGCGTCGCGGATCTCCAGCACGCGCTGGCCGCTCGCCGCGAACAGCGCCTCCATGTCGGCGAAGTGGCTCCACAGGGCCCGCAGCGAGACTCCGGCCTGCTTGGCTATCCGGTCGGCGGTCGGGCGCAGGTCGCCCTCGCGGATCAGTTGCAGCTGGGCGTCGACGATCGCGTTGCGGGTGCGTTCGGAGCGGGCGGTGCGTCCGTCGACCCGCTGCGGCGGGGGAGCAGCGGTCACGGGACGCTCCGGTATCGGCTCAACTCCCGCCTGGCCAGCGAGCGCTTGTGCACCTCGTCGGGGCCGTCGGCCAGGCGCAGCGTGCGGGCACCGGCCCAGAGCGCCGCGAGCGGCGTGTCCTGGCTGACCCCGGCCGCGCCGTGCGCCTGGATCGCCTTGTCGAGGATCCACTCCACCGTGCCCGGTACGGCGATCTTGATGGCCTGGATCTCGGTGTGCGCGCCCTTGTTGCCGACCGTGTCCATCAGCCAGGCGGCCTTGAGCACGAGCAGCCGGCTCTGCTCGATGCGGACCCGGGACTCGGCGATCCAGTCCTGCACCACGCCCTGGTCGGCCAGCGGCCGGCCGAACGGCGTGCGGGCCAGTGCCCGGGTGCACATCAGCTCGAGGGCCCGCTCGGCCATCCCGATCAGTCGCATGCAGTGGTGGATGCGGCCCGGGCCGAGGCGCGCCTGCGAGATGGCGAACCCGCTGCCCTCCTCGCCGATCAGGTTGGCGGCCGGGACGCGTACGTCCGAGAAGACCAGCTCGGCGTGCCCGCCGTGATCCCCGTCGGCGTACCCGAAGACGGTCATGCCGCGCTTGACGGTCAGGCCGGGCGTGTCCCGGGGGACCAGGATCATGCTCTGCTGGACGTGCCGCGCCGCCGACGGGTCGGTCTTGCCCATCACGATGAAGATCTGGCAGTTCGGGTTCATCGCGCCGGTGATGTAGAACTTGTGCCCGTTGATGACGTAGTCATCGCCGTCCCGCTCGATCCGGGTGCCGATGTTCGTCGCGTCCGAGGAGGCGACGCCCGGCTCGGTCATCGCGAAGGCGGACCGGATCGTGCCCGCCAGCAGCGGCGCCAGCCACCGGCTCTTCTGCTCGTCCGAGCCGAACTCGGCGAGCACCTCCATGTTGCCGGTGTCCGGGGCGGCACAGTTGAGCGCGGCGGGGGCGATCGCCGGGCTGCGGCCGGTGATCTCGGCGAGCGGGGCGTACTGGAGGTTGGTGAGCCCGGCGCCGTGCTCGCCCGGCAGGAAGAGGTTCCACAGGCCGGCGGCGCGCGCGGCGGTCTTGAGGCTCTCCAGGATCGGGGGCGGCGACCAACCTTCATTGTGGAACGCGCCCTCGGCCGGATAGACGTGTTCATCCATGAAGGCGAGGAGCCGCTTGCGGTAGTCCTCGGTCTTGGCGTCGAAACCGAAGTCCATCAGTTTCCCTCCAGCGCCTCGTGGCCGCGCATGACCAGCGGGCCGACCATTTCGCCGATCGTCTCGAAGCCCGCACCCACGGTCTGGCCCTGAACGTATCGGTAGTGCACGCCCTCCAGGATCACCGCGAGCTTGAATGCGGCGAAGCCCACGTACCACTGCAGATCGCCGACGTCCCGCAAGCTGCGTTCCGCGTAGCGGGCCGCCAGCTCGGCCACCGCCGGGTGGCCGGGCACCGCGATCGGTGCGTTCGCCCGGCCGCCGGCCACCTGCAACGGCAGCTCGGCATAGATCAGCATCAGGGCCACGTCGCTGAGCGGATCGCCGAGCGTGGACATCTCCCAGTCCAGCACCGCGTTGATCTGCAGCTCCGGTCCGATCAGCACGTTGTCGAGCCGGAAGTCGCCGTGCACCACGGCGCCCGGCCCACCCGCCGGGATGTCCACGGCGAGCCGGGCGTGCAGTTCGTCGATGCCGGCCACGTCGCGGCTGCGGGACGCGTCGAGCTGCTTCTTCCACCGGCGTACCTGGCGCTCGTTGAAGCCCTCCGGCCGGCCGAAGTCGGCCAGCCCGATCGCGGCCGGATCCAGCGCGTGCAGGTCGGCGAGCGTGTCCACCAGCGAAAACGCCAGCGAGCGCATCGCCGGCGGGCCCATCGCCCGCAGGGCGGTCACCTCCCGATAAATGGTGCCGTCGACGTGTTCCATCAGGTAGAACGGGGCGCCGATGACCTCCGGGTCGGTGCACAGCAGCACCGGGCGCGGGGCCGGGAAGCCCGCCTTCGACAGCGCCTCCAGGACCCGGTGCTCGCGCACCATGTCGTGGGCGGTCGGCAGCACGTGCCCCAGCGGCGGCCGGCGCAGCACCCAGCGGTGCTCGCCGTCGGTGATCGCGTAGGTCAGGTTGGACCGGCCGCCGGCGAACATCCGGCCGGTCAGCTCGCGCTCCGAGCCGAGATGGGCGCGGAGCCGGTCGAGGTCGAGGCCCTTCATCGCGGGCCGCTCTCGAACGAGCGCTGCATCTTGTTCATCCCGGCCAGCCAGCGGTCGGTGTCGGCGGCGCGCAGCCGGTAATACTCGGCCACCTCCGGATGCGGCAGGATCAGGAAGCTGTCGCCCTGGATGGCCTTCGCCACGATCGCGGCGACCTCGGCGGGTTCCAGCGCGCCCTCGGCGAGCAGCGCGGCGGAGGCGCTGCCTTGCTCGTTGCCGCGGGCCAGCATGTCGGTGCGTACGCCCTGCGGGCAGAGCGCCTGCACGACGAGACCGCGATGGGCGTACGTCGCGCGCAACCACTCCGCGTACGCCAGCGCGGCGTGCTTGGTGACCGCGTAGGGCGCGCTGCCGAGCAGGGACAGCAGGCCGGCCGCGCTCACCGTGACGAGCAGCCGCTTCGGCGATTCCTGGTCGAGCCAGCGGGGCAGCAGCGCCCGGGTGACGTAGACGTGCGACATCACGTTGACGGTCCAGTCCCGGGTCCACACGTCGTCGGGTGCGGTCTCGTCGCCGGCCGACAGCACGCCGGCATTGGCGCAGAACAGATCGATCCCGCCGAGCTCGGCCCAGGCCACGTCGACCAGGCGGCGGGTGTCGGCCTCGTTCCCGGCGTTGCCGGGGACGGCCAGCCCGCCGATCTCGCTGGCCACGGCCTGCGCGGCGGCGGGGTCGAGGTCGTTGACGATCACTTCGGCGCCGTCCGCGGCGAACCGGCGGGCCAGGGCCGCCCCGATGCCGCCCCCGGCGCCGGTCACCACGACCCGCGCCGGGCCGGTCACTGGAACGCCCCGGTCAGCGTCACGCCGCCGTCGATCACGATGGTCTGGCCGGTTATCCAGGCCGCGTCGGGCGAGCAGAGGAACGCGACCGTGCCGGCCACATCCTCGGGCACGCCGAGCCGGCCCAGCGGGTATGCGGCCGCCACCTTTTCCTCCCGCCCCTCGTAGAGAGCGGTGGCAAACCGCGTCTTGACGATGGCGGGGGCGACCGCGTTGACCCGGACCTTCGGCGCCAGCTCGACGGCGAGCTCCTCGGTCAGATGGATCAGCGCGGCCTTGGTCACCCCGTAGAAGGCGATCCCCGGCGCCGGGCGCACGCCGGAGACCGACGAGATGTTCACGATCGACCCGCCGTCGGCGAGCCCGCCGCGCAGGGCCTCCTGCACCCAGCCGAGCGTGCCGAGGACGTTCACGTCGATCATCTTGCGGGCGGCGCTGAGGTCGAGCGTGCCGAGCGGACCGTACGCCGGGTTGATCCCGATGTTGTTGACCAGCGCGGTGACCGGCCCGAACTGGCCGAGGACGGTGTCGATCACCGCGGCCCGGTGGTCGGCGTCGTCGCCCTTGCCGGCCACGCCGATCGCCACCTCGGCGCCGCCCAGGTCCTTGGCCGCCTGGTCGAGTGCCTGCGCGTCGCGGCCGGTGATGCACACCTTGTAGCCCTCGGCCACGAAGCGTTGCGCGATGGCGAACCCGATCCCCCTGCTGGCCCCGGTCACGATCGCCACTTGGTCCGCCATCGATGCTCCCTCGCTTGCCCGTTTTTGCACTAACCGTGCGAACACTAACCAGCCTTCTGCCCGCCGCCAACCCTAGGCGGGCGGGATGCCGTTCTGCGGCGGGGCGACCGGCGCGGCCTGGTACGGCGTGACCGGCGCCTCCTTGTCGTCGGTCTGGTACGGGGTGCCGAAGTAGGTCGCCTTGCCCTTGACCAGCCGGGTGAGCTGATGGCCGCCGTACCCGGAATGGTCTTGCGCGGAGTAGCGCAGCGGGGTCATGCCCGGGCCGGTGTAGCCGCCCTTCTCCACGGCGGCGATCAGGCCGTCCCGGGTGAGGTCCTTGCCGGCGGCCTGGAGCACCTGCACGAACAGGTAGGCGACCGACATGCCGTACACGATGTTGTTGTCCATCTCGGCGTTGCCGTTGTACTGGCTGTTGACCTTTGTGTAGAGCTGCATCCACGGGCTTGAGTCGTCGGTGGCCAGCGGCAGGTAGTTGGCCGACACCACGCCCTCCAGCAGCAGCGGCGCCGCGCCGCCGAGCAGCTTGGTCAGCGTGGTCGGGTCGGCGCCCACGTTGCTCACCACGAACTGCGGCTTGAAGGCGATCTTGGCGGCGGTGCCGATGGTCAGCGCGGTGAATCCGGGCACGGTGGCGAGGATGACCACCTGGCAGCCGGCCGCCTTGAGCGCGCCGACCTGCGGGCCGACGTTGGGGTTGCTGGTGACGTACTTTTCCTTGGCCGCGACCGGGCCGAGGACCTTTTCGATCCCCGCCAGGCTGTCCCGGCCGAAGTCGTCATCCTGGCCGAGGAAGCAGACCTTCTTGCCGGCGTAGCTCTCCTTGACGTGGGTGGCGAGGATCTTGCCCTCGACCGTGTAATCCGGGTTGAAGCCGAACGTGCCCGGATACTTGTCCGGCTGGTTCCAGCTGCGGCTGCCGCTCGCCACGAAAAGGTCGGGCACCCGGTTGGTCTTGAGGAAGTCGAGCACGCCGGTGTGCGTCGGGGTGCCGAGCCCGTTCAGGATCGCGAAGACCTTGTCCTGCAGCACCAGTTGCCGGACGACCTGCTGGGTGTTGGACGGGTTGTAGCCGTCATCCATGATCTTGTAGGTGATCTTGCGGCCGTGTACGCCGCCGTTCGCGTTGACGTAGTCGAAGTAGGCCTTCGTGGCGGGAGCGATCTTGGAGTAGCCGGCCGCGGCCGGGCCGGTGAGCGGCATGTGCGTGCCGACCACGACCTCCGAATCGGTGACCCCCGGGGTGTCGCCACCGCCGCTGCTATTGCTGCCGTTTGATCCGCTGCTACAGCCGGCGGCCAGCAGCACGACGGCGAGGACGATCGCGGTGCGTCTCATCATTGGCCTTTCTGCGCGGTGGTTTCAGGGATGCGAGCCCGCCGGGCGCGGCGAGCATGACGACGACGAGAACGACGCCGAAGAAGGCGAGCGCGAGATTGCCCTCCAGCCGTTGCGAGCCGGCCGCCTCGCCGATGTCCTGGGCGACCGCGGGCAGCACCACCAGCAGCACGGCCCCGATCAGCGCACCGGTCAGCCGGCCCAGGCCGCCGATCACGATCGCCACCACCAGGAACAGCGACAGCGTCAGCGGGAAGGCGCCGGGCGACACGCTCTGCGCGAGCACGGCGAAGAGAGCGCCGGCGAGACCGGCGCAGGCCGCCGAAATCACAAAGGCCAGGACCTGGGTACGCGCGACGCTGATCCCGGCCAGCTTGGCCGCGGTCTCGTCGTCGCGCACGGCGCGCATGTCCCGCCCCAGGCGTCCCCGGGTGACGAGCGTCAGTGCCAGCACGGTGACCAGCGCACCCGCCCAGCAGAGCCAGGCCTGCCACTGCTCGACCAGGATCGTGCCGGGCGGCGGGTCCAACGCCACCGACAGGCCCTGGTCGCTGTTGAAGGTCTCGTCGAACGTGCTGGTCACCGAGGGGACGACGACCGCGACGGCGAGCGTGAGACCGGCCAGGTAGGGCCCGCGCAGCCGGGCCGCGGCCAGGCCGATCACCGCGCCGGCCACGGTGGTCACCAGAACCGCCGCGGCGATGCCGGCAACCAGCAGATTGAACCGATTTTGCAGCAGCGCCAGGGTGTAGGCGCCGGTGGCCATCAGGGCGCCGTGGCCCAGCGAAAGCTGGCCGTTGAGTCCGGTGAGGACGGTGAGGCCGGCGGTGACACACAGATACGCGCCGACCGTGGCCAATTGGTAGGTGCGGAACGGCGGCAGCACGTAGGTGAGCGCGACCACCAGCGCGGCGCCGACCACCACGACCAGATAGGGGTTGATCCGCCGGTGGGTGGCCGGCGCATCGACCCGTGCAACGATCTTTTCCCGAATGACCGTCATGCTGTGCCTGCCTTGGGCATGCCCTTCTGGCCCTCGCGTGGGACGCCGTCGTTCGGTGCGGCTGGGTGCCGCTCGGTGCAGGCGGTCATGCTGTGCCTGCCTTGGGCATGCCCTTCTGGCCCTCGCGTGGGACGCCGTCGTTCGGTGCGGCTGGGTGCCGCTCGGTGCAGGCGGTCATGCCGGTCTCGCTCTCGTTCGGGCGAACAGGCCGTCCGGCCGGCTCAGCAGGACGACCACGAGCAGGAACAGGACGGCCATCGGGGCGACGGTGGCGCCGAGGTAGCCGCTGACGTAGGCGAGCAGGAGGCCGACCAGCAGGCCGCCGAGGACCGCGCCGAGCGGGCTGTCCAGGCCGCCCAGCACGGCGGCAGTGAAGGCGGAGATGAACAGCAGATCCATCGCGTTCGGATGCAGGCCCAACTCGGTCGGGATGACCAGCAGGCCGGCCAGCGAGCCGGCCGCCGCGGCCAGCGCCCAGCCGAGCGTCAGCATCCCGCCCACCGACACGCCGAGCAGCCGCGACACATCCGGCGCGAAGGCCGCCGCACGCATCCGCAGCCCGGTCGCCGTACGGGTGAAAAGAAGGGTGAGCAGCACGACCACCGCTCCCACCGCGGCGAAGACGAACAGGTCGTAGCGCGACAGCAGCGCGACCCCGCCCACCTCGAACGCGTCCCGGCTGAACGGCGCCGGGGCCGGCCGGAACTCGTTGCCGTAGATCATCCCCAGCACGCCCTGGATGATCAGCACCAGGCCGAGCGCGACCACCACGCCGTTGAGCGGCGACGAGTGATCGACGAAGCGCATCACCACCCGCTCGACGATCGCACCGAGCAGCAGGCCCCCGGCGATCGCGACCACGAAGCCCAGCCAGTAGGAGCCGGTCGCATTGGCGACCGAATAGCCGGCGTAGACCGTCGCCACCGCCATCGCCCCCTGGGCGAAATTGACGATCCGGGCGGCCCGCCAGATCAGCACCAGGGCGAGCGCGAACGCCGCGTAGACCGCGCCCCGGCTGAGCCCGTCGAAGGTGAGGAAGAGGAATCGGTCCATGTCAGAACCCCAGGTAGGCGTGCCGCAGGTCGGCGTCGCCGGCCAGCGTGCCGGCCCGGTCGCGGGAGACGACCCGGCCGAGCGACAACACGACGCCCTCGTCGGCGACCGACAGCGCGCTGCGCACGTTTTGCTCGACCAGCAGCACGGCCAGGCCGGTGCGGTCACGCAGGTCACGCAGCAGGCCGAGGATCTGGGCGACCACCTTGGGCGCGAGGCCGAGGGACGGCTCGTCGAGCAGCAGGAGACGGGGCTGCGCGGCCAGGGCGCGGCCGATCGCGAGCATCTGTCGTTCGCCGCCGGACAATTGGTGGCCGAGATGGGCGCGGCGCTCGGCCAGCGCGGGGAACAGATCGTAGATGCCGTCCAGCGCGGTACGCGGCTTGCGCCACAGCCCGCCCAGCCGGAGATTTTCGTCGACGGTCAGCTCGGTGACCACGCCGCGGCCCTCGGGGACGTGCGCCATCCCGTGCCGCACCATCCGCTCGACCTTTACCCCGCGCAGGTCGAGACCGTCGAAGACGATGCGCCCGGCGCTGACCGGGAGCAGGCCCGAGATCGTCCGCAGCAGCGTCGTCTTGCCCGCGCCGTTGGCGCCCAGAACGGCGACGATCTGACCAGGCCGTACGGCGAGCGTCACGTCCCGCAGCACGGGGGCCGCGCCGTAACCAGCGGTCACCCCATCGATCTCGAGCAACGCGGACGTCGTACGGCCGCCGACGCTCGCCCCGTGGCTTTCGTGGCGGCCGGTCATGCGGTAGCTCCCAGATAGGCCTCGGTCACCTTGGGGTCGTTGCGGATCTCGCTCGGGGCGCCGAGCGCGATCGGCTTGCCGAAATCGAGCACCAGGACCTCGTCGCAGACCGACATCACGAGATCCATGTGGTGCTCGACCAGCAGTACCGTGGTGTCGGCGTCCCGGATGAGGGTGGCCAGCCAGGTGATCTCGTCGGTGTCCAGGCCGCCGGCCGGTTCGTCGAGCATCAGGATGCGTGGCCGGCCGGCGAGTGCCCGGGCAAGTTCGACGCGCTTGCGCACGGCGAACGGCAGGCTGCCGGGCAGCCTGGCGGCGTGCTCGGCGATGCCGCAGCGGTCGAGCGCCGCATACGCCGCATGCTCGGGCCTGCCGCCGGAGCGCACGCCGACCAGAACGTTTTCCAGCACTGTCAGGCCGCTGAACTGCCCGACGCCCTGCAATGTGCGGGCGATGCCGTGGCGGGCGAGGTGGTGCGGGCGAGGACGGAACGGACGCCCGTCCAGCGTCATCGTGCCCGACTGCGGGGCCACGAAGCCGCAGACCACGTTGAACAGGGTGGTCTTGCCCGCTCCGTTGGGCCCGATGATGCCGACGATCCGACCGGGCGGGACGCGCAGCGAGACATCGTCGAGGGCAAGCAGCCCGCCGAAGCGGACAGTCAGGTGGCGCAGGGTAAGGCCGAGATCGGCGGACAAGGTTGACATAGCCACCTCACCTGGACCGGGGGATGTGTCCGTTGTGGAGAGTGAAGGTCAACTATTTACACTAGGAGTGTAACTTTCTGGGCGGTTGAGTCAACTGTCTGTGTCCACGCTGTTACCGGGATCCGTCGCGCCCTGTCAGGCCACGTTGATCGGACGGAACTGCACGCTGATGCGCGGACCCACCGGCCGCGCCGTCTTGAGGATCGCGTGCTCCCAGGTGCGCTGGCAGGAGCCGCCCATCACGATCAGGTCGCCGTGGCCGAGCGGGAAGCGCAACGTGTCGTGGCCGCCCGCCCGCGGGCGCAGCGAGAGGTGGCGCGGTGAGCCGAGCGAGAGGATCGCGACCATCGTGTCGTGGCGGGCCGAGCGGCCCAGCGTGTCGCCGTGCCAGGCGACGCTGTCCTTGCCGTCGCGATAGAGGCACATGCCGGCGGTGACGAACTCCTCGCCCAGTTCCCCGGCGTAGTGGCGGTTGAGCGCCGCCTTGGCCTCGGCCACGGCGGGATGCGGCAGCGGTTCGTCGGCGCCGAACCAGCGCAGGAGCCGGGGCACGTCGACCACGTTGTCATACATCTGGCGGCGGTCGGCCCGCCAGTCGATGCCGAGCAGCGTCTCGAAGACCGCATCGGACCCGCGCAGCCAGCCGGGCAACACGTCGACCCACGCGCCGGCGGTCAGGTGATGCCGGGCGGCGCCGGCCAGCGGTTCGAGACCGGTGGCCGGCCCGTCCATGAGGTCAAGCATCGAGGGTTGGTACGTGCTGCTCATGCGGCCATGTTAGTACGGATGTTCGACTCCGGTGTGAGCGAAGACGCCGGCGTGGGTCGGCCGTGTTTTGGAACAGCATCGGTTGCCGGACCTGTCACCCAGGCGGCCTTCATGATCGGTCGAGAAGGGGGAGCTGCCGCCGCTTTCGTGGTATCTAGACTGCCCCGATGTCGTCCCGGGCCGCCGTACTGCTCGCCGCGCCGTTCGCGGTGCTGGCCTTCGTGCTGCGCCTCGGCGGAACGCTCTGGCTGCAACCGTTCACCTGGAGCATCCGTCCGACCGTCCTCGGCCTGCTCGCCTTTGTCGGCCTCCTCGCGGGCAGTGCCGCCGTGCCCATCGGCGGATACCTGCTGCTCACCCGATCAGCTCGCCGACGCCCAAAGACGTGGCAGCTCGATGCCGGCAAGCGGCGTTTCACGGCGCTGGTCTCGCCGTACGGCACAGGGCCCTCGGCGGTCGCGGCGGGATGGCTGGGCGGGGGGATCGTTTTCACCGAGCGGGTGCCCAACCAAGAGCGCATGCGCATCGCCCAGTTCGGCGTGGCGACCCAGCTCAGCATCATCACCGCCGCCGCACTCATGATCATTATCCTGCTGTCGCTGGTACTGCTCGCGACGCCCAATACGCCGCTCCTGAGCCTCGACTCCGACGGGATGACGCTGCGCGGCCTATGGTGGCAAACCCGGCTACGGTGGGACGAATTGGTACCCGGGGGCCCACCGCGACCAAGCAAACCCAACCCCGCGGTTCTCGTCCTATACCAGCAACAGGCCGCACCAGCGGAGGGGCCGCCGCGGCGACGCCGGCTGGCGGCGCGCCGGCTGCACATCGATACCACGTTCCTGGCCGACACGATCCGCTGCTACGCCGACAATCCCGCCCGTCGTGCCGGTATCGGCACCGCCGACGAATTGACGGCATTGCAGCTGAGCTCGGAACAGGGACCGCAATCGCCCTGCCACCGCTGACCGGCGAGGTTCGAGGTCGGCGACCAGCCGCCCGCGCGATGGGAGCCGACGCTGCGCGACGAGCGGGACCCGATGGAACCGGGGCCACCGGA
>Ga0207668_10001281_pt1 | contig 14986 bp, 16 predicted proteins | sample KBSS43metaG_FD_184323 | JGI IMG/M metagenome (GOLD analysis project Ga0207668, IMG submission 184323) | Switchgrass rhizosphere microbial communities from Kellogg Biological Station, Michigan, USA - KBS S4-3 metaG (SPAdes) (version 2) | ecosystem: Host-associated > Plants > Roots > Rhizosphere... | reverse complement strand
TTGGTAACCGGCCAGCGTCTGGTCGGACAGCAACGGCTCCAGCAGGCGCAGACCGGCTTGCGGACCGTCCGCGAAGCCGACGGCGACAGCGCGGTTGAGCTCGATCACCGGCGACGGGTGCAGGCGGAGCAGCGCGTCGTACATCTCGGCGATCTGTGCCCAGTCCACCGATTGTTGTCCGCTGCCACGCAGGTGGACCGCCATGATGGCGGCCTGTAGTTGGTACGGCCCCGGGTTGCGGTGCCGCCACGCACGGGCAAGCAGGCGCAGCCCCTCGGCGAGTACGGCCGGATCCCAGCGGGTACGGTCCTGGTCGGCGAGCGCGACGTACCGTCCGTCGGAGTCGACGCGGGCCGATCGCCGCGCGTCATGCAACAGCAGGAGGGACAACAACCCGGCCACCTCGGGCTGGTCCGGCATGAGCTGGTACAGCAGCCGACCCAGCCGGACCGCCTCACCGCACAGGTCGTGCCGGACCAACTGTTGTCCGGCGCTCGCCGCGTACCCCTCGTTGAAGATCAGATAGATCACCCGGAGCACACCAGCCAGCCGCGCCGGCAGGTCCTCCCGGTCCGGCACCCGGTACGGGATGCGGGCGTCGGCAATCTTGCGTTTCGCGCGGACGATCCGCTTGCCCATCGTGGCCTCGGGTACCAGGAACGCGTGCGCGACCTCACCGGTCGTCAGCCCTCCGAGCAGCCGTAGGGTGAGTGCGACCTGCGCGTCGGTGCCCAGCGCCGGGTGGCAACACGTGAAGATCAGCCGTAGTCGATCGTCCTCGAGCAGCGGCGGCTCTTCGAGGTCCACGCCTACTTGGTCGGCCAGTAGGAGGGTGCCGAGCTGTTCCGTACGGCTGCGTAATGAACGATCGCGGCGCAGCCGGTCGATGGCGCGGCGGCGCGCGGCGACCATCAGCCACGCGCCGGCATTCGCGGGTACACCGTCCCGTGGCCATTGCTCGACGGCGGCAGCGAACGCCTCCGACACCGCATCCTCGGCCAAACCGACGTCCCGCACCTGCCGGATCAACGTGGCGAGAACGGCCGTACGCTCGTCCCGGAAGGCGCGATCGAGCGCGGCCGCCGCCGGCGTATCCGGGTACCGTGCGGTCACGAGGTGTCCGGCCCGTGGCCCATCATCGGGCGCACCTCGACCGACCCGTACCGGGCAGTCGGCATCCGCGCGGCGGCCCGCAGCGCCTCCTCGAGGTCGGCACACCGGAGCAGGTAGTAGCCCGCGAGTACCTCCTTGGTGACAGCGAACGGGCCGTCGGTCAGCAGCACCTCGCCATCGCGTACCCGCACCGTCCTGGCCGCGTCCGCACCCTCCAGCGGACCGTTGGCCACCAGCTGGCCGGCCTCACGCAGACTCTCGGTCACCTCATCCCACTCCGGAAGCTCGGCCCAGCGTTCCCGCAGCTCCGTCTCATCCGGCTCGGTGGCGTACAGAAGAACCATGAAATCAGGCATCACACATCCTCCCTGTCGCGCGCACCGGGCCGGGTAGGCGTTCATCCGGATCATGCCGTACTGCCGCCGTGGCGAACAAACAGCCACTTTGATCACGCGCTTCAGCCGCGTTGCCCTCCCGTGTCGGGACGGCAACTCACCAGTCCCGCCATGATCCGTCGAGCCACTGTTCGGCCAGGGCGCGCGTCCGGCGCCGAACCCGATCGATACCCACTGCGGAGTTGTACGGGGCGAATGCCGGCCACTGGAAGAGAAAGACAGCCAGTTCCTCGGCGAGCAGGGCGAGCCGCCACGCGCGATGCTCGCCGGGCCGGCCGCCGAGATACGAGCGAAGAAGTTCCGGCGGCGCGAGGCACCCCGCCGGCGTGGCACGGACGTTCAGGAAGGCCAGATCGGACCCGGGCCGGCCGAGGCCGGCCGATGCCCAGTCGAGAAAGACCAGGGAGTCCCGCACATGCATGATGTTGTCGGTGTGGCAGTCGCCGTGCACGAACGCCGGCGGCAGCGCCCCCATCCACCCGGCCAACTCGGCCCGCCGGGCCAGGATCTCGCCCAGTTGCGGCAGGACCGGGCGCCAGAACGCTTCGACCATCGGCAGATCCGGCTCGGCGACGGCCCGGGAGAGCTCGTCCGGGCTGAGCCATCCCGGATCCGCCGGGCCCGGCATGCTGTGCAGAGCCGCCAGGTCCCGCCCGAGCGCCGCCCACATGTTCGGCGTCCACGACGTGACCGGCAGGGGCGCGCCGGCCGCCGCCAACAGGAGCGCCACGCCGTCGTCGCTGTCCGCGAAGTCCAACAGCCCCGGCGTACGCAGCGGCGCGGCCGGTGCGAGTGCACGGTAGAAGGACAGCTCCCGCCGGGCGTTCATCAGCGCCCGCGGACCCAGCGCCACGGGAGTGACCTTCACATACGCGTCCAGCCCGTCGGCTGTCCGCACCGCGTGGACGCCTGCGCCAGACTTCGACTCATGAGCCCCGGACTCCCGGGCGACGGCCCCGAATCTCCGCAGAGTCATCGCCACAAAGCCGCTCGGCACCGGAAAACCTCGCTCTCGTGACGGTTGTCCCACAACCGGACCACCAACGGTACGGCGCTCGGTTGACTGACCGGCCATGTCGACACGGCCCGTGACCGACTTGCCCTCGGGGCCCTCCCAGCGCGGCGTGGCTCACTGCAACTCGATGGTCCACTCCTGCCCGCTGGTGTCGACGACTTCAGCGACACCGGTCCGGGTGACCCGGTCCCAGATGTACTTGTCCACCTCAAGGCCGACCGAGAAAACGCCGCTCTCGTAATTGGTGTGCAGCAGCATCTCCTCGGGTTCCAGCAACTCCCAACCGACTCCCGGCGAACCGGGATCCTCGTCGGTTTCCTCGGTCTCGGGCGGCTCCCAGAAGGTCGGCGGCGGCACGGGCGGCAACAGTTGAGCGGCGGTCTCCACCGCCTGCAGCGCACCGGCCAAGATCTGATACTGCAGGTCGGCGGGGGGAAGCGCTCGAGGAACGGCGAGGTGCACACGCGCGTTGTCCCGATCGGCCGTCAGCGCCACGTCGTCGCCGTCGTGCAGAGCCACGACGAGCGTTACCGGCCGCGCGAGGCCGGCCAGCACGTAGCTGTTCCAGACCCCGAGCCAATGCGCGGAGGTGTCGACGGCTTTGCGCAACACCCGCGCGTCTGCTCGATCGAGGCCGCCGTCGTCGATTTCCCAGGTCAGCTGGTTCGCCGGATCGTCCATGCTCGGACCTGCTGTTCCTCTCCCGCTTGGAAGACGTGTTCGGATTCGACGATGCCCAGGCTCTGCGCCACCACGAGTCGTTTTCGCAGGATCCAGCGGCCGGCCGGCTCGACCGCGCTCAGGACCAGTTCATCCGGGCCGATTCCGGCGGTCAGCCGCTCGATCGATTCAGCGGCCTGCCGGAAGATCGACGGTTCGATCGGCTGCGGAGCGAACAGATCGGCCAGCGCAGGCTTGCCGGGGTCGGCCTTGGCCGACCGGATCGATGGCAGGCCGATTTCGTAGTGCCTTCCGATCGCGTCCAAGGCCTGCAGCGTCGCTCGTAGGAAGCGGATGCCGAGCAGGCCGTCCCCGGGTTCGGCCAACCATCCGGCCGGGATGTCCACCCTGCAGGTGATGGCGGTCGGCCCGTCGTAGTCTTCCGCGCGCGGCTGCCTGATCTCCAGCCGGTCGCCGGCGGACACCGTGAGTCTGATGTTCACCAGACTTCGGGCGCCGAACCGTCGCCTGAGCCAGGCAGCTCCGCCTAGCATCCTGCCGACGGCGTCCTCGACCTGAAAGGTGAGACTTGAGGCGGCGTGGTACCGAGCCGCATCGACGTCGACGCGACTCGAAGCCCCGCCCATCTCGACGATCAACCAAGCCGGCATGTGCACACATTATTCTCCGGCTCCTCGTCCGCGCCTTTGCTTCGCTACCAGTGCAGGCGTTTGGCGTTCAGGTCGACGCCCCGCTTGTCGCGCGGCGGCCGGAAGGTGTCGCGGACGACCCACAGCGTGATCATGGCGCCTGAGGTGTCACGAAAGCCGCCGCACGGCGTCCTGCACGGCGCGGTCGACTTGGGCGCGGTCGTAGCCGCGGATCCGTACCCGGAAATTCGCCGCACGCAGTGCGTCGCGTGTCGATGCCCGGACGAACGGGTCGTCCGACCGGATCGCCACCTCGGCCCGGCCGTACATCGCATCCACCTCTGCCATGTCGTAGCCGCGCAGAACCACGACGAAGGACGCCGGCACCGGGTCGCGCGGCTCCGTCTCCAGGCCGGCCGTCGACCCCAGCCGGCGCAGGCGCTCACGGATGGCGTCATCCACCTGGTCGCGCGCGTAGCCGCGCAGGACCACCACCAGGTCCGGGGCCTGCAGCAGCCGGCTCACGGATGCCCGCAGCGCCTCGTCCGTCGACGCGAGAGCCGCATCGGTCTGGGCCAGCAGCCGATCCACGCCGCCTCGGTCGTAGCCACGCAGCACGACGGTGAAGTCCGATGTCATGGCGGACACGTTAGCGACCCGGTTCCAAACACGTGCCGTGCCGGCGTACTCGTGCTCGGACCACCGGCGTCCAGCGCGGCAGTGACGGCCTGCTGAGTGACGCGGCCGGCAGGGCTGCGGAACACACCCAGACCCACGACCGGGATCCGCACCCCGCCACGCAACGACACGGTGTCGGCGGGTCCTGTCGGCGCGCGGTGAGGTTCTCATGGCGGGTCCCTGAATTCATTGACCTGATCGAATCGTGTGGCAAGATCTAGCGACCGTCGAACGGGATCGTTTCTGGGAGCGAGCAGGTATGCGAAGCCTTTTCGCCGGCCGTCGCCGGCTCACGTCGCTGGCCGCCGTCGCCAGCGTGGTTCTCGCCTCGGTGGTGGTCCAGGTGGTGGCCGCGGAGCAGGCCGCGGCGCTGCCCGGGCTGCAGCAGGTTTCCCGCTTCACCAACGCCGGGGATCAGAAGGCGTTGATTCAGGACGTCAGCTGCCCGGAGGGCCTGCAGCTGCTCGGTGGCGGCGCGGAGATCTACGGCCAGAAGTCTGACAAGGTCGTCCTCACCGAGTCATGGCCGCTGAACTCCGTCACCTGGCGGGCGGCCGCCCAGGAGGTGTACCCGGGCTGGGACCCACACTGGAGCCTCGGCACGTACGCCATCTGCAGCCAGCCGCTGGCCGGTTGGGAGATCAAGGAGGGTAACTCGGGCCCGGGCGTACGGACCTTCAAGACCACGTACACGCATGAGTGCTCGGGCGGGAGGATGGCGTTCGGCGCGGGTGGGCGGGTCAGCACGGTCGGTGGCTTGGTCGGCCTCACCATGATCCGCCCGGACGCGCCGCTGACCATCGGGCGGGCCAGCGCCCGGCGGGTTCCGGCCGGCCCTGACGTGGACTGGTGGGTGGCGTCCTACGTGATCTGCGCGTACCCCGGGCCGGGTCATCAGAACCTCGCCACGATCAAGACGGCGTCCTTCGCCTCCCTCCAGTGCCCGGGCCGCAAGACGGTGAACGGCGTGGGCGGTGGCGGGGGCCTGGTCGATCTGGGGCCGGTCTACCTGCAAGTCCTCGCACCGCGGGGGACCACGGGCGTCAACGTCGAGATGACGGGCGTCGAGAACGGCGGAATGGTGGCCCAGGTCACCTGTTCGGACTGACCGCCGCCGGGCGGGGCCGGACCAAGCGCCCCGCCCCCGCCCGATCCCGTCACGGCGGTGTCCCCGGCCTTCGTTCCCTGGCCGTGAGCGTTGCCGAACAGTTGCGCACCTCGGCTGCTGGCCTGCCCGACCAGAGGCGCGAAGACGCCGACGGACACACGCGGATCGGCGCGGATGTTACGCATCTTCGGCGAGCTACCGGCTGCCGTGAAGATGATGGTGAAGTCGAGGTGGAAGTAGCGCACCGGCGTCGCGAGCGGGCCATCCGCACCGGCCGTCGCCAGGACACACATGTTCTGCGAGGACAACAGATTGAGGATCCGCTCCTGCAACCGATCGCGATCCAGCCGTCTCGTCGGGCTCGGGCCGGCCAGCCAAGGGTTCGTCACCACCATGATCACAGCCTGCCAGGAGCACCTGCCGACCCCGCCCGCAGGCTCGTGCAGATTCACATCCGCGATCTCAGGACGTCGAACTCGCAGCCGGGCAAGGACGGGTCGAAGCCGTGCTCGACCAGCCAGCGGACCGCCACCAGGCTGCGCCACGACCACCATCCGCGGATCACGTCGAGGTCGACGTCGGTGCCGTAGCCGGCGACCACGTCGGCCAGGTGCTCCTCGTGTCCGAGCGTCAGGACGGCGAGGTCGTACAGGGCGTCGCCGTGGGCGGCCTCGGACCAGTCGATCACGCCGGTGACCTTGTCATCGTCGACGAACACGTGGGAGATCTGCAGGTCGCCGTGCATGAACACCGGTTTCCACGGCCGCAGCGCGGCCTCGGCAACCTGGCGGTTGCGGGTGACCAGCGCGGCGGGAAGGACACCGTTCGTGACGAGCCATTCGCATTCGCCGTCCAGGCGGGACACGAGCTCGTCGAGGCGCCGACCGGGCCAAGGCGGCAGGGGCGCGTCGTGCAGCGTCCGCACGGCCGCACCCGCCGCGGCCCACGCCCGCGCCGACGCGGGCGACGGCTCGCCGAGGCGGCCCAGTGCCGCCCCTGGCACGGCGGCGAGCGCGAGCACCGGCGGCTTGCGCCACAGGACCCGCGGTGTCGGGATCGGCGCCAGAGCCATCGCCTGGACCTCGACGTCGCTGCGCGCCTGATCAGCGTCGATCTTCAGGAACACATCGCCGACGCGCAGGGTCGCGCACTCGTTGTGGGCAACGACGACCTGAACCCCTTCCACGACGGCCATTATCGCGGAATCGTCGGGCGGCACCTTCCGATTTTTTGGTGATGGTCGTGGATTCCGTCGGGCACCTCGAGCTGGACTTGGCGGAGAGGCCCGGTCATAGTGAAAGGCCGTCGCCCGGCGGCCGGGCGGAGATCCGGGCGGAAGGTGTATCGGTTCGTGCGTGGTTCGGCATCGGGAGGCCTCGGCTCGGACGGGACTCGAACCCGGAACGTCGGCAGCTTCGCCGTTCATGTTCTCTGCGACGGCGCCGGCATTTTCTTCGAGCCGCTCGCCTCGGCTTTTCCGGACGCGGGCGACAGCGAGCTCGCCTCGGCCGTGGAACTCGACCCGGAGGCCTTTCCGCCGGACGGTCGCTGGCGGTTGCACTTCCACGCGTACCTCATCCGTCCGCGTGCGGGCGGTGCCATCCTGGTCGACGCCGGGATCGGTGACGCTGATGCGCCCGCGGCGCAGTGGGCGCCGACACCCGGGCGGATGCCGGAAAACCTGACGTCGTCGGGAGTCGCCCCGGCGGACGTGGACACGGTGGTGCTCACCCACCTGCATTCCGACCACGTCGGTTGGTCGGTGGTGGACGGCCGGCCCTATTTTCCCAACGCTCGGTATGCGGTTCCCAGGGCCGACCATGACGCTGTGGGGAGGTTGAACCCGCGGGTTCGGGACGAGATCCTGACGCCGTTGGCGGCGACCGGGCAGCTCGACCTGATCGAGGGGGAGGTGCGGCTCGGTCCGGGAGTCACCACGGTGCCGACACCGGGTCATACCCCCGGGCACACCTCGGTGCTGCTGGAATCCGGCGACGAGGCGGTCCTGTTCTCGGGCGATGCCGTACTCAACGCGCTGCAGCTGGCCGCACCGTGGGTGGCCTACCGGTTCGATGATGACCCGGAGGCCGCCCGCGCCGCCCGCCTCGCCCTTCTCGACCAGGCGCGCATGCGTGGCGCGTGGCTTGCCGGCTCGCATCTGACGGATCCGTTCGTCCGGCTGTGACGTCGTCGCCCAGGCAACGATCGAGTCGACCCTGATTGCGAGACCATGTCGTCATGGATGCGTTGACCGACGCGGGTGATCTCGTCGCCGATCGTTTCCCGGAGGCCACCTGGGCGATCCTCACCGGCAGCGTGCTGGGTCCGCACCGCACCGCGGGCTCGGACCTGGACATCATGGTGTTGCGCGACGACGGCCCGGGCTATCGGGAGAGCCTGTACTTTCGCGGCTGGCCGGTGGAGTTGTTCGTGCACACCCCGGACCGTCTCGCCGGGTTTCTCGCGCGGGAATTGGCCGTACGCAAGCCCAGCACCCACCGGATGCTCGCGCACGGCGTTCCGCTGCTGGGTGATCCCGGTGAGCTGACGGCGCGGTGCGCCCGGGTGCTGGCCGAGGGGCCGCCGCCGTTGACCGCCGCCGAGCACGATCGTTTCCGGTACGGCCTGACCGACCTGCTCGACGACTTCACCCACGCCGTCGACCCGGGCGAGCGTGGCGTCATCGCGACGGTGCTGTGGATCGAGGCCGCCCGCGCGGCGCTGGCGTTCGGCGGGCGGTGGCTGAGCGGCGGCAAATGGCTGCTTCGGGAGCTGCGGGAGTTCGACCCGGCCTTCGCCGACCTCTGGCTGGCCGCCCGCGACGACCCGGCTCAGCTCGCCGGGCAGGTTCTGGCCCGCGCCGGCGGCCCGCTCTTCGACGGCTATCGCGCCTGATCGGGACCGCCGGCGGGTCGCAGGTCAGAGTTTGGCGACGTCGATGAGTACCTTGCCGACCGCGCCGGCTTCGGCGGCGTCGTGGGCGTCGCCGGTGCGTTCGAGTGGGAAGCGGTGCAACGGCAGCCCGGCCTCGGTGCCGACCCGCGACGAGGACGGTCGCGCCGGACAGCGAGCCGGGGCGCAGCCGGTCCGGCCCGGCCCTCGGTCACGGTCAGCGCGCGGTGCGCGGTGATGGTGGCGACGCCGAGGCTGGCGCCGGCGTCGAAGCTCTTCTTTCTCGGTTTCAGGCGGGATCGCCCGAGGCGAGCCCCGAGGCGAGGCCCGCCAGGAGCAGGGTGCACACGGCGTCCAGCTCGGCTTCGATGCCGGGATCGAGCCAGCTGGACGCCAGCGCGATGTGATGGAACCGGGCGGTGGCATGAAAGACCGTGCGCGCGGCGGACACCGGATCGGCGCAGCCGAAGCTCCCGTCGGACGCGCCGGCGGCGACGATGGACTGCAGCTGGCCCAGCAGGTCGGCGACGTGGTCGGAGGCCACGCTGCTGTGCTCGGCGGCCAGCACGCCGAACGCGGCGAACAGTTCCGGATCCGTGCGGATCTTTTCCTGCTTCGTCGCCAGCACGGCGTGCAGCCAGGCGCGCAGCCGCCGAGGCGGGGGAGTCCGGTCGTCCTCGGCGATCGCGGCCAACGCGTCCCGGGTGCGGTCGAGCCAGCGCCGGGTGACCGCCTCCCGCAGCGCCCGCTTGGAGGCGAACAGCTTGTAGACGGCGGCGTGGCTGACCCTCCAGCGCCCGGGCGACGTCGACCACGGTCGCCTTGGCCGGGCCGTGGCGGCGCAGCACCTCCTCGGTGGCCGCCAGAACGATGTCGTCGGTGAGCGGCACTCGATCTTGCATGAGCAGGACGGAACCCGACGAGGTTACAGATTACAAAATCTGTTACCTCTCCTCGCAGAGATCCAGGATCCGGGTCTGCGGTGCGCCGGCCAGCGCGGGCGCGTTCTGCGGCGACGACCACACCTTCGTACGGAGGAACTCCAGGAACGCGCCCGCCTCCTCGATCGTGCCGAAGTCGAGATCGATGAGGACGTAGCCGGGGTCGCCGGCCGGCCGGTGGATGCGGTGGTGCTTGACGCCCGCCTGCCGCCGCATCCCGTCGAACCGGTCGAACGCGGACTTCCACACTGCGTAGTCGGTGATCGCGTGCTCGATGTGCAAGGTAGTCATGCCGCCATGGTCGAGCGGGCCACGCGGCCGGCACCATCCCAGAAGTTTGGGATACGCGGCGGCCTACGCTCGGGGGGTGGACGACCGCCGGCTCCGCGTCGAACTGCTCGGCAAGCTGCGCCGGGTGGTCGGCTTCGACGCGTACGCCTTCGTCCTCACCGACCCGGCGACCACCGTCGGCTCCTCGCCGCTCGCCGACGTCCCGGCGCCGCTGCTCAGCACGCTGCCCCGGCTGATCCGGGCGAAGTACCTCACCGCGGCCGGCCGCTGGACCGGCCTCGACCCCGGACAGGTGTCGCTGCTGAGCGCGACCGGCGACGGCGACCCGCTGCGCGCCCTGCTCGCCGGGCACGGCGTCGCCGACGTCGCCTCGGTCGTCCTCCGCGACCGCTTCGGCTGCTGGGGCTTCCTGGACGTGTGGCGCTCGGGCGGCGTGTTCACCGCCGCGGACGCCCGCCGCCTGGCCGCCTTCGCGGGCCCGGTCACCACGGCCCTGCGGGAGTCCCAGGCGGCCACCTTTGTGCCCCGCCCGGCCTCCCCGTCGCGGCCCGGACCCGTGGTGCTGCTGCTCTCCTCCGAACTGGACGTCGTCGGCCAGACCCCGCAGACCCACGAGTATCTGCAGGCCCTGATCCCGCCCGAGCAGGGCCGCGCGCCGGTGCCCGCGTGCGCCTACAACGCCGCGGCCCAGCTGCTCGCCGTCGAGTCCGGGGTGGACGATCACCCGCCGAGCGCCCGCGTGCACCTCACCGCCGGGCTGTGGCTCACCCTGCGCGCCGCCCGGCTCGGTGCCGGCATCGCCGTCACCATCGAGGAGTCGGCGCCCGCCGAACGGCTCGACCTGTTCGCCCGCGCCGTCGCCCTGTCGCCGCGCGAGTCGGAGGTGCTGACCCGGCTCGCCTCGGGCGCCGACACCCGCGAGGTGGCCGGCCGCATGTTCCTCTCCGAGCACACGGTGCAGGACCACCTCAAGTCCGTGTTCACCAAGACCCGGACCAGGAGCCGCCGGGCGCTGCTCGCCCGCGTGCTCGGCACCTGACCGTGCTGGTCACCCGGTCGCGGCCGTCGGGACCCACGAGGTGCGCCGGGGCCGGCCGGGCAGCTCGATCCGGCCGGTGCACCACAGCAGTACCTGGGCCGGGTCGCCGTCGGGTGCCCCGGGAAACAGGCGCGCCAGCACGGCCGTACAGAGCTCGCCGGGCGGCCGCCAGTCGATGGCCAGGCCCTGCGTGATGTCCCAGGTGTGCACCAGGGTCTCGTTGACGCCGAGCGCGGCGAAGCCGCCGGCATCGGTGGGCCCCCAATGCCAGGCCCGCGTCGCCGGCGCGGCGGTGGACACGGCGGCACTCAGCAGCCGGCCGCAGGCGGTGACCACCTGAAGGATCCGCTCGGGCGGCGTTCCGTCCCGGATCACCAGGTCGTACGGCAGATAGCCGTCGGCGGCCGCGGCGGCGAGCTGCCCGGCATAGGCCGTCAGGTCGTGCGCGACGTGCGCCGCGGTGGCCGCGCAGGTCCAGTCGAGCGTCCCCGCCCGGCGCCGCCAGTCCGCCGACGCGTACGGTCCCAGGACCCCCACCATGGTGGCCACCGCCCGCTCGACGTCCCGGCCGTTCATCGCTGCGGCGGCGCCGACGAGTCGCGGACCCGCAGCGACGGGCTGATCACGACGCGGTGGGCGGGTCGTTCGGGGTCGGCCAGCCGGTCCGCGACCAGCCGCACGGCCGCCCGGCCGATCGATCGCCGCGGCGGGCGTACGGCGGTGAGCGCCGGGCTGAACAGGCCGGCCACCTCGTCGTCGTAGGCGACCACGGACAGATCGCCGGGCACCGACAGCTGCCGCTCCTCGCAGCGCTGCACGAGCGCCACCGCCTCGGCGTCGGCGTGCACGAGCAGCGCCGTGGTGCCGGTCTCCAGGCATCGGTCGAGGACCGCGTCGAGGGCCGCCTCACACTCGGGCGAGCGGGCGGACGGCACCAGCGCGTCGACGGTCGCACCGGGGTCGAGGCCGCACTCGTCGGCGGCCTCCAGCCAGCCGCGGCGCACGTGCGGGCGGGTCGGGCTGGGCTCGGCCAGCACCACACCGATCTTGTGGTGGCCGAGCGAGACGAGGTGGCGTACGGCCATGGCCGCGCCGAGCGCGTGGTCGGTGACCACCGATTCCAGGACGGCGTGGTGCGGGCCGGCCGAGGCGGTGCGTTCCAGCAGGACGACCGGGATCCCGGTGCGGGCCAGCCATTCGATGGTGCGGCCCGCGGTCGGCGCGTCCATCCGCGGCGCGACGACGAGGGCGTCCACCCCCTGCTGCTCCAGCAGGCGGGTCAGCTGTGGCCGGTCGTCGAGCGTCTCGTACGACGAGCCGCGCAGCACCACGCGCATGTCGAGGTCGCGGGCGGCCTCCTCGGCGCCCTGCGCCACGTTGGGCCAGTAGTAGTCGAGCGACGGCACCAGCATGCCCAGCGACCAGCCGCCGGCCGGCACCTCCGCCGCGGCGGGTGCCTCGGCGCTGACGGCGATGTCGGCGCTGGGCAGGGCCACCCCGCCGTGCACCCGGCGGACCAGCCCCTCGGCGGCGAGCTGGGCGATGTCGCGCCGGATGGTCACCGCCGCCGCGCCCAGCGTGTCGGTGAGGTCGGAGATGCGCAGCACGCCGTCGCGCTGCAGCGCGTCGAGCAGCCGGGCACGGCGGGCGACCTGCAGGGGTCCGCGTTTGTCGGATGTGCTCACCGCTGCTCCTTCACAGTCAGTACGAGGCTACCGATCGGCCCCAGGGCGCTGACATCGATGTCCAACCGGGTGAGCCGGGCGCCCCAGACGTCGCGGAGCATGGGGTCGTCCAGCTCGCGGACGGTGACGCCGGCCGGCGCCCCGGCCGGTTCCCAGGAGACGAGCGCGACCCCGGCGCCGTCCAGGGCGACGATCCGGCACCGGCCCTCGTCCACGGTCACCTCGCCCGCCACGACCAGGTGAATCATGGTCGGCCCGCCGTCGCCGGGGTCGAGCTCCCACGAGTCGCGGACGGTCACGGCGCCGGTGGCGCGGTCGAGCCGCGCGGTGCGCCACCAGCGGCGGACGCCGGCGTGCGGGTAGGCCGGCGCGAGGTCGAGGGTGAGCGCGGAGCCCGCGTCCTCGACGACCACCGAGACGTCGCGGGCGCGGTGGCCGGCGCCGGGGGCCTGGGCCGTGCCGCGGATCCGCGGCACGTTGTGCCAGGTGCTGCGCATCGTCCAGATCGCATACCGGTCGGGGCCGAAGGTCTGCGCGGTGTACGTGGGCCGGCCCGGGTCGACCAGCACCGGCACCCCGCCGAGGGCGACCACCACGCTGCCGACGTCGTTGTGGTTGTGGTGCTCGCCGTTGTGGCCGCCCTTGACCGCGAGGGTCAGCCCGGCGGCGCTCGCCTCGGCGGGCCGGGCCAGCAGCACCTGGGTGGAGCCGAACCAGACGTCGCGGGGCAGGGGCGAGCCGGCCGGCGCGGCGGCGAGCCAGTCCCGGTCGGTCAGCGCGCGCAGCAGCCGGCCGAGGCCCTGCCGCTCGGAGCCGAAGGGTTCGCCGGGCCGGCGCTGGGCGGCGGCGTGGGCCGCGGCGGCCGGGTCGCCGATCCGCCGCGCCGCCCGGTGCAGGGCGTCCCACGGCTGTTGCCGCGGGGGCCGGGCCGGGCCGTCGGCGTGGTTGAGATACCACTCGCCGGCCAGGTGCATCCGGTGCGGGAAGGCGACCGTCGCGCGCAGGGCGTCGAGCGGGACGTCGCCGAGCGCGCCGCGGCTCGCGTGGCGCAGCACGTCGAGCGCCTCGAGGAGCCGGCAGGCGCCGTTCCACCAGTACGCGTAGCCCTCGTCGATCGCGCCGTCGGCCGGCAGCGACGCCGCGTACCGGTCGAGACCGTCGACCACGAGGGCGATCAGCTCGGCCCGCCGCTGCGGGTGGTCGACCAGGCGCAGCGCCGCGACCAGGACGTTGCCGTGGATCCACGGGTTCCAGTTGTGCACGTCGCCGTCGAGGCCGAGCCAGTGCCAGTCGCGGCGGGTGGCGAACGGGGTCAGCACCCGCCGATCGGTCTCGTGCCGGAGACGGGCGCGCACGCCGGGCGTCCGCTCGTCGAGGGCCGCGCCGAGCAGGTGGTCGATCCAGGCGAGCTGGCCGGCGATCTCACCGGCGCCGAGGTCGAGGTACGGGTCGGTCACGGTCGGCACCACCGCGCCGTACCGGGCGAAGGTGTCGTCGTGGGCCGGCCAGCACCAGCTGCTCTGCTCGCAGAGCAGGATCACCCCGTCGGCCACGTCGTCGATCCAGCGCTGGTCGAGGGTGACGGCGGCGAGCACCGCGGCGCGGCTGAGGCGGTCCTGCCGCGCGTACAGGATCTGTTCGTACGCGTCGCGGTCGCCGTCCCGGAAGTATCGGGCGTACGCCCGCGCGGGCAGCGCCGGCCAGGGTGAACCGAGCTCGGCGGCGGCCCGGCAGCGCAGGTCGCGCAGGGTCGCCGCGTCGAGGCGGGCCGCCGTCCAGGTGTTCCGGTCGGTGGCCGGCGCGACGGGCAGGCAGTCGCCGGGCGGGGCGAGCAGGCCGGCCTCGATCGCGGGCCAGGCCCGGGCCAGGGGCCCGCTGAATCTCGGTGGGGTGCTGTCCATGGCCCCTCGTTGTGTTGTGTACGATTGTGATCGTATCAGATCAGTTCCGTCCCGCAAGATCCTCTCGCGGCGCCCCTTCACCGTGCGCCGGGTAGCGGTAGGACGTCTGATGTTCGCGAAAACGTGCAGCTCACAGCGTTGCCACCCAGGTTGAGATCACTTTTGATTCGTTGAGTCTGAACTAGGCATTGACATGGTCGATTCTGAGCGTTTTACTTCCCGGCAACCTTTGAATCGATCGGAGAGTGACGTGCCCGACAGCCAGCCGACCGCGCTCGCCGCCGCTGCCTGGACGCGCGCCGACCTGGCGGGCCTCGCCGACCGATTGCTGTCCTCGGCGCGGCGCCACGCCTCCCCGGGGCACGCCCGGATCCTGCCGCCGGGCACCGAGGGCGGTTACGGCCGCCGGATCGACGGCCTGGAGGGCTTCGCCCGTACGTTCCTGCTGGCCGGCTTCCGCATCGCCGGGGAACACGGTGCCGGGCTCGACGAGCTGGCCGACTGGTATGCGGCCGGCATCGCCGCGGGCACCGATCCCGCCTCCCCGGAGCGCTGGGTACGCCTCGACGAGCACCCGCAGGCCAAGGTGGAGGCCGCCTCGCTCGCCCTGGTCCTCGA
>Ga0207668_10001280_pt1 | contig 14991 bp, 12 predicted proteins | sample KBSS43metaG_FD_184323 | JGI IMG/M metagenome (GOLD analysis project Ga0207668, IMG submission 184323) | Switchgrass rhizosphere microbial communities from Kellogg Biological Station, Michigan, USA - KBS S4-3 metaG (SPAdes) (version 2) | ecosystem: Host-associated > Plants > Roots > Rhizosphere... | reverse complement strand
CAGCCAGATCGAAAAGAGCGGAATGGTCAGTGTGAAGCCGACGACGATCGTCAGCATGAGCTTGAAGCCGGGCGTTCGATCGCCCTCGACCCTTATCATCAGGTGTCTCCCTGTATTGCGGAAGAGTCACCGATGCGGCCGGGCACGCCTGACGGTCATGAGACTGAGGTGAGCAATTTCTGAGCAGCCGATTTCAACTCATCGACGAAAATGCACGGTTTGTCGTCAGATCAAGGGCTTGCAATAGCGGGCCTGCTCGGCCGGCGCGCGGAGGCGGCGGTCGATGTAATAATCGAGCGCCTCGCCGACGTAAGCGCGATGCGCGGCGTCGATGAACTGTGCGGCATCGCGCTGCCAGCCGGCGATGCAGGCCTTCTTGTCAGCATTTCCGCGCGCGCAGTCGAGCAGCTTGTCGTAGGCGTTCTTCCACCGGCGAAAGTCGTCGCGCGTCATCGGCTCGCCATGGCCGGGGATGAGGGTGACGAACGGGACTCGCTCGATGTCCTCCAGCGCCTTGGCCCAGCCGCCGGCGCAGGCGGTGTCGAGGAACGGGACGATTCCGACCACTAGGTCGCCGGCGAGCAAAGTCCGGCTCTTCGGGTCGTACAGCCAGACATCGCCCTCCGACGCCGCGAACCGGCTGAGATGCACGTCGACCGCGCGGCCGGCGATGGTCATCCTGCCCGTCCTAGCGATGACATGATCGGGTCGGATTCGCTCCGGATGGTCGACCACCGAGCGCCCGCGCCGCAGCTCCGCTTTCTGCGCGTCGGAGACCTTGGGGTCGGCAAGCATCTTGTCGCCCTGCTCGCGCCCCTGCTTCAGATAGGTCGCAAGCGCGCCTTCGAGCGCATTGCTCGCATAGACCGCGACGTGCGGATAGGCCTGTCGGATGTCCCAGTTCCCGGTGGTGTGGTCGAGATGCCAGTGCGAATTTACGACCGCCGCGATCGGCCGGTGGCGCGCCTGGGCATAATCGAGGATCGCCTGCGCATGCTCGGGGTGGCGGCCCGCGTCGAACACGATCAACCCCCTAGGCGCATCCAGGATGATGGTGTTGCCGTCTGGTCCCTTGTTCATCGGCACTGCGCCGGGGATCAGGTGATATGGCTCCGCGGCCGCGCCGGCGCTGGCCGCCAGAGCAAGCAGCAGCAGGAGTTTCCGCATCGCTTCCCCCTTCGCGGGCGAAGCTAGGTGAGTGCTGTCGGGAGGCCAGTGACAATCGCCGAGCGGCCGTCAGCCTTCGACGGCGGTGATCAGGTAGTTGAGCCGGGTGTCGTCGCTGAGGTGAAGGCCGCGGGTCGGCGACCAGGCGATGCCTTCGACGTCGACGCATTTCAGCCCCGCATCCCCGAGCAGGGTCCGCAGGCCATCGGGAGCGATGAACTTGTCGAAGTCGTGCGTGCCGCGCGGAATCTGGCCGATCCCCTCGGCGATGGTGATCATCATCAGCCGCGACCACGCGGTCGCGTTCGGGGTCGACATGATCAGCAGGCCGCCCGGCGCCAGACGCGCCGCCAGCGCCAGCACGAATGCTGCCGGGTCGGCGACATGCTCGATCACCTCCATGCAGGTGATGAGGTCGAAGCGGCCATCGAGCTGCTGCACGTCACCCGCGCGATAGTCGATGGCGAGGCCCATCGCCGCCGCATGCTCGCGCGCCACCGCGATGACCTCGGGCGTGGCGTCGATTCCCGTAACCGTGGCACCAAGCCGCGCCAGCGGTTCCGCCAGCAGGCCCGCGCCGCAGCCGACGTCGAGCGCGCTTCTGCCCTGCAGCGGCGTCCGGCCCTGCTCGTCCAGCGCCCAATGCTGGTCGAGCTGGTCGCGGACGTATTTCAGCCGCACCGGGTTGAGCTTGTGCAGCATCGCCGACGATCCGGTCGGGTCCCACCAGTCGACCGCCAGCTTGCCGAACTGTTCGACCTCGCGGGGCAGGATGCTTGTCTCGACCATATGCGCCCCCTAACAGGCCGCGACCTGACACGCGACCTCGCTTTGGGAGACGAATGCCCCGCATCGTGATGAAATTCGGCGGCACGTCGATGGCGGGGATCGAGCGCATCCGCAGCGTCGCCTCGCGCGTCCGCCGCGAGGCGGAGACCGGCAACGAGGTCCTGGTCGTGGTCTCGGCCATGGCCGGAGAGACCGACCGCCTCGTGCAATTGTGCCGCGAGGCCGCGCCGCTCCACGACCCGACCGAATATGACGTGGTTGTCGCCAGCGGCGAACAAGTCACCGCCGGCCTGCTCGCAATGACGCTCCAGGCGGCGGGCCTCAAGGCGCGCAGCTTCATGGGCTGGCAATTGGTCAAGGCGTCCGGCGTGCACGGCAATTCCCGGGTCGAGACCGTCGAGTCCGCAACGCTCGACGAAGCGTTGCGCGGCGGCACGGTCGCCGTCATCCCCGGCTTCCAGGGTGTGTCGACCGATGGCCGGCTCGCCACGCTTGGCCGCGGCGGATCGGACACGTCGGCGGTCGCCATCGCCGCCGGGGTCAAGGCCGACCGGTGCGACATCTACACCGACGTCGACGGCGTCTACACCACCGACCCGCGAATCGTGCCCAAGGCGCGCAAGCTGACCGAGGTGACGTTCGAGGAAATGCTCGAGCTGGCCGGAGTCGGCGCCAAGGTCCTGCAAGTTCGCTCGGTCGGGCTCGCGATGCGCGAGAATCTGCCCTTGCGCGTATTGTCGGCATTCGAGGACAAGCCAGGGACGGACATCGTCGGCGCGCTTTCAGGAGGAAATGTGGAGCGCAATCTCATCGCCGGCATCGCCGCCGACCGCAACGAGGCGCGGATCACGCTGACCGGCGTGCCCGACCAGCCGGGCACCGTCGCCGCGGTCATCTCGCCCGTCGCCGACGCCGGCATCCAGGTTGATATGATCGTCCACGCCGCTACTCCGGACACGGGCGCCAGCGACCTTACCTTCACCGTCCCCCGCAACAGCCTGTCACAGGCGATGGCGGTGATCGAGCAACGCAAGGGCGCGATCGGCTATGCGTCGCTGATTCACGACGACGCGGTGACCAAGGTCAGCATCGTCGGGGTCGGCATTCGCTCCAATCCGCAGCTCGCCGCCAAGATGTTCGAAGTGCTGGCCGAGCGGCAGATCAACCTGCTCGCCGTGTCATCGAGCGAGATCAAGGTCAGCGCGCTGATCGCCGAGGACCAGCTCGAGCTCGCGGTGCGCGTCCTCCACACGGCCTTCGGCCTCGACACGGAGCGGGCGGCATGAGCGGCGAGGGATTGATCGCCGAGCCCCGCGCCGTGCATGCCGGCCTCGGTCACGCGCGCCTTGCCGAGCTGATGCATCGCGGCACCGAGTTTCTCGGCTGCTCTCACGCGATCATGGGCGGGGCGATGAGCTGGGTCAGCGAACGCCATCTCGTGTCGGCCATTTCCAACGCCGGCGGGTTCGGCGTGATCGCCTGCGGCGCGATGACGCCGGAGTTGCTGGACACCGAGATCGCCGAGACGAAGTCACGCACGGCGCGGCCGTTCGGCGTCAACCTCATCACCATGCACCCGCAGCTCGCCGAGCTGATCGACGTCTGCGCCAAGCATCAGGTCGGCCACGTGGTGCTCGCCGGCGGCCTTCCGCCAGGCTGGGCGCTCGACCGGATCAAGGCCAACGGCGCGAAGCTGATGGCCTTCGCCCCGGCCCTGGCGCTGGCCAAGAAGCTCATGCGGTCGAACGTCGACGCGCTGGTGATCGAGGGGATGGAGGCCGGCGGCCACATCGGCCCGGTGTCGACGTCGGTGCTGGCGCAGGAGATCCTGCCGGTCGTCGCCAAGGACATTCCGGTCTTCATCGCCGGCGGCATCGGCCGCGGCGAGGCGATCGCCGCTTACCTCGAAATGGGAGCGGTCGGGGTCCAGCTCGGCACGCGCTTCGTCTGCGCCACCGAGAGCATCGCCCACGCCAACTTCAAAAAGGCCTTCATCCGCGCCTCGGCGCGCGACGCGGTGCTGTCGGTGCAACTTGACCCGCGCCTGCCGGTGATCCCCGTGCGCGCACTCAAGAATGCCGAGACCGAGCGCTTCGCCGCCAAGCAGCGCGAGGTCGCGAATTCGCTCGACAGTGGCGCGATCGAAATGGCCGAGGCCCAGCTCCAGATCGAACATTATTGGGCCGGAGCGCTGCGCCGCGCGGCCATCGACGGCGACATCGAAACCGGCTCGGTCATGGCCGGCCAGTCGGTCGGCATGGTCAAGGCCGAGGAACCGGTCGCAGCGATCATCCAAGAACTCGTCGACGAAGCCGCGGCGGCGCTCGAAAGCCGCGGCTAACGTGCCGTTTCGGCAACGGTCGGCAAGCGATCGAAAGGATTTGAACAACTTAGCTTGTTGATTGCGCGCGCTCGTGGAACATCGCCCACTGCACTGGGAGTGGGAGTAAGGCATGCGCAAGTTTTGGTTGTTGGGAGTGGCGTCGATCGTGATCGGGGCGACGCCAGCGTCGGCGGATCCGACCTACAGCGGCACGGTCTTCTTCGGCGATAGCTTGACCGATGCCGGCTTCTTCCGGCCCCTCCTGCCGCTCAGCGCGCAACCCTTCACCGGTCAGTTCACGACCAATCCGGGCGACGTTTGGGCGGAATTGCTTGCCGATGCCTACGGTGGCGACCGCAATCCCAACGGCAACGGCCAGACGGGCGACAATTATGCCGCGGGCGGTGCCCGGGTCGGGGTCAACACGGTGGGTGCGCTGGGCCCGATCCCGTCGCTCAGCTCGCAGGTCAATACCTACCTCGCCGCGAACGGCGGAAAAGCCGACCCCGACACACTCTACACCGTGTGGGGCGGAGCGAACGACCTGTTCGCCATCACCAACGCCGGGGCCAACCCGACAACCGCCATTTCCGGCGCCGTCGCGTCGGAGGTTGGCATCGTCCAGACGTTGCAGACGGCGGGGGCCCGCTACATCCTCGTACCGACCGTCCCCGACCTTGGCGTAACGCCGGCATTCCGGGCGCAAGGCCCCGCAGCGCAGGCCGCCGCGACCGCCCTGACGCAAACCTACAACCAGAACCTGTTCTCGGCATTGTCGGGAGCGGGCCTTCGCGTCATTCCGCTCGACACGTTCTCGCTCATTCGCGAAGTCGCCGCCGACCCCACCGCTTATGGGTTCACCAACGCCACCGGGACGGCATGCCAGCCACAGATCACCGCCAACTCGTTGCTGTGCAATCCGACCACGTTGGTCACGCCGGACGCGCCCATTACTTACGTCTTTGCCGATGGCGTCCACCCGACCACCGCCGCCCACCGGATTCTCTTTCAATATGCGGTGTCGGTGCTCGAGGCGCCGCGCCTGATCCAGCTGCTGCCGCATAATGCCGCGGTCGTCGGCCGCAGCCGCGCCGACCGCGTCGCGCAACATGTTTCCGAGGCATCGGGCGACGGGTTGCGCTGGTGGGGCAGCGGCCACTTCGATCTTCAGTCCGACAGCCGAATTCGCAACCGCGGCCCGGCGCTGCTCGCCGGTCTCGACTGGGTTCACGGTAGCTTCGTCGTCGGCGGCTTCGGCGGATACAGCCGGATGCGCAACGAATTCGGCGCAGACAGCGGCGACGTGCGCCAGTCGGACGCGACCGGCGGCCTGTTCGCTGGCTGGTACGGCAAGACCATTTGGGCCAACGCGCAGGCCAGTTATTCGTCGCTCAGCTACAAGGTCGACCGCCAGGTCGAGCTCGGCGCCGCGACGCGGTCGCATCGCGGCTCGCCCGATGGTCATAACTTCACCGTCGGCGGTCAGGCTGGGGCCGACTTCAAGTTTGGCATGATCAAGACCGGCCCGGTCGGCGGGCTGTTGATACAGCGCATCAAGGTCGACGGTTACGACGAAAGCGATGGCACCCTGTCGACGGCGCTGCGCTTCCCCAGCCAGACCTACCGGTCGCTGATCGGCAGCCTCGGCTGGCGCGCGGCGGTCGAGCTGGCGCCGGGCACCTCGCCCTATCTCCAGGCCACCTACGACCATGAATTCAAGCGCTTCGGCAAAGAGGCGTTCGCCGAGCTGCAGACGGTAGACGCCCTGCCCTATGCCGTTCCCGGCAACGACTGGGACCGCAGCTATGGGACGGTAACCGGCGGCATTCGCACGAAATTCGGGGGCATCGACGCCAACGTCGGCGCCAGCGCCACGGTCGGCAGGCAAGGCGGTCAGGACATCGCTACCTTCCTCACGGTTGGGGGCCGCTTCTAGCTGGAGCGGCAAGGCGCGAGGTGGCAGCGGGCCGCTCCATCTGTTAGCGGCTCCGCTATGCCCACCTCCGCCGCCATATCCGCCCGCGAGATCCTGACCGGTCTCCATGAGGTGATGGCGGCGCGGGGCTCGGTCCAGGCCAAGCTTGGCAAGGTCGTCGACCTCATCGCCGACAAGATGCAGAGCGAGGTCTGTTCGATCTACCTGCTGCGCGACACCAAGCTTGAGCTGTTCGCAACCCATGGCCTCCGCCAGGAAGCGGTCCACGTGACCAAGCTCCGAATGGGTGAAGGTCTGGTCGGCACGATCGCCGACGAAGGCCGCATCCTCAACCTTGCCGAAGCCGCCGAGCACCCGGCCTTCGCCTATCGGCCGGAGACCGGGGAGGAGAGCTTCCACAGCTTTGCCGGCGTCCCGATCGTCCGGCTCGAAAGCCCGATCGGGGTGCTCGCCGTCCAGCATGCCGAGCCGCGCTGCTACGAGGATGTCGAGATCGAGGCGCTGCAGACGGTGGCGATGGTCTTGTCCGAAATGATCGCCGCGGCGCGGCTGGTGGACGGGGCCCGGCGCGGCCGGATTCGCAGCGCCGGCCCGTTGCGCCTGTCCGGGCTCAAGCTGGTCAACGGCATGGCCCGGGGCCAGGCGGTGTTCCACGAGCCGCGCGTGATCGTCGAGCATACCGTCGCGGACGACATCGAGGCCGAGCGCGACCGCGTCTACTCGGCGTTTCGCAAGATGCGCGAGCAGATCGACAACATGACTCGCGAGGCCGAGTTCGGGATCGCCGGCGAGCATAAGGAGATCCTCGAGACCTACCGCATGTTCGCCTACGACGAGGGCTGGTCGCGGCGGATCAACGAGGCGATCGACAGCGGCCTCACCGCCGAGGCCGCGATCGAGCGCGTCCAGCAGCGGATGCGGGCGCGGATGCGCGACATTGACGATCCCCTCCTCCAGGAGCGGATGCACGACCTCGAGGACTTGTCGAACCGGCTGCTGCGCATCGTCTCCGGGCGGATGGGAACGGCGGCGCAGACCGGCCTTGCGCACGACACCATCCTCATCGCCCGCAACCTCGGTCCGGCCGAGCTGCTCGAATATGACCGGCGCCGCCTCAAGGGCGTGCTGCTTGAGGAAGGGTCGCTGACCTCGCACATGGTGATCGTCGCGCGGGCGATCGGCGTGCCGGTGATCGGCCGCCTCAACGATATCCGCCACAGCGTCGAGGAGGGCGAGGCGATCCTCGTCGACGGCGACAATGGCAGCATCATCATCCGCCCGACGCGGCCTTTGGTGTCGAGCTTCGAGCACCGGATGACGCTGAGCCATAAGCGCCGCGCCGAGTTCGCCGCGGCCAAGGCGTTGCCGGCGGTCACGATCGACGGGCTTCAGGCCAGCGTCATGGTCAATGCCGGCCTCGCCGAAGACGCGGCGTCTTTGTCGATGACGGGGGCGGACGGGATCGGCCTGTTTCGCACCGAGTTCCAGTTCCTGGTCTCGGCCACCCTGCCCGGCCGCGAGCGCCAGCAGCGCCTCTACACCAAGGTGCTCGAAGCAGCCGGTGACCGCCCGGTCGTGTTCCGCACGGTCGACATCGGCGGCGACAAGGCCCTGCCCTACCTCACCGACATCCACGACGAGTCCGAAAATCCGGCGATGGGCTGGCGCGCGCTGCGCCTGTCGCTCGAGCGCTCGGCGCTGATGCGCGCGCAGGCCCGCGCGTTGATCGAGGCGTCGGGCGGAAGGGTCCTCCGCGTCATGTTCCCGATGGTCTCCGAGCCATGGGAATATGAGGAAGCGCGCAAGCTCGTCGAAGACCAGGTCGAATGGGCCCGCAAGGCGCACCGCAAGCTGCCCAGCCGGATCGAATTTGGGGCCATGCTCGAAGTGCCGAGCCTGGCGGAAATGCTCGACCAGTTGCTGCCGCGCATCGACTTCCTCTCGATCGGTACCAACGACCTGACCCAGTTCCTGTTCGCCGCCGACCGCTCCGACCCGCGGCTCGCCCAGCGCTACGACTGGCTGAGCCCGGCCATCCTGCGCTTCCTCAAGCGGGTGCTCACCGCGGCGCGCGCGGCCGGGGTGCCGGCGCGAATCTGCGGCGAGATGGCCGGCCGCCCGCTCGAAGCGATGGCGCTGATCGGCATTGGCGCGGAGAATTTCTCGATCACGCCGGCCGGAGTCGGCCCGGTCAAGGCGATGATCCGCTCGCTCGATGCCGGGGCCGCCCGCAGCCGCCTCGACCAGCTGCTGGCCAAGCCGCCGAAGGACATGCGCAAGGCGCTGTCGGATTGGGCCCGGCGTCATGGCGTCGTGATCGGCTAGCTTGGCGGTTGACAGCGGAGCGTCAGCCTTCAAACAGGGAACTTCTTTCAGGTGGGGTTAGCGGACGATGGACGAGGAACTGGCCGAGACGGACGTTCCCTCAGTCGGCGAGCGCCTGCGCGTAGCGCGCGAAGAGAAGGGCCTGAGCCTCGAGGATATCGCGGCCCAAACGCGAATTCCGCGGCGTCACCTCGAAGCGATTGAGACAGCCGACTGGGACCGGCTGCCCGCGCCAACCTACACCATCGGCTTCGCCCGCAGTTACGCGTCGGCGGTTGGCCTCGACCGGACCGAAGTCGCCGACCAGCTGCGCGGTGAGATGGGCCGCCAGCGCTCGATGCCGACCGCGTCCGAAGTGTTCGAGCCCGCCGACCCGGCGCGGACCATGCCCAAGGGCTTGGTCATCGGCGCGATCCTCGCGGTCATCGCGCTCGTCGTTCTGATGAGCTGGCTCAACCGCCGCTCGCTCGAGCAGCCGGACGACACGGCTAACTCGGTTGCCGCGCCGGCCGAAGCACCGCAGCAGCCCGCTGCCCCGCCTCCCGCGGCGGCGACGGCGCAAGGCCCCGTCGTTCTCACCGCGACCGAAGCGGTCTGGCTGCAGGTAGCGGAAAAAGGCGGAGCGACCCTGTTTTCCGGCACGCTTCAGCCGGGCCAGACCTACACCGTGCCCGCGACGGCGACGGCGCCGATGCTCAGGACCGGCAAGCCGGAAGCGCTGAAGGCAACCGTAGGAACGGCCGCGGCCCCGGCCCTTGGCCCGCCGGCCACCACGGTCAACGTCAGCCTCCTCCCCGCCGACCTGATGCGGACAGGGCCAGCGGCGGCACCGACAGCGACAGCGCCAGCGCCTGCACCGCCGGCACGGACGTCGTCGCCCGCACCGGCGCCGCGGAGATCGGCACCGCCAGCGGCAAGCCCGCCGTCGGCGACAGCGCCCGAAACGCCGTCCGCTGCTCCGACCAATAACAGCGCCGGCTAGGATTCATCGCCGGGAAAGCCGCCGTTTGGCACAGTCGTGAACCTTCGAGGGGGTTGGGGAAGAATCAGTGACCGTATCGCGTTTGCTCGCCCTGCTAGCGGCTTCCGCCAGCATCGTCCTAATGCCCGGCGCCGCGCTTGCGCAGCGCCAGCCGGAATCGCCCGAACAGCGGATCGAACGGCTCGAGCGGCAGATCAACCAGCTCCAGCGCCAAGTCTTCCCCAAGGGCCGGCCGGCCGACACGGCGGGATTCTCGGATGAGCCCGCCGCCACCCAATCGTCCGTCGTCACGCTCGACCAGCGGCTCGATTCCCTCGAACGCCAGATGAGCGATATCCTCCGCCAGTCGGAGGAGAACGGCAATCGCGTCCGCTCGCTTGAGGCCGACCTCGCCAAGGCGCGGGCCGACCAGGACCAGCGCCTCGCGACCCTCGAACAGCGCCTGACCGATGTCGCGGCGCCGGCATCCGCCGCTGCAACCGTTGCGCCGCCGCTGGTCGTACCGCCCAAGGCGAAGCCGGTACCGGCAGCGACCGTCGTTCCCGACACGCCGGCAGGGGGCGCCGCGGCGGCCGCCACCGATCCCGGCGAGGACGCCTACAGCAACGGCTTTCATCTGTGGGAGTCGGGGCAATATGACCAGGCGATCAGCGCGCTGAAGTCCTTCACCGCCGCTTACCCCAAACATCGCCGCGTCAGCTACGCCAACAACCTCGTCGGCCGCGCCTTGCTCGACCAGGGCAAGGCGCGCGAGGCGGCTGCGGTGCTGCTCGCCAACTATCGCGCCAATTCGCGCGGCGAGCGCGCGCCCGACAGCCTCTATTACCTCGGCCAGGCGGAAATGAAGCTCGCCCAGCCGGCGCAGGCGTGCCGCGCCTACGCCGAGCTCGACGCGGTCTACGGCGCCAAGGTCCGCGCCGACCTCCGCAAGCAGGTCGACCAGGCCAAGGTCGAGGCGAAGTGCAGCTGATGTGCTAGGGGCGGCGGGTGAAGCCCGACGCCGCCCTGGTTGACCGATTCCGCGCCGATCTCGCTGCGCTGCTCGCGCCGGGCCACCGGCTTGGCCTCGCCGTTTCCGGTGGGCCGGACAGCCTCGCGCTCTTGCTGCTGGCGGCGGCGGCCAGGCCCGGCGAGGTTGAGGCAGCGACCATCGACCACGGCTTGCGGCCCGAAGCGCAGGGCGAAGCGCAGATGGTCGCCAGGCTCTGCGCGGGCCTTGGCGTCCCCCATGAAATCTGCGTGGTGGAATGGGACGAACGGCCGGCGACCGCGATCCAGGAGCGCGCCCGCGCGGCGCGCTACGGCGCGCTTGGAGCGTGGCTCGAACGGCGCGGGCTAAGCGCGCTGGCGACGGCCCATCATCTCGACGACCAGGCCGAGACTCTGGTCATGCGGCTCAATCGCGGCGCCGGAGTCCGCGGGCTGGCCGGCATGCGGCCGAGTTCCGTCATCCCCGGCGGCGACCTGCCGCTGGTGCGTCCATTGCTCGTCTGGCGGCGGGCCGAGCTGGAGGAGATTTGCGCGGCGGCGGGCGTAGAACCGGCCGTCGACCCCAGCAATGCGGACGACCGCTACGAACGGGTGCGGGTGAGGGAGGCGTTGGCGACCGCACCCTGGCTCGATCCGTCGGCACTCGCGCGCAGTGCGACCCACCTGGCCGCCGCGGACGACGCCCTTGGCTGGGTCACCGACGGCCTGGCGCTCGCCCGCATCACGGATGACCGCGACGGGCTCCGGATCGACGCCGCCGGGCTGCCGCCCGAGCTTCAGCGGCGCCTCCTGCTGGTCGCCTTCGCTCGCTTCCATGCCGCCGAGCCGCGGGGTCCGGACTTGTCGCGAGCGCTCGACGCCCTGGCGAGCGGCGGCACCACGACGTTGTCCGGCCTTCTGCTGAAGGGCGGCCCGTCATGGCGCATCGCGCCGGCGCCCCCGCGGAAAGCCGCCATCGTGTCCGACGACCTGTAACTTGATTTCTGTTAGGGGTTCCGCCCCGACTCAATTGGAGGAGCAAAAACGATGCGGTCGATGTGGATTGCAGGCGCTGTCGCCGCGAGCGCGATGGGCATTGCCAGCAGTGCCGAAGCGCAGGTTGGCGGCATGCACTGGTTCCAGGGCTGGCGCGTGATCGGCTACAAGGTCGTCAATGGCGGCAGCGACACCGATTGGGTCTATACGCCCGGCTCGCAGCGCTATCGCCAGCTCCGCATTTGCGCGTTCAACGCGCCGCTCGGAATGCGCGATGTCGACGTCTATTTCGCCAATGGCGGGCACCAGGACGTGGCGACGCGTGACATCCTCCGCCCGGGAACATGCACTAGGACGATCGCGGTCAAGGGCCATGTCGCGCGCGACATTACGCGGATCCGCCTGAAATACGGCCGGCTGGCCCGCGGCCTGCACCAGAATCCGATGGTCCGGGTTACCGCCCGCTAAGCCCCCGGTTTCCATGCGCCCACGGAATTTCGTTTCGCGGGCGCATTGGACTCGACCTGTGGATAACTTGCGTTAAACTCCCCGCAGCGACTCGCAATTCAACGCTCGCGATGGGGAGTAGCGCGTGGAATCCGACGTACGTTTCTATCGTCGACGGGCGAATGAGGAGATGGCCGCCGCGGGGCGGGCAATCACCGCAGCGGGCCGCGATCGTCGGCTCCAGCTTGCAGGCGCGTTCCTCGAGCGGTTGCGCGATCTTGAAAGCCGCTCGGCGTTCGACTGGGCCGACGAAAGGCCGATGGAGCGGGCGTAAGCCGCGTTCCGCCGTTCACCACTCCCTAAGCCGCGCATTGTTATTAGGGTAAACGCGCCTATTTTATGCGCGACGGCACCGGTGCTGCGCGAAAGACGAGCGATGGACGACAAAGACAAGAAACCTGGCAATCCCTGGGCGAAGAGCCTGCTGATCTGGGTCGGCATTCTTTTTGCGCTGGTTCTGTTCGTGCAGATGATCGACGGCGGCTCGCGCAGTGCGTCGAGCCAGACCATAACTTACTCCGATTTCGTCCAGCAGGTGGACAATAAGAACATCAAGTCGGCGACCATGACGGGCGCTGCGCAAAGCCCGGTCGTGATTGCCGGCAAGCTCGACAGCGGCGAGGATTTTCGCACCGTCGCCCCGGCCGGTTCCGACATCGGCGATCGCATGGCGAAGAACGGCGTCCAGGTGCAGGTGAAGGCGGAGGAAGGCGGCAGCATCTGGCTGATCATGCTCTACAACGCGCTGCCCTTCCTGCTCGTGCTCGGCATTACCTTCTTTGTCTTCCGCCAGATGCAGAAAAACGCCGGCTCCGGCGCGATGGGCTTCGGCAAGAGCCGCGCCCGTATGCTGACGCAAAAGGAAGGCCGGGTGACCTTCGCCGACGTCGCAGGCATCGACGAAGCCCGCGAGGAACTGCAGGAAATCGTCGAATATCTGAAGGACCCGGGCCGCTTCGCGCGCCTCGGCGGCAAGATCCCGAAGGGCGCGCTGCTGGTCGGCTCGCCGGGTACCGGCAAGACCCTGCTCGCCCGCGCGATTGCGGGTGAGGCGGGCGTCCCCTTCTTCACCATTTCCGGCTCGGACTTCGTCGAGATGTTCGTCGGCGTCGGCGCCTCCCGCGTCCGCGACATGTTCGACCAGGCCAAGAAGTCGGCGCCATGCATCGTCTTCATCGACGAAATCGACGCCGTCGGCCGCCATCGCGGCGCCGGGCTCGGCAACGGCAACGATGAGCGCGAACAGACCCTCAACCAGCTGCTGGTCGAGATGGACGGCTTCGAAGCCAATGAGGGCATCATTATCATCGCCGCCACCAACCGGCCAGACGTGCTCGACCCGGCGCTGCTGCGCCCGGGCCGCTTCGACCGCCAGGTCGTCGTGCCGCGTCCCGACATCGACGGCCGCGAGCAAATTCTCGGCGTGCACATGAAGAAGGTGCCGCTGGCGCCCGACGTCGATCCGCGCGTGATCGCCCGCGGCACGCCCGGCTTTTCCGGTGCCGACCTCGCCAACCTCGTCAACGAGGCGGCGCTGCTTGCCGCGCGCAAGGGCAAGCGCCTGGTCGCGATGCAGGAATTCGAGGAAGCCAAGGACAAGGTGCTGATGGGCACCGAGCGCCGCTCGATGGTCATGACCGAGGATGAGAAGCGCATGACCGCTTATCACGAAGCCGGTCACGCCATCGTCGCATTGCACGAGCCGGCGTCCGATCCGATCCACAAGGCGACGATCATCCCGCGCGGCCGCGCGCTCGGCATGGTCATGCGCCTGCCGGAGCGGGACAATTACAGCTACCACCGCGACAAGATGTACGCGAACCTCGCCGTCGCGATGGGCGGCCGCGTCGCCGAGGAACTGATCTTCGGCTACGACAAGGTATCGTCCGGCGCGTCGTCCGACATCAGTTACGCGACCGGCCTGGCCCGCGACATGGTCACGCGCTGGGGCATGTCCGACGCGCTCGGCCCGCTCCAATATGCGGAAGCGGATGAGGAAGTGTTCCTCGGCTATTCCGTCAATCGCCAGAAGAACATGTCGAACGAGACCGCGCAGGCGATCGATAGCGAGATCCGCCGCATCGTCGAGCAGGGCTACGACCGCGCCAAGCATCTGCTCGAGACGCAGCGCGAACAGCTCGAAACGCTAGCCAAGGGCCTGCTCGAATATGAGACGCTGTCGGGCGACGAGATCAAGATCCTGCTCGACGGCGGGTCGATCGATCGCGGCGGGTCCAAGGGCCCGTCGATCCCGGCCGCCGGCTCATCGATCCCGAAGGCCAAGCGGCCGAAGCCGGGCACGATTGGCGGCCCGGCGGCGGCTGGCGCCTGACACCATTCAACGGCGGTTCAGTCGTGAGGCCCTCCCTTGCCCCGGCAAGGGAGGGTTTCATGTATCTGCGACTTGGGCTTGGAATGATTGCGCTCGCTGGCTCAGCGGGCGCCTCGGCGATGCCGGTGTCGACGTTTCTCGCCAAGGCTTCGGCGCTGAAGGCGAAAGGTCCGTTCGCGCTCTTTTCTGGCGATCTCAAGCTGCTGACCAACCAGGTTAAGGGCGACTTCGCTCAGATTGCGGCCGAGCGCAAAACCGCTCAGGTGGCGCGCCGGCCCGCGGCCTTCTGCCCGCCGCCGGGCAAAAGCATCAGCCTCACCGACAAGGACATCATGGCGGCGATGGAGGCGGTCCGCCCTCAGGCACGCGCCTCGACCGACACCAGGGACGCGCTTCGCGCCGACATGGCGCGGCGCTTCCCCTGCCCGCGCTAGCGACCCTTCCAGCTGCTGGCAGCGAGCCGCACAACCAGCGGGGTCAGGCCGCGATACGCCGGCGCGTGATAGATGGAGCCGGTCTCCAGTTCCTTGCACAACCGGCGATGGGCTTCGCCGAGGGCATGATATGGCAGCCCCGGCAGCAAATGGTGGAGCGCGTGATAGCGCAGGCCGACCGGCGCCCACAGCGCGGGCAGCGCGCCCGGCGGCGGCACATTGACGCTGTCG
>Ga0207668_10001278_pt1 | contig 14997 bp, 12 predicted proteins | sample KBSS43metaG_FD_184323 | JGI IMG/M metagenome (GOLD analysis project Ga0207668, IMG submission 184323) | Switchgrass rhizosphere microbial communities from Kellogg Biological Station, Michigan, USA - KBS S4-3 metaG (SPAdes) (version 2) | ecosystem: Host-associated > Plants > Roots > Rhizosphere... | reverse complement strand
AGGCGAGCCGCAGCCGGCGAAGCTCAGGCGGATCCTTGAACAGGGGCGCGATCCAGGCGTCGAGGAGGTCGCCATGCTGACCGAAGCGATGCTCGCCGCCGCCGGCGTCGCGCGCTTCCTCGATCAGCGGATCGAGCCGGCGAGCGGCCGGCTTCAGCTTGGAATAGAGGATGCCTTCGCGGATACCGTAGGTCGAAACCACGAGCTGCGATGGTTCGAGTTCCTCGACCAGCAGCTGCAACATCATCGCCGCAACCGGCGACGTCGCCATGCGCGACGGCGCGGCGGCGCCCGACAGGCGCGGATCGAGCACCCGGATGAGTTTTCGCAGTTCGCGCGCGCGGCCCGGCTTCATCCGGTACTGGTGGGTGATCGGCAGCGGGAAGTTGGTCGCGAACATGTCGATGCGAGCCAGCGCCCGCCACGATCCGCCAACCATGTAGAAGGGGCGCCCGCGGCCGGCCTCGCGCAGTTTCGATTTCTTGAGCGCGGCCTTCAGGATTTTCCGCGCGCGGCGTTCGCCATCCGGCGTCGGGTCGAGCCGGAGCACGCCGAGCGGAAGCGAAATCCCGCCTTTGCATTTCCCGCCACCGACCTCGGCCAATTCGAGGCTGCCGCCGCCAAGGTCGCCGACGATCCCCGCGGCCTCGGGGATGCCCGACAGGACGCCTTCGCCAGCGAGGAAGGCTTCCCGCTCGCTGCTCAACACCTCGCAATCGAAGCCGATATCGCGGAGGTCGCGAACGAATTCGTCGCCATCCGCCGCATCGCGGATCGCGGCGGTGGCGACGACGTGCGTCCGCTTCACCTTCATATAGTCGACGAGCAGCCGGAACCGGCTCAGCGCGGCGAGCGCCTTGACCAGTGGCTTGGTCGGCAGCGGACCGGTCGGGTCGTCGCCCGAGCCGAGACCGGCCAGCACCTTTTCATTGAAGATCGGAGTCGGCACCCGCGGCGGTCCCGAATAGACGACGAGCCGTACCGAGTTCGACCCGATGTCGATGATGGCGACAGGTTCTGCGGTTTTCAGTCCTAACGTCCCCGCTGGAAGCGCAATTTCGGTACCTTGCGCCCCTTCTTTAGGGCCTGGCCGCGACCCGACAAGCTCGGGTTGGACATGAAGTACCCGTGCAGGTTGAACTCCAGCCCCGCCTTGGGCTGGACGCGGCTGTAGGTCCCGTCGGGATTGAGCCGCCAACTTTGCTCATTGTCGATGAGGTTGGCGACCATGACCTGGTCGAGCAACTGGGCATGCACCGTCGGATTCTCGATCGGCAGCATATATTCGATGCGGCGGTCGAAGTTGCGCGGCATCCAGTCGGCGGAGCTGATGTAGACCTTGGCGGCGGCGTGCGGCAGCGCGTGGCCGTTAGCGAAGCACCACAGCCGGGAATGTTCGAGGAAGCGGCCGACGATCGACTTGACGTAAATGTTCTCGCTGAGGCCGGGGACGCCCGGACGCAGGCAACAGATGCCTCGGATGACGAGGTCGGTCGAAACCCCGGCAGCGCTCGCTTCGTACAGCTTGTCGATGATGATCGGGTCGACCAGCGAATTCATCTTCGCCCAAATCCCGGCTGGCTTGCCCGCCTTGGCGTTGGCGATTTCGGCATCGACCAGCTTGATCAGCTCGGACCGCAGGTTCGCCGGCGAAATGACGAGCTGCTTGAGATTGCGCGGTTCGAGGTAGCCGGTGATGTAGTTGAATAGCTTGGCGGCGTCGCGCCCGGTGACCGGGTTGGCGGTGAAGTAGCTAAGGTCGGTGTAAATCTTGGCCGTGACCGGATGATAGTTGCCGGTGCCGAAGTGGCAGTAAGTGCGATATCCCTTTTCCTCGCGGCGGATGACCATCGAGACCTTGGCGTGCGTCTTCCACTCGATGAAGCCGTAGACGACCTGGACTCCGGCGCGCTCGAGCGCGTTAGCCCAGGCGAGGTTCTGCTCCTCGTCGAACCGGGCCTTGAGTTCGATAACCGCGGTCACCGACTTGCCGGCTTCGGCAGCATCGATCAGCGCCTTGATAATCGCCGACTGCTTGCCGGCGCGATAGAGCGTCTGCTTGATCGCAATAACGTCGGGGTCGGCGGCCGCCTGCTGGATGAACTCCACCACCACTTCGAAACTTTCGTAGGGGTGGTGGACGAGCAGGTCCTTCTCGCGGATCGCGGCGAAGCAATCGCCGCCGTGCTCGCGGATGCGCTCGGGGAAGCGGGCGTTGAACGGCACGAACTTGAGGTCGGCCCGGTCTTCGTCGACCAATTGCGAGAGGTCGGTCATGCCGAGGAAGCCGCGGCTCTCCGACGTGATCGCCTGGTGCGCGTCGAGCCCATCCTGAATTTCGCCAATGAGGCTCTCATCCATGTCGGGCTCGAGCTCGAGGCGGACGACGCGCCCGCGCCGCCGCCGCTTGATCGCGGTGCGGAAGAAGCGGACGAGGTCCTCGGCCTCCTCCTCGACCTCGATGTCGCTGTCGCGGATGATCCGGAAAGCGCCACCGCGCAGAACGTTATATTTCGGGAACAGGTAATCGGTCCGCCGCCGGATCAAATTCTCGAGTGCGATGTAGCGGCCGTTCGTTCCGGGGATGCGGATGAAGCGGGGCAGGGTCGACGGGGCCATGACCAGTTCACGGACGCTTGCCTTCCCCTTCTTGAGCTCGAAGATCAGGCTCAATCCCTTGTTGGGGATGAACGGGAAGGGGTGCGCGGGGTCGATCGCCTGCGGCGTCAGCACGGGGAAGATCTGTTCGCGAAAGTGCTGGTCGAGCCAGGCCTCGGCCTCGGGGTCGAGCGGTTCGTCGGCGAGCACCTGCATCGCGGACGCTCCAAGTTCCCCCTGGAGCGTCGCCCATACTTCGTGCTGGCTGGTGACCAGCCGGTCAGCCTCGGCAATGATCGCTGCGAGTTGTTGCGCGACCGTCAGGCCATCGTCGGACAATTCTTCAACGCCCAGAGTCTGATGGGCCTTGAGGCCCGCGACCCGGACCATGAAGAATTCGTCGAGATTGTTGGCCGAGATCGACAGGAAGCGGACGCGCTCAAGCAGCGGGTGGCTGGGATTGCAGGCTTCCTCCAGCACCCGGCGGTTGAAGGCCAGCCAGCTAAGCTCGCGGTTGAAATAGCGCGGCTCCGGCGGACTCACCTCCGCGGATCCGACCGGCTCGGCAAGCACCTCCGCCGGCGCGCTTGGGGTCGGGCGATCCATCACCTCTTCGGAAAGAGCGGGCTGCGGGGCTGGCGGGTCGGCATCCATGTCGCCAAACTGAAACAGAGGCGTATTACAGTCCTGTGACACAAAAGGGTATGGATGCCCGGTTGCGCGAAAAATGAGAGGGACGGCGGATGGCGAAGGACAAGAAAAAAGAGAAAAAGGTCAAGAAGACCCAGAAGTCCGGCGCTGCTGCCAAGCCGGCCAAGACGGCGGCCAAGAAAATCAAGCAGTGGGCGGACAATCCGTTGGTCGCGGACATCGTTGCCGCCGCGCTCGTCGCCAGCGCCGCCGCGCTCAAGGACTCGCGCAAGGCGCAGCTCCTTGCGGCCGAGGCCGGGGACGAGATCGAGAAGCTGAGCAAGAAGGGCGCCGAGCGCGGCAACGCCTTGTGGCAAATGGCGCTGGAGATCGGCCGCCGCAGCCTTCAGGAATTGTCCGAGACGAGCAAGAAGTCGCGGCGCAAGTAGCGCCTAGTCGACCGCGTAATCGTCGCCGTAGAATTTTGCCGTGCTGTGCGTGTGGAAGGCGATGGCCTTGACCGGCTCATAGTTGGGCTCGCCGAGGCCGGGCAGGACTTCGAGTAGCTCGTCCTCCCACACGTAGACTGCCATCGGGAAGGACACGCGCGGACTGGAGCGGTGCGAACCGTCGCTCGGCTTGCCGACCCGATGCGTGGTCGACGGCAGCCGGTCGTTGGTGATGCGCTGCATGTAATCGCCGGTGTTGATGATGATTGAGCCCGGGGGCGCCTTCAGCCGCACCCACTTGCCCGAACGGTGATTCCACACCTGCAGTCCGTCGACCTTCGAGGCGGGCAGGATGGTGAACAGGTCGACGTCCTCGTGACCGAGCAGGCGCCCGGCGCCCGAGTCGTCCTGCGCCGCGGTCATCGGCGGATAGTAATTGAGGCGGAGGCCGAAGTTGGTGCGGGTCAGCTTCGCGTCGAGCAGGTGCGGGTCGACTCCCAGCCCTTGAAGCATCGCCTGCGCGAGCGGTTGGAACAGCGCCTCATGTGCCAGTACGAGCGCGCGGAAGCGCGGTTCGTCGTGGTGGCGCGGCCAGAATTTCGTGACGTCGAACGGGGTGTCGCGATCCTGCGGAATGTCGAACGCGCGGCGGCACCACACCCAGCCCTCGACCAAGTCGGGATGGATGTCGCTGGTTTCCTCGATCGGGAAATAGCCCTGGTTGACCGAGCCGTGACGCTGCGCGCGGAAGCGCATCTTCTCCGCCAGCGTCAGCGTCTCGAAGACGTCGAGCGTGGCGTCGTGCATCGCATCATAGAGGGCGGGGTCGACGCCGTGCCCGGTCAGCACCGCGAAGCCGATTTCCTCCAGTGCACCGGCGAACTCCGCCGCGAACGTAGCCTTGTCGGCCTCGTCACCGTTCAGGAACGGCGCGAAGTCGAGGACCGCTATCTCATAATCCTCGTCGAATTTGTCAGCCGCGCTTTCGGCGAGGCGATAGGTGTGCGCCTTTTCGACCTGGTCGTATTTGCGGAAATCCTGATTGAGCGCGTCGATGTCGGCCATGCGCCCCCGTTTAGCTGGTGGCGGGTGCGGCGTCTCGGTCAAATCATCCGGACGCCAAGTCATTCCGTCGTGTGCGGTCACGCGTTAAGCGGTGCCCATGACCGACCGCCTCTACCTCGACGATCTCTACGTCGGGCAGCGCTTTGAAAGCGCGCCGCACGCGCTCGACGCCGCGCAGATCAAAGCGTTCGCGGCCGAGTTCGATCCGCAGCCCTTCCACCTCGACGAGGACGCCGCGAAGGACTCGATCTTCAGAGGCCTCGCCGCGAGCGGCTGGCATACGGCGGCGCTGACCATGCGGATGCTGGTCGAGGCAATGCCGCTGGCCGACGGATTGGTCGGGGCTGAGCTGCAGCTCGCCTGGCCCAAGCCGACGCGACCGGGCATGACGCTGCAGGTGTTCAGCGAGATCGTCGACATCAAGCCGTCACGCTCCAAGCCCGACATGGCGATCGTCACCGCCCGCAACGAGACCCGCGACCAGGACGGCGAGGTGCTGCAGGTGTTCAGCGTCAAGATGCCGGTGTTCAACCGGGTGCGGAGTTAGCTACCGCGGCTTGACGAACTTCAGCGCATATTGATCGGTGTGGCCCTGGATCTTCTTGTCGAAGATCGACAGCGTGTGGTCGTCCCCGGCGCGGCGCAGGAACTTGCCTTCCGCAGCCAGCTTGAACCCGACCGAGGTCACCTCCTTCACCACCACGTCGCGGTTGATGCGGTGCATCTTGGCGATCTGCTCGTCGGTCATGCCGGCCGGGCCCTGGTGGTCGAGGATGAAGAAGGTGCCGCCCGGCTTCAGCGCCTTGTAGACCGCGCGGTCGAAGGCGACCGTGTCGACCTTACCGTACTCGGCGATCTTGAGGTCGTGGTAGTTTTGCGTGACCCAGGCGAGGTCGAGCGGCTTGGGGAAGGTGACCGTCCCGAACGGCTGCGCGTCCATCGTCACGTTGGTGCATTTCGGGCATTCCTTGAACAGCTCCTGGTTGGCCTTGACCGCACCCTTCCAGCCCTGATTTTCGAGGCCGTACACGTGGCCCGTCGGCCCCACGACGCCGCTGATCATGCGCGTGAAATAGCCGCCGCCGGGATAGAATTCGCCGACCGTCATGCCCGGCTTCACGCCGGAGAAGGCGAGGGTCTCGGCGGGCTTGCGCAGCGGGTCGGCGGCACGCCCCTCCGCCGGCCGCGCCGGATCGGCAACCGTCGCGGCAATCACATCGGCGAGCTTGGGTGACGCCGCGGTTAGCGGCGCGGTGATGGCGGCGGCGAGAAGCAGTGTAGCGAAAGCACGCATATTGCCCTCCGTGCGTGACGAACAGGAATGGCGCTAGGCGCGGCCATCGGCTGGGCCAATGCCGTTTCGACCGATGACCGTGCTGCAACTGCCGACCGTCAATATTGGCCGAACCGGCCCTTCACGCTGTCGAGCAGTTTTGCGGTGTCGTAGCCGACGCCGTCCTTGAACACCGTCTCGACCTTTTCGATGTCGGCGATGGTGGCCGCCGGGTTGCCGCGGACGAGGATCAGGTCCGCATTCTTGCCCGGCGCGATGGAGCCGATGCGGTCGGCGAGGCCGAGATAGGTCGCGCCGTTGAGCGTCGCGATGTGGATCGCTTCGACCGGTGAAAAGCCGGCCTCGACCAAGAGTTCAACCTCGCGCTGGTCGGCGAAGCCCGGGATCGTGCCGCCATTGCCGGTCGGGTCGGGGCCCGCAATCAGCAGCCCACCGGCCGTCACGAACTGTCGTTCGAGGCCGAGGTCGTTCTTGTACGCCTGGGTGAATTCGATCGCCCGCTGCGTCCCGGCGCGGCTTGCGGTCAGATTGCGCGAATAGAGGTAGGCTTCCTTGGCTTGCGGGGTCAGCACCGCCATCTGCCGCGCCTGCAGGGGCGCGTGGAGCGGCACGCTCTGTTCGAATACCGGCAGCGTCGAGGTGATCGCGACCTTGTGGTCGACCAGCAGCTTGATCAGCGCGGTTGCTTCGGGGCTGCCGGGAGCCATCTTGAGTAGGGTGGGTGTGCCGGTGCCATCCGAGCATTTGTCGGGTTGCTTGCCGGGGTCGAGCTGGGTGTTGACGAAGAAGCCATGCTCGAGATCGTCGATGCCGAGCGCGATCGCTTCCGGATAGGTGACCGAGCAGAGGTGGCCGGTGACCTTCAGCCCGTGCCGGTGCGCTTCCTTGATCGCCGCGCCAAGCTCTGCGCGCGAGATGTTCATATAGGCCTTGAAGCTGTTGACCCCCTGATCGGCCCAGAAAGCGACTTCCTTGCGCGCGTCGTCCGGCGAACTGATCACATGGTTCTGGATGAAGAAGGCGCCGGCGCCCTCGAGATAGGGCCCGGTCACGTCGAGATGCGGCCCGATCAGCCGTCCGGCGTCGATCTCTCGCTTCAGGGCAAGGTCGGTGTAGGGCTCGACGCTGCCGGTCGTGCGCATCGTCGTGACGCCGTTGGCGAGATAGAGCCGCGGCGCGCTGAAGGTCATTTGCGGGATGATGATCGGCTGTTCGAAATGGCCCGAGGCGTCGAGGTTCGGGCGCTGCAGGTAGAATAAGTGATTGTGCATCCCGACGAGGCCGGGGAGGACGGTCATGCCGCTGCCCTCGATGGTACGGTAGCCGGCGGGGACAGGGGCGCTGGCGGGCTGGACGGCGGCGATTTTGGCGCCGTCGATCAGGAGGGTCTGGTCCTCAGCCGGCGCGGCGCCGGTGCCGTCGATGATGCGGACGTGGGTGAGGGCAGTGCGGCCCGCGGGGACTGAGATATATTGCTGGAAATCGGCGGCGATCGGCGCGGGTGGGGCAAGGACGGGGGCGGCGCCTGCGCTTGAACCGACCAGCAATGCCACAGCGAGCAATATTTGTTTCATGTGCCCCTCCTGGCCGACTGCATAGGCCAGCCCTTGCAATCGTGAAACTGGACTCCCAACTGTGTTATCTGTATAAGACACAACAGCAAGGAGTCCGGACGATGTTCGAGAACCCAGTCGCCAAGCGCACCGCGATTGCCGCCGCCATCGGCGCCGCCGTCGCCATCCCGCTGCCGTTCATCGGGCCGATCCTCGGTGCCATCGTCGGCGGTGGCATCGGCTATTTTACGTCGCCGCAAAAATAGCGCGGCTCAGGCCGGGCGCGCGTCCTTCATGGCCGTCGCCAGCGCCTGCGACAGGGTCGCCAGGCGATAAGGTTTCAAAATTACGGTCCGGCCGCCACTGCCCGCTTCGGCAATTTCCTGGCTGTAGCCCGTGGCCAGCACAACCGGCAGGGTCGGGCGTTCCACCGCCACGGCGTCCGCGAATTTCAGCCCGCCCATTCCCGGCATGACGACATCGCTGAGCACGACGTCGAAGGTTTGCTTGCGGACCAGGTCGAGCGCTTCCTCGCCGGAGCTGGCGCGCGTGACGCGGTGCCCGAGTTCGGACAGCATGGCCTCGGCGAATGCGCCGACGTCTTCATTATCCTCGACAACGAGAATGTCCGCGACCGGCTGCTCGGCGAGCTCGACCGCCGCATCTCTGGGCGTGGTCTCGCCGGTCGCCTCGACGCACGGCAGGATGAGCGTCAAGGCCGTGCCCTTGCCGGGTTGGCTTTCGACCTTCACGTCGCCACCCGATTGCGTGGCGAAACCATAGACCTGGCTGAGGCCGAGGCCGGTACCCTGGCCCGTGCCCTTGGTGGTGAAGAACGGCTCGAAAATCCGGTCGATGGTTGCCGGATCCATGCCTTCCCCCGTGTCGGCGATTTCGATTGCGACCCTTGGTTGTCCATCGCTCTCGGCGAAGTTCTTTGTGGCGATGGTCAGCGTCCCGCCGTCAGGCATGGCATCGCGCGCATTCGAAGCGATGTTGAGGATTGCCGATTGCAGCTGCGCGCGGTCGACCTCGACCCGGCAGGGCGCGGTGAGGTCGGTGACAACCTTGATCCGCTCACCCATCGTCCGGTCGAGGAGGTCGTCCATCTGGCTGATCAGGTCATTCAGGTCGAGCCATTCCGGGGTCAGCGGCTGGCGACGGGCGAAGGCGAGCAGTTGCGAGGTCAGCGAAGCCGCGTTGGTCGACGACTGGACGATCGCCTGGGCGAAACGAATCCGCTTCGCGTCGGTGATGTCCTTGCGGCACAGCATGTCCGCGGCGCCCTGGATGACGGTCAGCTGATTGTTGAAATCGTGGGCGATCCCGCCGGTCAGCTGCCCGAGGGCCTGCATCTTCTGGCTCTGGCGAAGCTGGTCCTCCGCCTGCGTCCGCTGCGCCACCTGCTCCTCTAGAAGCTCATTGGCCTGGGCCAGCGCTTCGGCGCGTTTTCCCAATTCCCGATTGGCATTGCGCAGCGCGCGTTGGGCGAATCCAAGACCGATCACGATGAGCGCGGCGGCGGCGATCAACGCCGTCAGCGTGCCGTAGCGGCTGACCCTTCGCCACAGCGGCTGGCGGTCGAGCTGGATGTAGGCCGTGCCGATCCGCTGACCGCGCATCTCGACCGGGGCCGACGCGCGAATAACCAGCGGATTGGGCGAAGCGATGGCTTGCTCGACCGCCGGCACCGTCTCCCCGAACCGGTCGTAGCCGGTGATAAGATGGCCCTGGCGATCGTAGACCGCGGCGGTGCGAATGGAGCCGATGACGTGGAGCGGGTTGACGGCTTCCTGTGCGGCGGCCGGATCGTTGAAATCGACGGCCGCCCCGACCGACACTGCCAGCAGCTGCGCCTGCGACTGCGCGAAGTCCACGCGCGCGTCGCGATAGCCATTGTCGGTCTGCATGATGACGGCGATGCCGAACAGCACGATCAACATCGCAGCCCCGAAGATCGCGACGGGCGCCGAGCGCCAACTTCCTCTCTGCAGGTCGTTCACTGCTTCACCCCGATGGCCAGTGCGAGCAGCCGCGAGCTGATGCCGAGCCCGTGGCGTGCCGCCGATGATTGATCGATGAAGAACCGGACGCGGCCTCCGACGACCGCGAAATGGACGATGCCGCGTTGCGCGCCGATGCTGGCGTCGGTCACCGTCAGCACGGGCCGGCGGCCGAGCGCGGCAATGAGTTGGCCCACCGGCTGCACCTTGCTGCCCTGGATGAAGGCGATCTGGCAGCTGTCGCTGCCCACGGCCGAGTCCAGCCGCCGGACGACAATCCGCTGACCATCGACGACCTGCGAGCGGGCAGCGTCGTCGAGCGCGGCGCCGAAGGGATCGCTGCCGATCACGCATAACACAAAAGGATCACCGGCCTTTGGCATCGCCGCCGGCGGCCAGGTCACGTAGCGGGCAAAGCGGGGCAGGAAGGCGGCCTTGACAGCGGTATCCGTTGGCGCGGCAGTGGCCGGCGCGCCGAGCATCATGGCGGCCGTGGCCGCGGTAATTCGCGCCAACACGCGCCACGGCCCGATCATCAGGGACGCCACTCCACGCCCACCAGGACCTTGCGCGAGATTGCGTCGCCGCCGGAATATTCGACGTGGCGGCGGTGAAGCAGATTGGCCCCCGACAATGACAAGGTCAGATGGTCGGAAACGCCCCAGGCGAACCGCCCGCCGAGCTCGGCGTAGGCCGGGATGCCGGCTTCCTTGAGCTTCCCGATCGCCCGGAAATCGACGTCGAGCATCAGCGCTTTCCCGAGGTCCATGCTCGAGCGCAGGGTGAATTGGTGCCCGGGATCGACGCCGTTTTGCGTGGTCCCGATGAACGGCGCGGTGGCGGCGTCCTTGAACCGGAATTTCTCTTTCAACAGCATCGCGCCGCCCGACAGCGTCCACCAGTCGAGCGGCTTGAAGCTGGCCCAGGCCTCGACCCCGTAGCTGTGGCCCGCCAGCTGGTTGCCCCAAATCAGGTTTAGCCCCGGCCCGGGCAAAAGCTCGACCGAGCGGAGGTCGTCATAATGGTGGTAGAAACCGGTCGCCGAGAACGACAGGCTGGGCAGCGGCTGAACGCGCAGGCCGAGTTCGTAGGCCGTCAGCTTCTCGGTGCGGAAGTTGCGGTTGCCGCTGAGCGTCACGCCGGGGACGCTTTCGCGCACATCCTCGTCGAATGGCGTCGGCGACCGTACAGCGTGGCTGACCGCCGCCCACAGCAAGGTCGTCTTGGCCGGCGTGAACGCGACCCGGACATCGGGGAGCAGGCTGAACCCGACGTAGGGATCGTGCTCGGCCTTGACGCCCGCCGTGACACTCAAGGCCTTGGACAGCTCGACCGTGTCCTGCACGAACAGGTTTGCGAGGAACAGATTGCGGCTGCCCGGCTGAAAGAAGAAGCTCGGCGAGCCGTTGATCTGGTAGCTGGCGACGCGCGCCCCGCCTCCCCAGACGAGTTGATGACGGCGGCCAAGACGGAAGCTGTGCTGCAGGTCGATGTCATAGGTGTCGACGTGGAACGATCCGCTCGACCCGGTCTCGCCGCGGTGGATGCGGTCGTAAAAGGCCTGCGCCTGCAGATGCTCATCGCCGCTGATGTCGCGGTTCCAGCGCAGAACGAGGTTGCGGCCGGATATTCGCTCGGAGGAATCGCCCGGCAGGTTCTCGCGCCCGCCAAAGATATCGCCCTGAAGCGTCACCGCGTCGCGGGCTGATGGCGTCCAATCGAGCCGGAAGCCGCCGCCAAGCCGGCGCCAGCTATCCTCGGCGCTGCCATCGCCCGCGATGTGTGCGGCATCCTGGTGCAGGGCCCTGGCGTAGACGCGGTAGCTGAGCTTGTCGTTGAGCGATCCGGCGACGCGGATGCCCGCCGCCTGTTGGGTCGATCCACCGCGGACATCGGCATAAACGCCCGGGGCCGATCCGGCGTCGCGGGTGATGATGTTGATGACGCCGTTGACGGCGTTGGCGCCCCACAATGTTGCGCCCGGCCCGCTGATCACCTCGATGCGCTCGATGTCGTCGGGCAGCACGTCGGGGAGATCCCAGTACACGCCGGAGAAAAGCGGAGTGTAGACCGTCCGCCCATCGACCAGCACCAGCAGCTTGTTGGAAAAGCTCTGCGCGAAGGGCAGTCCGTTGAGGCCCCGCGCGGTGATGATCCAGTTGGACGGGCTTGCCTGGTAAACCTGGAGGTTCGGCGCCAAGCGAAGAATTTCGGGAATGGTCACCGCCCCCGACCGGACAATCATGTCATGATCGATGACATAGAGCGCGGTCGGTGCGGCGCTTAAAGGCTCCTCGCGCTTGGAGGCGGAGCGCACCTTGATCTGGGACAGTTCCTCGATGCTAAGGCCGGCCAGGTCGTCCGGGGCTTGGGCCGCAGCCGCAGCATCAACAGTGGTGGCAACCGCCACGGCGGGCGACGCTGACAACAGAACCAGGCCACACGCGCCTGTCACAAGGCTTGACCGCATAAGCGTACCCACTCCGACTCTCCGCCCCCGGCCGGTAGTCACCCACGCCTAATGCGGATGCCTCTTCTGAAAAGTTAACCGATCGGGGTGCGAACGCGGGCGCGGCGACTTGGTTTCAGCAGCGTGACGATCGTCCCAATACTGTTGCCCGTAAGCCATTGGCTCACAGGTGCTCGGCGAATTCCTGCAGGAGGCGCCGGTAGAGGTCGCGCTTGAACGGGACGATCAACTCAGGGAGCTGTTCGGGAGGAATCCACTTCCATTCGCGGAATTCGGGATGCTTGGTCGCAATGTTGACGTCGGCGTTTGTCCCGAGGAATCGGCACAGGAACCAATCCTGGTCCTGGCCCTTCCACTTGCCGCCCCACAATTTGGGTTGGAGGTCGGAGGGCAGGTCATACTTCAACCGCTCGGGCGTGGCGGTGATCTTCTCGACCAGGTGCGGCGCGATGCCGGTTTCCTCCTCAAGCTCGCGCAGTGCGGTCGCCCACGGTTTCTCGCCCTTGTCGATCCCGCCCTGCGGCATCTGCCACGCTTCGTCGGTGTTATCGATGCGCGCGCCGACGAACGCCTTGCCCTCGCGATTGAGGAGCATCACACCGACGCCGCGGCGGTAACCGTCTTTTCCCGTGGCCATGATCCGTAATCGCTGGCCAAAAGCGGCGGTGCAATGCCGAAGTTGGCGCTTGTTGCCGGATTGCGTGGCGCGAACAGCGGTGACAGGCTTGGTGCATGATCACGCTGCTTCTCGCCGCTGCCAATGTCATGGTCGCGCCCGTTCCCCCCGGCGCGACCTTCGGCAACTGGACCGTCGCCTGCGACAACGGGCGGCACTGCGAAGCGATCGGCTTGCCCAGCGCCGACGGGACGGAAACCGAGTGGGTGCTTTACATGTCGCGCGCCGCCGGCGGTGCTGACTCACCGAAAATTACGCTGACGCCGGGGTTCGAGTCATCGGCCAGCGGCGTCGTGCACCTGCGGATCGACGGCAAGGACACCGCCTTTCGCTTCGATGAGAATGGCGAGCCCGTTGGCAATACCGCCGGACTGCTGACGGCAGTCGCCGGCGGCCGCAAGGTAGAGGTCGTCGATCTCGCCAACAGGAGGGTGGGGGTTGTGCCGGTGGCCGGTGCCAGCGCCGCGCTGCGTTGGGTGGACGACCGCCAGAAGCGCGTTGGCACCGTCACCGCGATCGTCGCCAAGGGTTCGGCTACACTAGTGCCGCCACCACCGGCGTTGCCGCGCACCGCACAACCGCCCGCGTCGAAAGCGCCGGCACGCAAGTTGCGCCCGGCGGACGTCAAAGCGATCAAGGCGCTGGGCACGGACTATTGCGACGACGATGTGAAGGAGGTTGAAACTCACCGCCTGGATGCAAAGCACAGCGTCGGCATCGTCGGGTGCATGATGGGTGCGTACCAGGGTGCTTCGCTGGTGGTGGTCATAGACGAGGCTGGGCGCTGGGCTCCCGCGTCGATCGAACAACCACGCCAGCCCGACCGCCACGCCGATGCAGTCGATCTCTACCTGCTCACCGAAGCCGAGTACGATCCGGCGAGCCGGCTGCTGTCGATGCACGCCAAGGGCCGCGGGCTGGCCGATTGCGGGGAGTCAGCCACTTGGGCGTGGGACGGCAAGATGTTCCGCCTCGCCTCGTTCCAGGCGCTCGATGCCTGCCTTGGCGCACCCCCGGGAACCTGGTTGTCGCGCTGGCAGACGGCCAACGATCCGCTGAAGGACGAATGACGGTGGCGCAAGGGCGCGCGCAGTCCTAAAGTAGCGGTTCGAAACTCGCGCGTATTTGAAGGACTCGTCTCTCGTGGCCACAGCCACCCACTTCCTCACCGGCAAGGAAGCGACCGCTCATCCGCCGTCGGAAGCCGTAGTCGTCCGCTTCGCCGGCGACAGCGGCGACGGCATGCAGCTGACCGGCGGGCAGTTCACGCTCAGCACGGCGCTGGCCGGCAACGACCTCGCGACCTTCCCCGACTTCCCGGCCGAAATCCGGGCGCCGCAGGGCACGACCTTTGGCGTCAGCGCCTTCCAGATCAATTTCGGCTCGGCGGCGATCGAGACCGCGGGCGACCAGCCCGATGTGCTGATCGCAATGAATCCGGCGGCGCTCAAGGTGAACGTCAACGAGGTGCGCGAGGGCGGGCTGATCATCGCCGACGAAGGCGAATTTTCGGCGCGCAACCTCGCCAAGGCCGGCTACGAGCAGAGCCCGCTCGAGGATGGCAGCCTCGCCAAATGGCAGGTCGTCCACTTCAACATCTCGCAGCTGACGCTCGACGCCGTGAAGCCGTTCGGCCTCGGCAACAAGGAAGCCTTGCGCTGCAAGAACATGTGGACGCTCGGCCTCGCACTGTGGATGTTCGACCGCGACCGCCAGCCGATCGTCGACTGGCTCAAGGCCAAGTTCGCGAAGGCGCCCGAACTCGCGGAAGCCAATATTGCCGCGCTCAATGCCGGTCACGCCTATGGCGAGACGGTCGAAATGGGCGCGCCGTTCAAGCAGCATCATATCGCGCCGGCGCCCGCCGAGCCCGGCCTCTATCGGACCGTCACCGGCGCCGAAGCGCTGGCGCTGGGCCTGGTCGCTGGCTGCCAGTTGGCGGGCGTGAACATGTTCTTTGGCGGATACCCGATCACCCCGGCGTCCGCGCTTCTGCACCACCTGTCGCGGCTCAAGGAATATGGCATCACCACCTTCCAGGCCGAGGACGAGATCGCCGCGATCTGCTCGGCGATCGGTGCCAGCTACGCCGGCCAGCTGGGCATCACCTCCTCGTCCGGCCCGGGCATCGCGCTCAAGACCGAGGCAATGGGCCTTGCGATCATGACCGAACTGCCGCTGGTGATCGTCAATTCGCAGCGCGGGGGCCCATCGACTGGCCTTCCGACCAAGACCGAACAGTCCGACCTCTATCAGGCG
>Ga0207668_10001275_pt1 | contig 15019 bp, 14 predicted proteins | sample KBSS43metaG_FD_184323 | JGI IMG/M metagenome (GOLD analysis project Ga0207668, IMG submission 184323) | Switchgrass rhizosphere microbial communities from Kellogg Biological Station, Michigan, USA - KBS S4-3 metaG (SPAdes) (version 2) | ecosystem: Host-associated > Plants > Roots > Rhizosphere... | reverse complement strand
GGCAGATGCAGACCACCGTCGAGGCTGCGGCACCCGGATCGCGATGGAGCGGGACGGCGGCCAGCGCCTACGGGACGGCCAACACCGAACACGGCAAGGTGTTCGGACAGTTGGCGGGGCTCGATCAACGGCTGGCCGCGCAAGTCACCCAGTCGGCGAACATCGTCTCGACCGGTCGGCAGAACCTCGACGCGGTGCGTCAATGGGTGGTCGACGCGGCGGCGTCGGTGCCACCAGGCAAGAATCGCGAGACGCAACTGATGCCGATCGTCCAGAAGGGCCTCGGGCAGCTGCAGGAGGTCGTCACCACGTCCAACGGCCAACTCAACACCGTCGCCGGTGAGGTCAAGAAGATCGGCGGCGAATACCAGGCGCTCGAAAATCAGCGCTTCGGTGGGTCGAAAGGTGGCTCCAAGGAAGGCATGCAAGGCATCGTCGGCATCAAGGACGGTCCCTTATTCGATCAGGCCCCTACGACGGAAACCGGCCAGACGGGCCCTGGGCTGTCGCTCCCTCCGGGCGACCCGTTCATCGGCAATACGAACTTCGGGCAGTGGCACACGGTCTCAACAAGCCCTACCGGACCCTGGCCGCCGCTGAGCACTGGCTTCCACGCCTACCCGGAGGACACCCCCCTCAAAGTGGGTCCGACGACCGGAATGTACGTCCCAGGCCAGACGTGGATCTCCGACGAGGACGCCCCCATCGTTCAGTACAAGGAGGGCTACCGCTTCCGTATCGCAGGTGTCGAGGACACCCCGTACACCCGCGTCGTGTACGAGAACGGGCAATACCAAGTGCAGCAGTGGCAGTCCAATGTCTATGAGTACCAGCGCAATACGTCGACGGTACCCGGCGGCGACTTCGGCGGGCTCCCGCCAATTCAGAACATTGACCACACTTGGGAGCGAATCACGTTGCCCGAGATCGCCACTCTGTCGGCGAACAACCCGACCACCACGTACTACCTGCCCAACGGTTGCGGCGGGACTGTCGACTTCAACGGCGGAGTGGTCGAGAACTACGACCTTCCCGAGCCGCCGATCATCGTTCGGCCACGATGATGGCACGTCGTTGGTGGCTAGTTGGAGTAGGTGTCGTGGTGGTGATCGTCGCAACCGTGCTGTTCGTCTGGGTGCTTTCCCAAAAGGAGGGCTCGGACTGCGCGTCCGTGCGCGAATTGGTTGACTTCAACCGCGTCCACGATGAAGCGGTCACCGCGCAGTCCGAGAAGAACGAACCGGTCGAGCTCCCGCTGTCCGACTATCAGGACTGGGCATCCCATGTTCGCGAATACGCCGCCGACATCAGCGACCCCCAACTCGCCCCGCACGCGCGCAAGGTGTCCGATCTTGCCGAGCAAACGGTGGAAATCGTCAAGCGGGCGCGAGCAGACAACACCTCGCCGACCGCACCCGGACCCCCTGCCTGGGTGCAGGACTACGCGAAGATGAACGTCGAATTTGAACGTGAAATGAGCGCCCTTGAGCAGGCGTGTCACACCTGATCGATCGACTCGTCGCGTGCGACCGACGGCTGGCCTGCAGCCAACCCATGAGTCGGCGCGGGCCAGCAACTAGTGTCACCGACGCCGGTTGGTCGGACTTAGGATCGATGCACAACCAGTTTCACCAGGGGGATGCCACATGACCGGCTCGTTCTTTCTGCAGTCCGGGAGCCTTCCGCAGCTCGCGCGCACCCACGACGAAGTCGCGGGCGGGCTGGCGCAACTGGCCGGCGCCGGTGTGCCGCAGGCATCCGACGTCGCGACCTCCTTCGGCACCATCGCCGCGAACCTCAACACGTCGCTCGACGGTGCGCTGCAGAGCCGCACGGGAACCGTGCAGACGACGCAGCGCTCCAGCGGCACCATCTCGGGACTGCTCAGCAAGGCCAACCAGATGTACTCCGGGGGCGACGAGCAGGGTGCCGAAAACATCAGGTCGGCGGCCCAGGGCATTCCCGACCAGCCGGGCGGCCAGCCCGGTTCGGGTCCGTTGAGCGGCGACGGCGCTCCTCCGGCTGGCGCACCCGACCCCGATCCCGCTCCAGCGGCAGCACCGGGTTCATCGGGTGCGCCGGTCGCGGCGGGAGCTTCTGGCGCGCCAGCGGCGCAGGGTTCGTCGGGCACGCCGATCGCGACGGGCGCCGCGACCAACGCGGGTCTGGCTGCGGCGCCAACGAGTTCGGGTGACGCCGCTGGCGCGGGCAGCCAGATGATGGGCCAGATGCTCGGGCAGGTCGGCCAACAAGTGGGCTCGATGGCCCAAGCAGTCGGACAAGGCTTCCAGGGCATGGCCCAAACGTTGGGGCAGATTCCGCAGCAGGTCATGCAGGCCGTCTCCCAGTTCAGCGAGATGGGCGGCGCGGGCGACCACGGAGCGCTCGCGGGAGGTGCCTCCGGCACCGAGGAACTGGGCCATCGTGCCGACGCACCCGACGACAAGGGTCATCGGCCCGAGACCGATGACCCGCGCGACCACTCCCGCGACGACGACGCGCGCCGCGATCAGCGGGACCCGGCCCAACCGCAACCGCCCCAAGGTGAGCAGCCGCAGCCACCACGACGCGAGCCTCCTCGCACGTATCCCGCTGCCGACTAAGGCGTTTCGAGTCGCCCGTTCACCATCAGCACCCTGCGGTCCACACCGATCGCGTCGAGGAACCGTTCGTCGTGGCTGACCACCAGGATCGCGCCGCGGTATGCGTTCAACGCCGACTCCAGCTGCGCCACACTCGCCAGGTCGAGGTTATTGGTCGGCTCGTCGAGCAGCAACAGCTGCGGCGCGGGTTCGGCAGACAGCACGCACACCAGCGTGGCACGGAGCCGCTCCCCACCCGAGAGCGCCGACACCGGTAGGTGAATGCGATCGCCACGAAACAGAAACTGCGCCAACAGATGCATGCGTCGGGTGTGGCCGAGACTCGGCGCGAACGCAGCCAGGCTCGCCGCGACGGTGCGGTCGGCGTCGAGCAGGTCCAGCCGCTGCGACAGATAGGCGATCCGCCCGTCGGCCCGCTGCACCTCACCGCCGTCCGGAACCAAGTCCCCGCTAAGCACGCGCAGCAGCGTCGACTTGCCCGCCCCGTTAGGGCCGGTCAACGCGATCCGTTCCGGGCCGCGAACGTCCAGATCAATGCCGTTGTCCGCGAACAATTCTCGCCCACCTCGGACGACGTGCACACCGCGGGCGGCGACGAGGGTGCGGCCGGCCGGAACGTCGGTGTTGGGCAGGTCCAGCACGATCGAGTCGTCGTCACGGACCAAGAGCTCGGCCTGATCCAGCCGCTGCCGTGCGTCGTCGACGCGCTTGGCGTGGACGTCACCGGAGCGAGCCGCCGACTCCTGTGCGTCGCGTTTGAGCTTGCCTGCCACGATCTTCGGCAAGCCCGCGTTCTTCACGTTGCGTGCGGCGGTGCTCGACCGGCGGGCGGCCCGCTCGCGGGCCTGCTGCATCTGCCGCTTCTCGCGCTTGAGCAATTGTTCGGCGTTGCGCACGTCCGCCTCGGCGGCCTGCTGGGTCGCCTCGATCGAATCCAGGTAGGTGGTGAAATTACCTCCGTAGAAGAGGAATTCGCCGCGGCGCAACTCGGCGATGCGATCCATCCGGTCGAGCAGCACCCGGTCGTGGCTGACCACCAGCAGGGTGCCGCCGTAGTCGTCGAGCGCGTCGTACAGGCGAAGCCGCGCGCCGAGGTCGAGGTTGTTGGTCGGCTCGTCGAGCAGCAGCACGTCGGGACGCTTCAGCAGTTGGGCGGCCAATCCGACGGAGCTCACCTCGCCACCGGACAGCGTGCCGAGCGGGCGGTCCAGCGCGACGTCGCCAAGCCCGAGCCGCGCGAGCTGGGCCCGTGACCGCTCCTCGACGTCCCAGTCGTCGCCGATCGTGGTGAAGACCGCGTCGGACGAGTCGCCGGCCGCCAGTGCGTTGAGGGCGTCGACGACGGGTGCGACGCCGAGCACGTCGGCCACGGTCAGATGCGCGTCGAACGGCAGCGTCTGCGGAAGGTACCCAAGCGTGCCGTCGACGGTGACCGTCCCGGTAGTCGGGGCGCACTCCCCCGCGATGAGCCGCAGCAGCGTGCTCTTGCCCGCGCCATTGGGTGCCACCAGACCGGTGTGACCACCCGGCACGGTGTAGGACAGGTCGTCGAACAGGACGGTGCCGTCCGGCCACCCAAAGGACAGCCGGGAAGAAACGATGGATGTGTCAGACATGCGAGAGGTCTCTCGGGTGAAGACCGTGGCGACGTGGCCACGGCATGGGAAAGCTCGACACGTGCTCCGGTTATCCGGAGATGTCGTCTCCCAGCATGTCGTCGGCCCTACTTCGTATCGATTGACGCTCGTCGACCATGTTAGCGCCGTCAGGCAACCGATTATTTCCGCACCTGTCCAGCGGACGCGAGTTCTGTTAATCTACAAGGCTTTTCTTCAGCCGACCTGGGAGGTGCCCATGCCCATGTAGTTGCCTACATGGAAGGAGCCGCGATGGCTCACACCGACAAAGACCACAAGCGCTACGTGCGCAAGCACCACTACGCGGTGTGCGATCACCACCTCACCGCCGGTATGTACTGCTCCGTGGCGTGCGTCTGCGACGACTTCGACTATTTGTGGTGGCTCAGCTCGCATGACCCCAAATGGGACGCGGACTGCTGCCGCCAGGAGCGCTCGCGGGCGGCGCACCTCGTGCGCCGGGCACGCGCCGGTCACCTCGATTGGGACGAGTTGACCTTCGACTCGCACCGCTTGGCCAACTGGTAGTCAGGCAACCAAGTATTTCCGCAGCAGTTCGGTGGCGGCCGTGATCTGCGCGACCTGCACCCGCTCGTCGGAGCGGTGGGCGAGATTCGGGTCGCCTGGACCGTAGTTGACGGCCGGCACGCCGAGCGCCGCGAACCGCGCCACGTCCGTCCATCCGTACTTGGCCCGCACCTGCCCGCCCGCCGCCTGCACCAGCGCCGCCGCGGCGGGTTTGGTGAGCCCGGGCAGCGCTCCGGGGGCGGCGTCGGTCTGCTCGATGTCGACGTCCAGGCCGTCGAGCACGTCGCGGACGTGGGCCAGGGCCTGCTCGACGCTGCGGTCGGGCGCGAACCGGAAGTTCACCGTGACGGACGCGGCGTCGGGAATGACGTTGCCCGCGATGCCGCCGTCGATGCGCACGGCCGACAACCCCTCGCGGTAGGTGCAGCCGTCGATGACGACGTTGCGCGGCCGGTAGCTCGACAGCCGGTCGAGGACGGCGCCGAGCTTGTGAATGGCGTTGTCGCCCAGCCATGCTCGCGCGGAGTGCGCCCGGGTGCCGGCCGCCTTCACGACGACGCGAATGGTGCCCTGACAGCCCGCCTCGATGTAGCCGCCGGACGGCTCACCGAGGATGGCGACGTCGGCCTGCAGCCAGTCCGGCAGTTCGCGTTCGATCCGGCCGAGCCCGTTGGCAGCCGACTCGATCTCCTCGCAGTCGTACATCACCAGCGTGATGTCGTGCGCGGGCTCGGCGAGGGTGGCGGCCAGGTGCAGGAACACCGCGTCGCCGGACTTCATGTCCGACGTGCCACAGCCGTGCAGTTCGCCGTCGATCAGCCGGCTGGGCAAGTTGTCCGCGGCGGGCACCGTGTCGGTATGGCCGGCCAGCAGCACCCGCGACGGCCGACCGAGGTTGGTGCGGGCCAGCACCGCGTTGCCGTTGCGGACGATCTCGAAGGCCGGGGCCTGCGCGCGCAGGGCGGCCTCGATCTCGTCGGCGATGCGCTGTTCCTGGCGCGACTCGCTGGGAATGTCGACCAGCGCGGCGGTCAGCGCGATCGGATCAGCACGTAAGTCCAGCGATGAGCCGCTTGCGCGAAGAGCCGAAGACGAGGTCACACTCATTGAGGCTAGTCCAGTAGCCTTTGGCAACGTGACTAGCGCATCAGGCGTCGGCGTGGCCACCATCGCGGCCGACGGAACGGTTCTCGACACGTGGTTCCCCGAACCCGAGCTCAGCGGCGACGGGCCGTCCGGCACCAACCGGCTGTCGGTGGCCGAGGTATCCGAGGAGCTCGCCGTGCTCGCAGGCCGCGACGAGGACCGCGACGTCGAGACGGTCGTGGTCCGCACGACGATCGCCTCGCTCGACGACAAGCCCGCCGACGCGTTCGACGCGTACCTGCGGCTGCATCTGCTGTCACACCGGCTGATCGCGCCCCACGGAGCCAACATGGACGGCATCTTCGGCGTGCTGTCCAACGTGGTGTGGACGAACTACGGCCCTTGCGCCGTCGACGGCTTCGAACTGACCCGCGCGCGCCTGCGCCGGCGCGGACCCGTCACCGTCTACGGCGTGGACAAGTTCCCCCGCATGGTCGACTACGTGATGCCCACCGGCGTCCGCATCGCCGACGCCGACCGGGTCCGACTCGGCGCGCATTTGGCGAGCGGAACCACCGTCATGCACGAGGGCTTCGTGAACTTCAACGCGGGCACGCTCGGCACGTCGATGGTCGAGGGCCGGATCTCCGGTGGTGTCGTCGTCGGCGACGGCTCCGACATCGGCGGCGGCGCATCGATCATGGGCACGCTGTCCGGCGGCGGCAAGGAAGTCATCTCGGTGGGCAAGCGCTGCCTGCTTGGCGCCAACGCCGGGTTGGGCATCTCGCTCGGCGACGACTGCGTGATCGAAGCCGGCCTCTACGTGACGGCCGGCACCAAGGTCACCACCGCGGACGGGCAGACCGTCAAGGCGCGCGAGCTGTCGGGCGCGAACAACCTTCTGTTCCGGCGTAATTCGCTATCCGGGGCGGTCGAGGTGGTGGGTCGCGACGGCTCCGGCATCACGCTCAACGAGGCGCTGCACGCCAACTGACGGACGTCACCCGCATCAGCGCAACGCCATGCGACGGGACCTCCACCGGCCCGACGGCGCCGTGCGCGACGTGCCAATGCGTACCGCGTGTCGCCGGGCCGACACGCACGCTCGCGGAAGAAGGGGTTCGAGGTCAGTCCTCGGCGGCGAGGATGCAGAACTCGTTGCCCTCGGGATCGGCGAGCACGACCCAGGTTTCGTCACCCTGACCGACGTCGACGTGACGCGCCCCGAGCGCGACGACCCGCTCGACCTCGGCCCGCTGATCGTCGGGCCGGAAGTCGAAGTGGATGCGGTTCTTCACGACCTTGTCGTCGGGTACCACGACGAAGAGCCAGTTCGGCCCGGCGCCGGCCGGGGCGTGCAACATCACGTCGCCGTCGGAGGTGACGCTGCGTTCCCACCCCAGGACGTCGGCCCACCAAGCGCCCAGCGCCGTGATGTCGTGCGCGTCGATGCAGATCTCGTCGAACACCAGCGTCACGTCATCAACTCCTTCTTGAGCACCTTGCCCATCGCATTGCGCGGCAGCCCGTCCACCAGCCGTACTTCGCGCGGCCGCTTGTGCACCGAAAGCTGTTGTGCAACATAGTCAATCAAGGCCTGAGGTTCCGCTTCACCAACCACGTACGCAACGATGCGCTGCCCCAGGTCGTCATCCGGAACGCCGACGACGGCCACCTCGTCGACGCCCGGGTGTCCGAGCAGCACTGCCTCGATCTCCCCCGCGCCCACGCGGAACCCACCCGACTTGATGAGGTCGACGGATTCCCTGCCGACGATGCGATGCATGCCGTCGCCATCCACCACCGCGACGTCGCCGGTGCGGTACCAGCCGTCGGCGCCGAACGCCTCGGCGGTCGCGTCGGGTCGGTTCAGATAGCCGTCGAAGACCGTCGGTCCCCGAACCTCAAGCCGCCCAATGGTTTCGCCATCGCGGGCGACCTCGGCACCGATGTCGTCGACGATGCGGGTATCGATCCCCGCGAGCGGCAGTCCGACCCATCCGGGCCGCCGTTCGCCGTCGGCCAGCGTGCTCAGCGTGATGAGCGATTCGGTGCTTCCGTAACGTTCCACCGGCGCGTGACCAGTGAGCCGCACCAGCTCGTCGAACACCGGAACCGGTAGTGACGCGCTGCCGGATACCAGCAGCCGGGCCGACGACAGCGCGACGGCGGCGTCACGCTCGGCCACCACCCGCGACCACACCGTCGGCACGCCGAAGTAGAGCGATCCCCCTGCCTCCGCATAGGCGGCCGGCGTCGGTTTGCCGGTGTGCACGAAGCGACTTCCGACTCGCAGCGAGCCGAGCAGGCCCAGCACCAGCCCGTGCACGTGGGAAAGGGGAAGCCCGTGCACCAGCGTGTCCTCGGACGTCCACTGCCAGACCCGTGCCAGCGCATCGACGTCCGCCGCGACGGCGGCCCTGCTGATCGGCACTCCCTTCGGCAGACCCGTCGTCCCCGAGGTGTACATGACCATCGCCGCCGCCCGTGGGGACGGCTCGGCGTAGCGGTGCCACGACCGCGCGTGCAGCCGCACCGGGACGTGCGGTAGTGCAGGCTCGCCTTGATCGTCGGGCAGCTCCCCCAGCCAGGCCTGTGCGCCCGAGTCGGTGAGCAGGTGATGGCGTTCGACGGCGCCGACGTCGGGCGGCACGGGCACGAACGGCACGCCGGCGATCAGACACCCCGTGACGGCCAGCACCGTCGTGGCCGTCGGCTTCGCCAGCACGGCCACCAGTTGCGCGCCGCCCACGCGTTCGGCCACCGACGTTGCGGCGCCCACCAGGTCGCTACGGGACAGCGTCGTGCCGCCGATCCGGACGGCGTCGCCGACGTCGTGACCGGCGGCGACGGTTGCGGGGTCGAGCGAGGCCAGCAGCACGGTCGCGACGCTACCCCCACGCCGCTCGGCGATACTGAACCGGTGGATCCCATCGAGCGTGTCTCGTCTCGCGAGGTGTACCGGAATGCGTGGATGATCCTGCGCGAGGACGACGTCCGCCGGCCGGACGGCAGCGTCGGCATCTACGGGGTGGTGGACAAGCCGACGTACGCATTGATCGTCGCCCGCGACGGCGACCGGTTCCGGCTCGTCGAGCAGTTCCGCTATCCAATTGGGCTGCGGCGCTGGGAGTTTCCGCAAGGGACCGCGCCGGGCACCCTCGACGGGGACGAACCGCCGCCCGCGGAACTCGCAGCGGCCGAGCTCCGCGAGGAGACGGGCCTGCGCGCCGAGTCGATGGAGCTGCTGGGTCAGCTGGACGTCGCGCCGGGGATGAGCAGTCAGCGCGGCTGGGTGTTCCTCGCCACCGGCATCACCGAGGGCGAGCACGAGCGCGAGCCCGAGGAGCAGGACATGCACAGCGAGTGGTTCACCGGCGCGCAGGTCGAGGCGATGATCCTCGACGGCACCATCACCGACGCGCAGACCATCGCCGCGTGGACACTGCTGCGGCTCGCCGAACGGGGCCGTCGAGCCGATCCGGGATGAGCGTGCCCAGGCGCGTAGGCGCGCTGCTGGTCGTCGCGGTGCTCGCCGTGGCCTCGTGCGGGCAAGCGCCGCGTGACGGGGCATCCACGGTCGAGCGCTCCGTGAGAGTCCCACCCGTCGACGGCGGCTTCGACTACCAGCTCGGCGGATCCTACGACACGAAGGACGTGTCGGTCGTCGTGCGCGACGAGTCGGCGCAGCCGTTGGCCGGCGTCTACAACGTGTGTTATGTCAACGGGTTTCAGACACAGCCAGGCGACGGCGAGAACTGGTTGCAGCATCGCGACACCGCAGTGCTCCGCGACGGCCACGCCGCTGCGGTAGTGGATCCGGACTGGCCAGACGAGTACGTCCTCGACCCGTCGACACCAGCTCAGCGCCAGGTCATCCTCGACGCCGTCGGTCCGCTCATCGCCAGTTGCGCCGACAAGGGCTTCGACGCGGTCGAGCTCGACAACTTCGACACCTTCACCAGGTTCCGCGACGCGGCTGCGGGCCACATCGAGGAGCAGGGGGCCTTCGAGCTCGCACGGTCGTATACGTCGCTGGCCCACGCCGAAGGCCTTGCGATCGGTCAGAAGAACGCGGCAGAGGCAGCCGATCGTGGTCGCCACGAGGTGGGGTTCGACTTCGCCGTTGCCGAGGAGTGCGCGGCCTTCAGCGAATGTGGGCTCTACCGGCGGGCGTACGGGCCACACGTGCTTCAGATCGAATACACCGACAACCTGCCGCAGCCCTTCGACGCCGTCTGCGCATCGCCCGACCGGGCTCCGCAGCTCGTTCTGCGCGACCGCGACCTCGTTGCGCGCGGTGCCGCGGGCTACGCCTACGAGCAGTGCCGCTAGGCGGTCACCAACCTCACCTTATGCGTGATAGTTCAGGCATAAGCCTTGACATCAGCGGTGTTTGACTCCACTATGGCTTCTATGCCTGATATTTCAGGCATAGAAGCGCCGGCACTGCAGTTAGCGACGAAAACCAACCCTCGGCGCTCTTATGCTCGATAATTCACGCATAAGGAGAATCGATGGCGGAACCGCGCAGGACCACGCCCTCCCCCCGATCTCCTATGCCTGAAATAACACGCATAGGGGCGGCCTTCGCCGCCAGGCGAATACAGCTGGGCCTGACACAGCACCTGCTGGCTGATCTTGCGGGCGTCTCCAGGTACAGCGTCCAGGCACTCGAGCACGGCACCGGATCGGTCAAACTTGGATCGATCATCCAGCTCGCGGAGATCCTGGGACTCCGGCTCGACGTCGCCCCCAATGACGGTGCCGCCCAATGACCGTCGGTTCCGTTGGGCTCGACTTCCGCACCGTCGGCGATGCCGACGTGTACCTCGACGACGATCTCGTCGCCAGCCTTCGGCGATTGCCTGGCGACGAGATCGGCTTCAGGTATCGCACGTCGTCGCCCGAACCAGGTCGGTCCGTCCGTGACCGCTCGGTTTCATGGTCGCTGCCTGTCGACGCCGATGAATCCGTCATCACCACGGGAGGGGCCGTTCCACCGTTCTTCGCCGGCCTGCTCCCCGAAGGCGTCCGGCTGGGCATCGTCACGACGTCGATGAAGACCTCGACCGACGACCACCTGACCCTGCTCCTTGCCATCGGCGCCGACACGATCGGCAACGTTCGGGTACTGCCGGCGGGCGCCGAGCCCCCCGCGCGACCGCCGATGTTCGTACCGGAGCGCGATTCCGACTTTCGGGCCGTCTTCCAACGCCTCACCGGCTCGGTAGAGGCCGACCCCGTCGGACTGTCCGGAGTACAACCCAAGGTGAGCGCAGCGAGTTGGTCGACACCCGCCAACACCGCGTCGGGACCCGCCATCCTGAAGTTGAACCCGCCGACGGGGTTTCCGCGACTCGTCGAGAACGAACACTTCTTCATGCAAATGGGGCGGGACTGTGGAATCCGCACCGCCAGAACGCGATTGCTCCACGACGCCGAAGGGCGTAGCGCGCTGCTAGTGGACCGATTCGATCGCAAGCACGACGTGCGCGTGCCCCAGGAGGATGCGTGCCAAGTCGCCGGGCTGTATCCGGCCTCGAAGTACCGCATCCACATGGAGACCGCGCTCACCACACTTGCCGATGCGTGCGCCCGCGGCGGTGGATCACGCGCGACGACGCTGCTCGAGCTACTGCGAATCGTGGCATTCTCGTGGGTGATTGGCAACGGCGACCTGCACGGCAAGAACCTGTCCATCTTCGCCGCAGAGGGCTTTTGGCAACCCACACCCGCCTATGACCTGCTCACCACCCAGCCGTACACCGGTTGGAAGGACCCGATGGCGTTGACGCTCTACGGTAGGGCACACAGGTTGACCCGCGCCCACTTCATGGAGGCGGGCGACCGTTTGGGTCTTCGTGAGCGTGCGGTGTCGCGGATGCTCGATGCCCTGGTTGATGCGGCTCGCCGATGGCCGGACAGCTGCGAGGACATCGGTTTCACCTCGCGGCAAACCGAATTGCTTGCTGAAATGCTCGACACCAGGATCGCGACCCTGACCTGACCGGGTGGGTCGCCCCCTTCGCCGATCCTGCGGGGAGATCACGATCTCGCGGAAATTCGCGATCTGTGCGCAGTCTCGGCGAGCGGGACTAGCGCCGCTCGGCGAGCGCGCGGAGGAAGAACGTCAGGTTGGCCGGACGCTCGGCGAGGCGCCGGACGAAGTAGCCGTACCACTGGGTGCCGAACGGCACGTACACCCGCACGTGGTTGCCGTCCTCGACCAGCCGCTGCTGCTCGGCGTCCCGGATGCCGTACAGCATCTGGTACTCGAAATCCTCCACGCCACGGCCGAATTCGTCGGCAAGCGTCGGAACGGCCTCGATGATCTCCGGATCGTGTGAGGCCACCATCGGGTACCCGTTACCCGCCATCAGCACCCGCAGGCAGCGCAGGTAGGAGTCGGTGACCTCGGTGCGCTCGCGGTAGGCGACCGACGCGGGCTCGTCATAGGCGCCCTTGCACAACCGGATTCGCGCACCCGATGCGGCGAACTCCGCACAGTCCGCCTCGGTGCGCTTGAGGTAGGCCTGCAGCACCGTGCCCAACCAATCGAAGTCGGCGCGCAGTTCGCGCACGATGGACAGCGTCGAGTCGGTGGTGGTGTGGTCCTCGGCGTCGACGGTGACCCACGCGCCGACGTCGCGGGCCTTGGCACAGATGGCGTGGGCGTTCTCCAGCGCGATCTTCTCCCCGTCGCGCGGGAGCGCCTGACCGAGCGCCGACAGCTTCAACGACACCTCGAGCGGACGAGGCCCCGCAGCGGGCTCGGATCGCCGGGCAAGCGCGTCGAGCAGTTCGAGATAGGCGGCCACGGTGGCGTTGGCCGCGTCGGCGTCGGTGACGTCCTCACCGAGGTAGTCGATGCTCACGAAGCAACCCGACTCCCGCAGCCCCGCAACCGAATCCAGCGCGTCGGCGACGGTCTCACCGGGCACGAACCGGTGTACGACGTCGCGGGTGACGGGCAACCGCTCGGCCATGTGACGCAACGCATCCGACCGGCTGGCGGCGAGGATCGCGGGCCGGGCCACGTTGGCGAAGACGCTGGGCATCAAGGCTCCATGTGGGGGTAGGTGTGGTTCGTGGGCGGGACGAACGTCTCCTTGATCGACCGCGGCGACGTCCAACGCAGCAGGTTCAGCGGGGAGCCGGCCTTGTCGTTGGTGCCCGACGCGCGCGAGCCGCCGAACGGCTGCTGGCCGACTACCGCGCCCGTGGGCTTGTCGTTGACGTAGAAGTTCCCCGCCGCGTTTCGCAGCCGGCGTTCGGCGTCCAATACCGCCGATCGGTCGTCGGCGATCACGGCGCCGGTCAGCGCGTACTTGGACCCGGCGTCGACGACGCCGATCACGTCGGACCACCGGTCGTCCTCGTACACGTGCACGGCCAGGATCGGCCCGAAGTACTCGTCCCGGAACGCCTCGTCGGTCGGGTCGTCGGACAGCAGCACCGTCGGGCGCACGAAATAGCCTTCTGCGTCGTCGTATTCACCGCCGACGGCGATCGTGACGCCAGACGCGCTCTTGGCGCGCTCGATGGCCTGTACGTTCTTGGCGAACGCGCGAGCGTCGATCAGCGCTCCGCCGTAGTTGGACAGGTCGGTGACGTCGCCGTAGGTCAATGCTTCCGTCGCAGCGAGGAAGTCGTCGCCCATCTGATTCCAGACCGACCGCGGGACGAACGCCCGCGAAGCGGCCGAGCACTTCTGGCCCTGATAGTCGAAGGCTCCGCGAATCAGCGCGGTGCGCAACACGTCTGGGCGTGCCGACGGGTGCGCCAACACGAAGTCCTTGCCGCCGGTCTCGCCGACGAGCCGCGGATACGTGCGGTACCGATCGATGTTGGTGCCGACCTCACGCCAGAGGTGCTGGAACGTCGCCGTCGACCCGGTGAAGTGGATGCCCGCCAACCGCGGGTCGGTCAGCACGACGTCCGAAACCGCGTAGCCGTCGCCGGCGACCAGGTTGACGACGCCAGGCGGCAGCCCTGCGGCCTCGAGCAACTGCATGGTGAGGTACGCCGAGAACGTCTGCGTGACAGACGGTTTCCACACCACGGTGTTGCCCATCAGGGCTGGCGCGGTGGGCAGATTGCCCGCGATGGCGGTGAAGTTGAACGGTGTGATCGCGTAGACGAAGCCTTCGAGCGGGCGGTAGTCGGTGCGGTTCCACACCCCGGGGCCGCTGACCGGCTGCTGTGCCTGGACCTGCCGCGCGAACGCGACGTTGAACCGCAAAAAGTCGATGAGCTCGCACGCGGCGTCGATCTCGGCCTGGTACGCCGTCTTGGACTGACCCAGCATCGTCGCGGCGACGAGCTTCTCCCGCCACGGCCCGGCGAGCAGGTCGGCGGCACGCAGGAACACCGCGGCCCGCTCGTCGAACGGGGTGGCGGCCCAGTCCTGCTTTGCTGCGAGGGCGGCCTCGACTGCTGCCGTGGCTTCGGTGTGCCCGGCGTTGCTGAGCGTGCCGAGCACGGCCGCATGCCGATGCGGCTGCACCACGTCGAAGCGTTCGCCCGAACCCATCCGATGGGCGCCACCGATGACGTGCGGCAGGTCGATGGCGTCGGCGGTCAGCGCGTCGAGCGCCTCGACAAGGCGGGTGCGTTCTGCAGATCGCGGGGCGTAGTCGTGAACCGGCTCGTTGACCGGCATCGGCACATCGGTGATCGCGTCCATGCCATTAGGGTCTCGCGCACCACCCATCCAACCTTTGGCTGATCCGACAAGACTTGATGGCTCTGCTAGTAGGATCAGCCAATATGAAGTCCGCCGGCGTCAGCCTTGGCCAATTGCTGTTGGCGCTGGATGCCACCATGGTCAGCTTGGTCGACGCCCCGCGCGGGCTCGATCTCGTGGTGGCGTCGGCGGCGCTGATCGACGCCGACGACGTCCGGCTCGGTCTTGCCGCCGGGGCCGGGGCCGCGGACGTGTTCTTCCTGCTCGGCGTCGACGAACCCGACGTGCTGAGGTGGCTCGACGAGCAGACGACTCGGCGCACCCCGGCCGCGGTCTTCGTCAAGGAGCCATCGGACGCGGTGGTGGCCCGGGCGGTGAGCGCGGGTACGGCCGTGGTCTCCGTCGATCCGCGCGCACGGTGGGAGCGGCTGTACCGGCTCGTCGACCACGTCTTCGAGCATCACGGAGACCGGACC
>Ga0207668_10001270_pt1 | contig 15044 bp, 12 predicted proteins | sample KBSS43metaG_FD_184323 | JGI IMG/M metagenome (GOLD analysis project Ga0207668, IMG submission 184323) | Switchgrass rhizosphere microbial communities from Kellogg Biological Station, Michigan, USA - KBS S4-3 metaG (SPAdes) (version 2) | ecosystem: Host-associated > Plants > Roots > Rhizosphere... | reverse complement strand
CGCTGCCCACCCACCTGTACTGGGACGGCATCGTCGACTTCTGGAACCGGGTGAACTTCGGCCAGAAGCTCTGGAACAGCTTCGTCACCAGCTTCGCGGTCGCCGTCCTCGGCGTGCTGCTGTCCATCCTCAACGCGTACGCCCTGGGCATCGGCAAGGTGAAGGGGCGGATCTGGTTCCTGGTGTTCTTCCTGGTGGCCAACCTGTTGCCGCAGGAGGTGCTGGTCTATCCGCTGTACTTCCTGGCCAAGGAGGCGGGGCTCTACGACAGCCTGATCTCGATCGTCATCATCTTCACGGTCATCCAGAGCGCCTTCGGTACGTACCTGCTGACGTCGGTCTATGCCGAGTTCCCGACCGAGTTGCTGGACGCCGCGTCGGTCGACGGGGCCGGCAAGTGGCGCACCCTGTGGCGGGTCGTCGTACCGGTCAGCCGGCCGACCCTCGGCGTGCTGTTCACCTTCTTCTTCATCTGGACCTGGAACGAGTTCTTCCTGCCCCTGGTCTTCCTGATCTCGAACGACAAGCAGACCGTGCCGGTGGCCCTGGGCGTTCTGCAGGGCGACCGCCTCATGGATGCCACCACGACCAGCGCGTCGGCGCTGATCGGCATCGTGCCGGCGATGCTCTTCTTCCTGATCTTCCAGCGCACCCTGACCCGCGGCATCACCGCCGGCGCCATCAAGTAAGCAAAGGACCGCCCATGAAGTTCACCGACGGGTACTGGCGCAAGCGTGACGGCTTCGCGGTGCTGCACCCGGTCCAGCTCCGGGACACCACTTCGGACGGTGCGTCGCTCACCGCGTACGCGACCACGAAGCGGGTCCAGGAGCGTGCGGACACGCTGGACGCCCCACTCATCACGATCCGCGTCGAGGCACCGATGCCGGACGTCCTGCGGGTGACGATCAGTCACTTCCTGGGCGGCGCGGCGAAAGGTCCAAATTTCGCGATAAACAGCGAACCGCACGAGGTGACCGTCGCGGACCAGGAGATCACCTCGGGGAGGCTGACCGCACGGTTCCGGCCGGGCGACGAATGGGGCCTGGACTTCCTCGCCGACGGCCGGCGGCTGACCGGCAGCGGCTGGAAGGGGATGGGCATCGTCGACACGGCCACCGGCGACCACTACGTCCACGAGCAACTCGACCTGGGCGTCGGCGAGGCGGTCTACGGGCTCGGTGAGCGCTTCGGCCCGTTCGTCAAGAACGGTCAGAGCGTCGAGATCTGGAACGAGGACGGCGGCACGAGCAGCGAGCAGGCGTACAAGAATGTGCCGTTCTATCTCACCAACCACGGGTACGGCGTGCTCGTCGACCATCCCGGCCGGGTGTCCTTCGAGGTCGCCTCGGAGATGGTGTCGCGCACCCAGTTCAGCGTGGCCGGCCAGAGCCTGTCCTATCTGATCGTGTACGGCCCGACGCCCGCCGACGTGCTGCGCAGATACACCGCCCTGACCGGCCGCCCGGCGCTGCCCCCGGCCTGGTCCTTCGGCCTCTGGCTGAGCACGTCGTTCACCACCGGCTACGACGAGGAGACGGTGACCAGGTTCGTCGACGGGATGGCCGAGCGGGACCTGCCGCTGAGCGTCTTCCACTTCGACACGTTCTGGATGCGCGAGTTCCACTGGTGCGACTTCGAGTGGGACCCGGCGATCTTCCCGGACCCGCCCGGCATGCTGAAGCGGCTCTCCGACCGCGGCCTGCGGACCTGCCTGTGGATCAACCCGTACATCGCGCAGCGCTCGGCGATGTTCGCCGAGGGCGCGGCCAAGGGCTACCTGGTACGCAAGCCGGACGGCGGCGTCTGGCAGTGGGACCGCTGGCAGGCCGGGATGGGCCTGGTCGACTTCACCAACCCGGACGCCCGGGCCTGGTACGCGGGCAAGCTGGCCGCGCTGGTCGAGATGGGTGTCGACGCGTTCAAGTCGGACTTCGGCGAGCGGGTGCCGACCGACGTGGTGTGGCACGACGGCAGCGATCCCGAGCGGATGCACAACTACTACACGCAGATCTACAACCAGCTGGTCTTCGACGTGCTGCGGGAACACCGGGGCGACGGCGAGGCGGTGCTGTTCGCCCGCTCGGCGACGGTCGGCGGCCAGCAGTTCCCGGTGCACTGGGGCGGCGACAACTCGGCCACCTTCGAGTCGATGGCGGAGAGCCTGCGCGGCGGCCTGTCGCTGATGTCGTCCGGCTTCGGCTTCTGGAGCCACGACATCGGCGGCTTCGAGGGCCGGCCCGACCCCGCGGTGTTCAAGCGGTGGATCGCGTTCGGCCTGCTCTCCTCGCACAGCCGGCTGCACGGCAACCACTCGTACCGGGTGCCGTGGCTGTTCGACGACGAGTCGGTGGCAGTGCTGCGCAAGTTCACCCACCTCAAGTACGCGCTGATGCCCTACCTGTACGGCGCGGCACGCGAGGCCCACGAGCAGGGGCTGCCGGTCATGCGCCCGATGGTCCTCGGCTTCCCCGGCGACCCGGCCGCCACCCACCTCGACCGGCAGTACCTGCTCGGCGGCGACCTGCTGGTCGCGCCGGTGTTCAGCGCCGCCGGCGAGGTGAGTTTCTACGTCCCGGCGGGCCGATGGACCAGATTCGGTACGGACGAGGTCGTCGAGGGCCCCGGCTGGGTGACCGAGACGCACGGCTTCGACAGCGTCCCGCTGCTGGTCCGCCCGGGCGCCGCGATTCCGGTCGGCGGCCGCGACGACCGCCCCGACTACGACTACCGGGACGGCGTGACGCTGCGCCTGCACGAACCGGCCGAGGGCGTCGGCACCGTCGTGGTGCCCGGCCCGGCCGGCGACGACACGGTCTTCACCGTGACCCGCGACGGCGACCGGATCCGGGTGGAGCGTTCCGGCGCGGCGCTGCCGTGGCGGGTGGAGATCGTCGGCGGGGACCGGGGGGACCTCGCCGCGCCGGACTCGGTCTGGGTGACCGGGTAGGGGAGGGGGACGGGGTGGCTCCGGTCCCGGAGCCACCCCGATCCTCCCCGGGGAGAACTAAGATCGTCGGATGGCACCGGCGTTGGACCTGTTCGTTCCTGGTGTCGTCTACCTCGACATCATCTTCACCGGGCTGCGCGGACTCCCCGCCCCCGGCACCGAGGTCCGTGCGACCGGCATGGGCTCGTCGCCCGGCGGCGTGGCCAACCTCGCCGTCGCCGCCGCGCGGCTCGGGCTGCGGACCGGCCTCGGCACGGCGCTCAGCACCGACGCGTACGGCGATTTCTGCTGCCAGATCCTGTCCGAGCAGGAGGGCATCGACCTGTCCGCGTCGCGGCGCACCGACCAGGGGCACTCGCCGGTCACCGTCTCCGTCGCGTACGACCGGGACCGCAGCATGATCACCCACGATCACCCGCTGTCCGCCGGGCCGGACGGCCTGGTCGGCGAGCTGCCCGCGGCCCGCGCCGCCTCGGTGAGCCTGGCCAAGGACCGGCTGCCCTGGGTGCGGCGGGCACGCGAGACCGGCACGCTGGTCTTCGCCGACGTCGGCTGGGACGCCAGCGCGGAGTGGCCCGAGGAGGTGCTCCACATGCTCGACGACTGCCACGCCTTCCTGCCCAACGCGGTGGAGGCGATGCAGTACACCCGGGCCGGCACCCCGCACGAGGCGCTGCGCCGGCTCGCCGGGCTGGTTCCGCTGGTCGTGGTCACCTGCGGCGCGGACGGCGCACTCGCCCTCGACTCGGCCACCGGCGAGATCGTGCACGCCGCCGCCGTACCGGTCGACGCGCTCGACCCGACCGGCGCCGGCGACGTCTTCACCGCCGGTTTCATCCTCGGCACGCTGCGGGACTGGCCGCTGGCGCAGCGGCTCGCCTTCGCCAACCTGATCGCCGCGCTGTCGGTACGGCACTTCGGCGGCTCCCTCTCCGCGCCCGGCTGGGGCGACATCGCCGACTGGTGGCGCGTCGCCCGCGGGACCGGCGGCCTGGCCGGGCGATACGCGTTCCTGGACGACGTGATCCCCTCGGGCGAGCCGCGGTCGGTGCGCCGGGCCGGGGCCACCATCGCACGGTTGTCGGACGCCGATGGCTGAGCGGCTCACCATCCTCGGCGGCGGCGGGTTCCGGGTGCCGCTGGTCTACGGCGCGCTGCTGACCGGAGAGTCCCCGATCTCCGAGGTGGTCCTGTACGACGTCGACCACCGCCGGCTCGCCGCGATCCGCCGAGTGCTCGACGCCCAGGCCCGCGACGTCCGGCACGCGCCGCGGGTCGTCGCCACCACCGACCTGACCGACGCGCTCACCGGCGCCGGGTTCGTGTTCAGCGCGATCCGGGTGCACGGGCTCGAAGGCCGGGTGATCGACGAACAGGTCGCGCTCGGCGAGGGCCTGCTGGGGCAGGAGACGGTCGGCGCCGGGGGAGTGTCGTACGGCCTGCGTACGGTCCCGGTGGCGACCGCGATCGCGCGCCGGATCGCGCTGGTGGCGCCGGACGCCTGGGTCATCAACTTCACCAACCCGGCCGGGCTGGTCACCGAGGCGATGGCGGCCCACCTCGGCGACCGGGTGATCGGCATCTGCGACTCGCCGTCCGCGCTGGTCCGGCGGGTGCTGCGGGCGCTGGGCATCGCGCCGGGCGGGGCCGCCGTCGCGTACGCCGGGCTCAATCATCTCGGCTGGCTCACCGCCGTCCACTCCGGCGGGCACGATCTGCTGCCGCGGCTGCTCGCCGACGACGACGCCGTGGCGTCCGTCGACGAGGGACGGCTCTTCGGGGCCGGACGCCTGCGGACGCTCGGCGCGGTGCCGAACGAGTATCTGCACTACTACTACGACACCGAGGCGGTGGTACGCGCGGAGCTGGCCGCCGAGGAGACGCGAGGCGAGTTCCTGCTGCGCCAGCAGAGCGAGTGCTACGCCCGGCTGGGCTCGCCCGCGGCGGACCCGCTGGCCGCGTGGACGGCGGCGCGGCGGCAGCGGGACGCGACGTACATGGCCCGCTCGCCGTACCGGGACGACGCCGAGGGCGGCGGGTACGAGGAGGTGGCGCTCGCGCTGATGACGGCGATCGCCCGGGACGAGCGGACCGATCTGATCCTGAACGTCCGCAACCGCGGGACGATCGCCCTGCTCGACGACGAGGCCGTGGTCGAGGTGCCGTGCCGGGTGGGTGCCGGGGGTGCCCGGCCGCTGCCGGGTGCGGTGGTCCCGGCGCACGGGGCCGAGCTCGTACGCCGGGTCAAGATGACCGAGCGGGCCGTGCTGTCCGCCGCCGGGACGGGGTCGCGGGCCGTGGCGGTGCGGGCGATGGCCTCGCACCCGCTGATCGACTCGGTGCCGGTGGCGCGGCGGCTGATCGCGGAGTATCAGGCGCGGTTCCCGGAGCTGGCCTACCTGCGATAGCCCGTTGGACCGTCCGATATGGTCTGGCGGTCTTGACCCCGGGCCGTAATCTCGGCGGAGTTTGCCGCTCCCCGCCGCCGCGGAGTGATCCCCGCCGCTTTGCTGCCGGCTCACTCGCCGGCCGGCGAGGTGCGCGCTAGGCTATAAAGCCTATCTGCTAAATAGGCTTTACTACGCATTCGGGGGGCGCGATGACGACGACGTCCGTGCATCGGGCCGACGAGATCGCGCTGCACCGGCAGTTCGATCGCGACATCTGGGACCGCCTGGTCCGGCCCGGCGACCGGCTGCCGTCGATGCCGTTGCTCGAGGCCGACCTCGGCCCGATCCACCTCGACCGGCTGCGGATGACCGGCCCGATCGTCCTGGTCTTCTTCCGGTACGCGTCGTCCGAGCCGTGCGGCACGGCGCTCGCCGGCTACCAGCGCGACCTCGCCCCGGCCCTGGCCGGCACCGACGCCCACCTGGTCGCGGTGAGCCCGCAGATCCCGCGGCGGCTCGTCGAGCTCAAGCGCCGGCACGACCTCACCTACTTCGTCGCGGCCGACGTGCGGCACACCCTGATCGACGCGTTCAACCTGGGCTTCCACGACCCCGGTGCCGACGCGATCCTCGGCGCCCGGCGCTCGATCCTCCCGTTCCCCTCGGTGATCATCGCCGACCGGGCGGGCACCGTCCGCTTCGCCGACGTCCGCGCCGCGGGCGCCACCCACCCGTCGCCGGCCCAGATCCTCGCGGCGGTCCGGTCACTGACCTGACGGGTACGGGGTCAGCTTTCGCGGTGGGCGGTCTCGGCCGGGTGCCAGCCGGCCGCCGGGGCCACGTGTTTGGCGATCGTTTCCAGGATGCGGGTGTTGTATTCGACGCCGAGCTGGTTGGGCACGGTGAACAGGACAGTGTCGGCGGCCCGCACCGCCTCGTCCGCCGCGAGCTCCGCGGCGATCTGGTCGGGCTCACCGACGTACGTCCGGCCGAACCGCGACCTGACCCCTTCGAGCAGGCCGACCTGGTCGTCGTGGGCCTGCATGCCGAAGTAGATCCGGTCGATCTCCTCGGTGATCGGCAGCAGGCTGCGCGACACCGACACCCGCGGCTCCCGGGCATGGCCGGCCTCGCGCCACGCCGCGCGGTAGAGCTCGATCTGCTCGGCCTGCAACCGGTCGAACGGCACCCCGGTGTCCTCCGTGAGCAGCGTCGAACTCTGCAGGTTCAGCCCGGCGCGGGCGGCCCACTGCGCGGTCGCCCGGGTGCCGGAACCCCACCAGATCCGGTCCCGCAGTCCCGGCGACTGGGGCTGGATCGCCAGCCCGCCGCTCACCCCGGTGCGCGCCGGATCCGTGCGCGCCACCGTGGACCCGTCGATCGCGGCGAGGAAGGCCTCGGTCTTCTGCCGCGCCAGGTCGGCGGCCGTGCTGCCCTCCGGCGGGACATAGCCGAACGCCTCGGCCCCACGGAGCACCGTCTCCGGCGACCCGCGGCTCACCCCGAGCTGGAGCCGTCCGCCGCTGATCAGGTCGGCGGCGGCCGCCTCCTCGGCCATGTAGAGCGGATTCTCGTATCGCATGTCGATCACCGCGGTGCCGATCTCGATCCGCGCGGTACGGGCGGCGATCGCGGCGAGCAACGGGAAGGGCGACGCCAGCTGGCGCTCGAAGTGATGCACCCGCACGAACGCGCCGTCGACGCCGAGTTCCTCGGCGGCCTGCGCCAGCTCGATCGTCTGCAGCAGCGCGTCGGCGGCGGTGCGCGTCTGCGACCCGGCCGCGTTGCGCCAATGCCCGAACGACAAGAATCCGATCTTCTGCACGCCGTTCCCAACCCGTCGCCGGCCGCGCGGATTCCCGATTTCGCACGCCGGCCCATCGGTGTGGGGCCGCCACGGGGTGGTCCGCGTGCCGTCGTGCCGGCAGCCGGGCCCGGGCGGCGGGTGGCGCCGCCCGGGCCTCCGTCAGCGGCGGGGCCGGCCCGCCGCTGGTGGCCGATCAGGCCGCGAGCCGGGGCACGTTGAGGTCCAGGCCGACGATCGCCGCGTACCGCGGCACCAGCAGCAGGGGAAACAGGTGCCGGCCGGCCTCCCGGTGGCACAGCCACACCTCGGACACGCCCAGCCGGGCCGCCACCTCACGCTGCGTCAGCCCGGCCCGCTTGCGGGCCGACACCAGCGCCTGCACGGGGACGCCCTCGGCCAGCACGCAGGGCAGCGGCGGTAGGTGGCCGTCGAGCACGCCCAGCTGGTAGCCGATCGATACGGCGTTCGCCCGGTCCTTGGCGCCTAACTGGGCGTAGAGCGCCGCGAGCCGGTCCTTCACCGTGTTCGGGGACACGTGCGCGAGGCGGGCGATCTGTCGGGTGCTGGCCCCGTCGGCGATCGCCTCGAGCGTGGACTGCATCGGCTCCGGAAGAACAGGTTGGATCATGGCTCTCACCTCGGCAAATCGATGGATGTTTGCCGCGGATTGCCCCGCCGTGCACGCGCTCAGGCATGCCCGCCATCGCCCTCCCCCGCGCGGGCTATATGATCCTCCGGTGCGCCGCCGATTCGTCACCCCTCCGCCCCGCTCCTAAAGCGGGACGGCTCCGCGCCGCGTCCGGCCGCTGAGCGGCCCGCCGCGCGTGCGCGCACACCTTCATTGCACCGTCCCGCTTCCGCGACCGCATACCTTCGTCGCAGGAGCGATCCATGCTTGTCTCCGAACTTCCCACCGCCGCCACCCGGTCCACCACCGGCCGTTGGTTCCTCGTCCTCGCCGGCACCCTCTGGGGCACCGGCGGCCTCACCGGCAGTCTCCTCGCCCGCACCGCCGATCTCGCCGCCCCGGCCGTCGCCAGCTTCCGGCTCGGCGTCGGCGGCCTGCTGATCCTCGCCTTCCTGGCCCTCACCCGCCGACCGCTGCCGCGCGGCCGGCTCGACGGACCTCGGCTGCTGCCGATCGGCCGGCTCGACGGACCTCGGCTGCCGCGTCACGACCGGGTCGACGGGCCTGGGCTGCCGCGTCACGACCGGGTCGGCGGGCCTGGGCTGCTGCCGCGCGGCCGGCTCGCCTGGACCCGGATCGTCGTGCTCGGCCTGCTCGCCGCCGGGTTTCAGGCCAGCTACTTCGCCGCGGTGGCGGCCACCGGCGTCAGCCTCGCCACGCTGGTCAGCATCGGCGCGTCACCGGTGCTGGTCCTGCTCGCCGAGGCGGTCACCGGGCGCCGCCGCCCGAGCCCGCGACAGCTGGCCACGGCGGGCCTCGCTCTCGCCGGGCTGACGCTGCTCGTCGGCGTACCGTCCGGCGGCCGGGACCTGACCGCCATGCTGCTCGGCGCCGGGTTTGCCCTGCTCGCCGCGGCGGGCTTCGCGACCATGACGCTCGTCGGCTCGCGGCCGGTGGCCGGCCTCGACGATCTCACGGCCACCGGCTTCGGCTTCACCCTCGGCGCGGCGGCGCTGGCTCCGCTCGCCGCGGCCGGCCCGGGCCTGGCATTCACTCCCGAGCCCGCGGCACTCGGCCTGCTCCTGCTGCTGGGCGCGGGGCCGACGGCGATCGCGTACGCCGCGTACTTCCGTGGCCTGCGCACCACCTCGGCCGGCGCCGCCGCGCTGATGGCCCTCCTCGAACCGCTGGTCGGCACCGTCCTGGCCGTGCTGATCCTCGGCGACCGGCTCGGCCCGGCGGGGATGGCCGGCGCCGTCGTGCTGATCGTCGCGCTGGTCCTCGAACAGCTCGCCGGCCGAAGCGATCACGGACCCGGCGGGCCGGGAACCACTGCCGATCAGCGAGTCGAGTAGGCAGCCGGGCGGCTCGCACCACCGGTAGTCCCCACGCCTGTGGGGACTACCGGTCCGCGCGTAGCCTGCCCGGGTGGTCTACTCGATACTGCCCGGCGCCGCCGGATCGGCGGTGATCCTGCACGTGCCGCACGCCTCGCGGGAACTCACCGGCTTGGCCCGGCGCGGCCTGCTGATCGGCGACGACGCCCTGGCCGAGGAGCTCGATCACCTCACCGACGCGCACACCGACCGGATCGCCCGGCAGGCCGCGGACCGGGCCGCCCGGCGCCCGTGGATCTTCGAGAACCGCTGGTCGCGGCTGGTCGTCGACCCGGAACGGTTCCCGGACGACAGCGAGGAGATGCGGGCGGTCGGCATGGGTGCCGTCTACACGCACGGCTTCGCCGGCCGCCGACTGCGCGACGACGACCCGGTACGCGACGAGGCACTGCTGCGGACGCACTTCCACCCGTACGCGGAGGCGATGACCACCCTGGTCGCCGGCCGGCTGGCCGCCACCGGCCGCGCCGTGATCGTCGACGTGCACTCGTACGCGACCGCGGCGCTGCCGTACGAACTGCACGGCTCCGGGCCGCGCCCGCAGATCTGCCTGGGCACCGATCGCCGCCACACGCCGACCGCCCTCGCCGAGGTCGCGGCACAGGCATTCAACCGCTACGACCGGGCGGTCAACACGCCGTTCGCCGGCTGCTACGTCCCGCTTCGCTACTACCGCACCGACCCGGCCGTCTCGGCCCTGATGATCGAAATTCGCCGCGACACCTACCTGCGCGAGCCGGGTGGCGCTCCCACGGCCGGTCTGGACCACGTGGCCGCCGCCCTGACCGCATTGATCGACACGATTCCGGCCTGAACCGCACCGGCGCTCTCCGCGAGCCGGGCAAGCGTCCGCCGGCTGGTCAGTGGGGCGCCTCGCGGACCTCGGCGGTGACCGGGCCGAGCCGCAGGATCCCGTCGTCGAGCGGCCTGCACCGGATCCCGCCCTTGCCGCGCAACCCCCGCCACGCGCCGGGGCCGATCGTCACGTCCATCCAGGCGCACGGGTTCGCCCGGCGAGTGACCCGCAGGCGTACCGGCCCGTCGCCGGAGTCGAGGCACAGGATCGAGCCGACGAGATCGTCCACCGCGAGCCCCGCGATCATGATGTTGCGGCGCACCTCGGCCAGCCCGGTGCCGGCCGGCAAGCCCTCCTGGGCGATCACGGTGACGCTCGCGTCGGCGTGTGCGGGCTTGCCGAAATAGCGGTCGCCGACGATGCCGAGGCCGGCGCGGAGGTGCACCTCGGTGACGAGTTCGCCGGGCGGGGGCGGCGCCGGCCCGTCGCTCGGGCGGCCCTCGAAGCGGTGCACCGGCGAGGCCAGGAGCTGAACGATCTCCGCCATGGCGGCGAGTCTACGGCCGGTCGGCCATCGTGATCTGTCCGCCAGGTGGGGGATCAGTCGGGCAAGCGGCGGTAAATCCCTGGTGAAGAGGATCATACCGGCCAGTGGCGGGCGTCTGCGAAGATCGCAAGTCGCCCCGCAGGGACGGCGGGGCGACCGACCGAGGACGCCTACGACTTTTTCCCTCGGAGGGCATGGCCGAGGCCTAGGGGGAGACGCGTAATGAGCCTGATCCAGGAGGAGCCGGCCACCACCCAGAGGGTGCGCGGGCCGGGATACCGGAGCGGGCTGCGGCGGGCCATGCACGAGATCGTCCTGGTCGGGGTGCTCTTCATCGCGTACAAGATCGGGCGGCTCGCGGCCGACGGGCACGTCGGCGAGGCCCTCGGCAACGCCGGCAGGGTCTGGCACCTCGAACGGCTGCTGCACCTGCCCAGCGAGTACGCCATGCAGCACGCCGTCATCGGCCAGGCTTGGCTGATCAAGGCCGCCAACTGCTATTACGCGTACGTCCATTTCCCGGCCACCGCGGCCTGCCTGATCTGGCTGTACCGACGGCGGCCGGAACTCTATGTGAGCACCCGCCGGACGCTCGCCTGGCTGACCGCCGCCGCCCTGGCCGTGCACCTGCTGGTGCCGTTGGCCCCGCCGCGGATGCTGACCGCGGTCGGCATCGTCGACACCGGCCGGCTGTTCGGGCCGGCCGTCTACGGTTCGCCAAGCACCGACACCCTCACCAACCAGTACGCCGCGATGCCGTCGCTGCACGTCGGCTGGGCCCTGACGGTGGCGATCGCGTTGATCGGCGCGGCCCGGCGCACGCGCCGACGGTGGCTCTGGCTGGCGCACCCGCTCGTCACGCTGCTGGTCGTGGTGGTCACCGGCAACCACTACTGGCTCGACGCGATCGTGGTGACCGTGCTGCTCGGCATCGTGCTGGCGGTGCAGTCGAGCCCGCTGGCCACCGCCGTCCGCGTGCCGCAGCCCCGGGCCGGCGAGAGCTGACCTATCCGGTGCACCCGTCCAGGCCCTGCAGGACCCCCTTGCGGTAGACCGCGATCCGCTCGAAGGCGCTCGGCCCGGCCCCGTCCGCGGCCCGGCCGAAGGCGAGCAGCGCCGACACCGCCTCGTCGAGGTCGCCGGGGGAGAGGCTGATCCGCTGCCCGGAACGGTCGCGGGTGAGCAGGTCGTTGGTCCACGTCCCGGCCAGGCAGTCGACGGCGAGCTGCCCGGCCTTGTCGCGGGTGGAGGCGCCACGCCGGTCCTGGGCGGCCCGGGCGAACAGGTCGCCGAGCAGCATCCCGACCGCGTTGTCGCCGATCCGCTGGTGCAGGGCCGGCCCGAGCCGCTCGTTGTCGAACGCGATGAAGTCGCCGTCGGGGCAGTAGAACGCGGCCCCGCCCGCGGACGCGTCCGGCGCCGGGCAGGACGGCGGCGAGCCGGGTTCGAACGGCTCGATCGGCAGCTGCTGCCAGGCCTCGCCGGTCAGTTCCGGGTACGCCCGCGTCCAGTACCCTTGCGCGTCCTCGGCCAGCAGGGTGACCGCTTCGCGGTACGGCAGATCGCCGCCGCTGGCCCGGTCGGCCTCGGTCTCGAAGGGGATCTCGGTGACCGGCAGGTTGTCCGCCCGGTAGCCGGCGCACTTGGTGGCGCCGTTCTCCACCCCCTCCTGCACGGCCCGGATCCGGTCGAACGCGTTGCCGTGCGCGCCTTCCGCGCGGGCCGGCGTGCCGGGCTGGTCGCGCAGCACCAACACCCCGGCGACCGTGTTGTCCAGCTGGGCGGGGGAGATGTCGCGGAACGCGGTCGACCGGCCCGCCAGCACGTCGGCGAGCCAGGCGCCGGAGAAGCAGTCGGCCTGCTGTTCCAGCACCACGGTGGCCGCCCGCATGCGGCCGAGCCGGGCCTGGATGGCGTGCCCGTACTCGTGCGCCATGACCAGGCCGACGAGCAGCGGGCCGTAGTCGTTCTGCAGCTGGGGGATCAGGTTCTGGGCGTCCCAGGCGACGAAATCGCCGGCCGGGCAGTAGAAGGCGTTGGGCTGATAGATGCCCTGTTCCTGGCCGCAGGGCGGGGGCGGGTCATTTTCCGTGTACGGGTGGTAGCCGCCCTCGACCGGCTGGAACCGCGCCCCGTCGGCGACCTTCGGATAGTTCGCCGCCCAGAACCGCTCGACGTCCCGCAGCGCGCGGTTGACCGTGTCCGACGCCTTCGTGGCCGGGGCGCGCCCCGTGCCGTCCGGATCGGGGATCAGCGTGCATCCGGAAGCGGCGAGCACACCGGCAACCACCATCGTCGCGAACAACCGTTTTGTCGGCACCCGGCAACTCCTCCCGACTCGCAAACCGCATACCCCGATGACGCGAGTCATACCCGACCAGCCGGGCGGCACGCCATACCCGCACGCTGTCCGATGACGACACCGGCCCGCCGGCAAGCGGTCCGGACCGTGACGCGTCGCAGCCAGGCACGGGTGTGGGACACCAAGCCCGCCCCGCACGCCGGCGTCACCCACACCCGAACCGGCGTGGAACGAATCGCCGCCCAGCACGCCGATCGTCCCGACACCAGGGCGTGGCGCGGCGGTGTGGGGCTCGGACGCGGCGGCAGGTGTGGGGTTTGGGCCCGGCGGCTGGACAGGGCTACGGCGAGGTTGTCAGCGCTTCAGGGTGTTGGTGAAGCGGGCCCGGTAGGTGGACGCGCTCAGCCCGTAGTGCGACTTGAACCGGCGCGCGAAATAGTTCTGGTCCGGCCAGCCGACCGCCTCGCCGATCCGGTTGATGGGCTGGTCGGTGTGCAGCAGGCGGGTCGCGGCCAGCTCGACACGGTGCCGGGACAGGAAGGCCATCGGCGGGAGCCCGGTCGCCGACTTGAACAGCCGGACCAGGTAGCCGGGCGCGAGGTGCAGTTCAGCCGCCAGTTCGGTGAGCGTCCACTGGTAGGCGGGGCGTTCCTCCATCATGCGCATCGCGTCGAGCACCGCCGGGTGGGTCACCGCGGGGCGGCCGCCGGGATCGTCGCCCGACGCCACGGCGCGGGCCAGGCAGCTGAGAAACAGCGCGAGCCGGCCGACGATGTCGCCCCGGTGTGTCTCCACCGGGTGGGCGCCGAGCGCGTGCAGCCCGTCGAGATGTTCGACGCACTCGGCGACCGCCTCGGCGGACAGGTGCGCGGTGAGCGTGCCGCGGCGCTGCCCCGCGTACGGGCCGGTCCAGAGCAGATGGCCGAGTTGCGGGTCCTCCCGGGCCCAGGCCAGCTCGCGCCGCAGCAGCTCGTTGGAGAAGCCGCAGTTGTACAGCTCCAGCCGCCGGCAGTCCGCGAAGCCGTGCCAGACGCCGGGCCGCAGCAGCATGACGTCGCCGGCGCGCAGTTGTTGCCGGCCGGACAGGCTGAGGTGCACGCCCTCGCCGCCCATCACCACGGCGACCTCGACGAAGCTGTGCGTGTGTACCGGGTGCGTGTCCTCGTGCAGGTAGCGCCCGGCGAACGCGAGCGAACCGTCGACGATGTACAGCATCGTCCGGCTGACCAGCACCGGAAAGTCGGTCATCGCTGTGCTGCCTTTGCCGTGTTCCGCCGGCTGTCGCGGGTGGGGCGGCGCGGCTGGGCGTTGTCGGTCATGGCTGTGGTGCCTTTGCCCTGTGTTGCTGGCCGTCGGGTGGGCGGTCGTTGGGCGGTGCGGTTGGGTGTCGCTCGGGGCTGTCGGTTATGGCTGAGCTGCGCTGTCGGCCGGTGCGGGTGGGGCCGTTCGGTGCAGTCGGTCATGGTTCACCGTACGGCCCGAGGTGAATTTCGTGCTAGCTCCGGTGCACTGCGGGCTATGTCGTGGCCTGCGGTGGAACGCAGGATCGGGGGCAGGCGAAACGTTCTCGCCATCAATCCGAAACAAGCGACCGCCCCCTGCGCAACGGCCGTTGAATCGTTTCATCACGTCGAGATCTGGAGCGTCATGCCGGACATCGCCGCACCCACCGCCCTCCGCTTCGACCAGCACGCCGCTCCGGTGCTGGGCATCGGCTCGCCCGCCCCGCGTCTCTCCTGGCAGGTGCCGGACGCCCCCGACGGCTACCGGCAGACCCGCTACGAGATCGAAATCGGCCGTGGCGGCGAGCCGGAGACCGTCTCCGTCGCGTCCGGCGAGCAGCTCCAGGTGCCTTGGCCGGGTGCGCCTCTCGCGGCGCGCGAGGCCGCGACCGTACGGGTGCGGGCCGGCGACGACGAAAGCTGGAGCGCCTGGAGTCAGCCTGCCACGGTCGAGGCCGGCCTGCTGTCCCCCGCCGACTGGACCGCCCGCTTCGTCAGCCCGCGCGAGACCGGCGGCGCGGCGCCGGTCGTGGCCGGCACCGTCGACCTGCCCGAAGGCGTGGTCCGGGCCCGCCTCTACGCCACCGCGCACGGCATCTACATCGCCCACCTGAACGGCCGCAGGGTCGGCGACCACCAGCTCGCCCCGGGCTGGACCGCCTACCGGCACCGGCTGCGCTATCAGACCTACGATGTCACCGACCTGGTCCGCGCCGGGACCAACC
>Ga0207668_10001269_pt1 | contig 15059 bp, 10 predicted proteins | sample KBSS43metaG_FD_184323 | JGI IMG/M metagenome (GOLD analysis project Ga0207668, IMG submission 184323) | Switchgrass rhizosphere microbial communities from Kellogg Biological Station, Michigan, USA - KBS S4-3 metaG (SPAdes) (version 2) | ecosystem: Host-associated > Plants > Roots > Rhizosphere... | reverse complement strand
GTCCAGCAGCCGCTGCACGGAGACGGTGACGCCCACCTCCATGTTGGTGCGGAAGATCACCCCCTCGGTCTCCATCTGCCGCACGCGGCGGTCGATGAGGTGCTTCTCCATCTTGAAGTCGGGGATACCGTAGCGGAGCAGGCCGCCGATCCGGTCGTTCTTCTCGAACACCGTGGCCGCATGGCCGGCGCGGGCGAGCTGCTGGGCGCAGGCCAGTCCCGCCGGGCCGGAGCCCACGACGGCGACCCGCTTGCCGGTGCCCCGGGCGGACGGCTGCGGCGTGACCCAGCCCTCCTCCCAGCCGCGGTCGACGATCTGGGCCTCGATCGACTTGATGGTCACCGGGTTGTCGTCGATGTTCAGGACGCAGGAGGCCTCGCAGGGCGCGGGGCAGATGCGGCCGGTGAACTCCGGGAAGTTGTTGGTGGACTGGAGGTTTTCCAGCGCCGCCTGCCATTGGTCGCGGTAGACCAGGTTGTTGAAGTCCGGGATCTGGTTGTTCACCGGACAGCCCTGGTGGCAGAACGGAATCCCGCAGTCCATGCAGCGCGCGGCCTGCTGGCGCAGCTCCGGGTAGGGCAGCGGCTTGACGAATTCCTTCCAGGTCTTCAGGCGCTCCGCGGGCTTCTCATAGCTGCGGTCGTTGCGCTCGATCTCAAGGAAGCCGGTGGGCTTGCCCATCGGGTTATGCTCCGAATCTTGAAGGGTTTACTCGGCGGCGACGGCGGCGGCGGCTTGCCGTTCCGCCGCCATGTCGGTGAGAGCTCTGCGGTAGTCCTTGGGCGTCACCTTGACGAAGGCCTTCAGGCTCTCCTCCCAGGATTCCAGGAGCATCCGCGCCCGGGCGCTGCCGGTGTAGAGATGGTGGCGCTCGATCAGGATCCGCAGCCGCTCGGAGTCGAACCGCAACGGGTCGCCCATGCCGTTGTTCTCCACCGAGACGGAGCGCTGGCTGGGGCGGAAGGGCTCGTCGGCGCGGTCGGCCGGTCCGGCGGCGACCACCGGCTCCAGGTCCACCATCGCCATGTTGACGAGGTCGCGGAAGCGGCCCCGGGGGTCGTAGACGTAGGCGATCCCCCCCGACATGCCGGCGGCGAAGTTGCGGCCGGTGTCGCCCAGCACGGCGACGACGCCGCCGGTCATGTATTCGCAGCCGTGGTCGCCGACGCCCTCCACCACCGCCACGGCGCCGGAGTTGCGCACGGCGAACCGCTCGCCCGCCACGCCCTCGAAATAGGCTTCGCCGGCGATGGCGCCGTAGAGCACGGTGTTGCCGACCACGATGTTCTGGGTCGGGTCGCGCGTGGAGCCGGCCGGCTGCCGCACCACCACGCGGCCGCCGGAAAGTCCCTTGCCCACGTAGTCGTTGGCGTCGCCCACCAGCTCCAGGGTCACCCCGCGGGCGAGGAACGCCCCGAAGCTCTGCCCGGCGACGCCGGTCAGGCGCATGGAGATGGTGTCTTCCGGCAGCCCGGCGTGGCCGTAGCGGCGGGCGACCTCGCCGGAGAGCATCGCCCCCACGGTCCGGTTGATGTTCTTGATCGTGTGCTCCCCGCGCACCGGCTGGCCGTGCTCCAGCGCCGCCGTGGCGTCGGCGATCAGGGCGTGGTCCAGCGCCTTGCCGAGGCCGTGGTCCTGGCGGTCCATGTTCCACAACCCCTTCGCACCCTCGGCCGGGGCGGCGTAGAGCAGGCGCGAGAGGTCGACACCGTGCGCCTTCCAATGGTCGACCGCGGGGGACGTGTCGATCCGGTCCACGCGGCCGATCATCTCATTGACCGTCGCGAAGCCCATCTCCGCCATGATTTCCCGAAGCTCTTCCGCCACATAGAAGAAGAAATTGATGACGTGTTCGGGCTGGCCGGTGAAGCGCGCGCGCAGCACCGGGTCCTGGGTCGCCACCCCTACCGGGCAGGTGTTGAGGTGGCACTTGCGCATCATGATGCAGCCGGCCGCGATCAAGGGCGCGGTGGCGAAGCCGAACTCGTCCGCGCCCAGCAGGGCGCCGATGGCCACGTCGCGGCCAGTCCTGAGGCCCCCGTCCACCTGCACGGCGATGCGCGTGCGCAGGCCGTTGAGCAGCAGGGTCTGCTGGGTCTCGGCCAGGCCGATCTCCCACGGCGAGCCGGCGTGCGTCAGCGAGGTCAGCGGCGAGGCGCCGGTGCCGCCCTCGAAGCCGGAGATGGTCACATGGTCGGCGCGCGCCTTGGCGACGCCGGCGGCCACCGTGCCGACGCCCACCTCGGAGACCAGCTTCACCGAGATGCGGGCGTCCGGGTTGACGTTCTTCAGGTCGTGGATGAGCTGGGCCAAGTCCTCGATCGAATAGATGTCATGGTGCGGCGGCGGCGAGATCAGGCCTACGCCGGGCGTCGAGTGGCGCACCCGGGCGATGTTCTTGTCCACCTTGTGGCCGGGCAGCTGCCCGCCCTCCCCGGGCTTGGCGCCCTGGGCCATCTTGATCTGGATGTCGTCGGCGTTGACCAGGTACTCGGTGGTCACCCCGAACCGGCCGGAGGCCACCTGCTTGATGGCCGAGCGCATGGAATCGCCGTTGGCCAGGGGCTTGAAGCGGTCGGACTCCTCGCCGCCCTCGCCGGTGTTCGAGCGGCCGCCGATACGGTTCATGGCCACGGCCAGCGTGGTGTGCGCCTCGCGGCTGATGGAGCCGAAGCTCATCGCGCCGGTGGCGAAGCGCTTGACGATCTCGCTGGCGGGCTCGACCTCGGAGAGCGGCAGGGGGGCCGCCGCAGGCTTCAGGCGCATGAGGCCGCGGATGGTCAGGCGCCGCTCGCTCTGCTCGTTGATGCCGGCGGCGAAGGCCCGGTACTCGCCGGGCAGGTTCCCGCGCACGGCGTGCTGCAGCTGGGCCACCGATTCCGGGGTCCAGGCGTGGTCCTCGCCGCGCAGGCGGAAGGCGTAGTTCCCGCCCACGTCCAGCATGTGGCGGTAGATCGGCGCGTCGCCAAAGGCGTCGCGGTGACGGCGCACCGACTCCTCGGCGATCTCGCGCAGGCCCGCGCCCTCGATGGTGGTGGCGGTGCCGGTGAAGTAGCTCTCGATGAATTCGGTCGACAGGCCCACCGCGTCGAAGATCTGGGCGCCACAGTAGGACTGGTAGGTGGAGATGCCCATCTTGGACATCACCTTGAGCACGCCCTTGCCGACACCCTTGATGTAGTTCTTGCGCACCTCGTAGGGCGAGGCGGGCAGGCCGTTCTGGATGCGAAGCTGCTCCAGGGTCTCGAAGGCGAGGTAGGGGTTCACCGCCTCGGCGCCGTAGCCGGCCAGGACGCAGAAGTGGTGCACCTCGCGGGCCTCGCCGGTCTCGATGACGAGGCCGGTCTGCATGCGCAGGCCTTGGCGGATCAGGTGATGATGCACCGCCGCCGTGGCCAGCGCCGCCGGGATCGGGATGCGATCGGGGGACGCCGCCCGGTCGGACAGGATCAGGATGTTCATGTCCGCCAGCACGTTGTCGGTGGCGTCGCGGCAGAGGCGGTCGAGCGCCTCCTTCAGGCCCGCCGCGCCGTCGGCCGCCGGCCAGGTCGCATCGAGGGTGGCGGTGCGGAAGGCGCCGTCCAGGAGCTCGCTGATGGCGCGGATCTTGGAAAGGTCCTCGTCGGTGAGGATCGGCTGGGCCACCTCCAGGCGCTTGTGCGAGCCGGCATGGCGGCCGAGCAGGTTCGGCCGGGGCCCGATCATCGAGACCAGGCTCATGACCAGCTCCTCGCGGATCGGATCGATGGGCGGGTTGGTGACCTGGGCGAAGTTCTGCTTGAAGTAGTCGTAGAGCAGCTTCGGCCGGCGCGAGAGCACGGCGATGGGGGTGTCGGTGCCCATGGAGCCGATGGGGTCGTCAGCCGACACGGCCATGGGCTCCAGGAAGAACTGCAGATCCTCCTGGGTGTAGCCGAACGCCTGCTGCCGATCGAGCAGCTCGGCCGGGTCGTTGGCGATGGGCGGGCGGCCGAGGGGGGCCTCGGGCAGGTCCTCCAGCTTGAACTGGGTGTCGGCCAGCCACTGGTCGTAGGGCTCGGCGTTGGCCAGTTCGGCCTTGATCTCCTCGTCCTCGATGATCCGGCCCTGCTCCATGTCGATGAGCAGCATCTTGCCGGGCTGCAGGCGCCACTTGCGCACGATCTTCTCGTCCGGGACCGGCAGCACGCCGACCTCGGAGGCCATGATCACGTTGTCGTCCTCGGTGATCACGAAGCGCGCGGGCCGCAGCCCGTTACGGTCGAGGGTCGCGCCGATCTGGCGTCCGTCGGTGAAGGCCACGGCGGCGGGGCCGTCCCACGGCTCCATCAGGGCGGCATGGTACTCGTAGAAGGCCTTGCGCCGCGGATCCATCAGCGGGTTGCCGGCCCAGGCCTCGGGGATCAGCATCATCACCGCATGGGCCAGCGGATAGCCGCCAGCCACCAGCAGCTCCAGCGCATTGTCGAGGCAGGCGGTGTCCGACTGCCCGTGCGGGATCAGCGGCCACATCTTGTCGAGGTCGGCGCCCAGCAGCTCCGACTCCATGCTGCGCCGGCGCGCGTTCATCCAGTTGACGTTGCCGCGGACGGTGTTGATCTCGCCGTTGTGGGCGATGAACCGGTAGGGGTGCGCCAGCCGCCAGGACGGGAAGGTGTTGGTGGAGAACCGCTGGTGGACCATCGCCAGCGCCGACTGGGTGAGCGGATTCTGCAGGTCCTGGTAATAGGCGCCCACCTGCGGGGCGAGCAGCAGGCCCTTGTAGACCACCGTCCGGGTCGACAGGGACGGAAGGTAGAGCTCGGTCAGGCCCGGCAGGTTGCGCTTCTTGGCCAGGTCGCCCAGCGGGTTCTGCAGCTGCTTGCGGACCGCCAGCAGCTTGCGCTCATGGGCGTCCTGGTCGCGGATGTTGGGGCCGCGGCCGATGAAGGCCTGGCGGATCACCGGCATCTCGGCCAGCACCGCGGCGCCAAGGCCCGTGGTGTCGATGGGAACCTCGCGCCAGCCGAGCAGCGGCTGCTTCTCGACCTTCAGGAAATGCTCGAACTGGCTCACCGCCACGGCGCGGGAGGCTTCGTCGCGCGGCATGAAACACATGGCCACGGCGTATTCGCCCGCCGGCGGCAGGGCCACGCCCGCGCCGCCCGCCCAGTCGCGGAACAGGGCGTCGGGAAGCTGAATCAGGATGCCGGCGCCGTCGCCCACCAGGGGGTCGGCGCCCACGGCGCCGCGATGGTCCAGGTTGACCAGGATCTGCAGGCCGTCGGCCACCACGGCGTGCGATTTGCGGCCCTTGAGATTGGCCACGAAGCCCACACCGCACGAGTCATGCTCGTTCGCCGGATCATACAGTCCTTGGCGCTGGGGAAACCCCATCCCGTCCCTCGCTTCAACTCGGCGTCACGCAAGCGCAAGCGCGGCCGCGAAGGGCCGTTGCAGGCGCATACCGGCGGCATTTACCCGGCGCGCCCGGGTTTTGTCGATGGGGGAGCGCTCAGCACACGAAATGATCATCGCGCCGGAGGGAGTCGAGCAGGCGCCTGTCTGCTCCGCGTACGGATGTGCAACCGGTGAGCACCATGGCCGTCTCCAGTTCACTGCGCAGCATGGCGAACAGGCGATCGAGCTTCGCGCCGCCGCCGGCCCCGAGCGCATAGGCCCAGGGCCGGCCCACGAAACAAGCCTTCGCGCCGAGCGCCAGGGCTTTCAGGATGTCGAGCCCCGAGCGCACTCCGCCGTCGAGGTAGACCTCCAGGCTGTCGCCCACCGCATCGGCGATGCGCGGCAGGGCGCGGACGGACGACACCACCCCGTCGAGCTGGCGGCCGCCGTGGTTTGAGACCACCAGGCCGTCGGCCCCGGCGCGGACGGCGTCGCGGGCGTCGTCCACGTCGAGCACGCCCTTGACCACGATCGGCCGGTCCCAGGTCTGGCGCACCCAGTCGAGGTCGGCCCAGGTGACGGTGCGGTCGAAGTTCTGGCCGATCCAGCCCCAGAAGTCGTCGACGCCGCGGGCTTCGGGAATCGCCTCCGAGACGTTGCCGAACAGGTGCGGGCGGCCGTGCAGCCAGACGTCCCAGAGCCAGGCCGGATGGGTCGCCCCCTGCCAGGCGCGGCGGACCCGGCCCGCGAGGTCGGGCCGGCCGGAGAGGCCGGAGCGGATGTCGCGGCGGCGGGCGCCGGGAGCCGGCAGGTCGACGGTGAGCACCAGCGCCGGGCAGCCGGCCGCCAGGGCCCGCTCCAGCATGGCGCGGACGAAGCCACGGTCCTTGATCATGTAGAGCTGGAACCAGGGCGGGGCGGCGGCCCTCGCCACCTCGTCCACGGAACAGACGCCGACGGTGGACAGGCAGAAGGGAACGCCGGCCGCCTGGGCCGCCCGGGCGGCCTGGACTTCGCCGCGCCGGCCGTACATCCCCGCCATGCCGACGGGCGAGAGCCCCACGGGCAGCTTCCAGGCCTGGCCCAGGCTGGTGATCGACAGGTCGAGGACCGAGGTGTCGCGCATCACCCGCTGGCGCAGCGCCACCTGCTCGAAGTCGGCCAGGTTGCGGGCCAGCGTCGTCTCCGCGTAGGAGCCGCCGTCGATGTAGTCGAACAGCATCCGCGGCAGGCGCCGACGGGCCAGCTCGCGGAAATCGGCGACCGACGCCGGCGTCATGGCTCCCCTCCCCTGCTGACCTGTCCCCGACCCATCTTAGACTCGCGCGGCTCTGCGCCGCTATGTAGCGCCCGTACGGAGAGCACGCCCATGATCGACGGGATCGAACGGCCCTGGGCCCTGATGCGCCACCACGCCGGCTGGGCCGACGTCTTCCGGATCGTCGCGGACGGCGGCGAGACGGTGACCGGCGCCTATGTGGACCGCGAGACCGTGGGCGGGACCGCGACCTACAGCGCCCGCGCGGTGCTGGCGCGGTTTGCGACGCTGGAGGCGGCCCAGGCCGCCCGCGAAGGCGCGATCGCCGAATGGCGCAAGCACGACGACGCGATCCACGACGCGAACCAGCGGCTGCGGGAAGCGGAGAAGGCGCGCGAGGAGGCCTGGCTCGCCCGCTTGCGGGCGGCGCAAGGCTAGATCTTCAGGCCCTTGGCCACGAACCAGGCGGCGGCCGCGGCGATGAGGACGCCGATCGCCAGGCGCCACCAAGGGGCGAAACGCAGGCCGGGATCGGCCGCGAAGGCGCGCCGGCCGGTGATCATCGGGCCGATCAGGTTCTGGCGCTTGTAGGCCAGGTAGAAGACCACCGCCGCCACGTGGATAACCACCAGCGCCTGGAGACCGCGGAAGGTCAGTTCGTGCCAGCCTGCGAATCGCCGGCCGGTGTCGAAGTCGACCAGATACGACAGCGGGCCGGATTCCAGCCCGTCGATGTCCACCGCAAACAGGCCGAGCGTCACCTGAGCCACGAGCAGGAGGAGAATGGCCACCACGCTCAAGGCCCCGAGCGGATTGTGCCCCGGCAGGTCGCCGGCACTGCGTGACCCCAGGCTGCGGGCGTAGGCGAGCGTCGCTTTCGGGCCTTTGACGAAGCTGGCGAACTGGGCGGATTGCGAGCCGAACACGCCCCAGTAGAGCCGGAACACCACCAGCCCCAGCACGGCGTATCCGGACCAGCGGTGCAGCTGCATGTTTTCGCCGGCGCTGAACCAGGACACCAGCAGCAGCACCACGAGCAGCCAGTGCGCGAGGCGCGTAGGGCCGTCCCAAAGCCTGGCGCGCACGGCGCCGGCGCTCACGGGTGCGCTCACCGACGGTTCGGCCACGGATCTAGGCGGGCTTGAGGCGGTACTTGTCGTGGCAGCCGCCGCAGGCCTTGGCGGTCGTGGGAACCTGGGCCTTCACCGCGTCCAGGCTGCCGCTGTTGGCGGCGTCGGCCAGCCTGGTCGTCTCGGCCTGCAAGCGCTTCACCCCGGCCGCGAAGCCCGCGGCGTCGGACCAGATGTCCGGCTTGGCGGCGGTCTTGACACCGGCTTCGGGACCGCTGCCGGCTGGGAACCAGGTCGCTTCCTGAGCCGCCAGGTCCTTCATCTTCCGGGCCGAGGCCTTGATCACGGCAAGGTCCGGCTTGTCGGTCTTGAGCTGGTCGTTGATCGCCTTGAAGGCCCCGCCGAGCTGCTTGAAATTCGCCTGCCGCGCCTTCACCGCCTCCGCGCCGGCGCTCTGGGCCAGGGCGCCGCCGGCGGCCACCGCGGCGCCGACGCCGAACGCCACCAGCACGCCTATCGCACGCCCTCGTCCCGTCATCCTGAATCCCTTCCGCAGGCTTCCCGCGGAAGCGCTCGCGCATTTGGCGAAGCTTTCCCTGTCGCGTCAATGCGCCCAATCCCTCACGGTTGCGGCGTTCAGCGGGCGGCGGTCTTGACGGGCGCGCCATGCTGCGCGGCGTTCGCGACGAGGCTCCCGCAGGCCGCGTCCTTGGCCAGGCCAGGGTCGACGAACGGCAGGATGGCGGCGATCGGCGTCGCGAGCGCGCCCAGCGCCACGGCGAGGCCGCCCTGGGCGATGGCCTTGTCGGTCTCCACCCCAAACTTCGGGGCGCTCAACGGCCCGGAGACGGTCACCGGAGCGATCACGCGGACCAGCTGGGCCTTCTTCGGCTTGCCTTTGATGCGCAGGTCGACGCGCTCGTTGCGCAGGTCGATCACGCCCGCGCCCACGCCCACCACGGGGCCGGTGTCGAAGACGATGTTGTCGGCCCGCAGCACGCCCCCTTCGGCGCGGAAGTCGGCGACCGCGCAACGGATCGGCGTGGTCTGCTGGTCCTTCGAGAGCAGCAGGCCCAGGCCCTTGACCACGTTCACGCCCAGGAGCTCGGCGAAGGCCCGGCGGATCTCGCCGCCCGGGACGAGGACCACGGCCTGGCCGTCGGCGGTAGAGGCCGCACGATGCACGGAATCGCCGGTTCCGCGCAGCTTCACCCGCGCGACCAGCGCGCCCGTCAGGGGCGTCTGGCCGTCCATGACGGGGATGAGCTGTTCGAGGCGGGCGCCCGACAGGCGCAGGTCGAGGTCGGTGACAGGCGTGGCCCCGCGGGCGTTCAGGCGCACGACGCCGGCGATGCTGCCCTTCGGCAGGTCCATCTTCAGGTCACTGGCCGTCAGCAAGCCCCGGTCGAGATTGAGCTTCACGGAGCCGGAGCGCAGCGGAATCGGCGCGTCGCGGATCGATGCGGCCCGATAGGTCACGTCCGCGTCCATGGCCCGCAGGCGGTCCACCTTCAGGGTCGCGTCGGGGAACAGGCGCTGCTGGGCGGCCATCTGGCGGCCGATGGCGACCTGCTGCGGCGAGGCGGTCTCGCCGGGCCCGGTCTTCGGCGCGCCGCCGAACACCGTCGCCAGGTCGTCGAAGTCGAGGCTGCGGGAGGCCATCTGCGCGTCGAGCTTCGGCCGCGCGCCGGAGGTGTCCACCGTCATCGTCCCGGCCACGTCGCTGTCGCCGATGCGGCCCGTCATGCCCTCGAACCGGTAGGTCCGTTCATTGCGCACGAAGCGGGCCGACAGGCGGTAGGGCGGCGTGTTGGGCAGGGTGACGCCGGTCAGGTCGTAGAGGTCGGCCAGGTCCGGACCCGTGGCGGAGCCGCTCATCCGGAGCTGGCCCAGGTCGAAGGGCTTGGGCACGTCGCCGCGAGCGACGATGCGCGTGGCGCCGGCGCGAATGTCGGCGTCGAAGGGATAGGGCCGGGCGCGGTCGACGTTCAGCAGCGGTCCGCCGGTCACCCGCAGGTGGAATGGGGCGCGATTGAGGGCGCCGTCGCCGCTGAGCTGGAAGCCGCGGTTCGCGGCGCCGAGCGTCTCGGAGGCCGAGATCGTTCCGGTGAAGGTCAGCTTGCGCTGGGCGTCCTCCATCCGCAGATGGCCGTCCTCGATGATGAACCGGCGGATCGGCGGCAGGCGCATGGGCGGCTGCTTTTCGCGCCCGTCGGAAAAGTCCCAGGAGGCGCGCCCCTGCGCGTCACGCTTGAGGCGCACGTCGGGGCGGTCGGCGCGCACCTGCATGATGTCCACATGGCCGCGCAGCAGCGCGGGCAGGCGGATCTGCACCATCAGCCGGTCGATCTGCGCCATGGGGCCAGGGCCGGCCCACGCCGGATTGCCGATGCGAAGCCCGTTCACCGTCGCGCTGGGGCTCCACGACCATGGGCGGACCTGCAGGTCGCCGGCGATCACCACCTCGCGGTGCAGCCGCCCGGAGGCGTAACGGCCGATCGGCCCGCGCAGGGCGTTCCAGTCCACGAACAGCAGGAACAGCGCCACCGCCGCGATCAGGCCGCCGAATATCCCGGCGGTCCACAGCACGGGCTTGCGCCAGCGGGCGGCAGGCCGCGGCGGGGTTTCCGGCGCCGCGGCCGGCGCTGCGCCGTGCGGCGAGGCGCGAAGGACCCGGTGCGCGCGCTCGGCGGCGCGGTGGGTGGCCCGGCGGAGGCGCTCTCGAACGCGCGTGAAGGCGGTTTCGTTCGGCAAATCAATCGAGTCCAGGCGTCCCGCGGGGACAACGCCTCAGTTTCCGATCGGGTCCCGGCTAATGCGCCACGCCTCGCCGGAGCATCACCTGGGCGGCGGTCAGGGCGATGATGCGCAGGTCGAAGCCGAAGGACATCTTTTGCAGGTAGTCGCGGTCAAGCTCGGCCTTGACGGCGATCGGCAGCTCGTCGCGGCCGTTCACCTGCGCCCAGCCGGTGATCCCGGGGCGCAGGGCGTCGACCCCGGCCTGGGTGCGCAGCGCCACCAGGTCGTCCTGGTTGAAGAGGGCCGGACGCGGGCCCACCACGCTCATGTCGCCGATGAGCACGCTCCAGAGCTGCGGCAGCTCGTCCAGGCTGGCGCCGCGCAGGAACCGGCCCAGGGGCGTGATCCAAGCCTGCGGCTGGCCGAGCAGGTGGGTCGCCACGTCCGGCGCGCCCATGCGCATGGTGCGGAACTTGGGCATCCGGTAGATGCGGTTGCCGCGCCCCACCCGGCGCGACCAGTGCAGGGCCGGCCCCGGGCTCTCCAGCCGCACGGCGATCCCGATCAGCAGCAGGGCGGGGGACAGGATGACGAGTCCGGCGAGCGCCGCTGCGATGTCGAACGCCCGCTTCACCTCGGCGCCGTCTCCCCGTCCTCGTGACGGAGGCCAGCTTTAGGGGCTGGCGGACGAGCCGCCAAGCGCCGCAATCAGCTGCGGCGCGGCCGGCCGGAGGTGGCGCGCGGCGTATGGCGAGGCGCATACGCGCTCTTGCGCTTCGTCGCGGCCTTGGCAGGCTTCGAGGCCGGCGGCGTCAGGGTCAGCGTTTCCGGCGTCGCCTCGACGATGGGTTCGGGGGCCGTTTCGGCGACGGCTTCCGGCGCCGGCTCGGCGACGGGCTCCGGCGCGGCCTTGGCCGCAGCTTTACGCGACGCCTTGACGACCGGCGCGGGCGCGGCCTCCATCACCGGCTCCGGCGTGGCTTCTGGCGCAGGTTCGGCGACGATTTCAACGACCGGTTCAGGGGTCGCTTCCAGCGTGGGCGGCGGCTCGACCGACGGCGCGGGCGCCGCCTCGAGAACGGGTTCCGGGACCGGTTCGGGCGCAGGCTCGACGACGGGCTCGGGCGCAGTTTCCATCACCGGCTCGGGCGCCGCGACGACCGCGTCCTCCACGGTATCGGCGGCGGCCAGCGCAACGTCCTCGGCGACCTCCACGGCGGCTTCCGCCGTTTCGACGAGGGGCGTGATCGCCACGGCCGTCTTGCGGCCGAGCAGCGCCTCCAGGTTCACCGGCTGCGCCCAGCGGGTCATCAGCCAATAGGCCACCCCTGCGCCGGTGGCGCCGGCGTAGAGGAACCAGAGGGGCGAGGCCACGCCGAAGGGGATGCGCAGCGCTTTTTCAGCGCTCACGGAACGCTCGCCGGAAGCCTCGATCAATGCCGCCATGGGGGTGTCTCCTGGGTGGGACGTTGTGCAATGCAGCATATCATCAACGGAGAGGGTTCGCACTTGCAAAACCAAAGCGCTCAGGAGGCCGTCCAGATCCGCGCCGCAGCGCCGCTTTCGCCCAGCCGCTCGGCGACCCAGCCGCAGGTCGCCTCCAGCGGCGCGTGGAGGCCGCTCGGCGGCCGCACCACGGCGAGCGCGCAGCCGTTCATCCTCATGGGATCGGAGAGCGGCCGCAGGCGCGCCTCGGCGACCAGGACGGGGGCCCGGCCGGCGGCGTCCTCCAGATCGCGCAGGAAGCCGTCGAAGGTCGCGAGGTCCTTCAAGGGCAGCCAGATCATCAGCACCGCCTGCCGGTTGCGCGACAGCACGGCCCGCACGGCCTGGACGATGCGGCCGTAGTCGTCCGCCCGCTCGAAGGGCGGGTCGATCAGCACGAAGGCCGGGCCGTTCGCCGGGACCGCGCCCGGCGCGGCGGCGAAGCCGTCGGCGCAGCGGGTCTCGACGCCCGGCTTTCCGCGCAGGGTGCGCGACAGCGCCCCGTGCTCCTCGGTGTGCAGCTCGAACGCGAGATAGCGGTCGCGGGCCCGCAAGACCCGGGCGATCAGCCAGGGCGAGCCGGGATAGTAGCGGACGCCCTCCCCCTTATTGGCCTCGCGCACGGCCTTGGCCAGAGCGGCCAGGGGCGCGGGCGCATCCTTCGCCGCCAGCAGCCGCCCTACCCCCGCCTCGGCCTCGCCCGACCGCTGCGCCTCGCCGCCGGCGAGGTCGTAGAGGCCGGCGCCGGCGTGGGTGTCGACGATCGTCAGCGGGGGCGCCTTGCCCGTCATCCGGGCCAGCACCTCCAGCAAGGCGGCGTGCTTGACCAGGTCGGCGAAGTTCCCGGCGTGGAAGGCGTGGCGGTAGTTCACGGCGGCTCCTCCGGGCACGGCTCGGAACCGCGCTTGCCCATACCACGTTGAGCGCCGGCCCAAGGAGACCTGTCGCATGACCTCGCCCGCTCGTCCCGCGCCGTCAGGGGCCTGAGGCCTTGGCGCGCGACCTCGCCGAGCCCCCTGCCCCCGCCGCGGCCGCGGGGCTGTCCTACGCCAACGACAACGAGCCGGGCATCCGCCGCGTGAAGTCCGGGACCGGGTTCCGCTACCGCGACGCCGAGGGCCAAGTCGTCCGCGACCCCAAGGTCCTCGAGCGGATCCGCAGCCTCGTGTTGCCGCCGGCCTGGACCGACGTGTGGATTTCGCCCGACCCCAACGGCCACATCCAGGCGGTTGGCCGCGACCAGCGGGGGCGCAAGCAGTACCGCTACCACGACGCCTGGCGGCAGTTGCGCGACGAGACCAAGTTCGACCGCCTGATCGCCTTCGGCCGGGCCCTGCCGCGGCTGCGCGCCCGTGTGGAGGCCGACCTCGCCCGCCGCGGCCTGCCGCGGGAGAAGGTGCTGGCCGCGGTCGTGCGCCTGCTGGAGACCACCCTGATCCGGGTCGGCAACACCGAATATGCGCGCGCCAACAAGACCTTCGGCCTGACCACCTTGCGCGACCGGCACGCGGAGATCTCGGCCACGGGCGTCAGGTTCCAGTTCCGCGGCAAGAGCGGCAAGATCCACGAGACCGGCGTGCGCGACCGGCGGCTGGCGCGGATCGTCAAGGCCTGCCAGGACCTGCCGGGCCAGCGGCTGTTCCAATACCAGGACGAGGACGGGGTGCGCCGCGCGTTGGAGTCCGCCGACGTCAACGGCTACCTGCGCGAGGCCATGGGCGAGGACTTCTCGGCCAAGGACTTCCGGACCTGGGCCGGCACCGTCTCGGCCGCCCGGGCGCTGCTGACCAATCCCGATTGCGCGAGCGAGGCGGAGGCCAGGCGGCACATGGCGACCTGCGTGAAGGCGGTGGCGGGGGTGCTGGGCAACACGCCGGCGGTGTGCCGGAAGTCCTACATCCACCCGCAGGTGCTGGAGGCCTTCGCCGAGGGGGCGCTGCCGCTGAAGCCCGCGGAGGGGCGCGCCTTCGAGCTGGCGGTGCTGCGGTTCCTGGAGTCGATGCGCGACTGAGCCTCACAATCGCCCTAGCGCCGGTAGCTGAACCCCGCGCGCACCGTCCGCGGCGCGGCGTAGCTCTCCACGCCGTCGGCCGTCTCGCCCACCTCGATGCGGCTTCCCACCACGTTGTCGGCGGCGAGATAGACCTCCCGGCCCTCGCCGAGGCTCCAGGCGGCGCGCAGGTCGAGCCCCGCGGCGGCGGCCAGCACGCGCAGGTTCAGGTCGTCCTCGAAGCGGGCGCTCTCGTAGCGCACGGCGGCGGAGAGCTGCAGCCGCGGCGCCGGACGCCAGTCCGCGCCGGCGGTGGCGGTCACCTTGGGCGTCTGGCCGGGCCGCTTGCCGGTGAGCTGCGGGGCGGAGGAGCCTCCGTCCACCCGCGCATGGGTCGCCGAGATGGCGGCGCGCACCGTCAGCGACGGGGTGAGGTCGGCGGCGACATCGCCCTCCAGCCCGTAGGCCTCGATCTCGCCGGCGTTCTGGCGCTGGCGCAGCACGCCGCCGGCCGGAATCAGGCCGGCGGTGGGGAAGGTCGCGGGGCCGAAGCCGATGGTGACATTGGTGATCGGGTCCTTCAGCCGGTTGTAGAAGGCGGTGAGGCTCCAGGCCGCGCCCGCTTCGCCGCCGATCCCGGCCTCTACGCCCTGCAGGGTCTCCGGCTTCAGGCCCGGGTTGGCCTCGGTGACGTCATTGCCGACCCGGAACGGCCGGTGCAGCTCGTTGAGCGTCGGCGGGCGGAAGCCGGCGTAGGCGGCGCTGCGCAGCCAGAAGCCCTCGGCCAGGCTGTAGCGCACGCCGATCCGCCCGGTGGGCGTGGTCCCCGACGAGCCGGCCGGGCTATTGTCCAGCACCAGCGCCCCATTGGCCAGATCGCGTTCGCGCCGCACGCCGCCGTAGCTTTTCCAGGCGTCGGCGCGCACGCCGCCGGCCAGGATCAGCGGCCCGCTCTGCAGCGCCGCCTCCGCATAGACGCCGGCCACACGGGTCTTGCCACCCGCCTCGCGCCCGCGCGTGAAGGCGCCGCTCAGGAACCGGAAGCGCTCGAAGTCCGTCCCCTCGGCCGCACGGGCGTCAAGGCCGAGCTCCCAGGACCAGGCCTGCGCCCGGCCCTGCCAGGCGGCGTTGAGGCCATAGCCGAGCGCCGGCGTGG
>Ga0207668_10001265_pt1 | contig 15064 bp, 14 predicted proteins | sample KBSS43metaG_FD_184323 | JGI IMG/M metagenome (GOLD analysis project Ga0207668, IMG submission 184323) | Switchgrass rhizosphere microbial communities from Kellogg Biological Station, Michigan, USA - KBS S4-3 metaG (SPAdes) (version 2) | ecosystem: Host-associated > Plants > Roots > Rhizosphere... | reverse complement strand
TCGAGCTCGCCGCCGACTACCTGCTGATGGCGGCGATGCTGATCGAGATCAAGTCGCGCATGCTGCTGCCGCCGAAGAAGAGCGCCGACGGCAAGGAGCCCGACGATCCGCGCGCCGAGCTCGTGCGTCGCCTGATCGAGTACGAGCAGATGAAGCTGGCCGCCGCGAAGCTCGACGCGCTGCCCCTGCTCGGGCGCGACTTCCTGCGCGCCCAGGTCACCGTCGACGAGGCGAGCGTCGAGCGGCTGCCCGACGTCGACCCGGTCGACCTGCGCAACGCCTGGATCGAGATCGTCAAGCGCGCCAAGCTCAACCAGCACCACCTCGTCTCGCGCGAGCACCTGAGTGTGCGCGAGCACATGAGCATCGTCCTGCGCGCGCTGCAGGGGCGCCGCTTCGCCTTGTTCGAGGACCTGTTCGACGTCGAGCGCGGCCCCGCCGTCGTCGTTGTCACGTTCATCGCCCTGCTCGAGCTGGCGCGCGAGCACCTGCTCGAAGTGACGCAGGCCGAGGCGTTCGCGCCGATCTACGTCCGCCTCGCCTACCAGGCGGCGTGACGGCGGCTGCTATCCTGAGTTCGTCCGACTCGACCGTCGCGACCGATCGGCAGCGGCATGCTGCCGTCAAAGGATGACGCGATGAAGTCGACCCTCGGATGGATGCTCGTGCTGGCCGCTCTCGGCACGGGCGCCGCGCTGCCGGCCCGTACCGCTCCGGCGACGCCCGACCCGTGCAAGCTCGTCACCGTCGCCGAGATGCAGCAGATCGTCGGCGCGCTCGACGGCGCACCGAAGGCGACCGACCCGAAGTCCGGCGAGATCACCTGCACCTACTCGCCCGCGAAGGGAGCCAGCTTCGTCGACGTCAGCCTGCACGACGGCGACCTGGCGGCCTGGAAGCGAAGGAACGGCGGCAAGAATCCCGTCGCCGTGCCCGAATTCGGCGCCGACGCCTTCGTCACGCCCGACTTCCAGGATTTCGCCGAGCTGTACGCCAAGAAGGGCAACCTGGTCCTGCGCATCAGCATGCCCAAGGGGCCGCAGTCGGTCGAGACCGTCAAGGCGATCGGCCGCAAGGCGCTGCCTCGGCTGTAGGCGCTCGGTTCCGCTGCTCGGGCCTGAACGCGATCAACGCCGAAGCAGGTTCGGCAGCATCTGGCGCGCGCTCAGTCGACCGCGAGGATCAGCAGCCCGCCGAGGCCGACGACGCCCGCCGGCAGGCCCCAGCGCTCCCACTTCGAGACCGCGTCGCCGGCGATCACCTCGACCGGCACCGACGTCGTCTCGAGGACGCGATGCGTCGTCGAATCCTCGAGCATCCGCGTGATCGAGTTCTTGCGCGCCGTCCCCATGACGATGTGGTGGACGTCGAGGCGCTTGGCAGCACGACAGATCTGCTCGGCACGTTCCCCCGACGCCCAGTGCTTCTCGTGCGGCACGCCGGCGTCGGTGAGGAGCGCGACCGCCGCCGCCATCGCCGTGTCGGCGCGATCGCGCAGCCAGCCCTCCCGGTCGGCGCGGGCGACGAAGCGCGCGGCGTGGCGAGACAGCCGCGGCTGGACGTTGAGAAGATGAACGCGCAGCTCGTGATGGCGCCGGTATTCGGCGATCGCGTGGCGGACGGCACGAAGCGCGTTCGGCGACGCGTCGACCGGGACGAGGATGTTCAGCACGGGGAGTCCTCCTGAAGTCGTCGGGGGCGGCGCCGCTGCCGCAGGCGCGGTGGATTCGGCGCCGGCGGGCGAGGTGGAGTCGACGCCTGGCCGCGCCGCGGGATCGCTCGAACGCATCGGCGGCAGGTGCCGCGGCGACGCCAGGCGCGCGTGGATCCGCGATTCGAGCCGGCGATGGTTCTTGACGAACGCCAGGCCGAGGACGAGCGGGATCGCGAGGTAGAGCAGCGCGCCGAGCAACGGCGTCGCTTGCAGCCATGGCTTGAGCAGCGGCTCGCCGCCGATCATCTTCACGGCCGTCCAGACGAGGACACCCGCGCCCAGGTAGACGACGCCGGGAAAGCGGTCGACGACCTTGAGCACGACGGTGCTGCCCCAGACGACGATGGGCACGCTGATGACGAGGCCGGCGACGACGAGCAGGTAGCTGCCGTGCGCCGCGCCAGCCACGGCGAGGACATTGTCGAGACCCATGACGGCGTCGGCGATCACGATCGTCCGCATCGCGCCCCAGAAGGTCGCGGGCGCGGCGTCGTGCCGCTCCTCGGCGTTCGCGTCGGGCAGCAGGAGCCGGTAGGCGATCCAGAGCAGCGCCAGGCCGCCCGCGAGCAGCAGCCCGGGGATGTGCAGGAGCCAGACGACGATCACCGTCATCAGGCTGCGCACGACGATGGCACCGATGGCACCCCAGACGATCGCCCGCTTCTGCAGCGCCGGCGGCAGGCTGCGCGCGGCCAGGGCGATGACGATCGCGTTGTCGCCGGCGAGCACCAGGTCGATCACGACGATGGCGAGCAGCGCGGAAAGGAAGGTGGCGGGATCCATCGAAGCGACGCTGGCGTGGGGTGCGTTCGATTTTGCGGAGCGGCGGCACGGGCGAGATTCGCGATTCGCGATGCATCGCGAATCTCGATCGATCGGAGCGGCGCGAGAGACCGGCGCCCCCTCGGGTCTTTGCGCGGCCTGCCACAATCGCCGCACGCGCGGGTCCCCGGGGTCCGGCGTGCAAAGCGGGAGTAGCCCGCGTCCCGGCCTCCGGGACGTCCGATTCGTCGTCAATACGGGCCGCGAGGCCCCGGCGCTTCGGGTGCCTTCGGGCACGAGCGAGACCTTTGCCTTCCCTCCAACAGGAACGGCAATGACGACTCCTCTCGCCCTCCCCGCGTTGCGGCGCTATCTGCGCCACGGCACCCTGCCCCAGCTCGCCGCCTTCGAAGCCGTCGTCCGGCTCGGCAGCGCCACGCGCGCTGCTCAGGCCTTGTGCGTCGCCCAGCCGACCATCTCCGGCCACCTGAAGAAGCTCGGCGATTCGCTCGGCGTGCGCCTGTTCGTGCTGCAGGGCAAGCGACTCGTGCCGACGGCGGCGGCGCTCGCCCTGCTCGACGCCACCGACGAGGTCTCGGCCGTGCTGGCCCGCTGCGAGCTGACGCTCGACGGCTATCGGGAAGACGGCTCCGGGCCACGCGCCATCGCGCCGGCCGGCACCAGCGGAACCGAGGTCGCGCTCAGCGACGGCCGAGCTTGAACGCGATCATCGCCCTCAGCTTGTTGGGCAGGACGGGCTTGATGAGGAGGTGGAAGTCGTGCTCGAGCGCTTCCTTGTCATGCCCGGTCATGCTGCTACCGGTGACGACGATCGCCGGCACGCCGCGGCCGAAGCGCTCGCGCACGAGGTCGATGGCGGCGACGCCGGTCTCGCCGTTGTCGAGCCGGTAATCGGCGATGACGAGCGCCGGCGGCTGCGCCGGGTCGCCGGCCTCGGCCCAGGCGCGCGCCGCGCCGACGCTCGCCAGCGAGACGATCGTCGCGCCCCAGCCGGCGAGCAGCACCTCGAGGCCTTGCCGCACCGCCGGCTCGTCCTCGACGATGACGATGAGCCGGCCGTCGAGGGTGATGTCGATCGGCCCTTTGCCCGGGATCGATCGCGCCGTCGTGGGCGGCCCTTTGCCGAGCGGCAGCTCGACCGTGAACACCGAGCCGCGGCCTTCCTGCGAGCGCAGGTCGAGCGGGACCGCCATCAAGGCGCACAGCCGCTTGACGATCGCCAGGCCGAGGCCGAGGCCCTTCTTCTGCTCGACCGTGACCGCCGCGCCCGCCACCTGGTAGAACTCCTCGAAGATGCGCGCGCGCTCGTCGGCGCGGATGCCCGGGCCGGTATCCCAGACCTGAAGCAGCAGCCGCTCGCCGCGGCGCCGGCAGCTGAGCAGCACCGAGCCGTCCTGCGTGTAGCGGATCGCGTTCGAAACCAGGTTGCGCACGATCCGTTCGACCAGCAGCGGATCGGCGAGCGCGACGTGCTTGCCGCCGCGGATGCGCAGCGCCAGCCCCTTCTCGAACGCGGCCGGCTCGAAGTGCAGCCGCACCTTGCGAAAGATGTCGGCGAGCTCGAAATTAGCGGGATTCACCTCGACGCCGCCGCTGTCGATGCGGCTGATGTCGAGCAGCTCGGAGAACAGCCCCTCGAGCGCGTCGACCGACTCGTTGATGCTGTTGACGAGCTGGGCGACCTCGGGGTCGTGGGCGCGCGCGCGCAGGGCCTCGGCGAACAGGCCCATCGCGTGCAGCGGCTGGCGCAGGTCGTGGCTGGCGGCGGTGAAGAACTGCGTCTTGGCGCGGTTAGCGACCTCGGCCTCGTGGCGCGCCGCCTCGGCGACCGCCTTCTCGGCGCGCAACTGCACGGCGAGCGCCTCGTTGCGCAGCTTGAGGCCGACGACGCGCTCGAACGCGTCGCGGTAGTTGCGGCCGAGCAGCATCGTCATCCCCATCGCCACCGTCATCACCGCGCCGAGCTGCCAGCCGAGGGTGCTGCCGTCGATGACGACACGGGCGATGGCCGGCGCGAAGATCACGAGCACGAAGAGGACGAACAGCCGGTACTGCGGGCCGAGGATCGGCACCGACGCGACGCAGAAGGTGTAGACGACGAGGACGAGGGCGACCTGGTGCGGCGCGCTGCCGAACGCCGAGAAGAACCACGCGGCGATGCCCCAGAGCGCGCCCGACGCGAGCACGCCCGCTTGCCAGGCGCGCAGGCGCCGCTGCATGCCGGCCATCGAGCGCGGCTCGCGCTGGGCGAAGCGGATCGCGAGCCAGGCGCGCAGCAGCCAGACGATCGCGAAGCCGGTGCCCCAGATGACGCGCAGCGACTGCGGCGCGACGCCGGCAAAGATCATCTCGATGATGATCGCGCCGACGGCGTGGCCGGCGAGCGACGTCTTGTTGAACGCGAACAGCTCGCGGACGTGATCGCGCAGGAGCAGGAATTCGTCGAGCGGCGCGTCGGCTGCGGCCGACGACGCGGCCGCTGCGCCGGACGGCGCCGCCGTGGCGGCGGCCGGGACCGCGCTCAATGGAACGGACGCGTGAGCCACGGCGCGATCGCTCCCTGGCTCGACATCTGGCTCACGGCGAGGACCGCCTGGGTGCGCGAGTTGACGCCGAGCGCGCGCAGCACCGCGGCGACGTGGTCCTTGACCGTCTCGACCGAGAGGTCGAGCTCGCGCGCGATCAGCTTGTTCGACTGGCCGCGCAGCAGCAGGCCGAGGACGTCGGTCTGGCGCGGCGTCAGCTTGAAGCTGGCGAGCGCCGTCGGCGCGTCCATCCCCGGCGGCCAGGTGTGCGAGCCGCCGCTGTCGCGCCCGACATGGGCGGCGCCGGCCTCGCTGCCGCCCATCGTCATCGGCGGCACGTAGATGCCGCCCGACATGACGACCTTGAGCGCCTCGGTCAGCGTCTCGTTGCTGGCGCGTTTGGGAACGAAGCCCATCGCGCCGAGGTCGATCGCCCGGATCACGTCGGCGCTGCGATCCGACGCCGAGACGACGACGACCGGGATCGCCGGCCAGCCGTTGCGCAGCTCGACGAGGACATCGAAGCCGTCGGCATCGCCGAGGCGCAGGTCGAGCAGGACGAGGTCGAAGCTGCCGTCGGCGGCGAGAGCGTCGCGCGCCGCACGCGCGCCGGCGACGCCGACGACGCTGACGTCGCTGCCCATGCCCTGGATGACGTTCTGCAGCGCGGTGAGGATCAGCGGATGGTCGTCGATGAGAAGGACCTTCATCGCAAGGCTCCCGTCAGGCATAGCGGCGGCTGAGGGACTCGGCGATGCAGACCGGCTTGTCCGACCCTTCGCGTTCCATCGTCACCTGGACGGTGATCTGCGCGCCGCCTTCGAGCGGCTCGTAGCCCACCAGCTTGAAGTGCCCTCGCAGACGGCTGCCGCTCGGCACCGGTGCCGGAAAGCGGACCTTGTTGAGGCCGTAGTTGACGCCCATCCGCGCCTCGCGCACGGTGAACGCGGAAGCGGCCATTTCCGGCAGCAGCGAGAGCGTGAAGAAGCCGTGCGCGATCGTCGCGCCGAAAGGACCGGACTTTGCGCGCTCGACGTCGACGTGGATCCACTGGTGGTCGTTGGTCGCGTCGGCGAAGAGCTGGATCCGCTCCTGCGTGACGGCGATCCAGTCGCTGACGCCGATCTCCTGGCCGAGCAGGTCCTTCAGCTCGGCGATGGTTTCGAAGCTACGCATTCAGTTCACCCAGGTGATGATCGGTTCCCATTGCTCGCGATCGCCCTGGAAGCGCGTCGAGGCGACATCCCACAGCGTCAGGCCGTGCGCGGCGAGGTGGATGTAATTCTGCGTGTCGCGCAGGAAGCCGAGCAACGGCACGTCGACGCCGTGGAGAAAGGTGCGCAGCTGGTCGGTCGAGATCGTCCCCTCGCGCGTGCGCATGCCGACCACCGCCGTCTGCACCTTGCTGCTGCGCCGATGGTCGAGCAGCTGGGCGATGAACTGATGCGTCGCGTGGATGTCGAAGATGCTGGGCTGGAGCGGGATCAGCACCTTGTCGGCCAGCTTCATCACCTCGTCGAGGCGCTTGCCGTGCAGTCCCGCCGGCGTGTCGAGAACGATGTGCGTGGTTCCCTTGGGCGGCCGGACGACGTCGCCCTGGGTCACTTCCCAGGCGGCGATCCTCGGCAAGCCGTCGGGACGAAGACCGAGCCAGGTGCGCGACGACTGCTGGCGATCGACGTCTCCGAGCATGACCGCGCGGCCGCGCGACGCGAGGTAGCCCGCGAGGTTGGTCGACAACGTCGTCTTGCCGACGCCGCCCTTCGGGTTGGCGACCACGATCACCGGCATGCAGCGCTCCCTTCTCGTTTTGCGGGTATGTTAGCGGCGCCCGGCGCCAGCGCCATTCCTCACCGTTCCTTCATGGCCACCACCGATCCCCCTGCCGCGCCCGTCGATCCATCAGCGCCGGCCGACGCCGAGATCCTCGTCATCGTCGCCCACCCGGAGCTCGAACAGTCGCGCGCGAACCGACGCTTGCTGCAGTCGGCACGCGCGCTGCAGGACAGGAGCCCGCCCGGCCGGCTCGCAGTGCGCGACCTCTACGCGCTCTACCCCGACTACCTGATCGACATCGCCGTCGAGCAGGCGGCGCTGAAGGCGGCCAGGCTCGTCGTCTGGCAGCAGCCGATCCGCTGGTACAGCATGCCGCCGCTCCTCAAGCTCTGGGTCGACGACGTGCTGACCTTCGGCTGGGCCTACGGTCCCGACGGCACCCACTTGCGCGGCAAGGATCTCTGGCTGGTCGCAAGCACCGGCGGCCCGGAGGACTCGTACCGCCCGGACAGCTACAACCGCTACTTCTTCGACGCCTTCCTGCCGCCGTACGAGCAGACCGCAGCGTTGTGCGGCATGCGCTTTCTGCCACCGCTCGTCCTGCACGGCGCGCACAAGGCGAGCGAGGCGGAGCTCGCGGCGCACGCGCAAGCGTACGTGCAGCGCCTCGCCGACTATCCCGTCTGGCCGGAGATCGATCTCGTCGAGGACTGCGTCGAGTGCGCGGTGCCGCCGAGCGCGCGGCCGACCGACCGCGTGATGGAAGCGGCCTGATGGAGCACAGCGCCTGGCTGACCGGCAGTCTCATCTACCTCGGCGCCGCCGTGCTCGCGGTGCCGCTCGCGCGCTACCTCAAGCTCGGCTCGATCATCGGCTATCTCGGCGCCGGCATCCTGATCGGCCCATGGGGGCTGAAGCTGGTGACCCGGCCCGAGGACATGCTGCAGTTCGCCGAGTTCGGCGTCGTCCTGATGCTCTTCCTGGTCGGCCTCGAGCTCGAGCCGCAGCGGCTCTGGTCGCTGCGCAAGCCCATCTTCGGCTGGGGCAGCGTCCAGCTGTTCGGCTCGACCCTGCTGCTCGCGCTGGGCGCGCTCGCCTGCGGCATCGACTGGCGCCTCGCGGTCGTCGCCGCGCTCGGCCTGGCGATGTCGTCGACGGCGATCGGCCTCGGCGTCCTCGCCGAGCGCAACGTGATGGCGACGACGTCGGGCGAGGCGATCCTCAGCGTTGCGCTGCTCCAGGACATCGCCGCGATCCCGATCCTCGCGCTCGTGCCGTTCCTCGCCGCCGGCGTCGGTAGCGAAGGCGGCGCCGGCTGGCTCGGCGCGGCGAAGGCGATCGGCACGATCGCCGTCATCATCCTCGGCGGCCGCCTGCTGCTGCGTCCCGCGCTGCGCTGGATCGCCAACAGCGAGACGCCCGAGATCTTCACGGCCGCGGCGCTCCTGCTCGTCGTCGCGACGGCCGCGCTCATGAACGCGGTCGGCCTGTCGATGGCGCTCGGCGCCTTCCTCGCCGGGGTGCTGCTCGCCGAAAGCGAATACCGGCGCGAGCTCGAGACCGACATCGAGCCGTTCAAGGGACTTCTCCTCGGCCTCTTCTTCATCGCCGTCGGCATGAGCATCGACTTCGCGGTCGTGATGGCACAGCCGCTGCTCATCGCGGCGGCCGTGGCCGGCTTCCTGGTGATCAAGGCAGGCGTGCTCTGGGCGATGGCGCGCACGATGCCGATCCCGCAGCTCGAAAGACCGGTCTTCGTCATCCTGCTCGCCCAGGGCGGCGAGTTCGGCTTCGTCGTCTTCCAGACCGCCGCGCTGGCCGGCGTGATCTCGGCGCCGGTGTCGTCATTCCTGGTCGCGGCAGTCACCATCTCGATGCTGCTCACGCCGCTGCTGCTGTTCGCCGCCGACCGCTGGTGGATCCCGTTCCTCGCCGGCGGCAAGCGCCAGATCGAGGAGATCAAGGAGCCGCAGCACGAGCCCGTCATCATCGCCGGCTTCGGCCGCTACGGGCAGATCGTCGGCCGGATGCTGTTCGCCAACGGCGTGAAGCCGACGGTTCTCGACCACGACGCCGAGCAGATCGAGGCGATGCGCCGCTTCGGCTGGCGCGTCTTCTACGGCGACGCGACCCGGCTCGACCTGATGCGAACGGCGGGTGCCGACAAAGCGCGCGTCATCGTCGTCGCGATCGACGACATCGAGCAGAGCATCGACTGCGTCAAGATGATCCGCGCCAACTTCGCCAATGCGACGATCGTCGCGCGCGCGCGCAACGTCCAGCACTACTACGAGCTCTACGAGCTCGGCGTGACGCTGGTCGAGCGCGAGACGCTCGACTCGGCGCTGATGAGCGCGCGCAGCACGCTCGAAGTGCTCGGCTGGCAGCCGCACCGGGCGAGGAACCTGGCGCTGCGCTTTCGCCGCCACAACGTCGCCCAGCTGGCGGCGATCGCGCCGCATCGAAAGGACGAGGCGCGCCTCATCGCCGCCGCCAAGCAGGGGCGCCAGCAGCTCGAGGAGCTGTTCGCGATCGAGCGCCAGCAGGCCGCCGAGCGGCAGGCGCGCGCCGGCTGGAGCGGCACGACCGATCCCTAGTTCGCGACGGCGAGCGCGGCTCGGGGCGGGCGCCGGCGGCCGCGAGGGGTCACCGGCCTAGCCCCATTGCAGGCAGCGCATGCTGAGCGTTCCCGACTGGAAGCCTTCGTGGACGTGGCGCGGCGGCTCGTCGACGCGCGCCGCGCCGAGCGCGTAGAGGAGCGGAAAGTAATGATCGGGCGTCGGCACGGCCATTCGCGCGGCGCCGCTCAATCGCTCGTAGGCGACGAGCGCGCCCTGATCGCCGGCGTCGAGCGCGCGCTTGGCCTGCTGGTCGAAGTCCTCGGCCCACGCCGTCGTGCCGTGCGCAGTCTCGCCGGCGCCGCGCTCGGTCGCGCCGAGGTTGTGAACGATGTTGCCGCTGCCGAGGATCAGGATACCGTCTTCGCGCAGCGCGGCGAGGGCACGACCGACGGCGAGGTGATGCGCACCCGGCTGGGCGATGTCGACCGAGACCTGGAACACCGGAACGTCGGCGGCCGGATAGAGGCGGTGCAGCACCGTCCAGGCGCCGTGGTCGAGGCCGCGCTGCGCGTCGACGCCGACCGGCCTCGGGCCGAGGCGCAGCGCGGTCTGCGCCGCCAGCGCCGGCGCCCCCGGCGCCGGATAGCGCAGCGCGTGCAGCTCGGCGGGGAAGCCGCCGAAGTCGTGGATCGTCTCCGGCTCGCTCGCCGTCGAGACGCGCGTGCTGCGCGACGTCAGCCAGTGCGCCGAGACGACGACGATGGCGCGCGGCAGGCCGATCTCGCGGCCCCAGCGCTGCAGCGTGCGCGTGAAGCGGTTGTCCTGCACGGCGTTCATCGGCGAGCCATGACCGATGAAGATCGAAGGGGCGCGCCCGCGCAGCGCCGGCCGGCCGTCGCTCGCGACCGGCGCCGCCGCCGCGCTGCCGACCAGCTGGCGCAGGCCTTGCGCCAGCGCCCCGCTCAGCGCGAAGCCGCCGCCCGCGCCGAGGGCGAGGACGATGCGGCGCCGGCCGCTTCGTGCCGGAACGTCGGACGGGTCGCGACTGCGCTCGCTCATTCGATGCGGCACGCTTCGTCGAACGGCAGGCGCGGATTGCGCGGGAACAGCTTCGCCGCGTCGCCGTGGCCGAGGTTGCAGATGAAGTTCGTGCGGACCGTCGTCCCGGCCCAGAACTCGGCGTCGATCCTGGCGTGGTCGAAGCCGCTCATCGGTCCGCAGTCGAGGCCGATCGCGCGCGCGGCGATGATGAAGTAGCCGCCCTGGAGGCTCGAGTTGCGAAACGCCGTGGTGTCGGCGAACTCCTTCTTGCCGACGAACCACGATTTCGCGTCGGCATGGGGAAAGAGGAACGGCAGCTTCTCGTAGAACGCCATGTCGGTGCCGATGATCGCCGTCACCGGCGCCGCCCGCGTCTTCTCGACGTTTCCCGGCGAGACGCAGCCGAGCAGCCTTTCCTTGGCCGCCACCGAGCGAACGAACACGATTCGCGCCGGCGACGAGTTGGCCGAGGTCGGGGCCCACTTCATGAGATCGTAGAGGCGGCGCAGCTGCTCGTCGGAGACCGGCTCGGCGGTGAAGCCGTTGTGGGTGCGGGCCTGGTCGAAAAGCTGGTCGGTGTCGACTTTCATGGCGGCGGCCGTGCTCCGGCGTCGGTCCTGAGGATCGCGCATTCTTGTGCCGCGACAGCACTCACGCCGCGAAGGGTTTCGTCGGCAGCGTTCGTGGGGACTGAAGGATCGCCCGACAATCGCGCCATGTTCTCCCCCTCGGCCGGCGATGTTCGTGACTTCTTCGTCGATGCGCGGCGCAAGCGCGGCGAAGGCCTGCCGCTGACCCCGCTCGAGACGATCGCGGCCGACTGGATCGACGCGCATCCCGAGTACGCCCGGGACCTGGCCGATGCCGAAGCGGCTCGCACGGCGAACTACCCGGCCGACGCCGGTCGCGAGAACCCGTTCCTGCACCTGTCGATGCACCTGTCGATCAGCGAGCAGATCGCGATCGACCAGCCCGTCGGCATCCGCCCGGCGTTCGACGCGTTGGCCGCTCGCCTCGGCTCGGCGCATGCGGCGCAGCACGAGGTGATGGAGTGCCTCGGCACGATGCTGTGGGAAGCACAGCGCGGCGGCCGTCCGCCCGACGGCGCCGCCTACGTCGACTGCGTGCGTCGCCGCGCGACGCGCTGAGCGCGTGGTCGGCTCCTAGTTGCCGACCAGCCCCTGGCGGATCGCGTAGACGGTCATCTCCGAGTTGTTGGCGAGGCCGAGCTTCTCGAGGACGCGCGCGCGATAGACGCTCACGGTCTTGGGGCTGAGCATCAGCTCCTCGGCGATGTCGGAGAGGCGCTTGCCCGAGGCGATCATCACCAGCGTCTGCATCTCGCGGTCGGAGAGCTTGTCGTGCGCGTTCTCGACCGAAGGCGTCGTCAGGCTCTCGACCAGCATCTGGGCGATCTCGGGCGTCACGTACTTGCGGCCCTGCGCCACCGTCCGCACCGCGCTGACGATCAGCGCCGGGTCGCCGCCCTTGTTGACGTACCCGAATGCGCCGGCACGCAGCGCGCGGATCGCGTACTGGTCCTCCGGGTACATCGAGACGACGAGCACGCGCATCGCCGTGCCTTCGTCCCTGAGCGCATGCAGGACGTCGAGGCCGCTCCGCCCGGGCAGGTTGATGTCGAGAACGAGCACGTCGGCGCTTTTCTCGCGCATCAGGGCGCGCAGCTCGCCGTAGTCGCCGGCCTCGCCGACGACCTCGATGTCGGGCGCATCGCTGAGCGTGTCGCGGATGCCGCGCCGGATGAGGGCGTGGTCGTCGCAGAGGAACACCTTGATCATGAGGATCCTCGTTGGCAGGGGACTTGGCTCAAACGTCCGCCCATTGGCTCGGGTCGTACGACTTGTCCGGCGGCTCGGGGATGTACGCGCTGTCGGGGATGTCGAGCGGCACCGAGAGGATCAGCGTCGTGCCGTGCGGCCCGCTCGACAGATCGATCCAGCCGCCGACGGTCGTCGCGCGCTCGTGCAGGCCGCGGATGCCGAACGAGCGCGACTTGGCGAGATCGTCCTCGCTGACCCCTCGGCCGTTGTCGCTGATCTCGAGCGAGAGCACGCCGCCGGCGAGGGAAAGGTCGATCTGCACCCGCGTCGCCTGCGCGTGCTTGCTGATGTTGGTCAGGGCCTCCTGCGCCGTCCGGTAGGCGACCAGCGGCACGAGCGGTGGCAGCTCGAGCGGCTGCCGGGGCAGCCGGATCTGACATTCGATGCCGCTCCTGCGCTCGAAGCGCAGCGCGATCCAGTGCAGCGCCGCCGCCAGGCCTTGCTCGAGGATGGCCGGGCGAAGGTTGTGCATGATGCGCTGGCTCGACTCGACCGCGTGAGTCACCGTCTCGAGCGCCGACTGGACGCGCGAGACGATCTGCGGCGAACTCGAGTGGCGCGCGATCCAGGCGAGGTCGAACTTCAGCGCGGTCAGCGAGCCGCCGACGTCGTCGTGGATCTCGCGCGCGATCGCCGCCCGCTCCTGCTCGACGCTCGTCTGCAGATGCTGGGCAAGCTCGTGCAGGCGCTGCTTCGAGGCGACCAGGTCGCGATCGGCGCGGACGCGCGCGCGCCGCGTCTCGGCGGCGTCGACCGCGTGCAGCAGCGCCGGCACCAGGCGCGCGAGGTGGCTCTTCTGCAGGTAGTCGCTGGCGCCGTTCCTCATCGCCTCGACGGCGGTGTCGTCGCCGATCTCGCCCGAGACGAGGATGAACGGGATCTCGCGCATGCTCGCCTTGAGCAGCTCGAGCGCGACCAGGCCGGAGAAGCCCGGCAGGTTGTAGTCGGAGACGACCGCGTCCCAGGGCTCGTCGAGCGCCTCCAGGAACGCGCTTTCGGAATCGATCCGGCGCGTCTGCGCGTTCAGCCCGCCGCGCGCCAGATGCGCGACGAGCAGCTCGTGGTCGAGCTCCGAATCCTCGAGATGAAGGACGCGAAAGACGCGTTCACGGAGCTGCCCCGGCATGGCGCACAGTATGCGGTCGGGCGACGACGAGCCCAGCGCCGGGACGGCCGTCAAGCCGTCGATTCGGGCCCGGACGTCTACAAATTCGCATTGCGCGGATCGGCCGCGACCCAGCGCACGGCCGCGTGCGCAGGCGACGCGCCCGCGTTCTTCAACGCTCGGCGCAGCGCGTGCCCTTCAGGGCAGCCAGCAGCGACGGGTATTCGTCCCCGAGCAGTTCACGCCAGCGACGCTCGTCGCGCTGCGAGGTGATCCGCTCGCAAAGGCGCTGCAGGCAAGCGTCGTCCAGGCTTTGCCCGCAACGCGAGCTCTTCAGCCTCTGCCCGTCGCCTTGCTGGTCCAACGTCCAGACGACGGGCGTGTCGCCGTCGAGCGCCGCAAGCAGCCGCCCATCGGGACTGAGCGCCAGAGGAGGTCCGTGACCACTTGCGAATCGCTTGGTCGTCTTGACCAGCCGCTGGCTGGCAAGATCCCAGACATAGCCGGTTCCCGCCACGCCGTAGGCCACCCGTCGACCGCTCGCGTCCCAGGCCGGGGCGTAATGGCCGGTGAGCTCGAAAGCGCGTTCACCCGGAGGAGCCGGCAAGGGTCGAAGCTTCCCGTCGCCGATGTTCCACAAGCTCAGTCCTCGCGCGCCGCCGAAGACGCCCAAGTACGCGCCATCGTCGCTGAAACTCGTGAACCCGCATCGGGCGCCCAGCTGCGGTCCGCGCGAACCGAGCGTGATCCCTCCGGCTCCGTCGGCGACTCCCGCTCGCGACCCGTTGCCCGACTCGTCGTCGACGACGAAGTTGATCCGGTTCTCGCCGGCAAAGCCGATCGCGACGACGCGGGTCTTCGCCGGCAGCGCATGCTCCTTGACCGCGCCGCGCGCCAGATCGTTGACCACCAGCGCACGGCCATCGGCGACTGCCAAGCGCGCCCCGGACGGGCTGATGGCGGCACAGATCGTGTCGCTTCGCGCCCCGGCGCGCCGAAGCAGGTCGAGCCCGGCGCTGCCGATCGGCAGCCGGGTCGCATCGGCGACGCGGAACACCGAGACCACGGGCTCGCGGGGCTCATCGTTTCGCGTGCCATTGACCAGAACATGCGTGCCGTCGGCGCTGAACGACAGCTGGCGCATGAATTGACGCTCGCTGGCGAGCGGCGCTCCCCAGGCGCGACCATCCGCAAGGGACCATTGCAGGACGACACCGTCGCGCGCGCCGCTGGCGAGGCGGCTGCCGTCGCGGCTGAAGGCGAGGGTACTCGGAACGCCGGTGTGCTGCCCCAGGATCCGGGCGATGTCGGGCGTCGTCGCGTCGATCCGCTCGATCGCGCGCCGTGCTTCTTCCGTGGGCGCGAGCCGCCATGCGATCGTTGCCTTGAGCGTGGCGGCCTCGACGCCGCGGCCCTGGTCGAGATCGACGAGCGCCGCCGCCGCCAGGCGGCGCGACTCGGCGTCCTTGCGATTGCTGCTCGCACTCTCGGACTGGGAACGAGCGACGAAGAGAGCCACCGTCGTGGCCACCCCGAGGACAGCGACCAGCACCGCGCCGCCGGTCACCAGGCCCACCGAGCGGCGGTACTGCAGGATGTCGGCGCTCTCGAGATCGTCCTTCGGCATTTCTCGAATCGCGGCTGCGACGGACAGCGCGGCACTGCGAAAGCGGCTGTTGCGCAGGGTGCGGTGCTCGGGGCCCTGCGCGAAGCGCAGA
>Ga0207668_10001259_pt1 | contig 15103 bp, 12 predicted proteins | sample KBSS43metaG_FD_184323 | JGI IMG/M metagenome (GOLD analysis project Ga0207668, IMG submission 184323) | Switchgrass rhizosphere microbial communities from Kellogg Biological Station, Michigan, USA - KBS S4-3 metaG (SPAdes) (version 2) | ecosystem: Host-associated > Plants > Roots > Rhizosphere... | reverse complement strand
CGCCGTCGAGGGCGAAGCCGCCGTCCTCGGGCTCCTCGGTGACCGCCGAGATATAGTCCGGCGCACCCTGCGATCGCCAGAAATCGGCGATCGCGCGGACCTCGTCATCGGACACGAACGGGCCGTGGACGCGGGCGATCTGCTTGCCGCCGGGCATGTAGAGCATGTCGCCCTTACCCAGCAGCTGCTCGGCACCCTGTTCGCCCAGGATGGTGCGCGAATCGATCTTCGAGGTCACCGCGAAGGAAATGCGGGTCGGCAGGTTCGCCTTGATGACGCCGGTGATGACGTCGACCGACGGCCGCTGTGTCGCCATGATCAGGTGGATGCCGGCGGCGCGCGCCTTCTGGGCGAGGCGCTGGATAAGGAATTCGACCTCCTTGCCGGCGGTCATCATCAGGTCGGCGAGCTCGTCGACGATGACCACGATCTGCGGCAGCACATCGTAATCGAGCGTCTCTTCCTCGTAAACCGGCTGCCCGCTCTCCTGATCGTAGCCGGTCTGGACGCGGCGGCCGAGCGACTGGCCGCGGGCCTTGGCCGAACGCACCTTCTCGTTGAACGAGGCGAGGCCGCGCACCCCGATCGAGGCCATCATCCGGTAGCGTTCCTCCATCTGCTCGACCGCCCATTTGAGCGCGCGGATCGCCTTGGGCGGATCGGTCACCACCGGCGAGAGCAGATGCGGGATGTCGTCGTAGATGCTGAGTTCCAGCATCTTGGGATCGATCATGATCATCCGGCACTCGTCGGGCGTCAGCCGGTAGAGCAGCGACAGGATCATGCAGTTGAGGCCGACCGACTTGCCCGAGCCGGTGGTGCCGGCGACCAGCAGATGCGGCATCGGCGCGAGATCGGCGACGACGGGCTCGCCGGCGATGTTCTTGCCGAGCACGATCGGCAGCTGGGCGACCTGGTCCTGGAACGCGCTCGAGCCGACGAGCTGCGACAGCACCACGCCCTCGCGACGCACGTTCGGCAGCTCGATGCCGATCACGGTGCGGCCGGGGATGGTCGCGACGCGGGCCGAAAGCGCCGACATGTTGCGGGCGATGTCGTCGGCGAGCGCCACGACGCGGCTGGCCTTGATGCCCGAGGCCGGCTCCAGTTCGTACATCGTCACCACCGGGCCGGGGCGGACCTCTGTGATGCGGCCCTTGACGTGGAAATCCTCGAGCACGCTTTCGAGAAGGCGGGCGTTGCGCTCCAGCGCGGCCTTGTCGATCGGCACGGCGGCCGAGGCCGGCGCCTCCTTGAGCAGGTCGAGCGGCGGCAACTGGTAGCCGTCGCCGAGGTCGAGCGAGGGTTGACGGTCCCGCTTCGACGGGCCGGTCGCGGCCGCGGGCCGGGGATCGGCGATGACCGGGCGCGCGTCGTCGACCGGCGCCGGGCGACGGGCCTTGCGGCCACGCTTGTCCTCGACACCTGGCTCTGCGACCGGTTCGGTGAAGGCGACCGGCTCGTCGATCTCTGCGACGGGTTCCTCGTCGAGGTCGATCTCCTCGTCCCAGGCCTGGCTGTTGCGGCGCAGGATCCAGTCGCGCTCGCCCTGGTCGAGGGCGAGGCCGAGCAGGAACAGCCCGATCGAGCCGATCGCCAGCACGCCGAACACGGTATAGCGGATCGCCGCCTGCGCGAACGGGTCGGCGATCGGCGCCAGCGCGGCGTCGAGGCCGCGCCCCCCGGCGATGCCGATCATTCCGCCCCAGCTCGCCGGCAGATTCATGACGGCATGGGTCTCGATGGCGCCGATCGCCAGCGCACCGACAATCACCGCGCCGAACGTCGCGGCGGTCGCGCGCTTCCAGCCGCGCGGCTCGGCATCGCGGGCGATGCGCAGGGCCGCGAGCAGCAGCAGCGGCAGGATCAGCACCGAGGCCGGACCGGCGATGGTCAGCATCGCATCCGCCACCCAGGCACCCGGCGGTCCGAGCAGATTGGCGGTCGTGCCGCCGGCGGCGGTGTTCAGGCTCGCATCGGTCGGCTGGTAGCTCAGCAGCGCCACCACGATCGCGATCGTCAGGGTGAGCAGCAGCGCCGCCGCGACGAGCGCGCCGCTGCGCACGACGCCACGCCGCGCCTTCTCACGCCACAAGGGCGCTTCAACGTTCACCGATCCAGCCATTGCGGTCGCCATGGGCGGCCCCCGTCGTTCGCCACCTGTTCCTTTGCCGAGAGTGCGCGTGGTGGACTCCGCGGTCAAGATGCGCCGCGGCAACAGTCGCGGTCGAACCGTGCGCGCAACATCGCGCCAGCGTGCTTGGCGCGCCCGCACTGCCTCGCTACATACCGCGATGATGGAGCGCGCGGACGTCATCATTCTCGGCGGCGGCCTGGTCGGGCTGACCCTTGCACTGGCGCTCGACGCGCATGGCCTCACCAGCATCGTGGTCGATCCGGCCGATCCGGCGACGCTGACCGCCCCCGGCTTCGACGGTCGCGCTTCGGCGATCGCCAGCGCGAGCTGGCAGATGCTGAGCGCGATCGGCCTCGCCGAACGGCTGGCACCGCAGGGTTGCCCGATCTGGTCGATCGCGGTGGCGGACAGCGGACCGAGGAGCCAGCTCGTCTTCAACGCCGATCGCGACGAAGGGCCGCTCGGCACCATGGTGGAGAACCGCGTCCTGCGCGTCGCGCTGCGCGAGGCAGCCGTGGCGGCGGCAGGGGTGAGTCTCCACCAGCCGGCCCGCGCCGTCGACGTCGTGCGCGACGGCGACGGGGTCCGCGCGACCCTGTCCGACGGCAGGCTGGTCGCGGCGCCGCTGCTGGTCGCGGCGGAAGGTCGCAACTCGCCGACCCGCGAAGCCGCCGGGATCAACGTCGCGCGCTGGCAGTACGACCATGTCGCGCAGATCGGCGCGGTCACCCATGAACGGCCGCACGACCATGTCGCGCACGAGATCTTCTATCCCGCCGGCCCCTTCGCGATCCTGCCGATGCTGGACGATGCCGAGGGGCGACACCGCTCGGCTCTGGTCTGGACAGTGGCGGCGAAGGATGCGGCCGGCATGCTCTCGCTGTCCGATCGCGCCTGGCTGGCCGAGGCGGAAAAGCGGATGGGTGGGATGCTCGGCGGGCTGGGCGTCGCCGGGCTGCGGTCGAGCTATCCGCTCGGCTTCCACCACGCCGCGCGAATCACCGCCGAGCGGCTGGTGCTGGTCGGCGACGCCGCGCATGGCATCCACCCGATCGCCGGCCAAGGCCTCAACCTCGGCTTCCGCGATGTCGCGGCGCTCGCCGAGGTGCTGGTCGAAGGCGCGCGGCTGGGCCTCGACCTCGGCGATGCCCAGCTCCTCAAGCGCTATGAACGCTGGCGCGGGCTCGACACCTTCATGGTCGCCGCTGCCACCGACAGCTTGACCCGGCTGTTCGGCGTACCGGGCCGCGCCGCCGCCGGCATCCGCCGCTTCGGCCTGCGCGCGGTGCAGCGGATCGCGCCGCTCCGCACCTTCTTCATGGCGGAGGCGCGCGGCGAGACCGGCGCGCTGCCGCAGCTGCTGCGCGGCAATACCATCTGATCCGACCAGACCAGACCCACAGAGGAGAGCATCGTGACCAAGCTGCAGGACATCCCGCTCACCACCATCAAGGGCGCGCCCGCCAGCCTTGCCGATCATGCGGGCCAGGTGCTGCTGATCGTCAACGTCGCCTCCAAATGCGGGCTGACCCCGCAATACGAGGCGCTGGAGAAGCTGCATGAGCGCTACAGCGACCGCGGCTTCGCGGTGCTCGGCTTCCCTGCCAACGACTTCGGCGCGCAGGAGCCGGGGACCGAGGAGGAGATCCAGAGTTTCTGCACCACCAATTTCGGCGTCACCTTCCCGATGTTCTCGAAGATCGAGGTGACCGGCCCCAACCGCCACCCGCTCTATGACGAGCTGATCGCCCAGCAGCCGCTCGCCACCTTCAAGGAAGGCAGCGATTTCAAGGAGAAGCTGGCGAAGTACGGGATCAAGCCGGTCTCGGAGAACGACGTGTTCTGGAACTTCGAGAAGTTCCTGGTCGGCCGCGACGGTGAGGTCGTTGCCCGCTTCGCCCCCGATACTGCCCCCGATGACGATTCGATCGTGAAGGCGATCGAGACCGAGCTGCAGGGCGAGACGGTCTGATCCCCTGATTCCTCCCCGTGCCGGGGAGGAACGGGTTTCGTCAGAATACCGTGCGGACGGTCAGGCCCCAGGTACGCGGTTCCGCGAGGAACGCGCCGTAGAGCTGGCTCGCCGCCGCCTGATAGCCGCTCAACACCCCGCGCGAGGTGTTGAGCGCGCCGCCCGGCTGGCCAGGCGCGTCGTAGCCCACCTGGATGTAGTCGGCGTCGAGGAGGTTCTGCGCCCAGAGCTCGACCGACCAGCCCTGCGTCGGATTGCTGATGCCGATCCGGGCGTTGACCACCGCGACGCCCTGCTGCCGCTTCTCCAGGTCGAGGTCGGAACCGGTGTCGATCCGGCTCTGGTAGCGGACGTCGCCATAGACGAGGCCGGTCAGGCCGTGGCCGAGATCAGGGGTCCAGCCGGTGCCGCCGGTCACCACCCATTCCGGGGCGTTGGAGACGCGGCGGCCGGGAAGCTGGAAGAAGCCGAGGCCGAGCGAGCGGCCGTTCACCCCGGTCAGGTCCTTGGCGTAGCGGGTGTCGGCATAGGTCGCACCGAGATTGGCGACCAGGGTCGGCAGCGGACGGAACACGGCCTCGACCTCGACGCCCTTGGAAACGACGCCGGGCCGCGACTTGCCCGCGCAGGCACCGTTGCCGGCGATGTTGTCCGAGTCGGTACCCGACCCGCCCTCAAGCGTGGAGCAGCCGGCGATGTTCTCGACCGCGAAGCTCGATCCGGTGAAGGCGTTGAGCTGGAAATTGCGGAAGCGTTCGAGGAAGGCCGCGACGTTGATGTCGACATGGCGGCTGGCGAACTTCGCCCCGGCTTCGAAGGCCTCGACCTTCTCCGGCGCGAAGCGCAGCACCGCAGCATTGGGCGTGGCGGCGCTAAGCGGCGCGCGGTCCAGATTGTAGCCGCCCGATTTGTAGCCGCGCGACCAGCTCGCATAGACCATCAGCGCGTCGCTGAACTTGTAGCTGAGCGCCGCGGTGCCGGTGAACTGATCGTCGGTCTGACGATCGGAGAGGTCCGCCGAGACGACCGGCGAGAGGATGCACGACAGGCCGGCGAGGCTGCCGGCAAGGCTTCGCGCCGCCGCCGGCAGGGTCAGGTCGGCGCGGATGCCGGCGAGTGCGGCGGTGTTGCCGAGGCAGGCGGCGGCCGCAGTCGGGCTGCCGTTGAGATCGGCGTCGAGTGTCTTGCGCTCGCTGGTGTAGCGGACGCCGACCGTGGCGCTCAGCCGGTCGGTGATGTGGACGACGTTATGGGTGAACAGCGCCCAGTTGCGCGTGTCCTGCCGATAGGTGTCGATCCCGCCGTCGCCGCCGGGAATCGCCGCCAGCCGGTCAAAAGCGCCGAGCAGCGCGCTGCCAGCGGTGCCGAAGCTGCCGGTCGGACTGGCGAGGTTCGCCCGCGCCGCCGCCGACAGGCAGCCCGGCGCCCCGATCTCGCGGCCGAGCGCGCCGGCGAGGTAGCAGGAGTAGAACGTGCCATACTGGCTGCCGTCCTGGAAATTGTCGTGCGCGGTCAGCTTCTCGTTGGAGAAATAGCCGCCGACCAGCCAGTCGAGCCTGCCGCCGAAGGCCTCGCCGTCAAGGCGCAGTTCCTGGCTGAAGGTGCGGAAATGCGATCCCGCGCTGCCGTCGTCGCTGCGGACAAGGAGGTCGAGCGGCGAGAAGTCGCCGTCCTGACCGCGCTTGTAGCGCCAGTCGCGATATGCGGTGATCGAGCGCAGGGTAACCCCGCCGATCGTCCAGTCGACATGGCCGGCAAGGCCGCCGTCCTTCACGTCCTGCCGGTTCGACTGGCCAGGCGAGATCGCCGTCCTGCGGCTGAACGGATCGTCCTCGATCCGGCCGCCGAGCTGCTCCATCAGCGCCGCGATCGCCGAGGGCGCCGCGACGAGGTTGCCGTCGGGGCCCAGCGTGCGGGTTACAGCCGGGAGGTATATGCCCGAGCAGCATTCCTCGTTGCGTCTGGCATAATCGGCGGTAATCCGGATCGACAGATCGTCATGCGGCCGGAACAGGAGCTGGCCGCGGACGAGCCAGCGGTCGCGATTGTTGACGTCGCGGCCAGAGACGACGTCCTTCAGGAAGCCGTCGCGCTTGGTCCAGGTGCCGTCGAGGCGATAGGCGAGCTTGTCGTCGATCGGGCCGGTCAGGCCGAACTGGAGGCGACGGTAGTCGTAATTGCCGACGCTGGCCTCAGCCCGCCCCTCTTCCTCGAAGCTCGGCAGTGCGGGGGTGATGGCGATTGCGCCGGCCGAGGCGTTGCGGCCGAAGAAGGTGCCCTGCGGCCCGCGCAGCACTTCGATCCGATCGATCGCGCCGAGCTCGGTCAGCGCGACTCCAGCGCGCGGCCGGTAGACGCCATCGATATAGGTCGCGACGGAGCTTTCGAGACCGACATTGTCGCCGACCGTGCCGATGCCGCGGATCCGCGCCGCGGCACCCGCCGCCTCGGTCGAGCTCGAAGAGACGAGCAGCGAGGGGACGATCTGGTTGAGCTGGCGGATGTCGGTGGCACCGGTGCGCCGCGCTGCCTCCGCCGAGATCGCGGTGACCGCGATCGGTACGTCGGTGATGGACTGGCTGCGACCCTGCGCGGTGACGACGATGGTCGCATCGTCGCCGGGCGCGGCTTCGGCGGCCCAGGACATCGTCGGCGCGGCGAGCGCCGTCGCCCCCATCAACAGCGTGTAAAGCTTCATTTCGGAAGTGCCCCCTTCTCGTTCGGGGCGGGCTTCTATGAGGGGGAATCGACTTGATCCACCGCAAAGGAGTAAAGGTTCGCAGAGCGCGTTTGCAGATTCGTCGCCTCGGTTGTCGAATTGGTCGCAAAAGGGTGCGAATCGGTTCTTTCCGGGCTACGCGCGCGGCGATTGTTTCGTTCGTGCTGATAGAAGGGGGTCCTTCGCGTATGTTGAAAAAGCTCGTTGCCGCCGCGTCGATCGTGGCGCTCCTCGGGGCCACCGCCGTGTCCGCCGCCCCCGACAAGTCGTCCGGCCGCAAGGCACAGGAAAAGGGGATGGCGCAGATCCCGGTCTGCACCAAGCGCCTCGGCACCATCGCCATCGTCGAACCCGACAACAACTGGTGGGGTCCGCTCGGCCTCGGCTCGCCCGAGGCGATCCTCAAGGTCATGGTGATGAAGTCGGGCTGCTTCGGCCTGGTCGACCGCAACAAGGGCCTCGCCAGCCGCAACATCGAGCGCGCGCTGGCCGATAGCGGCGAACTGCAGCAGAACTCGAATATCGGCCGCGCCCAGGTGAAGGCGGCGGATTATTTCATCGTCCCCGACATCGTCAGCAAGAACAACAATTCCGGTGGCATGAACGTCGGCGGCTTGCTCGGCGGGTTCGGCGGCGTGCTCGGCGCGGTCGCCGGCGGCATCAGCGTCAAGAAGAAGGAGGCGAACGTCACCCTGACGCTCGTCAACTCGCGCACCACCGAGCAAGAGCGCCTGACCGAGGGTTATGCCCGCAAATCCGACCTGAGCTTCGGCGGCGGTGGCGGCGGCTATTTCGGCGGCGGCGTGTTCGGTGGCGCCGGCGGTGGCGGCTATACCGATACCGAGCTCGGCCAGGTTATCGTACTTGCCTATCTCGACGCCTATACGCAGCTCGTCCAGCAGCTCGGCGGCCTGCCCGAGAATGCGAGCGCCGCTGCCCCTCAGGCCCAGTAGGCAGAAATCGGCGATGGGTGTCACCGGGATCGGCGGCTTCTTCTTCCGCGCGGCCGACCCGGAGGCACTCGCCGCCTGGTATCTCACCCATCTCGGCGTCGGCGCGCCCGAGGGCGAATATGTGTGGCCGCAGCAGGCCGGGCCGACTGTCTTCGCGCCGTTCCGCGAGTCGACCGACCATTTCGCGGCCGACAAGCGGTGGATGCTCAATCTGCGCGTGACCGACCTCCCCGAACTGCTGGCGGGCCTCGCCGCAGCCGGCATCTCGGTCGAAACGCGTGACGAGTGGGACACACCGGAGACCGGACGTTTCGCTCGGATTCACGATCCCGAGGGCAATCCGATCGAGCTCTGGGAGCCGCCGGCCGCAGACTGACGGCGTAATTTCTCCTGGTCTTCGTGATGGCGCCGCCCGTCGCCGGGCCGATGGTGCTGGTGCCGCTTATGCCGCAGGACGGCGACCGGCTGGTGCGCGCAGCGGTGGATCACGGGGTAGCGATCCTCGGCCGCGGGCCGGTCGCGGGCAGCGTCGCCGTAAGCGGGTCGCGTGCCGCCCTGTTCCTGCCGATGCTGCGCCGGGGCGTGATGACCCTGGCCTCGTTCGGCGGCTGCGTGGCCCCAGACGGCGGGCCGAGCTGACGATGACCAGCGGTCTCGACGCCCTGCGCAGCAAGGGGCTACTGTTCCTCGTTGCCGCGAACTGGCTGTTTACCGCCGTGCTCGCGGTGTTCTACCTGACGGGCACGCCCGATGCCGGGCTGTGGCTGGTATGTTCGGCCGCCACCAATGTCATTCCCAGCTGGATGGCGTTGCGCCATCGGCACGATCTCGCCGCGCGCCTGTCCGCCGCGATCATGATCGTGGTCCAGCCCGCTGCGATCGTCGCGGTCAACCGCGGCGGCGAATGGCAGATGGACATGCACATGTACTTCTTCGCCAATCTCGCCGCGCTGACGATCCTGGGCGACTGGCGGCCGATCATGTTCGCCTCCGCGCTGATCGGGGTCCACCACCTCCTGCTCAACTGGTTCGCGCCGGGGCTCGTCTTCAGGTGCGCGCCGAATCGGCGCTGGCCGCCGCCGAGGAGGCCGATCGCGGAGCAGCGCTGGAAGCCGCGGAGAACGCCCGGTTGAAGGCCGCGGCTGAGGGCGCGCGCCAGACCAAGCTGAGATCGAGGCGGCGCGCGCCGGCGACGCCGGTCGCGGCTTCGCCGTGGTGGCGAGCGAGGTGAAGCAGCTCGCCGGCGAGGCATCGGGCATTACCGTCAGGATCAGCGACCTGATCTCGGCAATCCACGACGGCGCCGGCAACGCGGAGACCCGCCTCGCCGAGATTGCCCATGCCGTCGCTTCGCTGGATGGTGCAGCCAGCGCAATCCAGGCAGCGATCGGCGAGCAGCGCCGCACGGCCATCACCATCGATGACCATGCCCGCGCGACCGCGAGCGCGACGGGGACGTTCGTCACGACCCTGCGGTCGGCGTAGACGCAGCCTCGGAAGTAGATCCCACCGTTCCGGGAGACGCGGCGATTCGAGCGCGCTTTGCGAAAGCGGCCCCGGCTCTCGCTGGGCGATGGCCCGGGGCCTCGGGCGTCAGCACCGTTGCAGAATTCGTCTGCCGTCATCCCGACGAAAGTCGGGATCCATTCACCGGAACGCTTCAGCTCAAGCGAAGCGGAGAATGAATGCTGATTTTCATCAGCATGACGGGCAGTCCGGACTTTGTGCGTGAGGCTCAGGCCCTCGCGCGTATCACTTCGGCGCGATCACCATCAGCATCTGACGGCCTTCCATGCGCGGGAACTGCTCGACCTTCGCGATTTCCGCCACGTCAGCCTGGACGCGCTGCAGGACCTGCATGCCGAGCTGGCCATGCGCAAGCTCGCGACCGCGGAAGCGGAGCGTGCATTTGACCTTGTCGCCTTCCTCGATGAACTCGAAGATCTTCTTCATCTTCGTTTCGTAATCGTGGTCGTCGATGTTCGGACGCATCTTGATCTCCTTGATCTCCTGCGTCTTCTGGTTCTTGCGCGCGAGGTTCGCCTTTTTTTGCGCCTCGTACTTGAACTTGCCGATGTCGAGGAACTTCGCGACGGGCGGATCGGCGTTCGGGCTGATCTCGACGAGGTCGAGGCCAGCCTCGGCGGCCTGCTCGATCGCCTCGCGCGTATACATCACGCCCAGATTCTCGCCGTCGGCATCGATCACCCGAACCTTCTGGCTCTGGATGAATTCATTATATCTTGGGCCGTTCAATGGCATCGGCGGCTGCCCGAGCGGGCGCCTCATCATGGGCGGGCGTATTGTGCGTTCTCCTGTCGCGGCATCATGCCGCACGGGGCCAATATAGGTCGTCCGGGCATTTTTTGGAAGTGGTTCGCGTGCGAGGCGGCATAGCCACCCCGTCCCGCGCCGAGCTTCCGCCGAAATCTGGCAGATTTCACCACATCTCAGGAAGATCTTTCGGGCCGAAAGATTACTCTAAAAAGAAAATCAGCCGATTTCAATAAAATAGAGAATTGGCACGGTCGATGCAAAGCCCTTTCCGTCGCTGGATTGCCAGCGGCGAGAGTTCAGAAAGGGAAGGATTTTCGCCATGACCGTGTTCACCACCGTCCGTATCGCCGCCGTTTCCGTCGCCGCGCTCGCCACCTTCGGCATCGTCAACGCCGCCTCCGCCGAGCCTTCGGCCGCCGCCGCTGCCACCGCCTCGGCCGCCAGCACCGGCGGCTCCGACTACAGCGCCCAGGCGCGCGAGATGAAGTACTGCGTGTCGACCCCGGTCACCGGCTCGCGCATCCCGCAGCGCGACTGCAAGACCAAGGCCGAATGGGCTGCCGAGGGCGTGACCGTCGAGCTCAAGAAGTCGCATCATTGATCGCGGCGACGGTGCCCGCGGCCAATCAGGGCCGCGGGCCAGGACCGAAGACCAGACTTATCGCAGATCCGGCGCGGTCGCCTCGGTACCAAGGCGACCGATGACCGCATCCAGCGGCAGCACCTCCTGCCGCGCATCGACGCCCAGCGGCCGCACCGCGAGCGTTCGCTCCTCGGCCTCGCGCTTGCCAACAACCAACAGGTACGGAACCTTGGCAAGGCTGTGCTCGCGCACCTTGTAGTTGATCTTCTCGTTGCGGATGTCGAGCTCGGCCCGGATGCCGGCCGCCCGCAGCAGTTCGGCCACCTCGGCGGCATAATCGTCGGCGTCGGACACGATCGTCGCCACCACTGCCTGCACGGGGGCCAGCCACAGCGGGAACTTGCCCGCATGGTGCTCGATCAGGATGCCGAGGAAGCGTTCGAACGTGCCCAGGATCGCACGGTGGAGCATCACCGGGCGATGCCGCTCGCCATCCTCACCGACATAGCTCGCGTCCAGCCGCTCGGGCAGGACGGTGTCAGTCTGCAAGGTACCGCACTGCCAAGTCCGCCCGATCGCATCGGTCAGGTGGAATTCCAGTTTCGGCGCGTAGAAGGCGCCCTCGCCCGGCAGCTCCTCCCAGCCGAATTCCGCCGTGGCGCGGCCGGTCGCGGCGACCGCGTCGCGCAGGCTCTGCTCGGCCCAGTCCCACATCTCGTCGCTGCCGAACCGCTTCTCCGGGCGCAGGGCGAGCTTGATCGCATATTGGTCGAAGCCGAGATCCTTGTAGATCGTGTCGAGCAGGTCGCAGAACTTCTGCACCTCGGCGACGAGCTGGTCCTGCCGCACGAAGATATGCGCGTCGTCCTGAGTGAACTGGCGTACCCGCATCAACCCGTGGAGCGCGCCATGTGCCTCGTTGCGGTGGCAGCAGCCGAACTCGGCCATGCGGATCGGCAGGTCGCGATAGCTCTTGATGCCCTGGCGAAAGATGAGGACGTGCGCCGGGCAGTTCATCGGCTTGAGCGCCATCAGGTCGCCCTCGCCCGTCAGCACCGGACCCTCGTCCTCGGTATTCGGCACCTCGTCGGGGACCACGAACATGTTCTCGCGGTACTTGCCCCAATGGCCGGACTGCTCCCACTGGCGCGAGTCCATCAGCTGCGGGGTCTTGACCTCGACATAGCCCGCGGCATCGAGCCGGCGGCGCATATAGGCCTCCAGCGCGCGCCAGATCAGATAGCCTTTGGGGTGCCAGAACACCGATCCCTGCGCCTCCGCCTGGAGGTGGAACAGGTCCATCTCCTGGCCGATCTTGCGGTGATCGCGCTTGGCGGCCTCCTCCAGGCGGGTGAGGTGCTGGTCGAGCTGCTTCTTGTTGAGCCAGCCGGTACCGTAGATGCGGCTCAGCATCGCGTTCTTCTGGTCGCCGCGCCAATAGGCGCCCGACACGCGGGTCAGCTTGAACGCGGCCGGGTCGAGCTTGCCGGTCGCGGCGAGGTGCGGCCCCCGGCACATGTCGAAGAACTTGCCGGCGCGGTAGACCGTCAGTTCCTCGCCCGCCGGCAGCTCGCCCGCCCACTCCGCCTTGAAGCTCTCGCCCTGTTCGCGCCAGGCCGCGATCAGCGCCTCGCGCTGCCAGACCTCGCGGACCAGCGGCTCGTTGCGGGCGATGATCGCGCGCATCTCCGCCTCGATCGCCGGCAGGTCCTCCTCGGTGAAGGGGCGGTTCTTCGGCGCGAAATCGTAATAGAAACCGTCGTCGGTGGCCGGGCCGAAGGTGATCTGCGTGCCGGGGAACAGGTTCTGCACCGCTTCGGCAAGGATATGGGCGAAGTCGTGGCGGACCAGCTCCAGCGCGTCGGCCTCGTCCCCGGCGGTGACCAAGGCGAGCTGCGCATCGGCCTCCAGCGGACGCGACAGGTCGCAAAGCTCGCCATCGACCCTCGCGGCGAGCGCAGCCTTGGCCAGCCCCGGCCCGATCGCGGCGGCGATGTCCCCCGGCGTGGTCCCCGGCGCCACCTCGCGCACGGAGCCGTCGGGAAGGGTGATCTTGAGAAGCTGGGTCATGGCGGGTGCCACATAGCGATGCCGGGCGTGCGGGCCAAGGCGGCGTGGATCGCACCATTTCGGCGCGGATCGCGATCCTGCGGCCTTGCCGAGGGCGATCCCATGCGACAGTGTCTGCACAGATACGGTCCGGGGGGGCGATAATATGGATGAGGATGCCGGCGCCGGTGGCGCATTCGACGCTTTTACGTTCACCGCGACCTGGCGCGACTATCTGCCGATCGCGCTCAGCAACCTCGCTCTGACCATCGTCACCCTCGGCATCTACCGCTTCTGGGCGAAGGCGCGCGAGCGGCGCTATCTGTGGAGCCATACCCGCTTCGTCGACGACACGCTGGAATGGACCGGCACCGGCAAGGAGATGTTCCTCGGCTTCCTCGTCGCGATGGTCATCCTGATTCCCGTCCTGCTCTTCATCCAGTTCGGTGCGCAGGCGATGGCGATGCGCGGCATGTTGGGGCTGGCATTCACCCTACTGCTCGCGAGCTACGCGATCCTCCTCTACCTGTACGGCGTCGCCCGCTTCCGCGGCCTGCGCTACCGCCTCAGCCGCAGCTGGTGGCACGGCGTGCGCGGCGGATCGGACGAATCCGGGCTCCGCTACGGCGTTTCGCATTTCTGGAAAACGCTGGTCGGCAGTGTGGTGGTCGCGCTGCTGGTGCCGTGGTCGATGACCCGGCTGTGGAACGAACGCTGGTCGGGGATGAGCTTCGGCGACCGCACCTTCGAATGCAATGTCACGACCAGCGGCCTGATGGGCCGCTGGATCATGGTCATGCTCTGCCCGATCGCCGGCGCCCTGATCGCGGTCATCCTGGCGGCGGCGATGTACAACGGGGATCCGGGCAGGACCTTCGTGGTGACCGCCATCACCTTCTTCACGATCTACGGTCTCATGGCGCTGGCGGGCATCGGCTACTACGCCGCCTTCCTCCAGGCCGCGATCGGCGACCTTCGCCTCGGCCGGGTCTGCTTCCACTTCGACGCCGATTCGATGGACTGGCTGAAGCTGTTCCTCGGCAATATCGCCCTCGTCATCGGCACGCTCGGCATCGGCATCGCCTTCGTCGGCTATCGCAACTGGTCGTTCTTCATCCACCATCTCGGTGCGAGCGGCGAGATCGACGAGCTGCACCAGTCCACCACCCATGTACCGCGCGATGCCGAGGGCCTGCTCGATGCCTTCGACTTCGGCGCAGTCTGACCGGCCGGAGCCGCCCGCGCTCACGGGCTGGCTCTACGATGGGGTGACGTCGGACCGCCGCGCGGTGACCGTCGCCATCGACGGCGACATGCTGCGGATCGTCGATGGCGAAGGGGCCGTCGACACGGTCGGCTTCGGCGATCTGGTACCGTTGGGCGATCATGCCCGCATCGTCTTCGGGCGGGTCGGGCGCGAGGGCTGGCGGCTGCGTCTCGATCCACTGCCCGCCGAGATCGCCGCCCGCCTGCCGCGTCAGGAACGGCACGGCGGCATTCTCGACCGCTTTCCGATCGTCCTCGTGCTCATCGTCGCGGCGCTTGCCTCGGTCGTCGGCCTGGTCGCGCTCATGCAGGGCGCGGCCTTCGCCGCTCGGCTGGTGCCGATGTCGTGGGAGGTGGCGCTGGGCGATGCGCTGGTCGGCGATCTCGGCGGCAGCGCCTGCAACGCGCCCGCCGGCCGCGCCGCGCTCGACCGGCTGGTCGCCCGTCTCGCGCTCGACACGCCGGTCAAGGTCCGCATCGTCGATCTCGACATCGAGAATGCGGTGGCCATGCCCGGCCGGCAGATCATCGTCTTCCGCGACCTGCTGACCAATGCCCGCTCGCCCGACGAGATCGCGGGGGTCATCGGCCACGAGGCCGGTCATGTCGCCAATCGCGACGTCATGACCGGGCTGTTGCGCAGCTTCGGCCTCAGCGTGCTGATCGGCGGCGTCGATGGCGGGGCGATGACCGCGTCGCTGCTCGCCAGCCGCTACAGCCGTGCCGCCGAGGCGGCGGCGGACGATTACGCGATCCACGCCCTCGATGCGGCGCGGGTGACGCCGGCGGCCACCGCCGCCTTCTTCGACCGACTGGCGAAATCAGAGGGCGGTGATGCCTTCGCGACGCGGGCGGCATCCTACTTCGCCTCGCATCCGCTGTCGGCCGACCGCCGCCGCGCCTTCCTCGCCAGTGCCCGCGAAGCGGGGCGCTATACACCCGCGCTCGATGCACCGGATTGGCGCGATCTTCGCGCGATCTGCGGGAAATAGGCGCATTTCGGTTCGCCGCTCCGGAAAAACGTCTTGTCTTCCTTCAAATCGCGTTAAGCTCGCCCGATGAGCCCGCCGCAATTCCTCGAACGCCCCGGCCTTCCGCCGCTCGCCTTTCGCTTTCGCGAGGGTCGTGGACCGGCGCTGCTGTTCCT
>Ga0207668_10001256_pt1 | contig 15120 bp, 9 predicted proteins | sample KBSS43metaG_FD_184323 | JGI IMG/M metagenome (GOLD analysis project Ga0207668, IMG submission 184323) | Switchgrass rhizosphere microbial communities from Kellogg Biological Station, Michigan, USA - KBS S4-3 metaG (SPAdes) (version 2) | ecosystem: Host-associated > Plants > Roots > Rhizosphere >... | reverse complement strand
CTTTCCGCAGCCGGATTCGCCTACCAGGCCCAGGGTTTCGCCTTCGCGAATGGTGAGGCTGACGCCGTCCACGGCACGCACCCGGCCGACCTCGCGGTCTACGACGAGGCCGGACTTGATCGGGAAGTGCTTGACCAGGTCGGTCACCTCGAGCAGCGTGTCGCCCGTCATGTCGCGACCGCCCGACGCAGCCCGATGCGGCCGTCCACGTCTCGCAACCGTCGCTTCTGCTCGAGGTCGAGCCAGCAGCGGTCGCCGTCGTGCAAAGGTGGTGGCTCCGCACACTTTTCGAATGCGTGCGGACACCGCGGCGCGAACCGGCAACCGCTGGGCGGGGCGATCAACGACGGTGGCTGGCCTGCGATCTGGGCGAGTCGGACCGGCCGGGGTTGATCGAGCCGCGCCAACGAGCCGAGCAGTCCCCAAGTGTATGGGTGCTTGGGGTCGTAGAACAACGACTCGAGCGTGGCGTCCTCGACGATCTGGCCGGCGTACATCACTGCGACGCGGTCGGCGACCTCGGCCACCACCCCCAGGTCGTGGGTGATCATCACGACCGCGAGCCCGCGTTCGGCGTTCAACTTCTCCAACAGCCGTAGGATCTGCGCCTGCACCGTGACGTCGAGTGCGGTCGTCGGCTCGTCTGCGATGAGCACGTCCGGATCCAATGCCAGCGCCATCGCGATCATCACGCGTTGCCGCATGCCGCCGGAGAACTCGTGCGGGTAACTCCGCACGCGCCGTTCGGGATTCGGAATGCCGACCGATGCCAGCAGCTCGACGGCACGGTCCCGTGCCTCACCCTTCGACACGTCGCGGTGCGCGCGGATCATCTCGGCGATCTGGGCGCCGACGCGGTACACGGGGTTCAGCGACGTCATCGGGTCCTGGAAGATCATCGCGATGCGCTCGCCGCGGATGTCGCGCAGTTGCCGATCGTTGAGTTGGGTGAGGTCCTGGCCGTCGAAGCGGACCGCACCGGTGATCGTGGTGTTGGGCGCGCGGGTGAGCCCGAGCACTGTCTGCGCGGTGACGCTCTTGCCGGAGCCGGATTCGCCGACGATGGCGAGGATTTCGCCTGCGGCGAGCTCGAAGGACACGTCGTCGACCGCGTGAACCGTGCCACCGTCGGTGGCGAAGCGCACGCTGAGGTTCTCGACCGAGAGCATCATGCGGGGGCCGCCGTTCCCAGCCGGATACGTGGGTCGAGGAACGCGTAGAGCACGTCGACGATCGTATTGAACAGCACGATGAAGAAGGCGCCGAACATGGTCACGCCGATCAGTGGCGGAAGGTCGAGGCTGCCGATGGCTTGTCCGGCGTACAGGCCGACACCGTTGAGGTTGAACACCGTTTCGGTGAGGATCGCCCCGCCGCCGACCACCGCACCAAAGTCCAGTCCGAACAGCGTGATGACTGGGATCATCGAGTTGCGCAATACGTGCTTGATGCGGATCTGACGCTCGCCAAGGCCTTTGGCGCGCGCAGTGCGAACGTAGTCCTCGTTCATCACGTCGAGCATGTTGGAGCGCAACACCCGGCTGTAGAAGCCGACGAAGAGCACGGCGAGGGTGATCCACGGCAAGATCAGGTGATACGCCCAATTGGCGGGGTCCTTGGTCAACGGCACGTAGCTGCTCGTCGGGAACAACTGTGCCTTGAAGCTCAAGTAGTACAACAGGATTGCGGCCAGCCAGAACACCGGCATCGAGATGCCGACCAGCGACAGGACGGTCAGCGCCCGGTCGGTGAACTTTCCTGCGTGCACCGCGGACAAGTAGCCGAACACGACGGCCAGTGTCATCCAGAGCACCGCGGCACCGACGCACAGTGAGAAGGTGGCCGGCAACCCCTTCCAGATCTGCTCGACGACATTCTGGGAACTCGCGTACGACGTGAGCTCTCCGGTGAAGATCTGCTTCATCATCGTCAGGTACTGCACCGGCAGTGGCTGATCCAGCCCGAGATCGGTTGTGACGCGGGCGATCAGCGCGGGGTTGGCGTTCTTGCCCGCGATGCGCGCCGCGGGGTCGGAGTTCGGGATCACGTTGAAGATCAGGAACACGATCACCGAGATCGCGAACAGCACGGCGATCATCCCGAGGGTGCGTCTCACAATGAAGCGGGCCATCGGTTAGTGCTCCAACCGGATCTTGGCCCTCGGATCCAGCGCATCCCGCAGCCCGTCGCCGAACACGTTGAGCGCCAACACCGTCAGTACGATCATCAAACCTGGGACGATCGTGAGATGCGGTGCCGTGTAGATGGTTTGGTAGCCGTCGGCGATCATCGTGCCCCACGACGCGTTCGGCGGACGGACGCCCGCGCCCAGGAACGACAGCGACGACTCCAGCAGCATGTTGTTGGCGATGTTGAGGGTAAAGAACACGATGATCGTCGACGCCACGTTGGGCAGCAGTTCGGAGACCATGATGCGTATCGGCCCCTTGCCCTGCGCCACGGCGGCTTCGACGAATTCCTTCTCCCGCAGCGCAAGGATCTCACCGCGAATGGGTCTGGCCATGTAGGGCACGTAGACGAATCCGATGATGAGGATCGGAATCCACAGCGAGTCACCTGCGACGACGAGGCTGCCGATCTTCAACCCGCCCAAGGACAACGTGGTGCCCAGCGCGATGCCGAGCAGCAGCACGGGAAAGGCCCAGACGACCTCGAGGGCGCGTGATAGTACGGCGTCGATCCAGCCGCGGTAGTAGCCGCAGACGAGGCCGACCAATACCGCGAACACCGTGGTCACCAGCGCGGCGATGACACCGATGAAGATCGACGTGCGGCCGCCGTAGAGCAGCCGCACCATGACGTCGCGGCCGTTCTGATCGGCGCCGAGCAGAAACTGACCATGCAGACCGGGTCCGAGCGGCGTGCCGTCGGGTGCCACGACGTAGGTCTCCTGGCCGTCGCGGATCACCTTGTCGGTGATGTGGTTCTGGTTGGGTCCGGTGTGCGCGACGTGATCGGCCCATAGCGGCGCGGCCAGGCAGACCAGCACGATGAGCACGAACAGCACGCCGAAGGCCAGCGCCATCCTGTCCCGACGCAACCGCATCCAGGCGAGCCGCCACGGGCTGCTGCCCCTGAGCTCCTCAGCGGGTACGCCGACGGGCAGCGGCGGTTCGCCCGGTGCCTCAACCTCCCCGATCAGACCGCCCATTACTTGAGGGCGAAGGAGGAGTAGTCCTGGTTGAACAGCAGATGGTGGTAGCTCTTGTCGAAGTCCATCCGCTCGGATAGGAACGTGGTGAATTCCTCATTGCCGTACGGTGCCCAGACGGCCTGCTCCATGTAGGCCTTGTCCAGTTCCGCGTACTGCTTCTTGACGTCGTCGGTGAGTTGCTGCTCGAGCAGCTTGTCCATCTTGGCGTCGAGTTCTGGGATGCTCACCCGCGAGAAGTTGTTCCCGTTGGTCGGAAGGATGCTCGCGCCGTTGAGCAGCGGACGGAAGAAGTCATCCGGATGCGGGAAGTCCTGGAACCAGTCGGAGAAGCCGGTGTCCAGGTCGGGCGTCGACTGGTTGCCGATGGTCGTGAAGTAGACGTCGCCCGCGATCACCTTGAGCGTGGCGTTGAACCCCAGCTGGGTGAGCACGTCGTGGTAGTACTCGCCGATGCGCTTGCGGTCCGGCTCGTCGTCGGTCCACACCGTGATGTCCTTGTCAGCCGGATTGGCCTCGGCGAGTAGCGCTTTCGCCTTCGCCATGTCGGGCCCGGGATAGAGCTTGTACTCCTCGTAGCCGGGCATGCCGGGAGGCAGGATCTGCTGCGTCGGGTGAAGCCGGCCGCCGAACACCCGGTTCAGCGCCTCCGGGTCGATGGCGTAGTTGACCGCCTGGCGCACCTTGAGGTCGTTGAACGGCGCGGTCTGGGTGTTCATCCAGAAGTAGTAGGTGTTGATCGAATCCTCCATCCGGAAGCGATCGGAAAACTTGGCCTTGACCTCGGCGAGCCGGTCGGCGTCCGGTGGGTCGACCATGAAGTCGATGGTGTTCTGCTGGACGCCGGTGACCTGTGCGGAGTTGCTCTTGTTCTGAGTGATGGTGATCTTGTCGACGCCCGCGTCGGCCACCTCGGTGGCGCCGGCGTCCTTGACCGTCTGGAAGTTGGGGTTGCGCTCCATCGTCATGGTCTGCGGCGCTTCGACATTCGTGATCATGAACGGGCCGCTGGATGGCGGTGGTTTCGGGGTGGCGTCCTTGTCGAGCGGGGTGGTTGGGGGCACCGGCGCCGCGAAGGCCAATGCGAGCAGCCCGTCGAACGTTCCGTTGGGTTCGGTGAGCGAGATGGTGATGTCGCCGGTGGCGTCGTCGGTCTTGATGCCGGCGATGGTGTCGGCCTTGCCCTCGGCGTACTCGCTGGCTCCGACGATCGGCTCGTAGAACACCGAGCCGCCCGAGTCGGCCTTGAACAGCCGCTGGATCGCGTACGTGAAGTCGGACGCCTTGATCGGCGTGCCGTCCGAGTACTTCATGTTGGGCCGCAGCGTCAGCTTGTAGGTCTTTCCGTCGGCGGAGACCTCGGGCAACGCCTTGGCCAGCGCGGGCACCACCTCGGTGCCCGCCTCGCCCTTGGCGTGCTTGTAGGTGAGCAGCGGCGTGTACACGTTGTACATGACCTCCCAGCCCTCGAGTGTGTAGGAGAGCTGCGGATCGATGTAGTCGGGGAACGACGTCATGGTGACGTTGATGTCGCCGCCCTTGCCGCCGCCGCTCGCCTCACCTCCGCCGCCGCCCGAGTCGCCCCCGCAGGCCGCGATGCCGAACGCGGTCAACGCGGTCACACAGGCGATGGTCAGGGACTTGCGTCGCGTGCTCATGTTGCTCCCTCAGATCTGGCCGTCAGATGTTCATAACCTGTACGCCACATGACGATGGTTCATGCATCTTTTCCCAAATCCGGCCATTGGCAACTCGAGCGGATCGGTGGCGTTGGCGGTTCCAGCCGCCGATTGCGGTGCCTCGCTCATCCGATGGTTGAGCTCAGATCCTTTGCGCCACGGCACACTTCTGGCTCCGACAGTGGTCGTTCCTTCAGTGTCACGATTGCTGCGACGACGCCGAGCCGCACCGTGGCGGCCAGGGCGAGGCTCCTGCTTGACGTCCGCGTCAGACTTCGGGAGTGATGTAGTCGCCGCAGCGGCGCTCAGGTCGAGCAGTGACGGGTGATGCCGATGCTGTGAATTCCCTGTGGCCGCGCGCTGGCCGCGCCTGCCGGACCCAGCATGGCACCGCGGCCGATTTCGGCTTGACGTTCACGTGAGTACTCTTCATTTCCAAGGCTTCTCGATGTTCCGGCCGATGTGTTCGGCCGTGACACCCGATCCATCCCTGACGTCCTGCCTTGCAGGGTTTCGGCGGTTTTCGTTGCGACGCAAGATGATCCGCATAACGAGCACAACTCGCACCCCTGTAGAAATCAAGCGGATCGGTTTTGCCGTCCTCCGCCCTCGACATTCCCGGTGAAAACTCGCAGAAGAAAAGTGTGCGAAACCGAGTGGCTGGCTCCCCATAGCAGGTGAACGCGGTCCGACACGGGCCGCGACCAACCGAAGGAGCACCCCATGGCCACCACCCTGAAGACCCCACGGCGTCGGATGATCGCCGCCACCATGCTTGCCGCGGCTGCCGTCACCGGTGCCATCGGCACCGCGGTGCCCGCCAACGCCGCGCCCGCCAAGTACATCGCCATCGCCTACTCGCCTGCGACCGGCCAGTTGGGCCGGGCCCAGGCCACCAATCTGGACGCCGCCCTCGCGGGCTCGCTGAGCCAGTGCGGCGGCCACTGCGCGGTCGAGACGTGGTCGAAGAACGGATGCGTCGCGCTCGCAGTCAGCGGGCAGTACCACTACGGCTGGTACGGCGCGAACCTGCGGGACGCGCAGCAGGGCGCCATGCAGCGGACCGGCCCGGGCTCCTACGTGGTGTGGTCGGGCTGCACGAACTGAACCAAACACGTCGGTCCACCGTCTATATCGGAGGTGGACCGACGTTTTGGTTGCGAAATTCGTCGCCTATGCTGCCTTTCAACGACGGAAAGTGACCCATGACGATCGCTCCGGCCATATCCACCGACGCGCTCGACGACGCCGAACTCGCGATGGCCGCTGCCCGCGGCGACCGACAGGCGTTCGCCGCGATCTACGACAGATACGCCGATCGGCTCTACGACTTCTGTGCAGCCATGCTGCGCGACGGTGACGCCGCCGCCGACTGCGTCCAGGACGTCTTCGTCGACGCGGCTACCCAGCTCGGCATGCTGCGCGACCCGAGCCGGCTGCGGTCGTGGCTGTACGCCATCGCCCGCCATCAGGCCTTGGCGCGGATCAAGGCGCGGCGTCGGGAACTGCCAAGCGACGAGCTGCCCGAACTCGACAGCGGCGACCCCGACATGGCGACCATCGCCGCACGGACGGAGCTCGCCGCACTGATCGCCGAGGCTTGTGGCGCACTGTCCGACCGTGATCGCACCGTCTTCGAGCTCACTTACCGGCACGGCTTGGACGGCGGCGAACTTGCCGAGGCACTCGGAGTCAGCCACAGCAATGCCAACACGTTGGTCGGACGTTTGCGTGACGGCGTCGAGCGCTCGCTCGGGGCGCTACTGGTGTGCCGAGGAGCGAAGGCCGACCCGACGTCGTGTCCCGAACTGGCTGCCATCGTCGAAGATTGGGACGGCACCTTCACGGTGCTCATGCGCAAACGCGCTGCCCGACACATCGACGGCTGCGTCGTCTGCGACGCCGAGCGCCGCCGCAGGGTCAACCCCGTCGCGCTGCTCGGTGGGGTGCCGGTGTTCTTGCCCGCACCCGCGTACCTGCGCGAGCACACGCTCACGGCGGCCTCGCAGATGCTGCCCGAGCCTGCCGCGGGCGCGCGTGGCTCGGCAAGCGCACTCCGTGCGGCGCTGGTCGTGGTGTTCGCCCTCCTGGGGATTGCCGGGGTGCTGCAGGTGGCGTCGCCGCTGCGCGCCGAGAACTACCGGGTGGAGCCGGTGACCGAGCTCGACGACGTGACGTCGGAGTTGTCGGGCACCGTGACCGCGCTGACGGCACCGTCGTCCGCACCGCCCAGTGCGCCGCCGTCCGCCACGACGGGCCCGAGCGAGTCCGAGCCGAGTCCGATCACGACCGCGATCACCAAGGCGCCAACCGTGACTACCGAGCCGACGCCATCGGCTACCCGCACTCCTGCGGCCCCGACCACGCGGCCGAACAGTTCGTTCAGCCCGAGCCGCAATCCGGAGTCCTCCGCCACGCGGACCACCCAGTCGTCGACTCGCACGTCGACGCCGACGTCGTCGAGCACCGTCACGTCGACGTCGGCGTCGACGCCGCCAAGTTCGAGCCCGACCACCACGACGAGCGACCCAATCGAGTGACGACTAGTGTTGTGTCCGTGTGAATTTGGAGAAACGACTAGTGCGACGCCCCTTGGCCTTGGCCGCGTACATGGCGCCGTCGGCGTCGCGCAGCAAGGACGCCGCATCCCGTGAATCGTCGGCGTGCGTCCGGATGACGCCGATGCTCGCACCCACCCCCGCAACGTGCCGCCGGAAATCTCCATCGGCTCGGTGAGCACGCGATGGATGCGGTCGACGAAGCGGTCCAGCGCCCCGTTCTCCAGCTCGCCGACGAGCAGCGCGACGAACTCGTCACCGGCGAAGCGTCCGACGATGTCGTCGCCGCGGACGGCGTTGCGCAACCGCGCTGCGGTCACCTGGATGACGGTGTCACCGATCTCGTGCCCAAGCGTGTCGTTGACGGTCTTGAGGTCGTCGAGGTCGATGAACAGCACGGCGGTGAGCAAACCGGTTTGGCGGTGCAGCGCGTCGACGGTCTCCAGGATGTGGAGACGGTTGGGCAGTCCCGTGAGTGCGTCGTGGGCGGCCTGGTGGGCCAGGTACTCCGTGGCCGCACGCTGAGCCGTGACGTCGGTGAACGAGACCAGCACCGGAGAACGGTCGGGCTCGTCGGGGTGGAGCAGTTGGCAACTGATCGACAACCACACCCGACGGCCGTCGGTCCAGTCGAGGCCGACGGTGCGCCCGATCGTCGGCACCCCCGTCGCGAACGCCCTGGCGATGGGGCGTTCGTGCTCGGAGAGCGGCCGGCCGGCCGTGTCGTAGATGACGAGGTTGCGGAGCCGGTGGCCGTAATTGACCTGAGCCTCGTCGGCATCCACGCCCAGGATGCGGCGCGCGGACGGGTTGATGGTCAGCACCCAGCCGTTCTGGTCGACGACGACGACGCCTTCCTGCAGTGTGTTGACGACGGTCCGCAGGTTCCGTGCCGCGCGTCGCAAGGCGGTTTCGTCGGAACACAGCAGCACGTAGCCGTTGTCGAACTCGGTCGCCGACACGCGCATCGTCCGGACCGAACCGTCCATCGCGTAGTGGGACGAATGGACGACGCCGCCGGCTTCGGCGATCGCGGCCGGGTCGACGGGCGCTCCGACGGCGACCTCGACGGGCAGCGCCAGCGCCCGCTGGGGTGGCCGTCGGTAGATCCGTTCGGCCGCCGGATTCCAACTGGTCACCATGCCGCCCTTGGTGATCGAGATGATCGCGTCGCTGGCGTGGTCGACGAGCGCGGCCTGGTGAGCCAGCGTGTCGTGGGTCGCGCGATACTCGGTTAGGTCGCGGAGAATCAGCTGGTAGGCGAGCTCGCCGTTCCACGTCGTCATCGACGACACCGCCTCGACGTGCAATTCGGTGCCGTCGAGCCGCACGACCGTTGCCCGCGCCGGCGCCGCCGTGTCGCCGGGGCGCCGCAAGTTTGCCATTCGCGCCAAGATCAACGAGATGGAGCGGGCGTGTACGAAGCGGGAGACGGCATGCCCGGCGAGCTCGCCGACCGATCGTGCGCCCAGCCAACGCACGGCGACGGCGTTGAAGTAGACGAAGCGGCCGTCCTGGTGGACGCATATCGCGTCCGGGCTGTGGTCGACGATCTGAGCGAATCGGCCCAGGTCGAGGTCTCGATGGCCGTTCGTGGAATTCGGTTCGGGGACGTAGCCGGGATGGACGGGGTCGGTGCCGGGGTCATCGGCACCGACGAATCGTTCGTGGTGCCTCACCAGGGGACCTCGAACACCGAACTCTGCATCACCGTTCCCCGACACCCGACACTTCGCTCCAGTGGCCCGTTCGATTTGCTATTGACACTCAGCGACCAGTGTCAAAAGTTTGCTCACGATGGTGAATCGCGAACATGGCTAGGGTTACTTTACCCGATTGTCCAGAGGGTATGCGTCACCAAGTCGACTTCTATTGTTGACGAGGCAAATTAGCGTGTGCGAAATTTATTCGCTAACTCTCCGTCTGCTGGGTTTGTTGCCATTGCCGTCCCTGCCTGATCGGGCCAAAACCCGTGGTGAAACATGGTGATCGTTACCCAGCAACCGTGGGGGGACCCTTAGTGCCGTCGATGACCGGCGGCTGATTTCGCCGGCAGCGTCACCGGGGGGCTTTTGCTCCACCGAGTCGATGGTCGTCGCCGCGGCCTGGACGTCGACGATGAAAGACGCAGTACGCGAGGGGTTTTGTTCGTCATCAAGATCGCGCGTCCCTCGGTGACGCCGATTTCGCTCGCCACCGGGAGGCTGGCGCACGGATGGGAGTCTCCGCGGGGGTCAATTCTGGGCGAGCTGGCCTTTGGGCAGCAAATAACGTTGCTATCAGTCATTAGATGCGAGGAAGTTACTGGTCATCACTTGTTTATACCGATAGTATGATATAGCTGTTGGAAGTCTTCGGTGCCGCGGAGGCCACCTCGTCCAGTTCACCCGAGATGGAGATACTTCGGCATGACAGCGCTCGAACTCGCCCCCTCCCTGTCGCTCGATGATCGCCGACGCATCGCGTTCTGGGATCCGGTCGCCGAAACCACGATGGTCGTGGCCAGTCCGGCCGTCGAGCCGGAGTTGTTCGCCGACTACCACCGCGGTGCCATCGAGAGCTACGCGCGATTCGGCGTCACTGACGTGGTCGACCCCGACACACTGCGGTGCGCGGACGACACTGCCCTCTTTTGGGCGCTTATCGACCTCGACGGACGTGTCGTCGGCGGGGTCCGCGGCAAGGGGCCGCTGCGCAGTCCCGAGGACTCGCACGCCGTCGTCGAGTGGGCGGGACGCCCTGGCGAAGCCGAGGTGCGTAGATTGATCGCCGAGCGGGTGCCCCACGGCATCCTCGAGATGAAGGCGGCCTGGCTGGCCAAGGAACCCGGCGGTGGCGGTCATCGCGCCAAGATGATCGCGCGCAGCGCCTTCCACGCGATGGCGCTGCTGGACATCGACTTCTGCATGGCCACCGCTGCCGCGCACTGCCTGGAGCAGTGGCGCTCGTCCGGCGGGGAAGTCGCCGCGATCCCCGCGACTCCGTACCCCGACGAGCGGTACCAGACCAAGATGATGTGGTGGGACCGGCGCACGTTCACCGTGCATGGCGATCCCGCACAGGTTGCGGCGACTTTCCGTGAGATGGCCAGCATTCGTCGAAGCACCCAATCGCGGCGTGCCGCGGGCCTGATCGCGCCCGCGTCACCGACGGCGATGTACGGATTGCGGAAGTCCGCCGCCTAAGCCCGCGAGCCTCCTGCCGCGGTTTCCTATGATGCGGTGATGGGCGTCGACGCGGCCGCCGTCACCAGTGCCGAAGCCGAGCATTTCCGGGCGCAGGGCTGGTGGTCGGACACCACCCTGTCCGAGTGCGTGCGGCGCAACGCCGAGTCGTTACCCGACAAGGCGGCCTACGTCGACTTCTCCGCGGGCGTCACCGAACGTCGACTGACGTGGTCCGAATTCGACAATGCCGCTTCCAACCTCGCCAACCAGCTTCGAGAGTTGGGCGTAGCGACGGGTGAACGCGTCGCGGTGTGGCATGGGGACACGTCCGCGATTCACGTCCTGCTCGTCGCGATCGAACGGTGTGGCGCTGTGGCCGTTGGACTCGGCGCCAGGGCGGGCGTGCGCGAGGTGAGCCAGCTCCTGCGGACGACGGCGCCTTCGTTGGTGGTCAGCGACGTCGAGCGGCTCGCGTCTGCTCAGCAGGCGGCCGCCGACGCCGATTCGGCGCTTCGCGCCGTGACACTAGGCGATCGTTCCGGCGAGCTCTTCGTCGATACGCGTCCGGTTGGCGTCGAGACCGGGCTTTCCGCCGTAGGCCCCGACGACGTCTTCCTGATCAACTCCACCTCGGGCACCACCGGACTGCCCAAATGCGTTGTCCACACCCAGAATCGGTGGCACTACTTCCATCAGAAGGCCGTCGCCAACGGCGAACTCACCCCCGACGACGTGTTCCTCCCCGTCATCCCGACGCCGTTCGGCTTCGGAATCTGGACGTCTCACACCACGCCCATCCACCTCGGCGCAACGGCGGTGAGGATGCCGCGGTTCGACGCCGCCGACACCTGCGCAGCGATCGAACGGCGTCGTGCAACGGTCTTATGTTGTGTCAGTACGCAATTGATGATGATCCTGGCCGATCCTGCGTTGGGCGACCACGACGTCACCAGCTTGCGCGTCGTCTTCACCGGTGGAGAGCCGCTGCCGTACACGCAGGCCGCGCAGTTCGAAGAGCTCACCGGAGCGAAGATCCTGCAGTTCTACGGTTCCAACGAGACGGGCATGTTGAGTGCGACCACCGTCGGGGACCCGTTGCACCGCAGGCTGCGCACCGCCGGGCGGATCGTCCCGGAGATGCAGGTGCGGTTGTTCGACGGCGATCGCGATGTCACCGAGACCGGCCGCGGACAGCCGGCCTGCCGCGGGCCCGCGCTGAGCCTCGGTTATCTCGGTGGGACCGATCACGACAAGCTGTACACCCGCGACGGCTGGATGCGGATGGGCGACATCTGCGAACTCGACGCCGACGGCTACCTCAGCCTGACGGGCCGCACGTCGGACTTCATCATCCGCGGCGGGAAGAACATCAGCGCGGTCCAGGTCGAGGAGGTGGTCGCCACCCATCCGGCCGTCGCCGTCTCCGCGGCCGTCGCGATGCCCGACCCGGTGTTCGGCGAGCGCGTCTGCCTCTTCGTCGAGCTCAAGGACGGTGGCGAACTGGATCTACCGACACTCGTCGAACACCTTCTCCAGCAAGGGGTTTCCAAGGAACTGCTGCCCGAACGACTCGAGCTCCTCGACGAGTTGCCGAGGTCGTCGGGCGGCAAGATCGCCAAAGGCCAACTTCGCGACGCGATCAGAACGAAACTGGAGCCATGACGACCGACGAGGTGCGCCGGGGCGGGCTGGAGGTGTGGGCGCCGTCGACGGTACCGCCCATCGGCGTCGACCTCTCCGACGAACAGACGCTGGCGGTGGCGTTCCGCCACCTGGCGGGCATCGGATTCGCCGAGAACTTGGCCGGGCACATCACCTGGCAGCTCGACGGGCAGTGCCCGAGTCGATCGTCCGAAAGGTGACGTGGGAAAACCCGTCCCGGCTCTACCAGCATCCGGTTCCAGTCGCGGTTCGGGAAGACCCGAACGCGTTCTAGTTCCCGTTCCGCGTGGCTAACCGCGGTTTCCGCAGCGACTGGCCACCGCGGGGAGACCGTCGGGCTACGAGCCCCAGTTGGCGGGCACGGCTCACCGGTGCGGAATCCGAAGGTGGGGACACGTGTCCCAACTTCGGGCAACCTCTCCTAGGTAGATTCTTTGCTGAAATCCGTGTCTAGTGAGCCATTGCTGTCGGTGGCTCGGTTGCGGGTAGACGTCGAGTCCGGCGCGCGTACACCTCTTGTACTGCGGATATCCCGCTCAGACAATTGACGACAGCGTAGTTTAGTTGTTTGCGCCAGCAATCTTATGACGCGTTCGCCAACTTCGTGAAATTTAGCTCTACCGCCGGGCGCATGGAGTTACCGTGCAGGAGTACGGCGCGGCGGAAGGACGAGTGACATGTCCAACAGGCATCGTCTCGAGCGAGATCGCAAAGTTGGCTCGCGGGTGAAGAGGGTCGCCCTCGCCGCCGCCGCGACCATGACCGCGGCCACGTTGACCGTCGGACTGGTTCCGCCACCCACCGACCAGATGCTCAACCGCAACGTCGAACTCACGGCGGCCGTCAAGGTCTTCCCTCCGCCCGACCAGATCCCCGATCTAACCGGCGGCCTCGGCACCGTGGGCTACGACCTGGCCCAGCAGATCGCTGCAGCCATCCTCGAGGCGATCACCAACAACATCAACCTGATGGCGCTAGCGCGCGCCTCGGGGATGGATCCGGCCAGCCTGCTGCAGAGCCTTCCCCCGGCCCTGCTGCGTGGCGTCCTGGACAGGATCCCGATCGATCTGTCGCCGCTGCTCGCGAACTTGGTCGGGCTCGACGCCGCCAACGGCATCCTCGGGCCCGCGCTCAAGGCGCTCGGCATCACCGACGCGAGCGGCATGACGACGGTGACCAAGCTGTTGGCGCTGCTTGGGCTCGACCTCAGCGATCCGCTCAACCTGGCGGGCCTCGACGTCCCCGGCCTGAAGCTCATCACGACGGGCCCGCCGTTCACCCTGCTCAAACTGCTTGGGCTGGACGTCGGTTGGGTGCCCGGGCTGCCCAATTCGGTGGCCGACGAAGTGAACAACACCGAGTACGCCAAGCTCGGCGTGAACGGGCTGCTCACCACGGTGCTCGACAAGCTCGAGATCCTGTCGCTGGACAACCCATTGCTGAATCTGAGCGGACTGGTCGGGTCGCTCGACGGGCTGCTCGGCGACGTCGTCAACACCATCCCCGCCAATCTCGACCTGATCGACCTACGGGTGCCGATCGTCGTCGGCTTCGGGATGGGCGCGTTCGCCGCAGGTGCGGCCTACCCCAAGATCGTCGAAGACCTGCAGTACCAGCCGGGTGGAGCGAAGTCGCGGACGCCGGGAGACGATCCGCTGCTGGGCAGCCTGACGATCCTGCCAATGCTGTTGCTGCGCAACCCGGGTCGTGCCAACGGCGGGCTGTTCGCGCGGGCCTACCCCTTCGCGCGGCTGTTCGGGATCGACACCGTCACGCCGGAAACCCAGGTGACGAGTAGCGGCGGGGTGCCGATCCTCGGCACCGGGCTGTCGCTCGGCGGGGCGAACCTCATCCCCATCAAGATCGACGCCACCGTCGAGTACGACCTGCTGTCCGACTTCGCGGCGTGGCCCAATCCGTTCTCGTTGGCGAACAATCTGATGGGCTTCCTGCTCCCGACCTACATCCTGCGGGGCGTGGATCTGTCGAATCTGACCCCGCAGCTGACGGACATCCTCGGCAAGCTCGGCACCGATCCGCTGGCGCTGAACCTCTATCTGACGCTGCCCGCCAACAGCCTGCCGCTGCTCGAACCGCTGTACCTGCTGACCGACCTGACCAACCTGATGACCCTTGGCGCGTTCCCAAACCCGTTGGGCACGTTGGCGAATGCACTCGCACCCGCGTTGACCAGTCTGGTCAATTTGGGTTACACCGACGTCGTCAGAATGCCCGACGGTACTTACGTCCGGACGTTGGACCAGGCCGGCGATCCGACCGCGTTCATGTCGTTCCCCGACGTCGACTGGGGCAAGGTGCCCGGCGACATCTTCAATTCGTTGGTCAAGGGCATCCAGAAGGAGTTCTTCAGCGGCAACCCGACGCCCGCGACGCCCAACGTGATCATCGGAGTGTTCAAGCTGCTATCGAGCATTCTCGGCGGTGGGGCCGGCGGCTTCGGCGGGTTCGGAGACGTGCTCAACGCCGTGCTCGGCGGCCTGAACCCCTTGGCCGCGGCGACCGGGCAGGCGACCCCGCTGGCAGCCGCAGCGCCCGAGGCAAAGACGTCCACGACGGCGACCACTCCGGCCGTGTCCGGCGGTAACGAAGCACCGATGGTGGAGACGCATGGCGATTCGGAGGCCGATGAGCAGGTAGCCCCAGAGGAGGACGAGTCGAACCTGCCGAAGTCGACGAAGCCCACTGGCTCGTACTCGACGCCCAAGCCATCGTCGACGCCCAAGTCGGACCCGGTGGGCAGCGTCGTCGGCGGTGTGAACGACACCGTCGGCAGCGTGACCAATACGGTCGGCGGGGTGACCGGCGGCGTGACGAACACCGTTGGTGGGCTGACTGGCGGGCTGACCAATACTGTCGGCGGA
>Ga0207668_10001252_pt1 | contig 15141 bp, 17 predicted proteins | sample KBSS43metaG_FD_184323 | JGI IMG/M metagenome (GOLD analysis project Ga0207668, IMG submission 184323) | Switchgrass rhizosphere microbial communities from Kellogg Biological Station, Michigan, USA - KBS S4-3 metaG (SPAdes) (version 2) | ecosystem: Host-associated > Plants > Roots > Rhizosphere... | reverse complement strand
CACTGGCGTATCTGGCTCAGATGTCGCCGACCGAGACGTATCACGTGGAACCGTTCCCGAACGGATGGGTGTGCACGAAGGTCCTGAGCCCGGAGCAGATCGCGGCGGGCGAGGGACTGGGGTTGGCGAGGCTGGTGATCGACTCACAGACGGGGATCATCTACGTGTACCCGAGTTGGTCGGAGACGATGGTGGTCGAGGCGTTCACGGAGTTCAAACAGACGGGCGTCAACCGGGCGGGCCGACAGATCTACCCCCATCAGTGGAGCATCACGATCCGCCGGATTCAGGAGGACGAGCAGACGATCGTCTATCAGCTGACGGCGGAGTCGCTGACCGATCCCCCGGAACCGACCCAACAGCATCCCCTGACCATCCACAAGCACACCTACAGAACGGATCCGACGGATTGGCTGTCGACCGTGGCGATGTCGCACGCGGAGTGGGTGAGCAGTCTGAACCAGGGAGTGTGGCCGGAAGTGGACACCAGCCAGGTATAGCGGACGGTCACTCCGATCGATCTGTCGGCGGCCACGGTCATACCCCACACGCGGGCGGTGACGGACACGATTCGGCGTCCAGTGACCATCATGCCGGGTCTGCGTGGGATGGACCCACTGGGCAGCACGCAGCTCAATTGCTGCCGACCGACGACTCCGGCTACCGCATACAACCCAGGGATTGCGAATTCCTGGGAATCTCTCCCGAGCAAGTCGAACACTGGGCCAATCGTGAAGCCCCCCTTGGGATGACTCCAACGGAGTTCAGAGACCTCAGCAGATCCCTGTACGACGCCCTGACCCGGGAAGGCTTTGCCCCCGAAGATCTCGACCTGCGGCTGCAAGGGTCATCGGCGCGGTTCTTCTCCGGCGAGCACAAGTCGCTACCGCTCGGCGAGGACCTTCCGGACGACCCCGATGCGCGGGCGCGCATGGACACCTGGCTCGGCGACGACGCGGACCGCCCATTGCGGCGTCCCTTCGACTCCATGCACCGCCTCGGTCTCGACGATGAACCGAGCGACTACGACCTCCAGATTTCGTCCGATGCGATGGCCGACGCATGTCGCCAAAGGTGGGAGGCCGATGGCTCGCACGGCGATCTGGTTCATCAAAAGTATGGGTTTATCAATAAACGAGTATTCAAAGACATGTTTCCAGCGCTCTGGGACTGGGCCAGCCACTGGACCGAAAGAACCGGCCGTCCCGTCGTTCCCGCGTTGTTCCCAAGTTCGGGTCCACCCGATACATCATCGGCGGGCGTTTCATCTCATTTCCGCGACTCTGACTGGCGTATTTTTCCCGAAGGGAGCGACTGACAATGATGCATCTAATCCTGGTGGTTGACATTCACGGTGAAGTCAACCAGTCCGGCCTCGAGCGCCTCCGGACGACTCTAAACCTTAAGAAGCAAGGGCGTTTGACCGATGACTGGGACCAAGAGTTTGGTTACCGAATGATTGAGTCTGCCGACGGGCGACGCATCAAAGTCAGTCTTTTCCGCGAGTTTGACGGGTCGTGGGTTGTTGATGCTTCTGCCAGTGCTCCCGATGTCAGCACCGACGATCTGGCACTGCTCCGAGCCGAGCTGGTCGAAGGTGTCACTGCCGCGCAATACCAGGCCACCGTGCGAGCCAAACCGACATATGGCACGGCGAAAGAATAATCGGGTGACCCTCTATTTTGCTTCTCGACCAATAACTCTCGAATCTCGCGGCGATGGAGCCAAGCTTTGGTCCCGGAAATGGTTACCCGTTGACGGGTCGAAAACGTGCTGCTAATGACAAGTTCGACCAACGAGACACAAAGAGGGCGCCGAGAGTGACTGCAACTGTCAGCTCCACGTTCTGGCATCGACCTTGGCCGTCTAGCCGACACGCCTTCGCGCCGTCGATCGAAGGTTCACGTTCGGACGATTACGTACCGATTTACCACCCGGACGAAAGCGCCACCAAACTTCGGACCTCTGCACCAAGATCGGGTCACGGGCGCCCGTGACTTCGGCGCGCTTTTCGGGCGTCAGATCCGAAAAGCGCGCCGAAGTCGCTATAACTGGGTGACGTTGTCCTGGGTCCAGTAGGCCTTCATCGACGTGATCTTCGCGTCGTCGTCGAACGTCATGACGCTGATGATCTCGATGCGCATCCCGCCGTCGCCCATCTTCACGGTCAGTGCCCATAAGAACGCCGCCTCGTGACCGAGTGCTCGCAGCGACAGCATCTCGCTGCTGCGTTCGAGTCCCTCGAGTGCGGCGTAGAAGCCGCGGACCGCTTGCCTGCCGATGTGCACCTCGCCGCCGACCGGATCCTCCACGGTGGCGTCGGACGCGTAGAGCTCGAGGATGTCGTCGGTGCCACCGTTGGCGGCCAACTCCACGTAGCGGTTGACGGTCTGGCTGATCTGCTCTGGCGTCGACATGTGGCGCACGCTACACGGACGCACTCAGCGCGGCAGCAAGTTCCTCGGGGGTCATGACGGGTAGGTCGCACACGTGGCCGCGGCAGACGTAGACGGCGTCGCGGTCGCCGATCCGGTCGCGCCCCGCGAGTAGTTCCGACGAGTCGACGGCCCCGCCGACGACGATCGCGCCGCCGGGAGCCAGTGCCCTCGCCGCGCGCAGCAACTCCGACCGCTCCGGGTCGCAGGCCACCGCCAGCTGAAGCGGACCGCGGACGGCGGCCTCGGCGACCGCGAGCCAGTGGCCGCCCGAACGCGCCGCCTTGACCAGGATCGGCGTGCCGGCGTGCAGGGTCGCGGCCGCGAATTCCGCGTAGCGCCCGGCAGACTCGGCGGGGGCAAGGTGTGCGGCCAACTGCAGGGCCTCCGCCATCAGCGACGCACCCGCGGGCGTGGCGCCGTCGACGGGGTCGGCGGGCCGCACCATCAGTTGCTCGGCGTCGTCGGCGGTGTCGAACCAATGGCCGATGCGCTCGGGGTTGGCGAAGTGTTCGACGGCGTCATCGACCAATGCCAGAGCGGCCTCGAGCCATGCGGTGTCGCCGTTGATCTGGTACAGCGTCAGCAGCCCCGTCGCGAGGGCGGCGTAGTCCTCCAGGATGGCCGCACTGTCGCCGACTCGCCCGCCGAGGCTCGCCCTGCGCAGGCGTCCTTCGACGACGTGCAGGTCGACGATCGCCCGGGCGCATCGCGTTGCGGCGGTGAGCAATTCGGGCTCGTCGAGCGCCACCGACGCTTCGGCCAGCGCGGTGATCGCGAAGCCATTCCACGCGGTGACCACCTTGTCGTCGCGCCCCGGCTGCGGCCGGGTCCGACGGTGCTCGGAAAGCGCGGCGCGCACCCGTTCGAAGCGGTCGACGTCGTCCGGATCGGCCGGCAGCTGCAACACCGAGCTGCCATGCTCGAAGGTGCCCTCCTCGGTGACGGTGAACAACGTTGCCGCCCAACGGCCGTCGTCCTCTCCGAGCACGACGCGCAGCTGTTGCGGAGTCCATACGTAGGTGAGGCCTTCGTGCCCTTCGGTGTCGGCGTCCAACGACGACGTGAACATACCGTCGGCCCCGAGGTCGTCGACGAGGAAGCCGGCCGTTTCACGTGCTATCTTGTGGGCCAACGGGTTTCGCGTGAGCCGCCACCAGTGGGCGTACACCCGCAGCAGCAACGCGTTGTCGTAGAGCATCTTCTCGAAGTGCGGCACCACCCACGACGCGTCGACGCTGTAGCGCGCGAAACCTCCCGCGAGTTGGTCGTAGATGCCACCCCGCGCCATCGCCGTGCACGTCCGCTCGAACGTCGCCAACGACTCGGCGGCGCCGGTGCGTTCGTGATGACGCAGCAGTGCCTCGAGCAATGCCGACGGCGGAAACTTCGGCGCCGCACCGAATCCGCCGCGAGCGGTGTCCTCGTCGCCCAGCACCGTAGCCACGGCGTGGTCGCACAGTTCGGGGACCAGCGCGGGCCCTCCCCCCGGCAGTCCCGACGCCATCGAGCGCAGTTCGCCCGCGATCTCGTCGGAGGCCCGCTCCACCTCGGCCCGCCGGGTGCGCCACGTGTCCGCGACCGCAGCCAACAGCTGAAGGAACCCGGCCTTCGGGTAATACGTGCCGCAGAAGAAGGGCCGGCCGTCGGGAGTCAGGAAGCACGTCATCGGCCAGCCGCCCTGGCCGGTGAGCGCGACGGTGGCGTTCATGTAGACCGCATCGAGGTCGGGGCGCTCCTCGCGGTCCACCTTGATGCAGACGAAGTCGGCGTTCATCGCCGCGGCGACTTCGTCGTCTTCGAACGACTCGTGTGCCATCACGTGGCACCAGTGACAGGCCGCATACCCGATGGAGAGCAGGATCGGCACGTCGCGCGACGCGGCCTGCGCCAGCGCCGAGGGCGCCCACTGCTGCCAGTGCACCGGGTTGTCGGCGTGCTGGCGAAGGTACGGGCTGGTGGCCGTCCCGAGGGTGTTACCCGCCTGGCTCATGCCGCCCGTCCGGATCGGCCGGCAGTTCGACCGTCCCCTCGTCCGCGGCTTGGTCGGGTTCGGGGCTCTCCGGGTCGAACGATTCAGGCAGCTTCTTCAGCTGCTTGTTCATCGACCAGACCAGGAGGAACGTCGCGATGAGCAGGATCACGACGACGACGAGCCCGATCGGGCTGGCCTTGCCGAAGTCCGGTCCGGTGTCGCGCGGCGTCTCGTCGGCCAGCAGGCCGACGATCGTCATCACGGCGAGGTTCACGGCTCGATCCCCGTGAACAGGTCGTCCTCGGGCAGGTCGGCGCGCACCCGCGAGCGGGCGAGCTCGTACTCCTCGGTGGGCCACAACCGCTGCTGCCACTCGATCGGCGCGGCGAAGAAGTCGCCCTTGGGGTCGATCTGTGTTGCGTGGGCCCGCAATGCGTCATCGCGCTGCGCGAAGTACTTCGAGCACTCGATCCGGGTGGTGACGCGGTGCTCGAAGATGTCGAGTTCGGGATCCCAGTTCTTCAGCCACTTCTCGAACGGGCCCGTCTTGCCGTGCTTGGCGAACTCGTCCTGGATCAGTTGCATCCGCTTCCGCAGGAACCCGTGGTTGTAGTACAGCTTGGACACACTCCATGGTGCGCCGGCATCGGGGAACAGCAGGTAGTCGGCGGCAGCCTCGTAAGCGGCGATGGACACCTCGTGGCACCGGATGTGGTCGGGGTGCGGGTATCCGCCGTTCTCGTCGTACGTGGTCAGCACGTGCGGCTTGAACTCGCGGATGAGTCGGACGAGTGCCTCGGTCGGCTGTTCGAGGGGCACCACCGCGAAGCACCCGTCGGGCAGCGGCGGGGGCGGGTCGCCCTCGGGCAGCCCCGAGTCGACGAAGCCCAGCCAGGCGTGCTCCACGCCGAGGATCTCGGCAGCCTTGGCCATCTCGTCGCGCCGAATCTCGTGAATCCGTCCGTGCACTTCCGGCAGGTCCATCGCCGGATTGAGGATGTCACCGCGCTCGCCGCCGGTGAGCGTCACCACCATGACGCGCGCGCCTTCGGCCGCATAGCGCGCCGTGGTGGCCGCACCCTTGCTGGACTCGTCGTCCGGGTGGGCGTGCACCGCCATCAACCGCAGTTCGCTCACTCGTTCCTACCTGATCGCTTCATCGTCGGGGCTCATTGGTCGGTTTCAACACTTTCGGGTAGCCCTATAGTTCCAGTCCTAATAGTCCGATCCGCACTCAGACCATCTTGAGGGGAGCCCGAGCACTCGTGATCGAGCGTCCCGCCGCCCGCTACGGGCGCCAGCGCCTGTCTCGCCGCTCCCGCCGCGGCATCGCGATCGGCCTGACTTTGTTCATTGTCGCGGTGGGTGTGGCGATCGCATTCATCGGCTTTCAGCGCCTCGGCAGCGGCGACGTCAAGGGCGAACTGAGCGGTTACCGACTCGTCGACGACGAGACCGTCGAGGTCACGATCAGCGTCACCCGCAAGGACCCCACCCAGCAAGTCGTGTGCATCGTGCGGGCTCGTTCGCTGGACGGCACCGAAACGGGCCGGCGCGAGGTGCTGGTGCCCCCGTCGTCGCAGTCATCGGTGCAGGTCACAGCCATCGTCAAGTCCAGCAAGCCTCCGGTCGTCGGCGACGTCTACGGTTGCGGGACCGACGTCCCGGCCTACCTGCGCGCACCCTGACGACTGGCCGCGCGGCAACCACGCGACGAACGCCGAACTGCGAATTCATGAAAAGCGGTTGACCTGACGGTGGTACCATCGACTGGTACACGGTTCCCCGGGGAGCCGTGTATTGCTGCATTTTCGCGCGGATATGCGCTTGCGTTTGCGGCAACCACAACGACTTTTCAGACGCGAGAAGCGCGAAATGATGACGACGACAGGAGCGCGACGACATGACTGACACGCAGGTCACCTGGCTGACCGAGGAAGCCTTCGAACGACTCAAGGACGAGCTGGACACGCTGATCGCGAACCGGCCCATCATCGCCGCGGAGATCAACGACCGGCGCGAAGAGGGTGACCTCCGCGAGAACGGCGGCTACCACCAGGCCCGCGAGGATCAGGGCCAGCAGGAGGCGCGGATCCGTCAGCTGCAGGAGTTGCTCAACAACGCCAAGGTCGGCGAGGCGCCGAAGCAGCGTGATGTCGCCCTGCCGGGTTCGGTGGTCAAGGTCTTCTTCAACGGCGACAAGAGCGACACCGAGACCTTCCTGATCGCCACCCGCCAGGAGGGCGTGACCGACGGCAAGCTCGAGGTCTACTCCCCCAACTCGCCGCTGGGCAGTGCGCTGCTCGACCACAAGGTCGGCGACGAGGTGACGTACACGGTGCCCAACGGCAGCGTCATGAAGGTAACGCTCGTCAGCGCGGAGCCCTACCACTCCTAACCCCGAAGCGGTCGGGCGGTTACGGTCCGTTCATGGCGCAGATCGCCGAAGACCTCTTCCTCCTGCTGCTCGACAACTCGACGGCGCAGCCCGCCCTGGAGCGCGACCGCCTCGAACGAGTACTGGCGGGCGCGCTGTTGCTCGACCTCGCGTACGCATGCCGGATTCGTCCCGCGGTGCCCGGCGAAGCGGTCGCGCCAGGCCGGTTGGTGGCACTTGCCAGCAACGGTCAGTTCGATCCCGTCGCGGAGCCGGCGTTCAAGCTCCTGCACCAGAAACCGCTGGCGCCGTCGAGCGCGGTGTCGAAGCTACGCAAGGTTTCGCAGGAGGCGGTCGCACTGCATCTGGAGCGGCTGGGGCAGATTCGACGGATGCCACTGTCCGCCAAGCGATTCAGCCACGTCGACGCATGGCCACTGACCAACCGGGAACGCGTGGCACTGGCCCGCTCCGCACTACTGTCGGCGCTGTTCGACCGCAAGCCACCGACGCCGGCCACCGCGGGTGTCGTGACGCTGCTGCACGCCGTGGACGGGCTCGGCGCGCTGTTGAGCCTCAACGATCGTGGCTGGCGTTGGGTGCATGCCCGCGCCACCGAGATCTCCAGCGGCAGTTGGGTCGACGAGTATCCGACGGCACTGCCCGAGATGAACCTCGCGGTGACGGCGTCGGCGCTGCGTCCGGCCCTCGGCTGAACTAGCGGAGCGCCTGCTCGAGATCGCCGAGCAGGTCGGCGGCCTCCTCGATCCCGACCGACAGGCGCACCAGATCGTCGGGCACCTCCAGCTGCGAACCCGCGGTCGACGCGTGCGTCATCGCGCCAGGGAACTCGATGAGCGACTCCACACCGCCGAGCGACTCCGCGAGAATGAAGAGCTCGGTGCGCGCACAGAAGTTGCGGGCCGCTTCGGCACCACCACGCAGCCGCACGGAGACCATTCCGCCGAAGGCGCTCATCTGTTGTTTGGCCACTTCGTGATTGGGGTGAGTCGGCAGCCCCGGATACAGCACGGTGTCGATCGCGGGATGCCCAGCGAGGAACTCGGCGACCAGGGCCGCGTTCTGGCTGTGGCGCTCCATGCGCAGCGGCAACGTCTTGAGCCCCCGCATCGTCAGGTAGGCGTCGAATGGGCCGGGCACCGCGCCGGCGCCGTTCTGCAAGAACGCGAATGCGTCGTCGAGTTCCTCGTCGTTGGTCAGCAGGGCGCCACCGACGACGTCGGAGTGCCCGCCGATGTACTTCGTCGTCGAGTGCAGGACGACGTCCGCCCCCAACCGCAGCGGCTGCTGAAGCGCGGGCGAGGCAAAGGTGTTGTCCACCAACACCTTGATTCCCGCGGCCGATGCGAGCTGGACGATCGCGGCGATGTCGGCGATCGACAGCAGCGGATTCGTGGGCGTCTCCACCCAGATCAGCTTCGTCTTCGGGGTGAGCGCCGCGCGCACCGCGTCGACGTCGGTCAGCGCCGCAGGCGTATGCGCGACGCCCCAGTGCGTGAACACCTTGTCGACGAGCCGGAACGTGCCGCCGTACGCGTCGTCGGGGATGACGACGTGGTCGCCAGGACGCAGAATCGCGCGCAACGCACAGTCGGTGGCGGCCATGCCGGAGCTGAACGCCCGCCCGTACGCCGCGTGCTCGACGGCCGCCAGCCCCGCCTCGAGCGCCGAACGCGTCGGGTTGCCTGTCCTGGCGTATTCGAAGCCGCCCCGAAGGCCGCCCACGCCGTCCTGGGCGAACGTCGAACTGGCGTAGATCGGTGCGTTGACGGCACCAGTGGCCGGGTCGGGCCGATAGCCGGCATGGATGGCCTTCGTCGCGGGACCGTACGCACGGAAGGCGTCTGCCTTGGAACGTTGTTCACTCATCGACGCTCAGGGTAGACGGTGTAGACATGGGCTATGGCCGCCACGATTGAAACCCTCCTCGACCTGGACTCATTGCTGTCCACCGAAGACCTGGAACTGCGCGCCGTGGTCAGGCAGTTTGGCGTGCAGCGGCTGCGGCCGCACATCGCCGACTGGTTCGAATCAGGCGAAGTTCCAGTCCGCGAGCTCGCGCTGGAGTTCGGCAAGCTGGGCCTGCTTGGCATGCACCTGCAGGGGTACGGCTGCGGCGGGTCGACGGCCACCGCGTACGGGGTGGTGTGCCAGGAGCTAGAGGCCGTCGACAGCGGGCTGCGCAGCCTGGTGTCGGTACAGGGCTCGCTAGCGATGTTCGCGATTCACCACTGGGGCAGCGAGGAGCAACGCCAGCAGTGGCTGCCAGGAATGGCCGCGGGCGAACTGATCGGCTGCTTCGGGCTGACCGAACCCGACTTCGGCTCCAACCCGGCCGGCATGCGGACGACGGCCCGGCGCGACGGGTCCGACTGGGTACTCAACGGCTCGAAGATGTGGATCACCAACGCGTCCGTCGCCGACGTGGCGATCGTGTGGGCGCGCGCGGACGAGGGCATCATCGGCTTCGCGGTGCCAACGTCGACACCGGGGTTCAGCGCACGGGAGATGACGCACAAGATGTCGTTGCGCGCGTCCGTCACGTCGGAGTTCAGCCTCGACGACGTCCGCCTGCCAGAGGATGCGAAACTGCCTGGCGCGCTGGGATTGTCGGGCCCGCTCGCATGCCTGTCGGAGGCCCGCTTCGGCATCGTGTTCGGCGCCGTCGGCGCGGCGCGGGACTGTCTGCAGACCGCGTTGGACTACGTGGCCACCCGCCAGGTGTTCGACAAGCCACTGGCCGGGTATCAGCTGACGCAGGCCAAGATCGCCGACATGGCCGTCGAACTCGGCAAGGCGCAACTGTTGGCGCTGCATCTCGGAGCGCTCAAGGATGCCGGACGCATCAAGCCCGAGCAGGTCAGCGTCGGCAAGCTAAACAACGTGCGGGAGGCCATCAAGATCGCCAGGCAATGTCGAACCCTGCTGGGCGCCAACGGAATCACGTTGGAGTACCCGGTCATCCGGCACGCCAACAACCTGGAGTCGGTGCTGACCTACGAGGGTACGTCCGAAGTGCACCAGCTCGTCATCGCCGAGGCGCTCACCGGGGTCAGCGCGTTTCGCTGACGGGCACGCACACCGTCTGCAGCAGTTTGTCGGCGAAGGTCTGGTGCTTCGCGTCCCACAGCGGCCACAGGTACCCGAGGCCCAGCGTCAGCAACTCGAGCACGTGGGCGAGCTGCCGAATCACCGAGCGCGCGAAGCCGATCGGCGCGCCCGTGGCCGCGTCGACGACCTTGACGCCCAACAACGACTTGCCCAGGCTCGACCCGGTTCTGCCCTGCCGGTGGCCGAAGTTCCACAGCACGTAGCCGACCGCAGCCAGCCACATCGCGAGGAAGCTCGCTCTGCCGACGGTGCTCACGCCGGTGCCACACTGTGGCCCCATGTCGGTCACCGAGGGGTCGCCGTCACACGCCCGAATCCTGGTGAGCCACATCAGCCCGATGGCCGCCGCGGCGAACACGAGCACGGGGACGGCGTCGACCACAAGCGCCGCCGCGCGCCTGGGCCATGCTGCGTACCGCGGTGGCGGAGTGGACTGATCGTCCACTCCGCCGTTGTCGCGGGACTCCGTTATGGCGTCAGCGGAGCGACCTGGCCGCCGCTGAGCTTGCGGTAGGCGTAGATCAGGTACAGCTGCGCCACCGGCACCGAGACGAACATGCCGACATAGCAAACGACGACGCCGACGGATGCGATCAAGCCTGCCAGCAGGTACGTGATGATCGACTGGCCCAGGTTCGCCTTGACGATGTCGATGCTCGCCTTGATCGCGTCGACCGGCTTGAGGTTGCGGTCGAGCAGCACGAAGGTGGTGAACATCGTGAACAGGGCCACGATGAGTCCGGGCAGGTAGCACAACACCGACCCGATCGACGCCGCGACTCCCACGATCAGGGTGGCGATCACGACCGGACCGATCAGGCGCGGCTTGAAGAACGACCCGATGGTCACGGGCTGACCGTTCGCGACGTCGAGCAGTCCGCTGATGTACGCCGACTGCATGGCCCCACCGACGACGATCAGCACCAGCACGCCGAGGGCGATCACCGCGATGCTGGCGAAGCCGAACTCGAACCCGTACGAATAGCTGTAGTCGTAGCCGTACGCGGAGCCGTAGTCATACGAGGGCGCAAGGGCGAACGCGATGCCGACGAAGATCCCGATGATCGCGGCGGCGATCAGGCCGTACACCAGCGTCGGGACGATCAGTGCGACGGCGTTCTTGGAGAACTTGTTCCAGGCCCACGAGAAGGCTTGGCCGATGTCGACCGACGGCGGCGCGGCGTAGCCCGGGGCGCCGGGAGGCCCGTAGCCCCCCTGAGGTGGCGCCGGATAGCCGGGTGGCGGCGGAGGAGGGTAACCGCCCTGAGGGGGCGGCGGGTAGCCGCCTTGTTGCGGTGGCGGAGGTGGTGGATATCCACCTTGCTGCGGCGGCGGAGGCGGCGGTGGATAACCACCCTGCTGGGGTGGCGGAGGTGGCGGGTAGCCACCCTGCTGGGGTGGCGGGGGCGGCGGGTAGCCACCCTGCGGAGGAGGGTAGCTTCCTGGCGGTGGCGGTTGATCAGTCATGTCCGGCTTCCTCTGAGATGTGTTGTCGTAGTTCGTAAGACGCCGGCCCGGGCGTGGTACCCCGGGCCGGCGCGCTCACGAACCTCGTTAGATCGGCAAGCAGACCGTTTTGAGCAGTTTGTCGGCGAAGGTCTGACGCTTCGGGTCCCAAAGCGGGAACAAGTAACCAACGAAGCAGAAGCTATCCAGGACGTGCGCAATCTGACGCACGATCGACGGGCCGACACCGATCGGCTGCCCGGTCGCCTCACCCACGACCTTGAACTTCATGATGCCCTTGCCGATGCTGGAACCTGTGCTGCCTTGCTTGACGCCGTAGTTCCAGATCGCGAACGCCAGCGCGACGATCATGAGGACCGCGAAGATGATCCATGCGGTGGTGCTGGGGCCGTTGTTTCCGGTGGCGCAGAACTCGCCGAGGTCGAGTCCGGAATCATCGGTGATACACACGGTTTCGACCTCTTGCATGGTTGCGAGAAGGATGGCACCGATTATGTAGAGGATCACCGGGATGGCACCGTCGATGAGCGCTGCCAATACGCGCGTCAGCCACGGCGTGTACGCCTCCGCTGGGAGTCCCCCACCCGTTGCGGCCGGCGGCGGGGCATAGCCACCCTGCGGCGCGGGCGGCGGCGGGTAGCCACCACCCGGTGGCGGCGGAGGAGGCGGGTTGTAGCCACCGCCGGGAGGCGGCGGAGGTGGCGGCGGCGGATAGTTCCCCGGAGGTGGTGGCGGTGGAGTGGTCATAATGAGCCTTCCATTGTGTGATTCCTCGGTGGCAGCTTAGGAGAACCTTGCCGGGTCCTCCAGGGTTTTGCCGAGACGGCGAGCCCCGGCGGGTGTGCTCGGTTGGTCACTCGTGCCCCTCGGGACCCCCTAATCGAACGACGCGTGCACATCTCGGACTTCAGCTCCCCGACGCGATGGCGAATCTGTTTCGGCCTCAGTAACTCGAATAGCTCGAGGAGTTAATGGCGTACACGATGAAGATCACGTAGAGGATGATGCCGATGACCCAGAGCGCGACGGCGACGCCGCCGACGATCACGCCAGCCAGCGCCATCCCTCGACCTTCTTGGCCCGTCTGCTTGATCTGGTTCATCGCCACGACGCCGAGCACGATGCCGACGATCGACGGAATCCCGTAGCAAGCAAGTCCCGCTACGGAACACACGAGAGACCCGATTGCCATTCCGTTGGTGCCAGCCCGCGGCGGGTAGCCCGGCGGCGGATAGGCCCCGGGAACTGGGTAGCCCGGCGGCGGATAGGCCGGCGGCGGTTGGCTACCGGGAACTGGGTAGCCCCCGGGCGGGAGCTGGGGATTCCAGTCCTGCGGCGGCGGATAGGTCACAACTTCTCCCCTTTAAACGTCGTCGACTCGACAGCCTCAGCGGTCGAGTTTGCTTGCCCGTCAACGAACTTCGGTTTGGCCAGCCGTTGTGCTACACGTACAGCGCAGTGAACGGCGGAAACGGAAGGTTGCGAATGACGAACCACCCCGTCACCAACACTAGTGCCACGGCAGCGGCCCAGCGGTGGTGTTGCCAACTGACGATTTGGCGGCCGACCATCCGGCCGTAAACCCAAGCGCCATACGCCCATAACAGGAACACCACCGACACAAGGCCGAGCGCGTTGTATCTCGCCGCGCCGAGGACATCGCCGTGGAGCAGTGAATACACCATGCGCAGGCTGCCACAGCCGGGACAGTCGATTCCAAGCAGCGCCTTGGTGGGGCACACCGGAAGTGGCCCACCTGGCGTCGTCGGATCGCCCATCCACACGGCGCCACACATCAGTCCGGCCGCGAGGGCCATACCGAGTGGGGCGCCGAGTTGGGGTAGGACCCACGGCTGTCGCGTGTCCTGCATCTGGCGTTCGGTTACGAGTACGACGACGCGAATATGCTGGCGCCCATCACCACGTAGAAGATGATGTAGAGCACGAGCACGACGGCGCCGGCGATGGCGCCCCAGATCGCGAACTTCTTGGCGTCCTCAGCGGCCTTCTGCGCTTCCGCGTACCGACCCGAGGTCCACAGGCCGGAAACCTGCGTGGCCTTGATGATCGACACGATGCCAAGGGGCAGACAGCACAGCACGGTGACGAGGATTCCCCACACCAGATTGTTGTCTGGCGGTGCGCCTCCGGGCACCGGTCCGCCCGGGGGCGGGAAGGCGCCTGGAGGAGGCGGCGGCGGGTAGTTCCCCGGGGGAGGTGGCGGATACTCGGTCATGGACGCCTTCCAGGTGTGAAATTAGCTGGCAATGAGCGGTGTAACCCTATCTCAGAACATGGTCAGACCGACGCCCATAATCGGAACTTCATTACCGTCGCCAACTGCCCCACTGAGGGCAATTCTTGCCTAAGCTAACGGTTTTCGGGACGGCCGTACGAGTGGCGTAACCCCAGTTACGGCCGCTCTACCGGCGCAGATTGCCGTCCGACAGGAACCCCAACAGGTCGTGCCGGGTAAGAACGCCAACGGGTTTGCCATCCTCGACCACCATCACCGCGTCACATTCGCGCAACGTCTTGGCCGCTGTGGCGACGAGTTCGCCCGCTCCGATGAGCGGCAACGGCGGGCTCATGTGCTGCGACACGGCGTCCGCAAGCTTTGCTCGGCCCTCGAATACGGCCGACAACAGCTCGCGTTCGGCGACGCTGCCCGCAACCTCTCCTGCCATCACCGGCGGCTCGGCCCCAACGACCGGCATCTGGGATACGCCGTACTCGCGCAGGATCCCGATGGCGTCGCGGACCGTCTCCGACGGATGCGTGTGAACCAGATCCGGCAACGCCCCCGACTTGCGCCGCAACACGTCGCCGACGGTCGACTGCTCGATCGAACCGTCGAGCCTGCTGCGCAGAAAACCGTACGACGACATCCACGCGTCGTTGAAAACCTTTGAGAGATAGCCACGTCCACCGTCGGGGAGCAGAACCACCACCACGGAGTCCGGCCCGGCCCGCTCGGCCACCTTGACCGCTGCGACCACCGCCATGCCGCAGGACCCGCCGACGAGCAACGCTTCCTCGCGGGCCAGCCGACGCGTCATCTCGAACGAATCCGCGTCGGAGACGGCGATGATGTCGTCGGCGACGTTCGGGTCATAGGCCGACGGCCAGAAGTCCTCGCCAACGCCTTCGACCAGATAAGGCCGGCCAGTGCCACCCGAGTACACCGAGCCCTCGGGGTCGACGCCGATGATCTGAACGGCGCCGCCGGACACCTCCTTGAGGTAGCGGCCGGTGCCGGTGATGGTGCCGCCGGTACCGACGCCCGCGACGAAGTGCGTGACCTTGCCGTCGGTGTCGGCCCAGATCTCGGGCCCCGTCGTCTCGTAGTGGCTGGCCGGGCCCATCGGGTTGCTGTACTGGTCGGGTTTCCAGGCGCCGTCGATCTCCTCGACGAGCCGGTTGGACACGCTGTAGTAGCTGTCCGGGTCGTCCGGCGCGACGGCCGTCGGGCACACCACGACGTCGGCGCCGTACGCCCGCAACACGTTCCGCTTGTCCTCGCTGACCTTGTCGGGGCAGACGAAGATGCACTTGTAGCCACGCTGTTGCGCGACGAGCGCCAACCCGACGCCCGTGTTGCCCGACGTGGGCTCGACGATGGTGCCGCCTGGCTTGAGCTCGCCGCTGGCCTCGGCCGCGTCGATCATCTTGATCGCGATGCGGTCCTTGCTGCTGCCGCCGGGGTTGAGGTATTCGATCTTCGCCGCGACGATGACTGCCCCTTCGGGCACAAC
>Ga0207668_10001251_pt1 | contig 15142 bp, 10 predicted proteins | sample KBSS43metaG_FD_184323 | JGI IMG/M metagenome (GOLD analysis project Ga0207668, IMG submission 184323) | Switchgrass rhizosphere microbial communities from Kellogg Biological Station, Michigan, USA - KBS S4-3 metaG (SPAdes) (version 2) | ecosystem: Host-associated > Plants > Roots > Rhizosphere... | reverse complement strand
TCGAAGTGTTGCGAGGCCTAACATTTCAGGCGTCATGACGATGAACCCGTCGCCACCGTTTCCGGGAAGGATGAAAGGTCCAGCGAACAGCGTGGGCCCCGGCGGGGATTGGGCCGCGGGCCTGCAAAAGGCGCGCGTCTACGAACAGATCCTTCTGGACATCATCCTGGGCGAGCTGGCGCCCATGCACGTGCTGGACGAGAAAGCCCTGGCCGCCCGCTACGCCGCGGGATTGGCGGGGGTGCGCGACGCCCTGGGCCGGCTGGCGCTGGAGGGGCTGGTGGTGCGCCGCCCCCGCGTCGGTACAGTGGTCGCGCCTCTCGACATCCGCGAGATCGAGCAGGCGTTCGAGGTGCGGCACATGCTGGAAGGCCGAGCCGCCGCCCTCGCCGCCAAGAACGCCGGGGCTGAGGACGTGGCGGCGATCACCGGCGCCTTTGATCGGGCGGAAGCCGCCATCGAGGCGTCGGACTTCCGCGCCATGGTGGCCATGGACCGCGAGTTCCACCGCGCGGTCGCCTTCGCCACCGACAATGCGGCCCTGGCTCGCTTCATCCTCTCGCTCCAGAACATCGCCACCCGGTTCTGGATCTGGGAAATGGAAAAGCAGTCGCCCGAGGACCAGATCAAGGACGTCGAGCTCCACCGCGCCCTGGCCGCCGCCATCGCCGCGCACGACCCACAGAAGGCCGAGGCGCTCGGCCTGAAGCTAGTGGGCGATCCGCCCAGCGCCTATCTGGCCTAAGGAGACGAGGAATGACTAGTTCGCTTGGCGCACGCGCGCCCCACGCTTCAGAGGCTGGCTCCTTCACGATTGCAGGGCAAGTCACCGTCCATCGCCTCGGATACGGCGGCGTCAGCCTGGCGGGGCCGCGCGGCTGCGGCTTCGGCCCGTGCGAGGACGAGGACGCGGCCAAGGCGGTGCTGCGGCGCGTGCGCGAGCTGGGCATCAACCTCGTCGACACCGCCGATTCCTATGGCCCCCACACGAGCGAAAGCCTGATCGGCAAGTACCTCCACCCCTATCCGGACGGCATGCTGATCGCCAGCAAGGTGGGGATGATCCGCAAGAGCCTGGAGTACAGCGCCGGCGACGTCTGCGGCAGGCCGGACTACATCCGCAGTTCGCTGGAAGGCAGCCTCAAGCGCCTGAAGCTCGAGCGGATCGAGCTCTACCAACTGCACCGCGTCGATCCCCAGGTGCCGTTGGAAGAGACCGCCGGAGCCTTCGCCGACCTGATCCGCGAAGGAAAGATCGGCATGTTCGGCGTCTCGGCGGTGACCGTCGAACAGCTGGAAACCCTCGCAAAGGTGACGCCCATCGCGACGGTCCAGAACAATTTCAACCTCGCCGACCGCAGCTGCGAAGATGTCCTTGAGTGGTGCGAAGCCCGCGGCGTCGGCTTCATTCCCTATTGGCCTCTCTCCAAAGGCCGCCTCACCCAGGTCGAGACGGTGCGACAGGTTGCTCTGCGTCACGAGGCCAGCCCGTCGCAGATCGCACTCGCCTGGCTGCTGGACCGCTCGCCCGTGATACTGCCGATTCCGGGAACGCTGTCGGCGGCCCACCTCGAAGAGAACCTTGGAGCCGGCCGCATCCGCCTCACCGACCAGGATCGCGCCGACCTGGAGGTGATCGAGCAGACGCCATATGTCGGCTTCGTCAAGGAGAGCGCCCCGAGCTAGGCTCAAACAACGCGGGCTGCGCATGCCCAACATCGACAGCGAGCGCTGGCAGGTCGCCGACCTGACGATCGACGTCAGCGGGCAGACTGTCCGTCGGGGCCGCGGCCTCATCATCTTGCCGCCGCTGTCGTTCAAGTTCCTGCTGGCGCTGGTCAGGTCGGCGCCTCGCTTGATGTCGACCGACGATCTGATGGAGCGGGTCTGGGTAGGCGTCTTCGTCAACGCCGAGACCATCACCCAGCGCGCGAAGCTGCTGCGCGACGCCTTGGGCGACGACCCAAAGGCGCCGCGATATTTCGCGGTCAGGCGCGGCGCGGGATACCAGCTTATTCCTCCCGCGGTCAGGATCGGTCACGAAGACCGCCTGGGCCGGGCCGGCCTGGCGCAGCATCCCAGGCGAGCGCTGCTGGCCGGGGTCGGCCTTGGCCTCTTTTTGGCCGTCGCGCCCTCCTCCACCAAGGTTTCGCAAGGCAAGCCGGACGCCGCCCCGCGCGAAAACCTGAGGGTGGCGGTGCTGCCGTTCGACAATCTGAGCAGCAATCCGGCCGACGCGTTCATCGCCCAAAGCATCCCCGAAATGGTGCTGGACCGGCTGTCGGCGATTCCCGCGCTTACGGTCATCGCCCGGGATTCCGCGCTGCTGAGCCCCGCCTCCACAGCGGCCGCGAGCGAAGCGGCGCAGCAGCTAGGGGTGGCCTTCATCGTCAGGGGCAGCGTCCAGCGGCTCGGCGAGACCCTGAGGGTGACCTGCTTCGTGGTCGACACCGACACCCAAGCGCGCATCTGGTCGGAGCGGTTCGACTGGCCGGTCGGCCGCATCTACGCCCTGCAGGACCGCATCGCCGAAGGGGTGGCGGCCGCGCTCGAAGGCCAGGCGCGGACGATCGGGCCCCTGCCGCAGCAAGCCAGAACTGCACGCGACAGCGACGCCTACCTGGCCTATCTCCGAGGGAAATCGCTGCTCAGCCGCTTCACCGTCGCCGAGACCGAAGCCGCCGCCGTCCAGTTCGAGCGGGCGGTGCAACTCGACCCGGGGTTCGCCGACGCGATGGTCGCCCTGTTCGATGCGAAGATGCAGGGCGCGAGCCTGCGCCTCGACGACCTGGCCCCCTATCGCGCCCGCTATAGCCCCTTTCTCGACAGGGCGATGAGGATCGACGCCGAGGCGGGTCCCGCGCTGTTCGCCAAGGCCATGTGGTCGGACCAGCCTTTCGACAGGCGGATCGAGCTGTTCCGGCGGGCCGCCCGGCGCGATCCCAGCAACAGCCGCGGCCTGACGTCCTACGCCGAATTCCTCGACAAGCACGGAACAGATGCGATCGGCGGCGGCGGGGAATACGCGCGGGAAGCGAAGGCGTTGGTCGACCGCGTGCTGGCGATAGATCCGCTGTCGCCGCGCGCCCGCTGGTGGTCCGTCCAGCGCCTCTGGACCAACATCCCGCCCGAACAGCTCGAACTGGCGATGGCGCGCGAGCTGGCGATTGATCCGCAGAACTACACGCTCGCCGTCCGCCACGCGATGACCCGGTGGTACCTGCATGGGGAGACCGCCGAAGCGATCGAGCGGGCGGAACGGATGATCGCCACCGACCCCCAGCAGCCGTCGGGGCCGAACCTCGCGGTGGCGCTCTACCTCGACGCCAACGATCCCGCGGCCGCGCGCGCCATCGCGGAGACCACGTCGGCCACCCGCGCCTCCTCACGCATCCTGCTCGCCCAATACAGCGGAGATTGGCGCGCCGCCGCAGCGGCGGCCTTCGACCGGCGGGGCTTCCTGTTCAACATGTACCAGAACTGGAATTGGTCCAGGGCGGTTCGTGATTACGCCTTGCAGACCGGCCAGTACGACAAGGCGGCCCAGGGCATCGCCGCGCACTACGGCTTCGACCTGAAAAACCCCCGCACGGCCGGTCCTCCGCAGGTCAATACGGCGCCGGCTCTGGCGCAGTTGCTGACCGCCCAGGGCCACACGGCTAGGGCCACCCGCTTGTTGGCCCAGACCGTGCAATGGATCGACGCGCACCCCAGTTACGGGATGGCCTTCCATTTGCGCGCCCGGGCGGAGGCCATGATGCTGCTGGGCGAACGCAACGAGGCGCTCAGCAATCTACGGGCGTCGTTCGAGGCCGGCCACGACGTACGCCACTGGTGGTATGTGACCGACCGCGACCCACTCTGGGCGCCCGCACGCTCCGATCCCAGGTTCGAAGCGATCGCCGAGATCTGCCGGCAGGCGGCGCGGGTGCAGCGCAAGAAGCTCGACCTTCTCCGCCGCGCCGGAAAGGCGCCCGCAAGGACGCAGGTCTGATCCCGCCCATCTTCGGCGAGATTTTGGCGAAGATTTGGTTCCGCTTCACGGTCAAACGGCCCCGAGCCTGACAGGGTGGGCCGCCTGCTTCCCACGGCTGGGGATTCCAGATGGCCGTCGTGACCGTGACCGACTGGTTCCTGACGCACGTCCACGTCCCGGACGGCGGCGAGAACCTGCAAGACCTTACGATCCAGAACGAGATGGGACCGGGGGTGAGCGACACCACTCCGTCGCTCTATGGGTACAACGGCGGCTACGGCGGGGCTTATGTGATCTCCGGCGTCGGCTTCACCTACGACGCGTCGGGCCAGTTCACCGGCGGCGTCGTCACCCAGTGGGACGTCGTGTGGGAGCCGACTGAGCTGCGCTACTCGATCACCGGCCTTTCGATTCCCGCGACGGCGTTGCTGGACCCGACCACCTTCAACCCCGCGCCCATCATCTTCGCCGGCGACGACAATATGACGGGCAGCAACGGCGGCGACGTGTTGGCAGGATACCAGGGGAACGACACCATTCTGGCCAGCGCGGGCGCGGACCGCGTGTATGGCGACCTCGGCGACGACCTGCTCCAGGGCAACCGTGGGAACGACACCCTGGAGGGCGGCGGCGGCGCAGACACCGTGCACGGCGGCCAGGGCGCGGACCTGATCGGCGGCGGGGCCGGCGACGACTGGCTTTCCGGCGACCGCGGCGACGACACCCTGACCGGCGGCCCGGGCGCCGATGTCTTTCACAGCTCTGGAGAGGGGGGAACCGACTGGGTGACCGACTTCAACCCCGCCGAAGGCGACCGCATCGAACTCGATCCTGGAACGAGCCACATGGTCGAACTGGTCGGCGGGTACGTGGTGGTCACCCTGTCGGTCTCCGCCCAGATCGTCTTGGCGGGGGTCTCGCTGGGTTCGCTCACAGGAGACTGGATCGTGGCGGCCTGAGCGGGCGGGAATGCGCGTGCTCCAGGACGATCAAGGGCGGACCAAGACGCCGCAGACCGGGAGAGCTCAAAGGTGTTTGCGTTTCACATGATCGGGGCGGCCCTTGCGGCTTACGGCGGCCTCTACCTCGCATCATCGATCTTCGCGCCCGGCTTCTTCGTCCAGAACCTGGCTTTTGAAGGCCTGCCGCGCGGCGGCGTTCGCGCCATCCTCCATTACGCCCGCATGGCGGCGGTCGCGTTCGGCGTGGGCCTGCTTCTGTACCACGCTGCGGAAGCTCTTGTGTGCTTTGCCCCTCGCGCCCTCGGCAATTTGAACGAAGGCGGGGGGTGGCGCTCGACGCGAGAAAGCATCAAAGGATTCATCGCTTTCTGGGGGGCGATCGCCTGCACCACGAAAGCCAACGAGGTGGCCGCCAAACTCGCCGCGGAAGCCGACGAACGGGCGGCCCGGTACGCGCGGATGATGCGCTCGGCGGGACCCATCCGCCCAAGCCGGTAAACGTCGCTGATCGGCGCCCCCGCCTGGGCGCGCCGTCGCGCGGGGGGATTATCTTCGGCCGGCGGGCTGGGGTGCGCCCGTCCGCCGGACCACCTAAAGGCGGGACATATTAGGACTATCGTCCCGGAGGGCCGAGAAGTATCGTCCTACAACAAGGCATAACGCCCGTCTGACCCAGACAGCATTGCCGCCCGGCCTGCCCGGGCGGCGGCGGAGGAAGCGAGTCCGATGACGAAGGCATCATTCGAAGAGCTTCGTGCACGCGCGTCCGAGACGCCGGAGGCTCAGTTTGTCGACCTGGAGCGTCAGGAGGTCGACCTGCATGTCATGTCCGATCAGCACGTGTTCGAGGCCGAGATGTCCCGCATCTTCGCCCGGACGTGGAACTTCATCGGCCATGAAAGCGAAGTCCCCAAGCCCGGCGACTTCGTCACCCGTTACATGGGCAACATGTCGGTGATCCTGATCCGCCACACAGACGGGTCGCTACGGGTGCTGGCCAACCGTTGTACTCACAAGGGCGCGATGCTGTGCCGAGAAGATCGGGGCCAGCGCAACCGCTTCGTGTGTCCCTACCACGGCTTCTCGTTCAACCGTGACGGCTCCTTCTTCAACATGCCCTACAGGAAGGAATTGTATAACGACGTCGATACGTCCGAATACAATCTGCCGAGCGCACGGGTGGAGACGGTCGCCGGCCTGGCGTTCGCCAACTGGGACCCGGAAGCGCCGGACCTCAGGACCTACCTTGGACCGTACCTGTCGGTGATCAAGGCGACGTTCGAGCGCGGCGACAACGGCATGGAGGTGATCGGGCCGCCGCAGCGCTGGGTCCTCCCGACCAACTGGAAAACGGTGACCGAGCAGTTCTCCGGTGACGGCTACCACGCCGGCATGACCCATACGACGGTGATGGACCCTGAGGGGAGCGACGGCGCCCAGCAGGGCGTGGACATGGCCGTGAACGGTCACGGGATGCGCTGCATCGACCTGGCCGCGGCCTGGGGGGGCGACTCCAAGGTCGACGCCGGGACGCCTGAAGAGCAGCTGCGCGCCCGCCCGCCCGCCGGCATGACGCCGGCGATGATCGACTCCTTCCTCACCCGCGCGACGGCGGGCGAAATCGAGATGCTGGTGAACTTCCCGCCTTCCGTGGGCAACATCTTCCCGACCTGCACCTGGATGCGGGCGCAGATGCCGCACACGGACGGAACCATCATCACCTACACCGACATCAAGCTCGCCCGCCCCCTCAGCGCGACCGAGACGGAGATCTGGGGGTGGGGTCTGGTCGAACGGGACTCCGACCCCGATCACAACGACAAGGCGCTGAAAGTTCGCACCGTCATGTTTGGGCCCGCGGGCTCGGTGGAACGTGACGACGTGGACATGTGGGTGCGGATCCAGGCGGCGGTGAACGGCGCCACGGGCATGCCCGCGATCGCCAAGTATCGCGCGCTCTGGGAACCAGATGCGGAAGACCTGGTGCCGGGCATGAAGACCTGGCGCGGCTATTCCGGTGAGAACACCGCTTGGGAATTCTGGAATCGGTGGCGCGACTTCATGAACAACCGTCCCTGGAGCGCGGCTTAAGGTGGAAGAGGGTTTTATTTCCTCGGGCGAGGAAGAATACGTTCAGCTGATGGACTTTTATTTGCGCGAAGTTGAGTTGCTCGATGGGCGGCGCTTCGAAGATTGGCTAGGCTGCCTGACCGACGACATCGTATACGCCCTGCCGGTGCGCTCGAGCTTGGGGCGGACCGGAGGCGAGCCTTTCGGCGATGCCAGGACCGGCTTCTACGACGAGGACATGGCGACGCTCACCGCTCGCGTCGCCTTCCTGCAGAAGCCGGGCGCCTGGGGCGAAGAGCCGGCGTCGCGAGCGCGGCGATTCATCACCAACCTGCGTGTGCGAAAAACGGCCGACGGCGAATATGAGACCACCGTGAACTTGCTGCTCACGGTCCTGCGCGAGGGCTCGGTCGTTCCCGACATCGTCGTGGGTGAGCGTCGCGACAAGGTTCGCAAGGACGGCGGCGAGTTCAAGATCTCGCGCCGTCACGTCCTGGTCGACAACGGGTCGCTGCCGGGACGCGCCTTGTCTGTTCCCGTCTGATCGCAAGGCGGGGCTTGTTCCCGCCGGCTCGAAACATCGCCGCAAGGCGCGTCTCGCGAGGCGTCGCCCGCCCTCGTGGCGAGCAGGCCAAAGTCGAGACGCGATGACCTTGTTCTTTGACCTCAGCGTCCGCGAGGCCTCCGGCTCAGCCGGTCCATGAATTCAGCAGCGCGCACGACGGAAGCTCACCGCCTCCGCCGTGCGGCCGGGATCAGCGTTTCCTTCTGCTCCTCGTAGCCCATCAGCGCCAGGGCGCGTGCGCGCCGATCAGATCTTGCGCCCCCAAACCGCTGTCAGCGGGCGCCCGCGCCGAACTTCCGGGTCAGGGAGACCCCGAAGGTCCGCGGGTCGCCGAAGGAATAAAAATTGAAGCCGGCGTCCGGGAGTATGGTCACGGCCGACGCGAAGTAGTGGGCGTCGTTCAGATTCTTGCCCCAGACCGACACGTCAAAGCCGCTACCCATGACGTGATCCCAGTTGATGCTGAAATCGACCATGTAATAGGCCTCCTGACGGAAAGCATCCCTTAGGGACGTCAGGCCCCTGGCGGCCAGAAACGCCGTTTGATAACGGTCCTCCAGCCAGTAACCGGTCTGCGCCGTGTAGGTGACCGAGGCCGAAAGGTCGCCCTTATCCGGTGAGATCGGCACGATGAACTTGCCCGTGACCGCGCCCGCATGGCGGGGTGTCCACGGGAAGTCCGAACTCGACAGATCAAGGACCTGGCCGGTCGCAAGCCTCAGGTCGTACTTGAGGTACTTGGGCTTGGTGTAGGTGTAAAAGCCCGAGAGTTCGAAGAAGCTCGCCAGCTTGGCGTCCGCCTCGAATTCAATGCCGCGCATGCGGGCTTTCGACGCATTGCCGATGATGCTCGACACGTCGCAGCCGCCAGACCCGTTCGGGTTACACCGCGTCGTCTGGCGCTGAATATTGTTATAGTTCGACTGATAGGCCGCGATATTGGTCCGCAGCGGAACCCCGCCCACGTCCCAGTCCGCCTTCAGGCCGACCTCGAAGTCATCGACCGTTTCCGGCAGGAACGGAACGTTGCTGGCTATCGAGGTCGCACCGTTGTTCCACCCGCCCGAGCGGAAGCCCCTTCGTTGGGTAAAGTAGACCATCTTGCCGGGTTCGAAGCGATAATCGAGCGAGAAGGTCCAGGTCGGCTTCTTGAACTTTATGTCGAAGCGTGAGTAGCAGAGCGGGAACGGCTGCTGAAGATCGGCGGCCGGAAAGCGGCAGATCAGGCCGCCGGCTCCGTTGCCCTGCGTTGGATAGGCGATCTGGAAGCGATCCTCCCAGGTGTAGCGGCCGCCGGCCGTGAAGTTGAGCTTCTGCAGCGCGTCCGAGAATCGGCCGAGGTTGATCGTGGTCTGCGCGTACACCGCCTTGGACGTTTGGCGAACATACTGGCCGCCGATGATCGGGTTGGTAGGGCTCAGGCCGCCGAAGAAGGTCGCCGATGGCACGTCGTTGCCGCGGACGCGGAAGTAATAGGCGCCCACAATCCAGTCCAGGCCAGGCGCCTTGCCGGCCACCTGAAACTCGTCCGAATACGTCAGAAAGTGCTCAAACTGCGGATTGACGGAAAAGAGCTGCGCCCGAGTGCCGTCGGCGTCCTCGGCGTAGATCGACGCCACCTGACGGTATGAGCCGATGTTCTTCAGCGTGATGTCGCCGAAGCCGGACTCGCCCAGGTTCAGCGTGGTGGTGTTCACCACGCCCTGAACCTTGTGGTTCACATAGGAGGGGGTTGGGCCCGGCGCCGTGTCGTAGCGGTTGTTCGGGCCAAGCAACGCCAGGTCGGCAAAATAGTTCGGCAAGGTGACGGTGACGCCCGGCGCCAGGGTATGGGGCTGCCCGTCATACAGCGCGACGGTGGAGGCCGGGTTGAAGAACTTGGCGATCATGGCGTTGTTGTTGTTGTGGAAATGATCGTGGTAGCCGACGATGTAGTTCTCGAAATTGTCGGTCGGCTTCCAGTTGATCGAAACCCGGAAATTTTCCTGCTTCTCGTTGGAGTTCTCGCGACCGATCATGGGACCGGCGATCGCGTGACCAAAGCCGTCCCGACGAATCACGCGGCCGGTGAAGCGCGCCGACAGCTTGTCGTTGAACGGAATGGTGACGGCGCCTTCCAGGGCATAGCGGTTGTAGGAGCCGTACTCGGCCCGAGCGTAGCCTTCGAACTCGTCTCCCGGCTTCACCGGGGTCATCAGCACCGCGCCGCCGGTGGTGTTGCGGCCGAACAGGGTGCCCTGCGGCCCCTTCAGGACCTGCACAGAGGCGAGGTCATAGAACCCGAGCATGGCGCCTGGCTGCGGGGCGACGATCGCGTCGGCGAAGTAGAGCGAGACGGTCTGGTCCTGGTTGGCCCGGTTATCGTTGCTGCGCAGGCCGCGGATGACATACGACATGGTGCCGGGCACGCCGAGGCTGCTGAAGCGCAGCGAGGGCGTACGGCTCTGCAGGTCGGTCATGGCCACGATATGCTGCGCCTGCAGCGACTGGCCGCTCACCGCGGACACCGCGATGGGCACCGACTGGACGCTTTCCGCTCGACGGCGGGCGGTTACGACAATATCGCCCAACACGAGTCCGCTGTTGGCGTCAGCGACCGAGGCGGCCGAGGCCCCAGACGTCTGCGCAGAAGCGGTGGACACAAATCCAAGGGCGGCAACCGCTGCGCCGGCGAGCAACGAGCATCGTGTCATGTTCATTTTCATGTTTCCCCCTAGGCCCTGGGCGCGCCAGGACATCTTTGTGAAAGATTCGATACTAGTGGAACCTTGACTGATTAATTCAGCAACGTGATGAGCGAGCAACTGAATTTTGCCGCTTCGTACGATAGGAAGCTTCCCGCCGAGTCTTCGCCTCGCTTTTTTTGGTCTCACCGCCCTATGGATTGGGTGTTCACAGGTGCGACCTCGGGCATACTTGCCGGAGAATCGCGACGTCCGGGCCGGCCTGCCCAAAAGCGGCGTTTAATACGTCTGCGCCAAATGCGGCGGCGACCTATCGGTAGGAGACCAGATGGGAAGAACTGCCACGTGCCTGCTGGCCGTAGCGCTCGGAGTGGCGAGCCTCGCAGCTTACCGCGCCGTCGACCATCGAGCAGAGCTGCTGGGTGTCGGAGCCGGCGCCGACTGGCTGAGTCACAACGCCGACGCGGCGGAAACGGCCTACAGCCGCCTCGACAAGATCAACGCCTCCAACGTCTCGCGGCTCGGACTGGCCTGGTCGGCCGACCTGCCGGGCGAATCCTCGCTCGAGGCGACGCCTTTGGCCGTGGGCGGGGTGCTCTATTTCACGGGCGCCTACGCCAAGGTCTACGCGGTGGACGCCGTGACGGGAAAGACATTGTGGACCTTCGATCCGCAGACTTGGAAAACCGCGCCGATCGAGAAGATCCAATCGTCCTTCTCGATCAATCGCGGCGTCGCCTACGCCAACGGCCGGATCTTCTCGACAGCGTGGGACGGGCGGATGTTCGCCCTCGACCCAAAGACCGGAAAGCTGATCTGGCAGATCCAGACCACCGAGCAGCCCTACCAGACCGTCAGCGGCGCGCCGCGGGTGTTCAAGGACAAGGTGATCATAGGTCAGGGCGGCGCCGACTTCAGCATGCGCGGCTATGTGGCCGCCTACGATCAGGCGACGGGCAAGCGGGTGTGGCGCTTCTACGTCGTGCCGGGATCGCCGGAGCAGAATCGCGGCGACCCCGCCATGGAGAAGGCGGCTGCGACCTGGGCGCCGGATTTCTGGAAGAAGAACGGCGGCGGCGGCGGCCCGTGGAACGACATCACCTATGACGCGGACCTCAACCGGATCTACGTGGGCACGGCCAACGCCTCGCCCAACGACCCCGACGCACGCAGCCCGGGCGGCGGCGACAATCTCTATACCGCTTCCATCATCGCGCTGGACGCCGACACCGGCAAATACATCTGGCACTACCAGGTCAATCCACGCGACGCCTGGGACTACGACGCCACCCAGCAGATCACCCTGGCGGACCTGGTCGTCGACGGCACGCCACGCAAGGTGCTGATGCAGGCGCCGAAGAACGGCTTCCTCTATGTGATCGACCGCACCGACGGAAAGCTGATCTCCGCAGACAAGATCGCCAAGGCGACCTGGGCCGACCGTATCGACCTCGCCACCGGCAGACCGGTCGAAGCGAAGAACATCCGCTACGAGAGCGGCGACCTGACGGTCTGGCCGGGCATGGCAGGCGCCCACAGCTGGCAAGCCCAGGCCTTCAGCCCGCGGACGGGCCTCATCTACGTGCCCACCATGCAGGCCGGCCAGCACTTCACGCGCGGCGAGCCGCGCGCGGGCGATATCTCGTTCGGCGGCCTGTCATTCGGCCCCGTCAAGGTCGATTCAGCAGACGGCGCCGGCGCGCTGGTGGCCTGGGATCCGGTGACCCGGAAGCCGGCCTGGCGCGCCCAGCATGAGACCGCGATGAACGGCGGGGCCATGGCCAGCGCCGGGGGACTGGTCTTCCAGGGGTCCGGTGACGGCCATCTGTACGCCTATGACGCCAAGAGCGGGAAGCAGCTCTGGAAGTTCTACGCGGGCATGGGGATTATCGCGCCGCCGATGACCTTCGAGGTTGGCGGCCAGCAATATGTCTCCGTCTTGGCCGGCTTCGGCGGCAACGCCAGCATGTTCAGCGCAGTCATGGAGGCGGGCTGGAAATACGCGAGTCCGCGGCGGATTCTGACGTTCGCCCTGGACGGCAAGGCCAAGCTCCGGCCTTCCCCGCCCCGTAACGCGCCGCTGCGTCCGCTGGATGACCCTGCCGCGAAGCTCGACCCGAAGGACGTCGCAGCCGGCTCCCAACTGACCGTGGCCTGCGTCGCCTGTCACGGCGCCGAGCTGGTGTCGGCCGGCGGCCCTGGGCCGGACCTGAGGGAATCCGCCATCGCGCTCACGCCCGATGGACTTTGGTCGGTGCTGCACGACGGCGCCCTGCTGTCGCGCGGCATGCCGCGCTTCGACACCTTCAGCCGCGACCAGGTCCGTCAGATCTGGTCCTACATCCGCCAGCGCGCCCGCGATGCAAAGGCCGCGCAGTCGACGAGCGGTCCGGCCAAGGCGTCCTGAACATCCGCGGTCCGGCAGGCCCCGCCTGCCTCGCTGATGGCGTGTCTACGAACCTGCTGATAAGTACCGATAGGAACCTTGAGAGCTTGAACGAGACGCCTCGGATGTCGGGGATCCCGGTCAAACTGCGGCAAGTCAACCGACCGCAGAACTCTAACCAAGGATGCAGGGAGGCGAGGTCGTGCGGATTGCGACGAAGCAGAACATAAGCGCGCAAACAGACCGTCAAACCTATGACGTGATCGTAGTCGGCAGCGGCGCGGCCGGGCTCACCGCCGCCATCGCGGCGGCCGCCGAAGGCCTCCAGGTCCTGGTCGTGGAGAAGGCCGCCGTGTGGGGCGGCACCTCGGCCCTCTCGGGCGGCGGCGTCTGGGTCCCCGGCAACTCGCTGATGCCGGATCGCGACCGGGAAGCCCCCAGCTATCTCGACATCGCCGCGACCGACGACAACACCCCGCGATGGGCGCAGCGCAAGGCGGCGTTCCTCGAGCAAGGACCGCGGATGATCGACTTCCTGCGCGGCCTGGGCGTGAAATTCCTGCGGGACCGGCGGGGCCCAGACTACCGCATGGACCTTCCCGGCTCGCGCGTCGGGCGCATGCTCGAATGCGAGACGGTGGACGCCAACCGGCTGGGCCCCTGGCGGAACAGCATCCGGCCCGACGGCTATCCCGTAGCGTTCCGGGTCAGCGAATGCGCCGCCATGACGCTGGGTCCGAAGACGCTGCCTGGGCTCAGGATGCTGAGCCGGATCATGGCGCGAATGATGGTCGGGAAGCTGAGGGGCCAACTGGTGATCGGCACCGGGCGGGCCCTTGTGGCGCAGCTGATGATGGCCGCGCAGAAGCTGGGCGTCACCGTCTGGCTCGAGACCCCCTTGCAGGAGGTCATCTTCGACGGCCGGCGCGCCGTTGGAGTGCGCGTGGAGCGCAATGGCGCGGAGATCGAGCTCGAGGCGACGCGCGGGGTGGTTCTGGCCGCCGGCGGCTTTGCCCACGCGCCTGAATTCCGCCAGGCGCAACAGCGCCTGAGCGGGGAATGGTCTGTAGCCAGCCCGGACGACACCGGCGACGTCATCCGCATGGCGTCGCGCATAGGGGCCGGCCTCGGGATGCTGGAAGCCGCCTGGTGGATCCCGGTGGCGATCGTGCCGGGGGCCGGGCCGGTGTGTCTGATAGGGGAGCGGGCCCACCCCGGCGCCATCATGGTGGACGACCAGGGCACGCGGTTCACCAACGAGTGCTCGTCATACAACGAGATCGGCAAGGACATGCGCCGCCTCGGCCTCGACAAGGGCTGGCTGATCTTCGACACCCGCAACCGCAACCGCTACATGTTCCTCACCCTGACGCCCGGAAGCATGCCCAAGGCCCTGATCGAGAACGGCTTTTTCAAGCGCGGCAAGACCATCGAGGACCTGGCGCGCGCCTGCGACCTCGATCCAGCTGCCCTGCAGGCGACAGTCAGCCGCTTCAACGGATTCTGCGCCCAGGGCGCGGACGGCGACTTCCACCGCGGCGAAACCCTCTACGAGCGCTACTGGGGCGACCCCTCGGTCCGGCCCAACCCCAACCTCGGCGCGCTCAGCGAGGCGCCCTTCTACGCCATGCGCTTCTATCTGGGGGACCTCGGCACAAAGGGCGGCCTGCTGACCGACGAGCACGCACGCGTCCTGGGCCAGGACGGCCAGCCGTTCGACGGCCTCTACGCCAGCGGCAACTCCACCGCTTCGGTCATGGGCTCGGGCGGCTATCCGGGGCCTGGCTCGACCCTCGGGCCTGCAATGACCTTCGGGTACATCGCGGCCAAGCACCTGGCGGCGCGGAGCCTGAACACCAAGGCCGCGGCCTAGCTCCCCATGCAGTGGTCTATCTTCTGAGGAGGTGAGCGATGCGTGGGAGCACCGCCACGAAGCGCTGATTGCAGGCGCCATTTCGAGGACTACAGTGAGTTCAACCGGACGCGAATGAGACGTCTGGGCCAACCGACCGAGATCGGGTTCACAGGGAGAGAAGCAATGGCTTTGACGGAACACGAGATCGTCGCCCTGATCAAAGAGCTGTTCCGCAGGGTGAGCAGCGACGGCAAGGAGCCGATCTCGCCGTGTTGCACCGATGACCTGATCTACGACAGCCCATACGAAAACGGCTATCTGATCGGGGCGAAGAACATCGACCTGTTTTTCCGCGAGCTGATCCCGAAGTTCCTCAATCCGCTCAGGCAATGGCCGGTCGCCATCTATCCGACCGCGGATGGCGAGATGGTTCCCATCGAGTACGAAAGCCGCTGCACGGCGGTCCACGATGGCAGCCTCTACGAGAACAGATATGCGGGTATCTTCAAATTACGCGGCGACAAGATCTGTTTCTGGCGCGAATACTATAATGTCGAATGGTTCAACAGGGCCGTCGGCCCGGGTTTCGGGGAGACGTGGACTTCGATCATGCCTCCGGGAGGACTCGGGATTAAGCGCAAGGA